>Ga0208919_1000883_pt1 | contig 18381 bp, 33 predicted proteins | sample 4_EtaG_FD_184076 | JGI IMG/M metagenome (GOLD analysis project Ga0208919, IMG submission 184076) | Marine viral communities from the Subarctic Pacific Ocean - 4_ETSP_OMZ_AT15127 metaG (SPAdes) (version 3) | ecosystem: Environmental > Aquatic > Marine > Oceanic | place: Pacific Ocean | collected...
TTTCATCGTCGAATGTGTCGTACTGCGATGGATCGGGGGCACCATAGGGCGGTGGTTGCTGCTGACTTTGTGGCGCCTGATTGGGTGGGGGCTGCCGATATCCTCCGTTGTTCGCTGGTGGCTGTCCGTTGCCTTGCTGCCGGTTCGACTTGAAACAGGACAAAACCACGCTGTCGCGGTTGTCAGGGTTAGGCAGCCCCGCGGGATTAAACCAGCGATGCATGATAATAAATTCGCTGCCGTCGTCGTTCTTCATCAAGGCGCCGACGTTTTGCCAACGTCCCTTTGTTTGCCCTGACTGTAGGTCTTGGTACTCGCCCGTTTTGACGGCGATGTCGCGTAACTTCTGAGCCATGTGACCTCCAAATGAAAAGGGCCCGAAAGCCCTCTATGGTTGGGTACTGCTGTTAGGGCTGGAAGGTGCCAAGCAAGCATTCGCTCTCAGGTAAGCCGTCTGTCACCAGCTTGGCGAACTCGGCGGCGATCTCTTCTTTAGCTGCATCCAGCGCGATAGCGCGTAACCCAAACGATGGCCCGCCTTTGGTTTTGCTGGAAACGCGCATCGCCAGAGTGCGCTCTGTTAGCCCCTCGTAAGGGGTGAGCTTCCAGTAAATCACCGTGGGCAGGCGGTCAGCGTTCTTTACGGTGACGCTGTTCATGACGCCAACACGGCTGGAATGCTCCTGCTTTTCGCTCTCAATGTTGGTGAGATCTTCTAGGCTGACTTTGCGGAAGGCGTGAATCACCTTGCTACGCTCCAGCACTTCGCCTTTGCTGTTTTCAAACGCCAGCAGGTGGCCCCAATCTTCTACCAGCTCGACCATTTCCTCCTGGTCGAAGGTGCTGCCATCGGCATTTAGGTAGGCAGTAAATTCTGGTGTTTTGGGCAGGTTCAAGGTGGCGGAATGATCGCAGTGGCCAGGGCGCTCAGTAATGCCGATATCCAGATAAGAGCAAGCCGCCATGGCGTCGCGGTCGATGAATACAGGGGCTTCGCTCTGGCGACCCGCCACGTAGGCAATAAAGTCTTTCAGCCCTTTGGTTTTGAATTGCCCACGAAAGCGGCGGCGCTGGTCTTGGTACTTCTCCATATCCACCAGCTTGAAGTTGTCGCCGACGATCAGCGCGTGACCTTCGGCGGCTTCGGTACCGGTTTTGTGACTGGCTTCAATGTGCTGCAGGGCTTCTTTGGTAAAAGACATTAGTGCTTCTCCTGGTACGGGTCTTTATCGCGGTGGGGGTGGCCGATCATGTCGAACTGGTTTTTAGGTTCCAGCGTCATTTCTCCACCGGTGTTAACGCACATGACCGTTTCGGTGGTGTGTTCTTCCGACTGTGTGCCGTGTTCGGTCGGAATCTTGAAGGCCAGCTTGTGGGTGACGCCGACCCGGGCACCTGAGCCAATGTTCTCGACTGTTAGATCAATCGACACTTTGGCTTTCTTTTTCGGGTTGTCCGTTGCCGACGCTGCTGCGTGGCTAAGGACTTTACCCAGGCGTTCAGCCAATACGCCGCCGTCCAAGTCCTCTAGGAACTTGGTCACATCGGTTGGGTGTGACATTGCGAGTTACCTCGTGGAGGTGGGGTGGTGGGGCCTGCGGCCCCAGGTTAGGGGAAGGGTTAAGCGGCCAATTGCTCCATGGCATCGCTATAGCCTGACCAGTTATCAACGCCCATGGCTTCCAGGGCGCGCAGCTTGGCTTGATCGGCTAGCAGTTGGTCGTATTCAGCGCGGCTTATGGTGACCGCTTCCGGCTCTTGAGATCGATCCGCGCCTATCCACTCGGGCTCATTTAGCTCGGCAGCGGCGGGTAGTGGTTCTGGTTCCGGCGTTGGTTGGGGCGCCGGTGTTGGGGGAGGATTGCGCTTGGCTTCCTGTTCCGCTTTGAAGCGGCGTAGTTCTTCCAGCTCTTTACGCTCGGCTTCGCGGCGTTCGTCCTCTTCGCGCAAGCGGCGGCGCGCGGCTTCAACTTCCGCTTGCTCGGCCGCTAAGCGTTCTTTCTCTAACGTTTGGCCGTGCTGTTCGCTGATATGCTTCAACACCTCGGCCTTGGCGTCTTCGGCCTCGCTGGTGACATCAAAGTAGCCGTCTGTATCAATGTTGACGGCTGCATCGTGAAGCTCGGCGAGGCCGGTGGAATCCAGCCCCTCAGCGGTATCTAAGAAGCTCCAGATTTCAACGTTGATACGCTCGCGCAGCTTGGCGATACGCTGTTGCTTTTCGCGCTCGGCACGTTCGTCTTCGTGCTGCTTAGCGTCTTTCAGTGGCTGTTCAATTGCCTGTAGCTTCTCCACCAGGTCTTTGCCGTAGCCGTTTACACGGTCGATAAAGTCGCGGTGGGGCTTAGTGATCTCTTTCCGGAGTTTTTCAGTGCTGGTTCGGTAGGTGGTTAGCTCTTTGATGCCTTTCTTGCAGAGGGCATAACCCTCTTTAGTCTGCACATTGGGCACGGTGCCGTATTGCTCTCGCAGCCCTGCCAGGGCCTGCTCAACGGCATCCAGCTTTACTAGTTCGCCTTTGTAGTCGGTGTTGGGGGCTGCGTTAGTCATTTTGTGTTACCTCTTGCTGTTGCTGAGACTGTTCCTGTTTCGCTTTTTCCTGCGCTGCGTATACGCGGGCAATACCTTCGTCCCTGGCCTTGATAATCATTTGCTGGCCTTTTTCGGGCTCAACGCGTGCCATGCTGGCTTTGTCCGGTAAGCGGTTGAGAATGCCGGTAGCGGCTAGCTCGATGCTTTTGGGGTGGGGGATCTTGTCGCGTAGGGTGTCGCACTCACGCTTGAGCCAGTCGGCATACTCCTGACGGTACTTCTCAATCTCGGCGTCTTGATCCTCTGCCACCGCGATGCGTGTCGCGGCCTGCTGGGCTTGGATGTAGTCCTGGTTATCGAAGCGACCGTAATAAACGTCAGCGGCGAAGCCGAGTAGAGAAAGGCATTTCTTGATGGCGTCAGTAACTGACTTCTTTGGTGCTTCGCCATCGGTTTTCCATTTGCCGGTACTGGTTCTGTATACGGCGCGGGTATGGCCAAACTGAGTAACTTCTCCACGCTCGCCATTCCAGCGGTACCAGAGTGCAAGGCGAATGGTGTGGGTTTGCTCATGGGCGATTAGCTCACCCTTAGCACCTAATACGGGAGCGCCGATATCGTAGCGTTCATCTTCGATGCGATAGCCCCAGCCGAGGCCCATGGGGCCAAACAGCTTGGTGGCCTGCTCGATGACATACATCGCATCCAGCGTGGTAATTTGTTGGCCATCGACGTTGGCTTCTTTAACAGCAGTGGTCGGTGTCTTTTCGACTTCACGCCACAGCTTTAAGTGGTCGGCACTATCAACCACTCGATAGCGCCCAGAAGGCACACGTAGGCGCGGCTTTTCGTTAGTTGGTGTCATGGTTTATACTCCGAGAAGATCCTCTCGACGTTGATCTATGGCCCGCTCCCTGTGTCCGCAGGAAGTGGGCTTTTTAGTTTTCGCGGTTTGGCTCTTGGTCTTGGGCTTCTGCGAGAAGCTTCCCTAGTTCAAGGTGGTCATTGGCGTTTAAGCTGGTACTGCCTTTGGTGACGTAGTAAACCGCCTCGCCGGTATCTTCATCCCAGCCCGCCTTGCCGGTGAGTCGCCAGTCGCTCATGCGGCTCTCCTTTCAGCTTCGTTTTCTTCCATTTCTCGCTGCTCATCTTCGGCAAGGTCTTTAGCCCAGGCGTACAGCACCCGTTGACCCGATAGCGGCTGGATATAGGCCTCGACCATATCCGCGATGGTTGTTTCAGCTGTGATCTCATCCACTGCGCTGGTGAGGTCGCCGACTTCATCCAGGTAAGTGGCAAACTTGGCTACGCCTTCGGGATCGCCGTCATGAATGGCTTCGGTGATCGACTCTGCACGGAGCTTAATTTGAATTTCGCGTTTCATGGCGCTCTCCAAATCTGTAGTAGCGGCTTAGCAGTGCCTGCTCGGCGGCTTGCATAGGCTTCCATGCGTACTGCATTGGCTCGGTCGATAGGGTCGTTTAAGTCAGGCTGGAAAGGGCGGCTTGCCAGTTTGGGGTGTTCACCCACAGCAAAGCCCTTGGCGCGTCGCTGGGCGCGCTGCTCAATGTTCACTGCGTTCATGTCGTTTCACCTTGAAGATGAGTTCAAAGGGGTAGCCGCGACGCTTAGCGGCGCGCTTAGCATTTTTGCGGCTACAAAAAAGCCCCAGGTCGGGGCGGGGGATAATCAAATGACGATACGGCTCACGCAGAATGAAGCGGGTCATCCCACACCTCACGGAGCTGCTTTTGTAATTTCCGCTCCGCTAGCAGCGAGTCGATAGCCGTTCGTTTCGCATAACGAGACGACCCTTTCTCATCGTTGAGTGCACGCCGCTGGGATTTTGTAATTGGCAAAATGGGTTCTTGTTGCATGATGACCTCCATTATTTGGCGTGCCGCCTCTGCTCGCAGTGCCAATGCGGTTTTTGAGGAAAGGGGAGAAGCGACACGGGCATGGCGACTCTGTGAGAGGCCATGCCAAAAAGAAGTCCGGCGAATGGCGGACATAAAAAAACCCGCGTAAGCGGGTTAATAGGTAATTTGAATCAAACTAAGGATAGGTGCCTTCTTGGGTTATTGTCGATTTTTCTCTTAGCTAAGACTCCTTGAATTATCGTATCTATTTCATCCTCAGGAAGCATTATTTCTTGAGCTAAAAAGGACAACGATTTCTTTTGAGAAAATAAAAATCCTATAACCTTCTCAAGTAAAGACGATCTCTCCCTTTCTATCTCAAAAGGTTCTTTTTTACGGTATCCTCTAATGCTAATTTCTTGGCAAAGCCCCCTATATGCCCATTCAGAGATAATATTTAGGTCGTAGCATTTTCTTGTTAACGCTGCTACAGAAACTCGCCACCTTTGTTTAGCCTCGATAAGGTGATCGAGCCCTTTGACTACAGGCAAGTGGTCACGAACATCTTCTTCGGGCATCAGTAAGCTTGAAGCAAAATTATCAGCTTCTCTTTCTTGGAGTCTATGCTCAGAAGCAGACTCACTCAGCTGGCCGTCACCGCCTGAATGCATATGTAAAACTAGATGGCCTAGCTCATGGGCTAAGTTAAACCGACTTCTCTCTGCCGACTTAGTATTATTAAGCATGATGTACGGTTGATGATTACTATAGAAAGAATATGCATCAACCATGTCATTGTCCTCATCAAGTGAGAATATTCTGACGCCCTTGATCTCAAGCAATTTCATAAGGTTCGGAATCGGGCGGTTGCCGATGCCCCAATAGCTTCTTAAAGAATCTGCTGCTGTAATTGGGTCTTCAAACCTATTGTCAGGCAAGTCAAATTTAGGAAGTTGAAATTTTCCTGACATCCAACGATTCACGCTCATTGCAATATTGCCAGCTTGTACGGCTCTTTTGCGATCTTTAGCTGTCAATGCAGATAGGTTGCGAAAACTAACATTCTCTTGCGATATCTGATCTGGCAACTCATGCAGAATAAAAGCTTTTGGATAGTTTAATGCTTTAGCCAACGCCTCTATAAGCTCGTCTTCAGGTGAGTGCTGACCTTTAATAATACGCGTTAGATGCTCTGGAGTAATATTAGCCTTTGCTGCAAGTGATTTTTTTGTTAGACCTCTCCTTTCTCTCGCAGTTTCAAGACTTTCTATTGAAAACATCATTTTACCCTTGAAGCAAAGGCAGCTCAAAGTCGCCCAATTCTTCATCAAAAGAATTGTCTACTGGTGTGCCTATAGTAGTTAATGTGGGTTCGCCTTGGTCATATATGCACAAGCGTAGCGAAAAACCGTTAAAAGAACCTTTAAAAGGATTCGGTTTGGAAAGCTCAGCCTTTAGTGCTCCATCTTTAAATGACGTGCATAAAAACCATACAGTTGGTTGGAATAGAGAGTAAGAAGAGTTTTTGGGAGTAAAAACTAAGTCTTCCGTTTCAGCTCCTCGTGGGGAAATATTGATAGGTGGCTTAGTTTTATTGCAGGCCTCATGTACGTTTTGATACAGAATAATTGCTCGCTTGTTAGGATCCACACAGAAGCGCAGGTGCTTTTTTTCCCAAAAACACCAACCAAGACCTGTAAGCATCCTATTCAAATGTTCGGTACCAGCACTATGGGCTTCTCTCATGCCCGAACCAGGGGGGGCAAGTGGGCCAACGCGGCCTTCTTTATCAGAGGCGGCTTTGATTACTCTTTCTAAATCCTCAATAGAGGATTCAGGTAAGCCGAGCTCAGTTTGGAGTAGCGTGACCACTTCCGGTCTCTCACTCACAAAGCAAGGTTGATTTGTTTCATTTTGTGGGAATTGATTGCTATCCATTTTCGGCCTCATCAATTTTTCATGCCTACATTGTAGGTCATAAAAATTGATGTCGCAATACGCCTTCTAAAGCCTAACCACCAAGCTAGGCTTTAGAAAGCACACGACTTGTTGAATGCACTTTCTCCCAGTACTTCGACAGCCCTGGGGTGGCGTACTCCTAGCGAACTCTCGCGGCGTTACCCGCTACGGCTGGCTAGGCTCATCGTGTTGTTAAAGAGCGGTGGCCTGTGAGGGCCTGAACCGGCTGCGCCGTGTTCGTTGCATATTAATATAGGCATGCCTTTCATATTTTTCAACAGGAATACCTATATTTTTTGATAGGCAAAAAAATACCCGCCTCATTGGGCGGGTATTTGGTTTGATAACTTGGTTTATCTTCTTGGTATTTCCATCACTATCTCAAATTGAGTGTCGCAATTGCGCACCTGATAGTCCTTGTCTTCATCTCTACCAATGACGCGGCCTGAATACTGAGCAGATGAACAGATCTTCATTTCGCCTGTGCTGGTGTCGAGCAAAATAAGTGCAGGAATCTGAAATTCCTCTCCGTTGATATTAATGAACTGGTAATTGGTGTCTATCAATTGATACCTACCAGGGTCTGCAGAAGCTTGCCCGATTAAAAAAATAGATGCGATTGCCGCTAGTAATTTTCGCCCCATTTTGATCATCCCTTTGGTTTGGTTTCTCGTTCGTCTTGCGCTTTAAGTTTACCAAAGAGGGCTTAATTCAGGCACAGAAAAACGCCGTCTTAGGCGGCATCTCGCATTATCTGGTCTGCAGTATCAGTCAAACACTTCCCACCAGAATACGCGTCCGATGATCTTTGGCGCGTCGGGGCCCATTAGGCTGTGCATTTCTTCTGGATATTCATCTGAATTGTCACTGACAAGACGCACACGACCTAAAGGCATTTTGTAAAGCCGTTTAATGCGCAACATTCCACCGTGATCAAGAGCGTAGATTTTTCCGTCGATGATGTGGCGAGTGCCTTTATCTATAGCGATGGGGGAGCCGTCAGCAATGGTCGGTTCCATGGATGTACCACTGGCAGTTGCACATGCTGCATTCTCTGGTGAAACACCGCGTTTGGCCAGCTTTGCCAGGGGAAAGCGCATCGAATATCCATGGTTCTCGACGACCTGGGTGCTCCCATTACCTGCTGAAAACTCAACTTCGTAAAAACAGGGAAGTTCAATTTCATCAGCTCGTAATGGTTCGTCACCGTCAACCACCTCAGTTTCGTGCAGCTCAATCTCGTCTGTCCGTATGCGATTAAGCATTTCACCCTTTCCTGTCGCTAACCAATTGGCATCTACCCCGCAAACAGAGGCTATCTGAATAAGGTAAGCGCTTGAGCGCGATTCGCCGCGTTCAAGTTCTGAAAGAGATGGCTGAGTAATACCAATAGCTTTTGCCAAATCTCGCTGATTAAGGCCTGCGTGTTTACGGGCACGCTTTACCCGATCGCCAATAGTCATATTTAAGCAAGTTATAGGTGAACCTATACGCTTGCAAAAAGGATTTCCTATATCTACTATATCGGCAATCCTTTCAGTATTAGGCATGCCTATGGAAACCCCTATTCAAAAACTCATTAAGCACTTTGGAAGCCAGCGGAAAACAGCAGAAGCCCTTGGTGTTAAGCAAGGAACTGTTTCTGGCTGGGCTACTGGTCGCCACGGTGTTTCTGAGGTTCATGCCTTGGTCGCCGAAAAATTGACCGACGGAAACATCAAGGCGGTGGATCTCTGTCCTCGCCTGAATGCTATTGCCGCTTAATCTCAACTGCCTGCCTGTGAAGGCCGCGTTATCAGCACACCAGAAGAAGGAAGTCTCAATGCTGAACCGTGAACCGCGTATTCCCACTACCCGTAAAGCGGAGGGCGAGCACTTGGATAACCCCGCTCGCGTCCGTTTTAAGGATTCGGAATACCTCGCACTGGAACAGGTGGCAGCAATGCGCCATGGGGGCGTTATCTCCCACGCAATTCGGGAGTGCGCTCTTGTGGGCATGGAGGTGATAAACCTCCGACAAGACGTGCTGCTGAAGCGCTTAGCAGAAGGCCAAAGCATGCAAGCCGCACAAAACGAAATGGTTGAAGCGCTCATGGCGCACCTCATCGAGAACCGCATCACTGAGCAGATGATGCAGCGCCTACGCGCCTAGCAGAAGGGCCGAACTAGGCCCGAGGAGTCACTGTGAACCGTGCAGTTTTAACGCGCACTTATCGGCTTATGCCGCCGGAGCATCAAGCGTTTGTGAGCCAGCAAGCGAAACAGCAGGGGGTAGCGGTAGAGGACGTGATGCTAGACCACGCCATTGCTATCGCGGGGCCCCTTAAAGACCAGCTCTATGCAATGCGTCGAGAGCGCAGGTTGCGGGCTGTTTAGTAGTAGCGGGCATACGCCCGCTTTATAGGACGTCATTAGGCCCTATCAGGTCGTCTTGAGTGCCATACAGGACAAAGCCCGTACCACAGGCGTGTGTCGGGCTTTATAGAAAAGGTGGAGGAAGTTATGGGCTATATCACTGAAATAATTGCTTCCGGTAGCGAGTTAGTGTCGAGAAGCCGGGCGAACATTAGCCCGCTTAAACAAGATCCTACTAAAGACTCTCGAATCTACGTTGGCGTCACCCAGCACATCATCAACAATATACTCGGGCAGTGCAGTTCTGCTGATCTCACCTCTAAGCATGAATATCAGGTCATCGTAGCTGAAGCTTTTTGCTTCTCGAACGGAAAGGCCAAGCTTGTCGATGGCAGCCACCTGAAGCAATTCCTCACGGTTATCTCGAACATCGGGGCGACCGAAAAAGTATCTCATCCTGCACTGAAAAATGAAGTGCCGAATAAACAGTTCTTCTATCAATGTGGAATTGGCGTAATGAAGCAATTTCTCCATAGAGTCGGAGTTGTTTTCGCCTTTGTCGTATTTAGCAACTATTGCATCGCGCTCGTTCGTCCATTCAGAAATATCAAACTCAAAGACACCTTTCATGCTGGGCTCCGTGGATTAGTCACATGGGGAGGTTTGACGATACCACGTCTGAAGCTGAGTGCACTTTAAACGCAAAAGCCCGGCATATCGCTGGGGAGCGTGCCGGGCTTTTAAATACATAACGCGAGTTAATTATGACTAATACCGCTGAAATTATCCAGTTTCCACGTCGAGAAGACGTTGATAGGCCGGATCCTGAACGTTCCGGCAGGGGGCCGCAAGTGGAAGATGGCTATACACGAATAGCCAATGAGCTATTGGAACAGGTGATGGCCGCGCCGCTGACTCTGCGCGAAATGCGCGTGGTCATGGCCGTTATCCGGCTGACCTATGGCTGGAACCGAAAGCAGGCGCGTATACCTGGCGGTCTACTGGCTAAGCTCACGGGCATGCCTGCGACTAAGGCAAGCAAAGCCATGGCCGCCCTGGTGTCAAAAAACGTTGTCATCCGTCATGGCGGTAGTCGCTCGCCGGTTTCGTTAAACAAGCATGCTGACCAGTGGATGCTGGCAACTCCGGAGCGTAAGACTCCACCACCCAAACAAGCCAAAAGTGCCGAAATTGACCAAACCGGACAGAGCGAGCCAAAAGGGTACGACTCTTACCAAAATGGTAAATCTGAGTGTTACCAAAACGGTAACGCTTCTAAAGACAGGAAAGACAAACCCCTTCTCACTACGTTCGAAGGGGATAGCGATTCTGCTCCAAACAAACCAAAGCCAGCGGCACCGAAAAAAACCGCCAAAGCAAAACCGACCGCTCTCGATCTTACTAACCTGCCAAACGGGGTTTCGGAGGATGCCGCCAAGGCGTTCATCGATCACCGCATGGCGCTTAAAAAACCGCTTACCCAACGGGCTCTCATGCTTGCACTTGGCGAGGCCGTCAAAGCCAGCGAGGCAATCCCAGGCATGACGCCAGATCAAGCGATTGACGAGACCATTCTGGCGGGCTGGCAAGGCGTCAAAGCTCAATGGTTGATTAACCGCCTGGGCGGCCGTGGCGCGCAACCCCAGCGCAACGATGGCCGCATGGGGTTTGCTCAACCGCTACCCGTTGGATCTTACGGCACCAATGATCTTGAGCTTCCGGAATGGGCGAGGGATTAACCATGGCGCAACCCTTGACGACGACTCCCGAGGTACGTGGCCAGCTGTCCAGCATGCTCGCCGGTACCGCCGAGACCAAGGCCGACCATTGCCGTATCCATGGCGCGTTTGCCAATACCAAGATGCCGAACGGCCAGTGGGCGGGATGCCCTCAGTGCGTGATGGAGGATGCCCGGGGCGTTAGCCAGGCAGAAGTGAGCCAGACCAGTGAAGCCAGCACCCGCCGGCGACTTGAGAAGCTGCGTGAAGAATCCCTGATACCCAAACGGTTTGTCCATAAATCGCTTAACGGTTTTGAGGCGCACAGTCGGGAGCAAGCCTACGTGCTGAGCGTTTGCCACGCTTACGTCACCAAGTTTGACGAGCGACTGGAACAGGGCGGCGGGCTGATTTTTACCGGCAGTGTGGGCACTGGCAAGAGCCACTTGGCCTATGCCATTGGTAATGCGCTTTTGACGGGTGGCCGTGTGGTGATGGGGATCGACGTGTATGAGCTCATCGATCTCATCAAAGAGCGTGCGTTCAGCAAGGAGAAGGGCGCAAGCGAGCGAGAAGCCATTCGTGCCTTCGTGGGTGGGCTCGACCTGCTGATTCTGGATGAGGTAGGCGCCCAGCTCGGTACCGAGTGGGAGCGCCTGATGCTCTTCAAGATTATCAATGAGCGCTACAAGCAGATGCTGCCGACGATTCTGATTAGCAACTTGGAAGCCGACAAGCTCGAGGAGTATCTGGGCAAGCGCATCATTGACCGTATGCAGGAAGGTGGCGGCGCAACGCTGAAACTGGATTGGGGAAGTTACCGGACGCAGAGAGGAGCGGCATGAGTAAACCAGCCACTAAGCCGTTTGTCTCCCGAGCCAGCAGTGTGACCGAAGCGTTAACTGCTATCGGAAAGCTGCCTAAGGTGGTCTCCGACGCTATCCAGCTGTGGGGTGACGTGGAGATCGTAGTGCGCAAACGTCAGGTCAAACGGAGCCTCGACCAGAACAAGCTCCAGCGTAAATGGATGCTCGAGGCGGAAGCTCAGGGCGACCACACCGCTGAGGAGTATCGCGGTTACTGCAAGCTGCACTTCGCGGTACCGATCCTGCGTTGGGAGCTCCCCGATTTCTGTGAGAAGTACGACCGTATCGTGAAGCCATTGCCGTATGAGCTGAAGCTCGAGCTTATGCAGGAGCCGCTGGACTTCCCCTGTACTCGATTGATGAACAAAGACCAGAAAACCCGCTACCTAGATGCCGTGTACCAACACTTCACCAGCTTAGGCATGCGGCTGACCGATCCCAACCTGCGTGGCTTCCGTCCGGACGAATACAAGGAGGTGGCTTAATGCTCCCCAATGAGTGCTACCTGCCCACCAAGCCGCATCGCTGCCGCCAGTGGCTGAGCAACGTGCACGAGATAGAGAACTGCGTGCTGTGTGGCGCCTGGGGCATCCAAGCTGCCCATAGCAACCAGCACCGTGGCCGGGGCCAAAAGGCTAGCGATGCACTGACAGCTGCGCTTTGCCCAAAGTGCCACGGCGAAATTGATAACGGCAAAAACCTTAGCCGTGAAGAGCGCCGCGCCCGAATGAACGAAGCCATTGTGTTGACGCTGGATGCATTAGCCAGGCGTCAGCTAGTGAAAGCGGTGAAGTAATGAAGTGCCCTAAGTCATGGCCAGACGGTCGCAAGTTGGGTGGAGAGAACGGCTATTCCCCTGAGTGGCATGAGTGGGCCCGGGAGTGCGAGGTGAAGTTCGTCGTTCGACAAATGCTGGCTGTGCCTAAAGAGCAACGTAAAGCGGTCTTCGACCAGTGGGCAAAAGTGTTTACGCACATCACTCAAGAGAAGGTGAAAAGCGTGTGGTATCAAGTCGTTGACGAAAGAAAACGCAACGCTAAGGGCAACAAAACGCAACAGTTGCGCAACAACGCAACGAAAACGCAACGGTAGGGGGAAGTGATGCGATATATCTCAGCTCGACAGATGATCTTTGACGCGTATCACGAGCAGCGTGGCAGTGTCATGGCGTATGCGCAGGAGATAGCGCGCATGGGTGCTCAGGTGCAGACGACTCAGCGCAATAACAATGATTGGCGAATTGTGAATGGACTGGAAGCGGGGGCGGTGATCAGCGCTGTTGAGAACCAGCCAGTGCACTTGGCAGCTTTAGCGCGCTATTGCTTTGGGCCATTTACTAAGGATGAGTTGGCAGAGGATCGGGAATGGCTTCACACCGCATTGATGCAAACGGCCATGACGATGCGTTTACCAGGACAGGGACAAAACGAGCGCCCGCCAGCGGAGGCAGTAAGCCAGTTGCGATGGATTGTGTCGGCAGCGATTCACCACCACGCTGAAACCACATACCCGTATAACCGGCCAGGGCTGCATAATCCAAAGCGCGTAGCCGCGTGGATTGAGCTGGAGCACGGGGAAGTGATGGATGTTCGCCGCTGGTCAGCTCATGGGCGCACCTGCTGGCGGGGAGTGTGGGAGCGACTGCTGGATACGCTGGATCGATGGGAGAGTGGATCATTAGCTCCTGTAGCGGCATTGATTATAAAAGCTGCATGAGTTTTAGTAAGCCTTGATCCAATTGGCCATAGGTTTTGATTATGTCGATGCCCTACATTGAGACTTATCGTTTTATCTTTCATCAAGAAGACGATATGCATATTGTCCAAACGCTTAGGCTGGAGGCTTCTACTGCAAGTGGCCAAAGCTGGGGAGAGGTTAATGGGGGCGGACCGGTAGAGCATGGTACCGATCCCAAGGAAGTGCTGAGAAGGCTTGTAAAACAGGTAATTTCAAATGAAGCACCCATTAAGGCAGGCAGCCTAGTGGTTGAGGTTATAGGTGCTGGCAGTGTCATCTCTAGAGATGAAGCAAGCAGAGTGATCGTCCTTGCTGGGCTTACGCCAGTAGAGTGGAGATATCTCTAGCAATAAAATTTAGTTGTTGTTTATCGTGGCCGTAAAAATAGGCTTGCCTCATCCAGTTGATATACGCCTCGTTTTGACGGGGCATTTAACTATGACGACTTGCCTACCTTTAGTCGGTCTAACAGAAGATAGCTACAATTTTCTCCAGTTATTACCCTTTTCGCTAGTTGGTGGCAAATGCCCATCATCTCCAGTCATTGTGACTTGGCGTGCTTTAGAGACCTTTCCGCCTTGAGGGCCAACCTCGAGGTATTCACCAGGGCTAGGTGGCTTTTGACCAGGTTCAAACATTGTATTGCCAGTTTTTTTCTGTTTAGAAGTCTTTTTATCAGACATAGTTTTGCTCCGTTTGGTTGTAGGTCATGTCGAAGCATAGTTCATTTGCAAGCATACGTATGTCTACTCACTCCAACAATTTGTAATTGTTGCGACTATACAAGAGCTGTTGAGACACACCAGCTGTTGAATAATGCAGCCTTTTGGCACATTCGCTATGCTTAATTTGCAGGCTAATTTTGGATAGGAGACAGTGGTGACTAGTATTAATAAGGCAGGAAAACGGCACAATGATGATCTTGACGATAAGCTGGTTGATCGGCTCGTTTCTATAGGAAAGGGGGCCGCTGGCTTTATTCCAATGATAGGAGGGCCTCTTGCTGAAGTTGTTGGCAATGTGATTCCTGGCCAGCGAGCAGACCGTGTTGCTAAATACCTACGAGCTCTCTCTGCAAGAGTAGAGCAGCTCGAGTCCACTGTTCAGGAAACGCTTTTAGAGTATCCCGAAAAAGTTGACCTCATTGAAGAGGGAGGCTACCAAGCAGCCAGGGCTACTTCCAGCAAGCGTATAGAAATGATCGTTGAGGCTGTTTCAAGAGGGCTGACGCTAGATGATGCAGATTTAGTCCGCAGGAAGCGTTTGCTAACAATATTGGGCGAACTGGATGAAGACGAAATGGTGCTTCTACACGCTTATGGACGTGCATACGGGAGTGGTGAAATGAATCCCTTCTCTGAAGTTAACCGTCCTGAACCTGCATACTTAGGTTCTAGTATTGAAGCTATCGAAAGCGAGAAGCTATATGAGAGCGGCCCGATGCATCTATTACGTATGGGGTTGTTAACAAAAAATTATGGAAATCTAAAAAAAGGGCAACTACCTGAATTTAATGCAAAAAACGGTGATTTCAAGCATCGAACTGAAATATCTTATCTTGGCCGTATGTTGCTCAAAGAGGTTGGCATGCCCACGGAATTGGATTCGAAAAGAGGCAATCGATAGTTCCTTTTTTGCCGATATAGGGAGGGCTGCTAGTAATTGTGAGGACGTGGAACATCGTAATGCTCTAACTGGAACGCTGGTTTGCTATTCAAAATTACTTTAGTTGTAAGCTATTTACCTACGACAACGGTCGCATTGACCCTTGGTCATGAATTGTTGTTCTCTGGTGCTGAGGTAAAACTAAAACTAGAGAAAAGGGAGCAACCGCATGGCTGATCGCAGAGTAACGGCTACAGGCAAAGATAAAGATGGCGATATCACCAAGCTTTGTAAATCTGGTGAGTCGTGGTCGCCCGTTGGGAAGACAACCGCAATTAACGAGATTGAGCAAGGCACCCATTCTTATTATGTCCAAGATGGTTCCGGCAACAGGGCTGATATACACGTAGCAGGTTCAGGCACAAGCAAGTACTTGCGCACTAACGCTGATGCTTCTTCGTCTAATAATCTTGATAACTTGCCTGATTGCTAGAACCTCTATCAGGAGAATAGGCGTTAGGTATATGCATGATTTGGGTGGGAATATTGCAGTCTGTGTCTGAAATGGCTAACCTGTCTTAGCTGCCCGTCTCATCGCCTCGATTCTGTCGGGGCGTTTTAGTATTAGCCAAAAGGAAATCCCCCTTTGAGCACATTCACAGCTCTTCAGGATGTCATTCAGCACCATTTTAACGGTAAGGCTGCCGAGCTGCAGTCATTTGTAAAAACGGGTTACTCTTTCGAGGAGTGGTTCAACTGGGAGCTTTTTTACGCCTTGCAGGTATCCGAAAGCGACCTTAAACCCAAGCCGGCCTATCGCCATGTAACCGACCTGCAAGCCTCTAAGAAAACTGGTGATGTGTATTTCACGAAAGGTGGGCATAGTTACATTGTTGAAGTCGCGCTGGTTCATGACTACACCAGTGATAAGAAGTGGCGTGACAAAGTTCATTGGGATCGTGACCAGCTTTTAACCCTCAAGGGAGCTGATAAGGTCATACCTATTCAGCTGCTTGTGCTTGTATCGAATCACGACGATATGGAAGCGTCGTCTGACTGGATGAACTGGCTCAAATCATTAAGTTTTTGGGGTGATGCCAAAGATATTCAGGTGAAAATTCGGTTACCTCAGAACGGTCAGGCGTGGATCGTAGGTTGGGCGGTTTAAGCCGATTGATTCATTAGCGGTATCAAAGTTGCAGCCTGTGCCTGAAATAGCTAGTATATTCCCACTATCCCATTTTACGCCTCGGCTTTGCCGGGGCGTTTTACTATGAGGCCCTGCGAGTGCCGCCATTGCCGCCAGAGTATCTGCCAGAAACCATAAAGGTCATAGTTGAATCATTGCCAAAGGTTGACGCCCCAGAAAGATGGCCAATATGGTTATCCGCAGGAGCTACGCTGCTAGGTAGTTTTGGTGGTGCAATAGTTAGCGGCTGGGTAGGTTACAAGGGAACCAGAATAGCCTATGTTAAAGCGGAGAGAAAAGATAAGCTTGAAAAGATTTATTTGATGCTTCTTTCAAACCATCGCAAGTATTTATCCTTATCACAAGGAATCGAACAAATAATCAAAAATGCTGATTATAAGCCATCCCTGCCTAAAGAACTGTACAGCTTAGCACAGGATGCGAGTTCAGAAGTTGTAGATGCCTTTGGTATTCTTAACCTCATGAAGTCTGAGTATGATTCACAGATAAATGAGTTTTTTGAGGTGGGTGGTGAATTTAATAAAGGTCTTGACCTAATGATCAGCCAAGCTGGTTCCAACGGAAAAGTAGCTAAAATATACGTTACTTCTGCTAAGAGCGCTCTAGATAAAGCATTAGAAATACATGGACGAATCTCTTCAAATTTAGCGGATGATATTAAAGCTCTTTAGAAATTTTACTTCTCACGCCGTGAGGCGTCGGAGATTCTATGCCCCGCATTATTCCTCAAGCCGCTGGCGGCAGTAACGTCTGCGCGTTTCTCGATGTGTTGGCGTTTGCCGAGATCGGCAAGCCTATGCTTAAAGACCCACGCACCGATGACGGGTACCGCGTCATTGTGGGCTCTATCCCTAGCAAGCTGATTCTGCTGGATGATTACACCGACCACCCGCGCCTAAGCGTGAAAGTGCGTAAAGGCCTGTATTCAACAGCAGCAGGCCGGTACCAGCAGTTAAGCCGCTTTTGGCCCCACTACCGCGACCAGCTTGGCTTGCCCGATTTCGGGCCAATCAGCCAAGACCGTTGTGCTATTCAGCAAATCCGCGAACAGCGCGCCTTACCCCTCATTCAAGCGGGCGAGATTGCCGAGGCTATTCATCGGTGCCGGAATATCTGGGCATCGCTACCAGGTGCAGGCTACGGCCAACATGAGCATTCATTAGAGCGCCTGCTGTTGGAGTTTAAGCGCGCCCAAGGTGAGCTGTGTGCTAACGACCAGACCTGGTACGAGCGCGCCAAGTTACGGAGGGCGGCGTAATGCCCCAGGAGCGCGACGTGAAACCATCCGTATTCGAGCGGCATATGCAGACAGGAATCCAAGTGCTACTGGTGGCACTGATCATTTGGGCGGGTACCGAGCTTGTGAAGCTGGGGCAGCAGTCGGTAGTTCTTGAGGAGCGACTGACAACCCAGGGTTTAATGCTCAATGAGCTACGTCAAGAGCTGCGGGAATGGGGTGATACCTACTACCGCACCACGGATGCCAGGCGTGAACTGGATGAGATAGAAGGGCGTATCGATAACTTGAACAGCCGCGTGTCGGCGCTGGAGACTAGGCAATGAGCATTGCAGCTAAAGCGTTATCGGTGATTACCGGCCCGCTGTTCAGCGTGATCGACAAGGCCGTTACTGACAAAGACGAAGCCGCCCGACTCAAACACGAGATCCAAACTCAGTTGATCGATGCCGAGAACAGTGCACTCAAAAGCCAAATGCAGGTGATATTGGCAGAAGCGGCTGGTGAGAGCTGGCTGCAACGCAACTGGCGACCGATTCTGATGCTCACAATTGTTGCCATCGTCGCTAACAACTACCTGATCGCGCCGTATCTGTCTGCGATGTTTGGCGTAGGTCTTACTCTGCCATTGCCCGAAGCGTTATGGAATCTCATGACGCTCGGTGTTGGAGGCTATATCGCAGGTCAGACTGCTGAGCGTGGTATTTCAACTTGGCAAAGCGGACAGGTGGCCCGCGAGCAGGCTAAAGCGCAGCAGGGCATTTACCAACAGATTCCAAAGCAATAACCGGTTCTCGCCGTGAGGCGACAAGGCAACGCTGTGAAGCGCCGCCTAAGGCCATGCCGTGAGGCACAGCCAACACTGCCCGGCACGTCGTGAGACGCCCGGGCCCATTAATACAGGTAATAAGTTTCTAAACGTTAAAGCAGTATATTTAATTCTTATATATTTGCTGTTTTATCTACGTTGTTTTGCAACAGAGAGATACCGTTTAGGAAATTTTTTCGGTATGACTACACGAATAGATTTAGATGCTACTTCACTTATTTCAGGATTGTCTTTATTCTCTTGACCAGAAGCTGAGTGTGAAAAATCATTTAGCTGCAACAGCTTTTTTAACGGATAAATGCTGTCAACTATAGGAATCAAGTGTTTGAAGGCCCATAGCATAACTGACATTCCAATGGATGTTAATATTATGTAGAGAAGCGTTACACCAGTTTTTGTTTCGTCAGTGATAAATTGGGCGGATGCAGACTCTGAGTGCAACACACTCACTGGATGGTTGATGGGCTTTCATGG
>Ga0208919_1000885_pt1 | contig 18349 bp, 22 predicted proteins | sample 4_EtaG_FD_184076 | JGI IMG/M metagenome (GOLD analysis project Ga0208919, IMG submission 184076) | Marine viral communities from the Subarctic Pacific Ocean - 4_ETSP_OMZ_AT15127 metaG (SPAdes) (version 3) | ecosystem: Environmental > Aquatic > Marine > Oceanic | place: Pacific Ocean | collected...
AGCCCTGAAATAATAAATGGTGAAAATTTGCCACCAGATGTTATAAAGGCAGCAAAAGCGGCAGTTGGAGGAGAAACTAAAGATAACGAGGGAGATAAAGACTCCTAGGAGATATAAATGGCGACAACTGCTGGAGCAGTATTTGATAAAGTTTTGAATTGGGACGGAGCAGGTGCAACTAGTGATGATTATACTGATGTTACCTTAGAGTCTCAAAGCCCTGCAGGCACGTCATTTACTATATTTGATTCTACATCACATCACCTTTACTTAGGACACGCATCAAAATTTGATATGGCTATATTTGATGTTGATACTGCCGGAAGTTTAGGCACACTTCAGTATGAATATTATAATGGTGCATGGACAGAGTTTATACCAGCATCAGGAAGATATGAATTAGACCCTGATGATAATGAGGGTGGTCAGTATGCATTTGATAAAGATGGGGCAGAAATATTTCCATCTAACTTGCTTAGTGATTGGACAACTGTAGCTATAAATAGTAGCACATTGTATTGGGTAAGAATATCTTCACCTAGTAGTGTTTCTACATCTCCCACAATAAAAAGAATACAAATGAGACCTCATGCAGCATATTGCACAACTAAAGAGGTTTATGAGTTAATGCAACTTAAAAATGTACTTAGCGGTACAGACTTTACTAGTTCTACAGTTCCAGCAAAATCTACAGTAGAACAATATATTTATGAGGCACAGTCTTACATAGATATGCAATCAAGAAAATCATGGAGACCTAATTATATTGCAAACGAATATCATCCTTTTAATCTAAATGGATTTCACTTAGATAGACCTGACCCTTATAAAATTTTAGCTTTACAAATTTGGAATGGACAAAGCTGGGATACTAAAAGACAAGGTAGAACAAAGGATTACTTTTTAGTTCCTGATACCGGCATGATACAATTTTCAAGATACTTTTTACTACCCGCAAGATTTAGTTCTTATAATGCTCCTGTATGGAGATGGGGTGGTGGAGAATTTACTATGCCCGTGAAAGTAACTTATTTACATGGTAGAGATATTCATACAGATGCCCAACAAGGCGGATTAGTAACAGACATGGCAAAAAAACTAACAGCAATTGAAATTTCAAGAAGTGCTGATTTTGGTGGTTCTGTTGTAAGTGGTATGGATAGATATGATATGAGTTCAAAAATAAGTGGCTGGCAAGCAGAGATAGAGTCTAATTTAGATGGTATGCGTGCCTTCGAGGTATTCTAATGGCAGATGAACCGATACCTATAGATGCAGTCATGTCTGACTTAAATACTCAGTGGGAAGCATCCAATGTAACAAAACCCTCGTTGACTACCGTAAATGGTGAAAGTCAACCATACCGTTTTGACTTAAATGTAGGTGACCACATAATAGGAAGAACTTCAAATCCGGCCTTTGATGAAGTGCCTCTAGGTAATCACAAATACGGAAACAGATTCTATAATGTTGAACTAGAGTTGTTTACTTTAACAAGTAGACAAAGACTATATAACTTGATGCAAGAAGTGCGTAGGATTATGCACGCTAGAAGGCATTCACTAACTAATTTTCAACGACAAATGTTTACAACTTTTAATGAAGAAGTTGGGGAACAGGCAAACGTTTGGACTGGAACAATTTCAATACAATTAGAAAATAACGGAGTATTACTAGAAACTTCGTAAAAACAAGTATAATATAAATATACGATATTAAAACATGGAGTAAATAATTATGGGTGTATATCGAAGCGACCAAGCACAATTAACATTCGCTGCTGAAGCAGCACAAGGGGGAGACCCCGAAATGATAGAAGGAACTCTTGTAGGTTCAGGAGGAACTGCTACCGTAGACCATGCAACCGGATTAGCGGCTGGCAGTAGAGCTGTAACTATTACTAGAGCTTCAGGTACTTTTACCATAGGTGATTTTATAAGAATTGGTACAGTTGATGGTACTCCTGCTGACACTGTAAATGAGCATGAGGTCAGACGTATTGAAGCAATGTCTGATAGTAATGGTGCTGCTTCTGCTAATACATTTACGTTAGACAGACCAACTGCTTTTTTTCATGCAGACAATGAAGCGGTATTAGAAGTAAATGCTATTGGTGGAGACGCAACTAGAAATGACAATGATAAATTTTTAACCTTTATACCCGGTATATACGAGACTTTTGATACTCCAGACCCAGAGATGAGTGTAGAAGGAAGAAGATTTCTTAGCACTACATCTAAAAGAAATGTGTCGGTATTTTATCCGGGGCAACAATCATTATCAGGTGGAGTTTCAGGCATAGTTTTACTTAATGGATGGCCTTTGAGGTTTCCAATTGGTTCTATAACTACCACACCATCAGCTGTGGCTACTGATACTATTCTGTTAAATCAAGCGGCTGGTGCTAAAAAAGGAGATGTATATATTACTTGTGATGGGGCTAATGTTGGTAACTTAGCTGCAGGAGACCACATACAAATTATAGAAGCAGATGGAACTAACTCAGAAGTTAGAAGAATAATTACAGATATTAGTGATACATTTAAATTAAACTACCCATTACAATTTGACCATGCAAATAATGCTGTTATAAATGAAGTTTCAGCTGGTGCTTATTATACACACGTTATAAATGAAGAAGTAGACCTTGACACAGTTACTTGGCACGTACACATGAAAGACAGTACAGAAACAACGGGTACAACTTTAACAACAAAAAACTTTGACAGAAGATACGTAGGAGGAATGATAGGTTCATCTACTTTATCTGCTGAAGAGGGCGGAATGCTAGCTATGTCTTGGGATAGTGTAAACTTTTTAAACATGATACACAACCAAGCTAATCAAACCACAGTTGGTGCTGCTTCGGGGGATGACTATTATGGGGCTAGTATAGCTGCTAACATGCCAAGATATGGATTGATGCAACAAATTGATGTTGATGATGTAGGAATGCCTAGTCACAATGCCGCTTCTGCTAATAATGGAACTGGTTACCCTTCAACTTCTCCTTATTATTTTTCAGAAGGAACTATAAAGTTTTTTGGGGTTGAATTTGCTAGGATAAGAAGTTTTTCTTTATCTATAGCAAATGGTGAAGAACCAAGATATTATATTGGTAAACAGGGTGCTAGAGCTAGGGGTCCTTTTGAAATCCGAGAGGGTGCAAGAGAGTACTCTATGTCAGCTAGTGTAGTTCTACCAGATGCTAATAAACAAGCAGGTGCTATAATCAGTGCAAACGGATTAGACTCTGATAGTAGTACACCAGACGACAGTCTTACTTCCGCTAACAGTGGTCAAGACTCTGCTACAGAATTATTTAAACAATTACTATTAGAAGGTGATTATGGTGCTGGTGGGGGAAGTGTTTACAGAAGAGGTTTCACAGCTAGTTTAAAATTTGAAAGAGGGACTAACGATTCTATAACTATAGACATACCGCCTGCTGATAGTGGCGGAGTGGGTAGTCCTACAGAAGGTACAGATAATACAAATCAAATAAATAAACAAGGTATTTTTATAAATTCAGCACCTCACAGCATAACAGGTGATAATCCATTTCAAGTAGATTTAGATATGGTGTTTAGAAGTTTAAGAATAACAATAGTGGATAGCGTACCAGTATATCCATAAAAATAGAATAGGAGGCCAATATGGCGGAGGAAAGTAAAGGGTTTGATATTTCAAATTATCAAATTACAGGAGAGGCTTATGAGGAAACTTTGACTATCCCTGAAACAGGGGATGAGCTTACTGTTACCGTTAAACCTATATCTTGGAGCAGAAGAAACAAAATAGTTTCTAGATGTTTAAAAATTGATGGAGGAGGAAACAACTCTTTTGATGGTGATTATTACATGAAAGAGTGTTTAAAAGAAATGATTGTGAAAGCTCCTTGGGGGGCAACCACTGAGTCGTTTCTGGTTGGAATTGATTCAAGACTAGGACAGGCGTTAGAAACTTTAGTGCCTCAAGCATTTGATGGCGATGGGGATGCAGATAAAATAAAAAAAGGGTAATGGCTTTCTTGCAAGGAGCAGCGGGCATAACTAGTTATGAAGCTGTTTTATACACCCACTGGTTGTATACCCTTCAACTCTTGAAAACAGGAGTGAGCTGGGAAGCCATACAAGAAATGAGTAGTGACGAAATAACTTTAATTTTAGGGGTATCAATGGCAATAAAACAAAGAGAAAATGATGAACACGCAAGGGCAATGGCTGCTTCTAAAGCAAGCATGCCTAATTTTGGGGGTATGAAGTTTTAAATGGCAAGTGTATTTATGGATTTAAATTTAGGTATGTTGACTGAATCCCGTAAAAAAATGGGAAACGGTGAAGGTGGTTCATTAGGAAATGCCCCTCCGGCTGGTGATATGAAAAAAATGAGGCATGCTATAATAAATGGTCCATCAAAACTGTTACAGGTTACTTCTGATGGTGCAAAAGCTGCTTCTAAAATGTCTGGCGTTAGTTTTGGTATAGCTTCAATGCTAAAACAATCACAAATTTTTACTGGTGTAGTAGGTTCTATATTTCAATTAATTGGTGCTATGATAGATATAGCATTATTACCATTAATACCTGTGGTTACACCTATAATTAAAACCATGGGAAGTTTACTAAAAGTACAGGGAAATGCCATGAGGAACCCAGAAGCTTCCATAATGAAGATTTTAAAAATGATTCCTATTATAGGTGCGGTTCTTGGAATATTGGACTTAGTTAAAGGGGCAATTTCGTATATGTCTGGTCCGAACGGAATTATAAATAGCGTAAGAAGCAAAGTAAGCGAATTTATTTCTACTTTTGGGACTCGAGTAAAAATAGCTGGACTTGAATTTCTTAAACTTTTTGTAGTTTATTATAAAGAATTATTTTCATTTCTTAGTTCAATTTGGGAGGTAATTGGTAATATAACCATACCACTTCCTAAAATGCTTGGAGGACCTTTTCAGCCTTTTGCTGGAGTAGCGTCTCTTATACAAACACCCCTTGATGCATTAGTAGGCCTTTTAGAGGGTGCTGAGCAAAATTTAGATGTAGAACTTAAGAAACTAAATAAACAGCTAGAAGGTGTAATTGGTCCTGATGGAATAAAAGTATTTGGAGATGATAGATTTTCTAAATTAGACCTAAAATTTGGTGGGGCTGCTGTTTACCAAGGCTACAATGCTACTGCTCACGGAACAGATGAACAATTCAGAATGTTAATGGGTGGAGAGGAGCTTGGATAATGGCAGATTTATCAGTATTACTTCGAGATGGAACAAATTCAGGAGCAACCGATAGGCTTGCCTTAAAGGTAGAGCAACTATCTTTATCATATGGCAGACAGCCAATTCAAATACCTTTGCCGGGTGCTTCACCAATTATTATTGATTTAGGTCAATCAAGACCTACTATTACTATATCAGGAATTATGGATAACATTGGAGAAGACTTAAGTAATACAACTGCAAATGCTTTTTTTAATATGCAAAAATTTACTACTCAAGGACAGACGTATTATGTTCCATACAAAAATTATTTAGAAAGTAAATTATTAACTTGGGCAAGTGGGAATAACTTAGAGCTTGAAGTTGGTGATGCTACCACTCCTGATTATTCGGGGTCTGGAACAACAGCATCAACTGGTGGGGGAATTTATAAAGTTGCTGTAGCTCAATTCCAATTTTCTCAAGCTCCGGGACTAGAAGACAGATGGGCGTTTAGCATTCAGTTTGTTTCTGAGTGGAGAGCTGGTATATCTTAAAAGGAGTAAATTGTGGCAACTAAATCAATGGTATCATATTGGGATGGCGACTCTTGGGAAGACTTTGATGACGCAAGTGGGAACAGTCAACTTTTTGACCTAAGTATAGTAGATACAATTGGAGCTTCCAGACGTGCCGTAGCAACCATTATAAACAATTCATCTAACCCTCAAGCTAACTCAGGAGCTTCCGCTAAAGGACCTTTTACAGGTGTTCTTGGCAATTTTACACCTTTAAAAATTAGAGATAAAGATTCGGGTGAAATTTATTTTTATGGCGTTACAACATCATCAGAGGACGAATTTTCTGTGTCTGACGGAATGTATCTTGTTATAGAAGCAGTTGATTATTTATATGAATTAAAAGCTCAGACTACATTAGGAGATAAATCGTTTAGACAAATTGCTAATGATAGAGCCCTAGTAGCTACTCTAAATGAAGATTTAGACAATAGTGAAACAGAAATTACTGTTACTGATACTAGTGAATTATTTAGAGGTATGCGAATAACCTTTGCTAGTAATGATGAAGATATGATTATTACAGAGATTAACGGTGATACTTCTATAGATGTTGTGCGGGGTGTTAATAGTGAGTTTGATACTCATTCAAGTGGTGCAGCTATGTTTGAAGCGGCAACTCCTGTATTTGAATATAGCCATAAAGATGCTCCAATAAATGCTTCTACCCAAGAAATTGAGGCTCCATATGGAAGTCGAGGCGGGTTGATTAAATCTTTTCTTGATAGAAAGTCTGAAAATATTAGACATACTGGCCCATCTGTACAGGTAAACGAAGCTATTGATGCAAGTGAGACGGAATTAACAGTTATTGATTCGACTGGAATGTTTGTAGGCCAAATATTAAAAGTGGACAGTGAGGAGATGTTAGTAACAGCAGTTACTAATAAAACTACTATAACAGTAGAAAGAGAATACCGAGGAACAACTGCGGCAACTCATTCAGACAAAGCTATATTACAAGCGGTAGACGACAGATGGTCAGAATCTATTAGGAACTACCCTAAGAATGGTTTGTTTAAGTTGGCTACTCAAGGTAGAAAGTCAATTTTAAATCATATAAGGGACCACTCAAATGGTGAACCACACTATGCTGCTTCAGCAGACCAAGATGAGTTTGGATATGACTATTACAACTCACCAAATATAACTTCGACAGGTAATGTTTTACCTACTTCTTTTTTTGATTACTTTAAAAGAGGAACACGCCCAACAAGTGAAACTTTAGGTCCCACAGCTTTTGGGTTAAACTTACATTATCCATCTCCAGATACAATTACAAATGGTTTATTTGTTGAAACTGGTAGGCAAATACCAATGCTGCAAAGCAAAGTACATAAGCCTCAATCTGAAACTTATACAGATTTGACTGTTCAGTTTAATTCAACTTCAAGAGGAACTAATGGGGATGCTTTAACACGTAAACACACCGAAAACTTTGAATTGTTTGAAGTTTTTAATATTACAAGCCCTAATTTTCAGTATCCCGGAAAAAATTTATCAGGTGGGATACAAGCGACTAACTTACAATTTGCAGATAGTGCTGAACCATTTGCGGGACTAGTTGGGGTATTAAGTATGGGTGGTGGTAATCTTAGTACTACAGATACGGTTCTTACATTTGATAACAGTGGTTCTGGGGCAGCCGGGGCTGGAACTTCTTATCTCTATGTAGGGCAAGTAATAACTTTGGGACAACCTACCACTGAGCAAATGCTTATAACTTCTATAGATAGTGCTACACAAATAACTGTTAAACGAGGTCATAATGATACTACAGCTGGTACTCCCAGTAAGACATCTTTTGTAAGAAGTGTTGCTTTAGGTAGAATACAATATTTATCTTCAGGAACAAATAATGTGAGTGGTACAGCAACAGGGGGTGTTCCTGCCGAGCCTGCATATATGATTGTGTCTGATATAGACAGACAAGTTCCTTTAGCTTTTTGGGGGACAGATTCTTCCCAACCCCCTATTAATAGTTTTTATGGAGTTAATACTGGAACTAGTTTTAACCTTGCTCTTAATGCTAGACCTTTAATAAATCACGGAGTGAGAAAAACTAAAAAACTAAGCATTTCTGGAATTGTTGACCCAGATACAGTAAGAGAAATAATTTATGCAGAGCTTTTAAAATTAAAAACCCCTGCAGTACGAGCCGATGTCCAAACATTATATCCAGCACATTTTTATATAGATAATATACCAAGTGCTGTTTCAGGCACAGGAACGGCTGAAATAACAGTAGGTAATACTCTCTTAACAGGTACTTTAAATGAGGGCTTGGATGATAGTGAAACTGGAATTGATGTTACAGATTCTGCTGGTATGTATGTAGGACAGCGTATAAAGATAGACAGTGAAGAATTAATTATTACAGCAGTAAATAGTAAGGTATTAATTACAGCAAACAGAGCCCAAAATTCTACATCAGCTGCTGAACATACAAGTGGGGCAGCAATAAATGACAGTAATGTAGACTTAACTAAATATGGATTCCGTACAGGTATGACAGTTAATGAGCTTGATTCAAATGGGCAGCCCACAAGTACATATGGATATGCTACTTGGGTAAGCAGTACGAAAGTAAAAGTTACGTGGGCTACCGGTAGTGTGTCTACAAGTTCAAACTTAAGATATTATATTCCGGTAAGAGCTGGAGACAATGTAAGAATTAGAAGTGATATTCAAAATTATGATGACACAATGACTGTTACTGGAACTGAGTACATTGAGGGTAGTGGAGGAACAAGTACTAGATATAATCTTGTACAAAAATCTGCTTTTATGCTTTCAAGTTATGGTTCGAGCAGTTTAGCATCTGTGGTTGAAGAAGCCGATAAAGATGATGCTTTACCAGAGGACCCAGAATTTTCAGCAGACCCTAATATTGTAGTTACTGGTATAGCAGAAAATACAGGTGGTGCAGCATTTCAATTCACATCTACTAATTCATCTACAGTAACTTGGACTGCTGGGAAAGTATTAGTGGGTTTTGAAGAGTTCCCATTTAATAGTGGAACTACAGCGGGTTTAGAAAGTTTAAATGCAGATGGTAGAAAATATTTTATTTATTACAAAAAAGGTACTGGTGAACTTGTAACAATAGATGATGGTGATTATGCTGCTTTAGTTCAAGAAAATAATGACTCAGATTACAAAATAATAGCGACAGTAAATTATGATGTACCTTTCGCAGTAGTTGAGTTAAGTAAAAATGTGAGGATGACTACACGCCCGACTATATTGCAATCTACTAAAGTTGCAGGTGAACAAGTTTATGCTGATGATGGTGATGCGACAGACCCGGGATTCGTGTTTAGTGCTGATACAGATACAGGTTTTTATAGAAATGGGTTTCCTTTTATAGGAGCAACTATTGCTGGAGCCACTCGCCTTCAAATTTCAAGTGCTGGCATACAAACAACTTTAGGTGGGGGTACTGGTACTGCTGTAGTACATAATGGTAGTAATTTACTTTTATCTAACACATCTTCAAAAAAATATAAAAGAAATATTGTAGATATTGCTTTAGATTCAAATAAAATTGATAAATTAAGACCTGTGGACTTCGAGTGGAATGAAAATTCAGCTATGGAAGGTGTGAAAGATATTGGTTTAATAGCAGAAGAAGTACATGAAATTTTTCCAGAAATAGTAAACTATAAAGATAACAAACCACAAAGTATTTCTTATGACAAGTTATCAGTGTTATTATTAATGGAAATAAAAAAATTAAAACAAGAAATAGAAAAACTAAAGGAGAATAACTAATGGCGGATACTACAATAACAGTAACATTTACAGAAGCTCAATGGGATAGAGTTGAAGCAGCTTCTGGCTATATAAAAGGAGGACTATCAGTAAACCCTTCTTCGGCTACTATAGATGCTAATTTTTTATCTACATATTGGAAAGACTTAATAAGTAATAAAGTAAAAGCTTATGAGTTGTCGCTTAAATCGACAGATGATTTCTAAAATCATACAATATAGATACGATAATCCACATGACACTTTACAACAAATAGGAGATGCCTTTGATGTCTCCCGTCAATATATTTCTAAAGTCTTACTTGATAATGATATTCCTACTGTTCGGGCGAAAAGACAAAAAGATGTTAAATACTGCCTGCACTGTAAAGAAATAAGCACAACCTTAGTTCATAAAGGCAGTTGTTACTTCCAATATTACAACATAAAACTTACTTGTAATTACTGTTTAGTTCCTTTCTATAGGAAAAGAGCAGAGATAATACATAAATATCACAGAGGATACAAAAAGAACTATTGTTCACAACAATGTTTTCATAAACATAGAAGCAATCTTTTCGATTAGTTGTATTTTTTAACGAAATCCGTAGTATTTTTATTAAAATATGATATAATAATAGTACATTGTAATAAATCCCAATAGGGATAAAAATAATAACATTAGAAAATATGCGAATTGATAATGATTTAATATTACAATGGGAACCTAAAATCATGAAAATGGTTGGGAACACCTATATTGCAGGTATGGACCGAGAAGACATAGCTCAAGAGCTTCGTATTGCCTTGACAAAGGCCGCTAAGAAGTATGATGAGAGTAAAGGAGCTATATTTCACACATATCTACACACTTCATTGGTAAATACTATTCGTACTCTTATTACAAAAGCCCAAAGACATCCAAATTTTGTTAGTATTGACAATAATCCATATGACATTAATGATTCAGGATTTTATACATCAGAAATTTCAAAAGTTTTATCTAAAGAAGAGAAAGAATACGAGGAGATTGATATGGAACTACTTATTCATACAAATGATAAAAATGGGGACCCGAAACTGCAAGACAAGGAGAAAGAATTTGTAATGTACAAACTACAAGGACTTACTATGGATGAGATTACAAAGAAACTTGGTGAGTCTTCTTATAAAGTACGTCACTCTATACGAGAGAAATTTACAGATTTACTAACAGAGACTGATGAATTTTAATGAATTAAATGCTAGAGACATTTACGAACTATTCGGTAATTTATATAAAGAAAAACACAACAAAGAATATTCTGGAGCAGGATTTATAGGTAATGAAATGCATTTACTTAGAAATCTAATTGATGAGCAGGGGTCAGCACCTGTAGCTGCAGCAGTTCTTAATTGCATTATAAATAATGACCATAATGTAAATGTACCTTATTTTGTAGCAGGTATTGAGTATTATATAACCCCCCACAATCCAATTATTTATTATTCAGTTACTAGGTGGGGAGGTTCAAAAATAAAAAAACTCTGGAAAAGATTTTTAATTTTAGATGCAGTATGGTTTCCATCTGCTACCCAGAGAGCTCAAAGAAAAATTATACTTAAAGAACTAAAGGAGTGGGCCAATGCGAAGGCGGGTAACAAGGCGAGAAAGAGGACTAATAAGAAAACCTCAAAGTCAAAAAAGGGGCGTAGTGGAGGAGCAAGAGTTTAGAGTAATTGCATCATCTGCGGACTTAAAAGATTTCTGGACTGTGGGTTATTACGCAGATTTTGAAAAAGCTAAAACCGAAATTGACAACCTTAATACGTCTGATGTAGTATACTATATATATTCTAATAATAATAGAGTGTTATATAGCACTACAGGAGAAACAGATGGCTAGTTATGATTATATTGAATCCGCTATAATCCTAAACCTTGATGATAAAACAAAATTACGTACGTTTAAGCACACAGAAAAAGATTTTGCTGCACATGGTAAAGCGTATACTTGGATTATCGAACATTTTGATAAGTATGGGGTGTTCGCAACTCCGGAAGCTATTGCTAAAAAGTTTCCTAATTTGGACATCAAGGCCAACAGCGTTAATTTTGACTATGCGGTTGAGGAATTTAAGGACCATGTATTACAAAGGACAGTACGTAATGCTGTCAATAAGCAAGTAAATTTAATTAATGAGAATCCAAAAAAAGCCATTACAAACTTGATGGTGGATTTGACAGATATTGAAATAGTTTACGATGAGGATGTACAAACCTTTGATAAAGGGGATACATCTAGATTAGAGGAGTGGAGAGAAAGAACAACGAGACGAGAGATGGGTGATGGTTTAATGGGTATACCCACAAGTTTCAAGACTATAAATACCACTGGCGTAGGTTGGAATCCGGGAGAACTAATAGCAGCTTTCGCAAGACCAACTATAGGTAAGACATGGTTATGTGTTCATTCGGCAGCTACCGCTGTACATAATGGGTATAAAACATTGTTAGTTTCCACAGAAATGCCACAAACTGCTATAAATATGAGACTTGATGTAACATTAGCAAAAATGAAGGGCTATGATTTTTCACATAAAGCCCTTAGACATGGGGAGCCTATAGATGAGGAACTCTATGCGAAGTACTTAAAAGAGTCTAATACTGAGTCTTTACTCGTTTGTGACCACATTTCCGGTCAGATGGGTATATCTTTGGAATCAATTGCGGGATTAGTAAGAAAACATAATCCTGAATTTGTAGTTATTGATGGGGTTTATTTGGTAGCTACAAGCGATTCAAAAAAAGCTGCTTGGGAACAATCACATGCATTGTTTTATGGATTGAAAAACCTAGCAACTGCAACAAATACCCCAATCATGGTATCAACACAGGCTACCCGGGATGCTTCTAATATGTTTACTCCCCCAAGGGCAGACCAAGTGGCTTTTGGAGATGCTTTGATAAGGGCTGCTGACGTAGCAATAGCTATGTGTGCTGTAGCGAAAGATTCAGCGGATGCTTCATCGCTAATGCAACAGCAGGTCGACACCAAAAGACTAGTGCAATTCCAAAAATATCGGGATGGTGAATTGCCGAGAGATACAACCTATATGGAGTGGTCAGTCAACAATGGTGAGATACATGAAATACCCGATTACGATGGGGGAGGAGACTTTTAAACAGGAGGTTTAATATGGGAATTTTCGATTGGCTTGGTGGAAGTGAAGATGATAGCGATATTATTGTAAAATCTACTAGAAGCAAAGGAGATGGACGACCAATCATTGACATTACTGTAGGAGATATTAGAAAAGGTATTGCCGCAGATGAAAATGGTTATAGAAATGAAGTTGTTCTATTTCTTAGAAAAAACAAAAAGGATAGATAATGGTAGATTGGTACTCTATATTAACTAAATATGGGGTGGACATTCCAAATGAAGAACAGATTGTAATACATTGCCCTTTTCATGAAGATAGAAAAGAGTCTTGTGCAATCAATCTTGATAAGGGAGCTTGGATTTGTTTTGCAGGTTGTGGGCAAGGAGGCCTAAAAAGCTTCATCCATAAGATTTCAGGCAAATCTTGGGAAGAAATTAATCTTGAGGTTGGTAGTCAAATAGACACCAATTCTTTAGAAATCAATCCACTTTTCTTTGGGGAAGAGGAAAAAGAAGTTTCTGAAGAACTCCCTTATCAAAAACCTGAAGTAATTTTAGATGTTCCGGATGGACACTGGATATATAAAAGAGGATTTACTAAAGATACTATTTCAAAATGGGACTGTAAAACTAATAATTTTTTAGATTTTATGATACCTGCTAAAAACCAATCTCAAGAGATTATAGGTTGGATAACAAGACGAACGCAGGCAGTACCAAAGTATTTATTCTCTAAGGGTTTTTCTAAATCAAAGACGTTATTCGGTATAAACAAACTAAAAGATGTAAAGACCTTATATATAGTCGAGGGGGCTTTAGATTGTATGTGGCTTAGTCAGCAGGGATACTCAGCAGTAGCGTTACTTGGGGCTTCTTTATCTAAAAAACAGATTGAACTTTTGCGTACCCTACGAGCAACAGAATTGGTCCTAGCATTAGATAACGACGAGGCGGGAAAAAAGGGTATGGAAAAAGCTACACTTGACATGGGTAATAAATTTTTGATATCATATTTAAACATTCCAAAAAAATACAAAGACTTGCAAGAAATTACTGATATAAATATACTACATTCAGTACTCACTAGCAAGGTACTAATATAAGGAGATAACAACATGAGTGGAATAACAAGAATACAACAAGGGCGTGAGGATTCTAAAAGACCTGACGTTGCCTTTACACCGGGTAAAGAGATTTGGTTCAGAGATGGCGACCAAGTATTTTTATCATCACTAGCTACTGGGGCTGACAACGATAATTTTTTAGAAGAAATTTATCTATACACCTTTAGAGCAGGCAATAAGTTTGTAAATTTATTGAAAGACGAGAGGGTAGATACTTCTATCGTTCCTGATGATGTTAGAGCATCACACAAATTTGCAATTTGGGCGTATGTTCACACTATAATGCACCAAGAAAAAAGAAACGACGATTGGGTTGAAGTTGATGGTCCAGCGGGTAAAAAAATGTTTAGAGAAGATGTAAATGATTTTCGTATCATTGCTTTGACTTTTGGTAGAAGTGACTATATATGGAATCAACTAGTTGAGGTTTATAGTGATTGGGGAGCATTGAACAAAGGGGTTATAAGAATAAAAAGAACTGGACAAGGAATGTACGAGACTTCTTATTCTATTACAGCTACTCCTAAAAACGATGAGATACCCGCAGAAAAACAGAGTGAAATTGCAGAACTACCACCACTACTAGATTATTTCTATGAGAGATATGGAAATTCTGCAGATGCCGCTATGGATATAGCAAAGAACGCAGCAACTTCTGATGATTCAGAACAACCTTTATTCTAAAGAAGCTGCAGTAACCGAAGAAACATTTGAACAGAATGTAAATCAGCTGAGGTCGGTATTAGAGGTAGCACCGACCTTAGTTGTGGATGTTGAAACAAACGGATTGAACTCTTTTGGCACCAATCAAATATGCGGGGTTGGTGTAGGAGAACCCAAAAAAGAGGGGCTTACTCAGTATTACCCCTTTAGACACCACGATGGTAATAATTTATCTAGTGAGTCCTTACAGCAACTAATATCTCTTTTAAACCAATCGGTAAAATCTTACATAGGTTATAACTTAAAGTTTGATTTGCACTTTTTGGAAAAAGAGGGGCTATCAGTTTTAGACAAAAAGCTTATAGATGTTATAGTTATGGTTCGATTGATAGAACATTCTGATACCAAAGAATTGGGTCTTTCGGCTACAGGTAAGCGTAATTATGGGCAAGAGGCTATACAGTATGATGATGATACTAAAAAGGTCCTAAAATCTAATAAAGGGTGGTTTAGAGATTTTTCAAAGGCACCAGCAGATATATTAGGTGAATATTGTCAAGAAGACGTAAGACTTACGAGTAGAATTTATAACGATTACTTAAAAAAGATAGAAGATAGTAGACAAAACGATATCTTTACTATGGAATGTGAATTAACTAAAGTTCTTTATGCCATGGAAAGAAGAGGTATTTCGGTAGACAAACATTATGCTTTAGGAGTTGAAAAGCTAATTACTAGTAGATTGACTAAGGTTGAGGACGAGATACTGAAAATATCTGTGCGTAAAAGGTGGAATCATGATATCCCAATGTCGTCTAAAAAACATGATGAAGACGAGTTCAATATATCAAGCCCTAAGCAGATAGGTGAGGTCTTTAATTCTATGGGAATTGAGTCGCCTGTAAAAACATCTAAGGGTCAAGATTCTTGGAATGAGGCTGCCCTAATAAATATCAATCATAGAATGGCGGGGTTAATAAGACAGTATCGAACCCTAGAGAAGCTGAAATCTACATATATATTACCATATACAGAAATAGATACTATGCACACTTCATTTTGTAATTGGGGTACAGCAACTGGGAGACTATCTAGTAGAGAGCCTAACTTACAAAACATTCCTCGTAACCACTTTAAATTGATAGAGAAACAACTAACAGAAGAAGATAAGATTGATATGAGAGGTAAAATCTCGGCTATGGTTGCCCAAAAGGGTATTACCATAGATAATGAGTTATCTGATGATGTATTAGCAACATGGTCTTTTATTGGTGATGAATCATATGATGAATTAGATAAACACCAGATAGCTATACGTAGATTGTTTATCCCACGTCAAGGATACTCTTTAGTTGGGTTTGACTATAGTCAGATGGAAGTTCGGGTGTTTATGTCATATTTTAGAAACCCTGAGATTGATGCCATTCTAAATAAAACAGATGTAGACTTCCACAGTGAAGCAGCAAAACTTGCTTTCAAAATAGATGAGTCACATAATAGATTCAAGGAATATCGTCAGTATGCTAAGGCTATTACATTTGGTACTATTTATGGTATTGGTAATAAGAAATTAGCTCAACAGTTGAATACTTCTCCAAGAGAAGCTGGAAAATTTAAGAGGCAGTACTTTGAAGGTATGCGGGGGTCCAAAGATTTCTTTGATGCCGTTGTGGCAAAGGTGGAGAGAGTGGGTAAAATTCGTAATAAATATGGTAGAGTTTATCAAATAAACCCTCAATTTGCTTATAAAGGTGTAAACTATCTCGTACAAGGTACAAGTGCAGACCTTTTGAGCGAACGTATGTTAGAAGTAGCTAAGTTTTTAGATGACAAGAAGAGTAATATTCTACTTCAAGTGCATGATGAGATTATATGTGAGATACATGATTCTGAATTAGAGACAATACCTTTTGCGATAAGAGATTTACTTGAGATAAATACATTGGATATACCATTAAAAGTTGACATGGAATTATGTTCCCCGTCTTGGGCGAATAAGAAAGAACTAAAAGTTCTAACTATGGATGACCTTGTAGATTGGGATGATGCTCCAACGACAGACTCCAACGGGGTAGTTTGGTCTTGAAAATAAACATAAAAACTGATAAGATATAAACACTATGGGTAAGTACAACGAAGACAAAATAATAAAAGAAATAAGTGAGTATGTGAATAACACATATGACGAACACTACAGTGAGGGTGAAGTCCAGACTTTAGATTTTATAGATGCTTGCGGTGATGCCAAAGCATTTTGCAGGAGCAACATACTAAAGTACGCTTCAAGATATGATAAAAAAGGAACACCCAGAAAAGATATACTAAAAATAATACATTATGCAATGTTACTATTGCATTTTAATGACAAAGGAGAAGATGATGCCAAAAGTTAGTGCCCATTTAGGATTTACATTTAGAGTAGGTCCCTTAGAACAAAACCAATATGGAAGAGTAGACTTATCTGTTGACCAGATAGATACTGATTTACCAATAGAACCGCAGTTAGAAGAATCTAAAAAAGTAGCCGATGTTGTGTGGGACTTTATAAAAGGAAAAGTTGATACACAAATCGAGGATATGTTAGATGATTCCAAATAAATCCAATGTTTCTAGTATGAGTATATTAGAAGCTGTATTAGCAGAAAAAGAACGACAAACAAAAGTATATGGAACACAAGACCACGATGATTCTTGGTGGAATCTTATAACAACTGATAAAAATGGAGATGTTGTAAAAGAGATTTTCAATCGAAATGACACTAAATTGTTTATTGAGTTGATTGAATTAGCCGCTACTTATTTTTCATGGGCAGAATCTATACATAGGAGACAACAAGATGGATAAAGACGCAGATAGTGCAATTAAAAAACTATTAAAAAACAAAGATTTAAAGTTTTCTTTAGGAGAAGATGTGCCAGAGGTAGAAAAAATACCATTTCATTTACCTCAGTTAGACCAGTTATTAGGCGGGGGACTCCCTAAGAATCGATTTACACTAATCTATGGTCCTCCTAATGTAGGTAAATCATATTTATCTTCTTTAGCTGTATCAAGTGCCCAAAAAGAAGGCGGAGAGGCTATGTGGATAGACGCAGAAAGGTCTTATGATAAAGACTGGATGACTAAATGTGGTGTAGACCAATCTAAAATTATAATATCTCAACCTCTTAACGGTGAGGAAGCAATGGCACAGCTTAAGGAAGGGTTACAGGCGGGTGTTGCTGTAGTTGTATTGGACAGTATTGCAGCCTTAGTACCCAAAGATATAACAAAAGAAGTTGAGAAGGGTAACTTTGATTACAACCCAATGGCTTGGCAAGGAAGATTTGTAAATAGTGCTTTTCCAAAACTGTTCCCGTACCTAGAGAATGGTTCAGCGTTTATTGCTATAAACCAACAGAGACAAAGCATTGGAGGCATCGGAAGACAAGGAAATACTTGGCCGGGAGGTCAAGGGCAGACTTTTTATGCTCATGCAATGTTGGAAGTTAGACGGGATGGTTGGATAAATGAAAAAATAGACGGTGAGGACAGACGAGTTGGGTTCGACATGCAGATACGAATGCATAAGTCTAAGATAGGTGGTGAGCACTGGAACGCAGCTGTGGTACCCTTCAAAGCAGGTGGTGGCATAGATGTTATAGAGACTTTTATGCGAGAGGGCATTAATCAAGGAGCAATCGAGCAATCAGGGACATGGTACACCTATAAGGGTACTAAAATACAGGGCATGAATGGTTTGAAAGGGTTATTTTTAGAAACACCAACTTTGTTTGAAGAGTTACAAAATGAACTTACCCCCTAAAGAATATACTAAACAAGAGAATATTATTGCTGATTGCTTAGATGAATTTGGTATGAGATATTCACAACAAACAAGTTTTC
>Ga0208919_1000886_pt1 | contig 18329 bp, 23 predicted proteins | sample 4_EtaG_FD_184076 | JGI IMG/M metagenome (GOLD analysis project Ga0208919, IMG submission 184076) | Marine viral communities from the Subarctic Pacific Ocean - 4_ETSP_OMZ_AT15127 metaG (SPAdes) (version 3) | ecosystem: Environmental > Aquatic > Marine > Oceanic | place: Pacific Ocean | collected...
ATCTTGTATTGTCATCTTTCCAAGCCATGTAACTATTAACGCCCTGTCCCAAACCCCCAAGAATTGCTCCTGCTATTAACTTACTCATTTAGTTGCCTCCATTTCCATAAAAGTTTTAGGGGCTTCGTCGGCTGCTTCCTTTTCTTCCATTCTTTCTTCTTCTTTAGTTGATTTATTAAGAAGTTCAATGTATCTATCTGGATTTAGATCTTTCATAATTGTTGATACTGTTTCAATATCTATGGCTGATTCTGGTGGATTATTTAACATCCTTGGTGTTATTCCAGCCTTGTCAGCTTGTATTGCCATGTAGATACCTACAAGTGGATTAAGAAGTTCTGCTACATCTGGTGTAAACTTGCCCTGTGTAAATCCCGTAAAAGTGATTGTACGAGCCAAAGTTTCAATGGGAATGCCTGCATCCATAAGCTGAACCATTGTCATACGATTTTCAGGAACCATCATTTTACTTTTAATTTCATCGAAGGCTTCTTCTACATCAACGTGCTGAGGAGGCTGTTCCCATGCCCATTTGCCCGGAGGAGAAGTTAAACTATATCCAGCTGGAGGCGCAGAAAAAGGATCTATACCTTCTTTATCATATTGTTCTCTAAGCCGTGTTTGTTTTTTTGTAGCCATAGGTTCTATCCTCAAACGTAGTCTTTAAATATTCGGTGTGCAGCAGCCGCAGGATCTCTATACGCAAGTTCTAGTTCTCGTTGTACAACATCAATAATCTGTTGATTTTTTGCTTTTCCTCGAGCTGTAACATTTGCTATTTCAGAGCCTCTACTTTGTCTTGCTTGTGGACTCATGGCACCTTCCATAAAGCTTTGAGCTAAAGTTTTTCCTGCTCGTTGCTGTGGTTGTGCTTGTCCTTTACCGTTTCCACCACCACCAAGTGCCCCACCAATAACATTTGTTGCTACAGCAGTTATAACCCCACCCCAAAAATATCTTTGTCTTCTCATAATATTATCCCTTAGCCCGGAAAGATTGAACGTAGTGCAAAATTACCAGCTGCACCCAACGCTGTTTGTAAATCATTAGCAAATTGGAAGTCTTCTGCTAAACTTGCCTGTTGAGCGATTAAGGCTGCTTGATGTGCTCTTTCAAGGCCAGATTCAGTAGTTGCAACTATCCATCCTGCTTCATCTCTATATTGCTGCCACAATTGATTTTGTGCTGCTGTAGATAATCCTAATAGTGCCTGAGCATTTACCCGATTAACTTCATTTTGTATGGCGGTGTTTCTTGTATTAACTTCCCTACGCCACACAGCATTGGCTTGATCTATTTGTGCTCGCATACCAGAATTAAACTTATCCCTACTATCTTGAATTTTGTTGTTAAACTCGCCAAGTGCTCTTGTTTGTCCCACATTAAACTGGTCAATAGCTACACTTCTATTAGCATTTGCTTCGTCTACCTGAACACCAAGTTGTGCAAAAAATTCTTCTACTTGTATTTGATTTTTCGCATTCATCTGACGAGTAGCATTTTCTTGGGCTTGATCTGTAAACAGTTCTTGTACTCGTGTTTGAAATGTTATTGCATTACCACTTTGTTTATTTGTTAAGTTTTGTGTGTCAATGGCTAAGAAGTTTCTGGCATTATTTACAGCAGATTGTAATCTTGCATTAAGATTTTCTGTATCCATTTGTGCATAAGTAGCAGCTTTTGTTAGGGCCGCTTGTTGTTTGTTGTTGAGATTTTGTAATTGAATTTGTCTATAAGATTGTGCATCAGCAGCAGCTATAGGTAACGCACTTTCAGCTACTGATTGTGCAATTGCAGCAGCAGCCATACTAGAAGCTCCTAAACCTCTTTGTTGCATAACTTGGGAGGCACCCCTAGCTGCACCCGAAGCCCATGCGGGTAATGGCTTGCCTTCTTCAATACTTTTATATAACTCAGATAATTGATACTGTACTGTGGCTGCTTCGGATAAATCTTCTACTGCGGCTTGTGGAATAGCTGCTTCAGATACACCACGTTGCGGAGCATCAATAACTCGTGTGGGCGCAGCTAATTCAGCAGCTTCCATTACACCAGCAGGTGCGGCTCTTTGTGCTGCCTGTACTGTTGGTGCAACCGTTGGTGTTAGTTGGGTTGCGGGTGCTTGTGTAATTGCAGGAGCAGCAACTGGTGCTATGTCTGTTATTTGTGGTGTTTGTGTAAATTCTTGTGGATCAAATGTTTGACCTGCACCAACAAAAGTAGCCCCAGAAGGTAAAACTGGAGCTACCGCTTGACTTCCAATAATGTCAATAATTGGGGCATTACGCTGTTCTAAAGTTACAGGTTCTTCTGCTGTGCCGCCCTCTTGTAGTGAAACGGGACGTAAATTCAACCTTGCCATTTTATTTCCTCATCATAAAGAATTTGATTGTATATTTTTTAACTTGACCAGTCGCTCCCAACCTGTCCCTGTTGTTACTTCTTTTGGAATACCTGTTCTAATATTTAGTAAAACCAAAGACCAGTTTCCTTCTTTCGATATTCCTATGGCTATCACTGAACCATCCGGTAAAACACCAGTAGAACTTACAGGGTTTTGATACCAGTTTGTACCACTCATAAGAGAGCAATAAGTATAGGGATTATTAATTTTTGAAACAAAAACCGTCCAGTTTCGAGCTTGATTGGCTAGAACTATGAAAAGAACACCTTCTTGTTCAACGCCCTGCTCTATAGGTATCTCATTAAAATCTTTTTTAAATTTTTCTAGGACAACTGTTCTTTCTGCACATACCATTGGAGGTATTTTTTGATGGCTTGCTTTAGCTGGTGTTGAAATTATTGTGTAGATACCACATAATAAAAAAAACATTGCACAAATAGATTTCATTTTCATTATAAATACTCTTTATTCTTTTAAAGTTATGATTCGCTCCCAGTTAGATCCAGTAGTAGTAACTTCGTGAATTTTTTTAGAGCTATCTATATATACCATGCTCCATGTGCCATCTTTTTTAAAAGAAATTATTAATATGGACTCATCGTGAACAATTCCTGTGGAAGAAGTTTCTTCTTGTGTCCATGAATGTCCAGTGGCTAAGACACAGAGTATATCCGGTCTATCTTTTGGTGAAGCAACCATAGTCCATCTATGGAGTGGATTTACTGAAATAACTACAAAAATCTCTTCATCTTGGCCGCGTTCAGTGGGCATTTCACCAAATTTAACATTTAATTTTTCAAGAAGCACCGTGTTGTTGTCACATATGACAGGCGCTTGTGCGTTAGCAAATGATATTGATGCCAACCATAAAATGAAAACTGACAATATCACACAAACTAGGAGAAATATTCCGTATGCAACTCGTTTAAATAAAGATTCTGGTATCATGTTTTTTTATGCCGTTGACAGAAATTACTAGCAGCTTCTACTGATCCAAATCCCCATGCTTTTAAAGCAAGAGCCTTTCTTGTAGGACGCCCCTTGGAATCTTTCATTGGTCCTTTCATTCCAGCAAAGCGACAAGCAAAGGAAACTCTTCTCGGGCTTGTACCAGTTTTTAAAGGTCGTTTAAGATTGCTTCCTTCTGTTCTTTTAAAGTGTTTTCGTCCAGCCTCATTTAAGCCACCCTTAGGATTCTGAAATTTTTTTGCTACCATTATATTTAGGATGGCTCATCAGGCCACGTTACATCTGAAGGGTCTGCTGTGTTTGCTGGTAAATCACGTAGAGATTGCCTATATGTAGCCCAAGCTGCTTTATTGCTTAACTGTGAATCGCCTGCCTGCGTCCAATCACTACTTTGTAACCGAAGAGTTCTTTCTCTTCGTAAAGCTGCCAAGTGTTCATCATTGCTAATGGTTGGTGCAACAAAACTTCCGTCCACGTATGTATGGTGGTCAACCTTTATTGATGAGTCACAATCGACCCATTGCAGACCAGAGTGTACGGGATGAATATCAGCATCTTCTTCGATTTGGCAAACTCTAGTGCCGTGAATTAAGGCTTTCATTATGCGTACTCCATCACTATGCAGAATCCATCTCCACCTGCTGCGCCAGCTCTAGCTGACGTCGCCTCGTCTGCGGCACCCGAGCCACCTCCACCATTAGTCCCTGCCACCCCAGCTTCGTTAGCTTGTCGTGATATGCCTCCACCACCCCACATGGAACCACCCATGCCGGAAGGCTTGTTCACATTGCCTGCCGTTGTCATTTCTCCGGGTTGGCCTTCTAGGTTGAGGTCACCACCACTACCTGCTCCTCCAGCACCGCCTCGCATACTGCCCTGTCCATTGGCTCCAGCTCCTCCTGAGCCGCCAGTTGCTGAACAGAAAGAACCAAAACTGGATGTACCTCCGGTAGAACCAGCATTATGACCAGCCGCACCAGCAGCGCCTCCAGCACCAATCGTTACGGTTTCGCTCGCTGTCCCAGTTACGTCAATCACCTCAATAGCAAGTCCTCCCGCACCGCCACCTCCAGCCGCAATATTACCAGTCGCAGTGTTGCAGCCACCGCCGCCACCGCCACCTCCTTGAACGTAGACGCAGACTGTGCGTATGCCCGTAGGTTTGGTCCATGTACCTGTGCTTGTGAAAACTTGCGATGAGGCAAGTGTTTGTGTGGGGTCATATCCTAAATATGGCATTATTTACTCCTAGTTTATCTTCTATGACTTAGTAGGCCATGTTGGTTCATATGCATCTAAATCTTCGGGCGAACTTATACCATTAAGCGTAGATTGTATTGATGCTGGTAAATCTCGAAGTTCTTGTTTAGTGGTTTTTATTTTCCCTTTTTCATCATTATCTGATGCCTCGTCAGCACGTTGATACTCAATATCAAGCGCAGCTAGACGAGCATTACGTTCTGGCCTAATTGAATCAGTCTTAATGGCACGAGCAACAGTCATGTCAACTGTTGGTGCTGCTGCACCACTTTGTCTCCAAGCATTACGTAATCCACCACGAAAGGGAATATCTGAATCATCTAACTCAACAACATTAGTAGCTTCCGCAGGAAGGGATTTGGCACGAACTGCGGCTAGTCCATCAGCTTCGCTTCCAAACTTTGCCATAAATGCTGGCGCAGGAACGATAACAGAGACGGTGCCATCTGAGTCAGTGTAACATATGCGTTTTTTTGTCATTATTGGTCTCCGTGAAAAGCAAGGGCGATTTTTTCCCGATCCGAATTTGATTCGCCACCAACAAAGACGCAAGCAAATCTAAATGCCCCTGCTGCTGGAGCCGCTTCTGAAGTTGTGACTGTTGGGGCCATAACTTCACTTGTGCCAGCTCCATTATAAGCAAATCCTGAAGCTGTATAATTATTTGCTCCAGAGAAGTCGTCATCGAAATTTACTGTAAAATCTCCAGTTGCATTGTCAGTAAGGCTAGATACATTGTAACTAGCATTTACCGATGGCGTTCCAGTGCCAGTAAAATTTATCCATGCTTTCGCAACACCCGGACTAAATCTGATCAGGTCTGGTGTAACGTAGCTATCCTCATCAGTTTCTGCCTCAAGAGCACCTTGTGAGGGTTGCGCTGGAGGGGTTGTGCTTGGGCTAGAGCCTAGATACGGCATTATGTTATCTCCATTACAGAAATTGAAATGTCTGCTGCGGCTGAAGCAGTTAGATTGATCACATCCGTTGTCTCAAGAACTATTTTGTTTCCAGCTAGTAACTCCAGAGAACTATTTGCTGGTATACTAGTGGCCGTCAGAAGCTCGACAGGCTGGTTATCTTCGTTATTTGCACCACTTCGATTTGAAGTATCAGTGCTAATAGTCAGCGTTACTGTAATCGCTGAACTCTGCGTATTTCCAATTATAAGACCGAGGACTACTGTAGTAGTAGAGCCAGCTACAGTATATATAACGTCTGAGCTTGTCACACCAGCCTTTGAAATTTGTTTAAAAGTATTTGCCATGCTAGATTTCTCCTATTATCCTAAAGCAATTATAAGGCCAATGGCTGATGCTTCTGAAATACCACCAGATGCAGCTGCCCACGATATATCTGTTCCATCAGTAGTTAATACTTGGTCGGCATCACCAACTGCAAGTGCAGCAGGATCACCACTCGCATCGCCGTATATAATTTTACCTCTTGCAAGGCCAGCCATTTTTGCAAGGGTAACAGCGTTGTCTTGAATATCAGCAGTTTCAACTGTATCATTAGGAAACAGAGGTACAGCAGAGAAAGTAACCGCTCCACCAGCAGCAACAGTCATTGCAGCGGGTGTTGTACCAGTACCAATAGTTCCCCCGTCTTTAATAATAACATCGTCTTTAAATGTTACTATACCTGTAGAGGCGATTGTTACTGCGTCATTCACCGAAGCAACACCAATGGTGCCACCGTCTTTAATCATTAAGTCATCTGCAATAGTAAGTAAACCTGCTGAACTTAAAGACATTTTTTCTGATGCAGCTTCACTTGCTCCAGTCTTAAAAGATAACTTGGTTGCATTATTAGAGGAACTAAAATCACCTTCGGATATGGCTGCAATTCCTGCTGCCACTAATATAGCGTCTGTTCCTTGTGTTTCATCGGGTGCTTGGAAGTCTATTTGACCAATTACATCATTAAGAGCAATATCAGTTTCACCAGATTGTAGTGTCAACACCATCGGTGTATCATCAGTTGTAGCAGTGTTTTTCATCGTAACATTACCAACAGAAGAAATAGCCATCTTCTGTGCGGCTGCTTCACTGGCTCCTGTTTTAAATACTAATTTTGTGGCGTTGTTGTCTGCTGCAAACGTGCCTTCTGCTACAGCCTCTATTGCCGCAGCAATTAGAATAGCGTCTGTACCTCCCGACTCATCAGGAGCTTGAAAGTTAATTGTTCCTAAAGGCTCTCCAACAGTTAAAGCCTGCTCACCTGTTTGTAATGTTAAAGATACTGGAGTGTTATCGCCAGTAGCTGTATGTTTAAGAAGAAGACCTTTATCTGCATTATGAATAAGTTTTATTTCACCGTCATCACCAAACAATAATTCAGCTGAATCTGAATCTAGCTGAACATTATCTGCAAAATTAACATCATCTCCAGCAAATGTTGCTGCTGCTGTTGGTGTGCTTCCTGATTTTATTACAAGTTCACCACCAGATTGTGTTAAGCTACCGAATGTCGTTCCACCTGCTTTTAATATTACATCGTTTCCAGCAGCATCTAAATTAATATCTGCGGCGGAATCTACAGTAATATCATTACTATTATTTTGTAGAGTTATACCAGTATGACCATCAAGTGTTAGTGTACTTGCGTTAGAATCAATAGTAACAGAGCCACTAGATGTTTCAATAGTTGTAGCAGCATCACCAGTAGTAATGTTATCAGCAGCTATAGAACTTGCCACAGCACTTGTATAAGTATTAATCTGAGAAGCATTAACCTTTTTAACAGTATTACTATCATCTGCATCAGCAACTAAGAATAAATCACCAGCAGCGATTGTTATACCTGTACCATCAGCAGCAGCAGTTAAGTCAAACTTATCAGGGTCAATAGCTGCTGTGCTAGAAATATCAGCATTCACAATAACACCTGAACCTATGGCCGCTGTTCCTGTAGAACCAATAGTAATATCGCCCGATATAGCTACAGGGTTGAAATTTGTTCCATCACCAATAAGAGCCGCTCCTGATGTATTTGTACCCATAGTAAGGTCATCACCAGAAATTGTTAGGTCGCCGGATATTGTTAAATTACCCGCTGAACTTAGTGACATCTTTTCCGTTGCAGTTTCTGAGGCCGCAGTTCTAAAACTCAGTTTAGTTGCATTATTAGATGAGCTAAAGTCACCTTCTGAAACCGCAGCTATTCCAGCGGCTACAAGTATAGCATCTGTACCAGTTGTTTCATCAGGAGCCTGAAAATCAATACGTCCAATAACATCATTTAAGGCAATATCTTCTTCACCAGTTTGTAAGGTTAAAACTACAGGTTTATCATCACCCGTTGCTGTATGCTTTAGCCTTAATCCCGTGTCAGCTACGTGCGTAACAGTTATTTCTTGATCATCGCCAAATTTAAGAACAGCTTGGTCTGAGTCTAATACAACATCGTCGGTAATTGTAAGATCATTTCCTACAGTTAAATTACCAGCAGCAGCTATGGTAGAATTGGCAACAGTAGCATTAGGCGTAACTGTTAAATGGGTTACATATGTACCAGCAGAATTTATATCATTGCCTAATGTAATAGTTCCCCCATCTGCTACATTAAGTTTCCATTCATCACCCGCATCGTCGCCTTCGTCTGCCTTGAGAACAATAGCTAGTGGTGCGCCCTCTACATTTGCAGCAATTTCTAATGCGTCATTGGTTGCTTCATCATACTTTATAGTTATATTTGAATCTGTTCCTAAGATTAATGCCTCATTATCAATAATCATTACATCGTCGGAGAACTTAAATTGGTCTTCGTCTTCCATCCAAGTAAGAACACCGTCAGCCGATTCACCGTCGAAGGTTACTGTTATGTCTGTACCTGCTGATGCGTCACCAATAGTAATTGATGTTCCTAGTAACTTTGTTACTGGCCCCCCTTCAGCTGTCGTACCATCATGTGAATGACCTGTACTAGCAGCAAATGCGGAAACTAGTTGAGCAAATTCATTATTAAAGTCAGCAGCATTAATGACTTCGCCATCAACTATTTCTGTACTGCTTTGTCTTGTATACGTTGCACCCATTATCTACGTCCTCCGGGGGTAAATTCTAATTGATACGAAAATAAGGTAAAGGGACTTTCAGCACTATCATGGTCAACTTTAACTGCTACTAAAAATCCAGATCCCTCAATCGATTGTCTGTGTACTGGTGCTCCACTAGAGCCATAAACAGCAGAAGCATATGTTGATGTTGATCCACCATATATAGCTATTCCACCGGGAGAGGAAAGATCAAAAGCATCTGGTTGAGGAACATCCTGAGAATCACCATCAAATCTAACCCGCATATCTGCATCTATAGTACCCTCAACCGCATAGTTTACAATGACTCTTTGCATAAGTTTTCTTAGGCCAGAATCACCAAGAGATAGGTCTGGTGAACGGTAGATAGCTACTACATTATCACCATCAAAGGTATCGGTTGTACTTTCTTGTAGCCGTACATAACCATCGTATCCACCCTCAAGAACTCGTTCAGTACCACTAATAAAATCTGAATCCATTGCTGAAGGCTTCATTCCTTTAATATCAGCAAACTCAAATCCTATACCACCTTGCGGAGTCCTTTTTAGTGTTGCTAGAACTGCTCTACTATTTCCTATTGAATCAGCATCAGCGGGATAAAATAATCTATACTGGCTTTTTCCTCTAATAATAACAGAAGAACGTCTGTCTCCACTTGCAATAACTTCTTCAATTCTTGGTTGAATTGGCTTTGATATAGTTCCTAGCTCAATGTCACCAATTCTTTCAGTACCAGCAATGGTTCTTAAACCATCGAGGGATAAAAACAGTAAGTCACCACCAAGTTCTTGAACCGAAAAGCCATCTGCACAACCCAATGTTCGTGTTACTGGTATAACTTGCCAATCGACTATACTAGTACCCACAAGTTTATAGATTTTATCAATACCAAAAATAAATAAACCATCACGAAAGACTTTTAATTCTACAACACTAGTATCAACTCTAATTGATCCTGATCCATTGGCTGCTGTAAAATCGGTTTCAGCAAACGGGGCGCTAAACACTATTTCTTGAGGATTACTAGACATTCCACCAAAAAAGATATGATCTTTAAAAACTGCAACAGATGCTGGATCTGCTGGTGCGCCTGTAGTATTAATTAATGTGTAAGTACTTCCATCATATGTTGCTGCTTGATTAACGTCGTCCACCATTATAAGTTTTTCAGTGTTATTAAAATTAAATATATCAAACTTATATCTACCAGCAGATGTTCGTGTTCCTATTGTAGCGTAACTACTACCTGATGTTGCAAATGTAACTATATTTCCTGCGGCTGCAACAACACCATTATTAAATATTTTTAGGCCAAGTATCTTATTACTGCCATTTACCTGATTACTGTTCCATTTTGAAGAGCCACTTAATCGACGATACCCACCTTGAATACTAGGCTCAAAGTTTTGTAATTTAACAGCAGCACCCGGAGGTAAGGAAAAGTCATCTCTATCAAGAATTAACCCACCACCCAACGGAACGGTAACTGGTGACATTTCTGAAAAATCAGGCATTTTTATCCTTGTGGTTTATACAGTTCTTCAACAAAAACACTAACAGTTAAATCGTTGCCAGCACCTGCTTGTGCCTTTAAGATATCGCCCTCTTCAAGAACAATATTAGCATTCTCTAGGCGTAAATAACTATCAGCAGCTATACTTTTTGTACTAAGAAGGGCGTAGGTGGCACTTCCTGATGTATCGGTGTATTTTAATGTTGCGTCTACGGCGCTAGTTCCATCGACATTTGTTAAAAAAATTTCTTTTACAATTGCTGTGAAATTAGTTGGTACAGTATATACTGCTGTTAAGTTTGTATCTGCTAGTGCTGCTGCTGCATTTCTAAAACGACCAACCATTAAACTGCTCTAAAGTATTCTTTTTTATTTACTAATTCGATTCGCATACGACGAATAATATCATTATATTCTGATAATGACGCTTGTGCAGTCTCTAAATCGGAGCGCAATATTGACACATAATATCTAGCTCGTGCTATAACAGCGTGTTCGTATCGAGCGGGAATGTCTGATGTATCAGTATCAGACGAAAGAACAGTAGTTGTTTTCCAATATTCATATCCTACAGTATATGTGCTTTTATTTGGCACTGGAGATAAACCAAATTTTTCATCTTGAGTTCGATAAACATAATCGGGTTCTCCTAGTCTACTAATAGCATTTCGACGATCTCGTTCTTTTAGAATTTCCTGATATTCATCGTAGGATATATATTTTAGTTTCTTTGGAGAAAAATCTTCGGTAACTACTACATTATCAACATCGACTTGTGTATCAACTAATTGACTGAATGTAATATATGTGGTTGTGCCTGTTGCCGAGAAAGTATAATCTACGTACTTAAATTCACCAAGATCATCAATAGAAACAGTATTACTTGATATTTGTGATCCATCAGCTGATGTTCCTATTTTAAAGGTTAGGTCACCGCCGGAAGGATATGTAGCACCAAAGGAAGCGCGGTATTGTTTATTTTTTGTTGTAGTTAGTGCTTGATAAGCGATAGCATTACCATCACCACCTGCCGTAAGCCTCATCACACCAGTACGAGAAGCGGGAGGTTGTGGACCTGTGCTATTATAAGCTATTGCACCTGTGCCAGAAGAACCATCTGTCCAATTATTAACATTACTAGCAAAGTCACCATTTGTAACAAGATTTTGTGGAAAAATCATAAAACTATCAAAATCTACATAAGTGTGATCACTTGGGAGATCATATTCTGCCACACTTGCATAGGTGTCTTGTTCTTTATCTGAATGCAAAAAAGGCCACTCAATTTCAGCATTAGCTATGTCATTGATGGCTCGATTAACACTATTTTTTGCAACTGTTTGAACACCACGAGAACTAGAAAGAGCAGTCAATGTAGTTTCATTGAGATCTTGTAGAACTCTATTAGTAAAATTCAGATAAGATAGTGCCATGATGGTTCCTATGTTTTACGGCTGCGAGAGTTGGTTCTTTGAGATTTAACTTTTTTTGCTTTTGCAAATGCAATCGCCATTGCTTGATTCTGTGGTTTACCTTCGTGTCTTAGTTTAGAAATATTTTCACTAATGACTTTCTTGCTGCGTCCACGTTTTAAAGGCATTACAATGTTTTTGGTCGGCGTTGATTACCATAATAGGCACGATTGTAACCGTAGCCATCTCTGGGATCTTTTATGGCACGTTCTACTTTAGCACCCTTAGAATAGCCCACACGTTTTTTACCTTTTTTGTCTTTTTTTCCTTTTGCCATATTTATCTCCCTATTCTGGCACTGATATTTGAGATACTTCCATATTTACACTAAATGATCTGCGCTCACCTTCACAATAAAATGGATAGACAGTATGTAAAAGTCTTGCAGGAAATAAATAAAAATCTCCTACTCTTGGTTTAGCAACAAATCCTGAACTTTCTAGCCAGTTTGGTGAACCGTTACTAAACTGTATATGTCCATGTGAAGGGTGATGATCTTTATAATCTTTTTCACACTCCTCTTCAAACTTTTCTGGTAGTGCTAAGTAACCAACACATGACATTGAACAGTTTGTGTGTATGTGCATGGGATTATATTCATTTTCATATTGTCGAACAAACCACCCATTAATTATTTGTAAACTATAGTCTACATCTCTTGGTAAGGACTCAGGAAGCATCCTTGCACGTTCATAACAAAATTTATAGTATTCAAAAACAAAACCACCTAATTCATTTGTAAAAATTTTACTTATGTTTTCTGTGAATCGAGTTTCTTGGGTTACTTTTCCTACTAGATAATCAGAATGATCTGGAAGATCGTCATCAACATGAGAATTTAGTTGCTTCACAAATTCATCTGATAATTTTTTATAAGCAATAACAGGACCAAAGGGTACTAAAACTTCTGTATCAGCAACAGGTTTAAATATATTACTATGAATTTGTTTTCGTTTATCTAGTTCATTTACCATTCTAAAAACCCCACTCAGTTGTTAAATAATTTTGAATAAGTGCGGTTTTTATTAGTAGCTCTTTGTTTAGTTCACTAGGATCATTGTCCACTAATGTTGTATGTATACGTGCTACTTCTTGTACATTTCTTAGGATATAAGACTGCTCATATGAAATACTAGATGAAAACCAGCCTACAAGACACTCTCTAATACCTGATGTAATTGGGGTAACTTTATGGGGATAGATTACTGGAAAAATTACTACTTCGCCTGCTTGTAGTTTATGACCAAACTCTCCAACATCACTTCGTACTACAAATTCTCCACCCTCGTACTCACTACTTAAACAAATAGAAAATCCGTAATTGTAGCGCATATGATCACTAGACGATCTAAAAGGATCTATATGAAAATCGTAAAAATCACCAACGGTATATCGGTTATATATTTGTGTTCTTACTTCTAGTGGGCAGTAAACCGATTTAGTAAAAGGACTTTGGGTAAAAATCTCTGAAATTCGTGTATCTACAATTTCACAAACTCTAGTTTCTTTATTCTGTTTAATATCGTAGAATTTACTGAGTTTTTGTGTGTTTTTACCGCTAACAAACTGATTCGTGACTTGATATTTTTTACAAAGTGCTACATCGTCATCTGTTAATAATTTATAGAACATCTACTTACCCCACGCTTTCTTTAGATAAGTCTGAACCAGCGTGGATTTTACAAATATTTCTGTGTCTTTGGTTCTAAGGTGTATATTTACGTCGTATAAATTTTTTAATATAAAAGCCTGTTCATAAGACACATTAGTAGAAAACCAACCTAAAATATTTTCTCGTGTTCCTTTTGTAACTTTACTAACACCGTGAGGATAAATGATTGGAAATACTGCTGCCTCACCTGCTTCTAGTCTACGTGCTACTGGACCTACTTCTGTTTCAAGTAAAAAACTGCCACCCTCGTATTTATCGTTTAGATTAATAGAAAAACCGTAGTCAAAATACACATTGTTAGATTTTGGTGTAGCTTTAAATTCGTCTACGTGGGTATTGTAGTAGTCACCTTTTTGATATTTATTATAAAAATTTACCGATACTCTGGTAGGACAATACACCGAATCAATGTAAGCGTGATTATAAAAAATATCAATTAAATATTTTCTTACACTTTCTGGTACAGAGGTTGTTTGTTGGTTTTTTTTAACTTTATACTGTTTGTTTAAAGGCTGTGTAAAACTACCATCTTGATAGTGTAGCCCCTGCATTCCTTCTGTACAAAACTTAATATCTTCTCCATCGAGAAGTTTAATAAAATACATATGTAACCTCTTTAAGTTGAACTCAGCAATGAGGTGAGGGGTTTTTAAGGAACCCCTCGAAACCTTAATATAATACTAAGTACCAGTTGAAACTGTAGCTTTTTCAACAGGGTTCTTAGAAATGTCAACCAAAACAACATGAGCGCGGAAACGCCATGCCGTAGTTTTACTTGAACCACCATCAATCACTAGAAGATCTAGTGTATCAGCTGATGTTACCAATGCAGAATCAGTACCTTGAGCGCCGAAGAAGTTGATAGAAGTAGTACCATTTGAAGCGGCACCATCAATACATACATCAACATCTCCACCAGTAATACCTACATCAAAAGTAATTTGACCATTACCGGAAGCCTCAAGATTTTCAATTGCTCCACCAACAATTAGTGTATCTGCTGGTAAATCAATCAACTGGACGATATCGCCCTGTTCCAAGTCGGTATTATCAACAGCATCATATACTGGTGATGTTACAACATAAGCCTTCGCATTAGCCGAAGGATGTCCCACTGTACCACCACCACTATGAGTTGCATTATAAGTAGCCATTATATAAGCCCCCCTTTAAGTGTTGAGATCAGGAACAGCAGAGTAAACTCCGATGAAACCTGAACCAGATGGACGAAGTACTTTGCGTCCAAAGACGTGTAGACCACGTACAATGTCTGCAAAGCTATTGGGATCACGAACAACCTCTGTCTTTGCGATATGAGAAGCAGTTGCTACTGCGCTCATGTGACCGAAAAGAACATTAGTCTCACCACTCGTTGAAGATGGGCCAAAGGTCGCTGTTGAATCAGAACCAGTGGAACCAACTGCAATTGCATTTGACTGATAAAGGGTAAATCCATGAACTTTACGTGCAGTTACAGCACCGTTCATTAGGGCGGACATACTCTCACCAGTTACACTTGCATCCATCAACTTGGCATCTGCCTGACGAAGAATTTCGTAGAATTGTGGCGGAGCCACGCACCAACGACCATCTTCGGGAACATCTGCCTCGTCGAGAAGACGAGCAGCCGTACTAACAAGATTTGCACATTCGTCACCAGTATTGCATGAAATAGCAGAACTAGCAGCACCCAAATTAGTCGTATCAGTTGACGCATTTGAGTTAATGTTTGATAGCACGTTGTAGTCATATTGCTTTTTAAGTGCATAAGCACCGGAAGATGTGGCAAGAGCTTCCCAATTAAGGTGGCTCTGTCTCTCTTCGATGTCATCAACTTTAAAAGCGAAGTAATTGCCTTGATCAACAACCAGAGTAATCTCTGTGTCTGTTAGATCTTGGGCATTTACTGTTGAACCGCGAGTATAAGCTGAAACCGTTATCGACGGCTCTTTGATTATCTTCACGGTATCGCCAAAGTTCTCAATCTCTCCAGCATAGTCGGTGTTTGTAATTGCTTCTACAACCGAAGACCTGCGGAAGTATTTAAGAACTTTTTGGCTATAAATTGCTGGCATAAACGCATCATTAACTAGATTGTCATATCCAGCAGCTCTACCTACAGCCATAACCTTTCTCCTTAAAGTTAAAAGTTAAAGTCTTAACGTATTCGACCATCCCGACGAGCCTGATCAATTTCTTTTTCTAATCTATCATATTGATGAGGCTTGAGTTGGGTGATCTCTTCCGAAGTCCAAATCTTTTTGCCTTCGTTTTTATCTGTGATGTCTTGAGAAGCTGTAGTAGTTTTTACAGCCTTCGCAGCATCCGAAGGTTTTTTAGATTTAGTCTTACTTTTACCAATACCTTTATCAGCTTTATAGAGGTCAATTGTACGTGCGGCCCACTTCACATCTGTAGCATTTTTTGTAACGCCTTGAGAGATATTATCAGGTTGATCCTTTAGCCATTCAGTAAAATCTTCGGTATCTTTTATATCGAGAAAATCTGAATGATAGCTTAAAAGTTCTCGCTGTGCATTTTGTCTCTCAAGTTCAAATTCTCTTTCGCGCAGGATATTGATATGTTCTTCCACATCCTGTACTCGAGAATCTGCTTGCATACTTGCGACAGTCTCCACAACTGCAAAAACATCAGGATACTCAGCTTTGAATTTTTCGAGTTCCTCTGCCGTTTTGGGCATTTTTAAATTAGATTTTTTGCCCGATTGGAACTTTGTAAGTAGTTCTTCTTTTTCACGCCGCCACTCCGATAGTTTGTTGTCATAGTGTGACTTCAAATCGTCGTAGCGTTTTTTATAGTTGTGTTCTGGCTTACTGCCAGTAGTTTTCTCCGGTAATTCGTCTTCAGCTGGAGTAATCTTTTTGCGTAAGAGGTCTGCTGAAGTTTCTATTTGTTCATCACTGTCAAAAACTCTGTCTTTGCCTACATATGGTTGTAGGGTAGGCTCGTTATTTTCCTCTGTTTGTTGATTTGTTGTATCAGTCATTTATTCACCTCCATGCAGGGCCACGATGTCGTGGGTAGCTACTGTTGGTATTTGTGACGGGGCCAGACGAGGAGTCTAGGTGGCCGTCAAATTCTATTTTGATCTAACATAGGTTGCCATTGCAAAAGTTGCACCTAGATTAGAATCATTTTCTATTATATTAGATAATTCATCTACAGATAATTCTGATAAATTTTTAGCAGCATTTTTTCCATATTGTTTAGAAAATTCTTTTTCAAAATTCTTTCCAAATAAAGCAGATGAATTAACTAATAAATCTTTTGCTGTTGTTGGTTCTACTTGCCAATATGATCTTGCTGGCCCACCGTCATATTGTTTTTTTGTTAGATATTTAGATTCTATAGCACCTGTTTTTGTTAAAATATCCACTATATCTTCTGTTGTAAAGCCTTTATCACCTACAAATACTTTACTTGCAATATTCATAGCTTCTACTGCTTCTTCAGGCACAGGTACTTTTTCTTTTAGGCTTTTTCTAGCATGGTCTAACCGTAAAGGTATTTTTGCCGGATCAGTAGTTTTATTATAATGTTCTAACCAAAATTCAGGAGTAAAAGTAACTCCACCAGCAGCAAAACTTAACCTATCGGGTTCAAAACTTTTTTTTTGAGAGGGTGGCTGTACAAATCCTTGCTGTGGCTGCATAGCAATAGGAGTAGGAGCAGCATTAGGAAGATTTGCAAGAACCGAGCCTGTAATTGGTGTACCAATAAAAGGTTCTTGTGGACTTGTTGGATAAGTATTTGCACCTACGGGTAATCCTTGTACTTGTCTAGCAGATTGGGGCAATAAAAAGGTAGCTTGAGGATCTCGTTCAATGGTTCCACCAGATTGTGCTGTTTTTGGAAGCCAAGGAGCAGGTCTTGTTGTTTTACCTGTATGTGGATCAGGTATTCCGTCTTTTGGCATTGAAGGATACATTGGTACAAAAGAGTCGCTTTGTGCCATCTGTTGTGGTTCAGCGGGATCGCCAGCACTTTCTCGTCGGCGTTGTATTTCATCATATATTGAACCACCACCGGGAATAGGCTCTGGTGTTTCTGGAGGCATTTGTTCTCCACGCATCAAGGCATCTGCGGCTTCTGGAGCAGTTTCAAAATCTCTAGGATCTTGCGTGAATAAATTCATAAATCCTTGTGCAAGATTTGTAAAGAAACCACCATCTTTCATAGGTACTCGGCCACCTTCAGCAATATCCATGCGTAGAATAGTTGAGCCTCCACCGCCGGGATGTCCGTATCCTCCTAGTGAGGGATTATCACGAGTAACACCCTTTTCTATGTCTTTTTGTATTTGTTCTTCAGCCCTTTCAAGTAAACGCATCTCCCGTTCTTCTCTTGCTTTTTTTTCAAAATATTCTTGCTTCATCTTTTCAAACTGAAGAATTTTACGTTCTGTTTCAGTTAATTCTGGAGCTTCTGGCTCTGCTTCATCAGGTGGTGTTGCTTCTACTTCATCACCGTCTTTCATTGGCATTTGTGTTTCAGATTGTATGGGGGCTTGAGCGGCTTCCTCGGGCATGGGTTGACCCATAAAACTTTGCATGGCTTGTTCTTGTTCTGCTGCTTTTTGTTTTTCTGTTTCTTCTACTTTTTTACGATACTCAAGACCACGCTCGTTCATGTCTTCAAGTTTCTTTATACCAACATCTCTTGCAACTTCTGGTGGAATAATATATTCACCATTGGATATTGCCACCGGAACATCATCATCTGGATTAATGTCTTCACCCGTAATTTGTACGCCTTTTTTTACTAAATTACGAATTGATCTTTTGATTAAATCATTGATGTGTTTTGTACCATGATATTCAACAGCAGCAGCGTTAAGAACAAATGTGCCTTCAGGTAATTCAGTGGGTACACCATCATCTGTTGGCCCACCACCACCGGGAACATTGACTTCGCCAATAGGAGCGCCATTCATAACAGCCCCATCAGCTATGGCTTCGGGTGGTAGATCTCCACCT
>Ga0208919_1000891_pt1 | contig 18284 bp, 4 predicted proteins | sample 4_EtaG_FD_184076 | JGI IMG/M metagenome (GOLD analysis project Ga0208919, IMG submission 184076) | Marine viral communities from the Subarctic Pacific Ocean - 4_ETSP_OMZ_AT15127 metaG (SPAdes) (version 3) | ecosystem: Environmental > Aquatic > Marine > Oceanic | place: Pacific Ocean | collected...
AGAACTTGTGAAGGGATTAACTCATCACTTTGCCATGTATGCGTTGTAGCAAGACAAGGGTACGCTAGTGAATCAGCACCTGCTACTGCAGATCCTGCTTCTGAACCCATGCCCAACATGGAAAGTAATGGGATATCCCTAGGGTCGATTGCATCAATGAATTCTGATACATTCTGTTTGGTAGTATAAGCACCGCTATCAAAGATAGACCTCATACCACCGGCGGCACCATCTGTGCCGGTAAATGCCGTTACCATTTAGGTATCCTCCAATTTGTTACTGGAGTCCAAAACTTTTCTTGTAAGAAATTATCTGACCTTGAAGTGCTACAGCCATTGCGAGTTTCTTTCCCTTTCGGGCCTCGTTATATCTTTCCTCCAGCTCAATTAGCCCTGCGTTGACAGCATCACTGCCATCGCGCCTACTCGTTGAGGCAGTTTCAGATCCACGCGATGTTCCCGGTGTACGGGACGCTTCTTCTTGTGCGGGTACTTGAGCATCTCTATTAGGTTTGACTGCAGCTAGTAATTCTTCTTTTAAGTTGTTTATACGCGCATCCATTTTAGATTCTTGCGCTTTTGAACTTAAGTCACCTGCCATTTGCCAAACCTGTTGAGGTGTTTGAGCACCGCTTAACGCACTAGGGTCAACATCAGGAAACGAACTTACTGCTTGTTGAACAGCCTGTGAAAGAACTTCCTGCCTTCGCATTTGTTGTTCTCTACGTTCTTGTTCAGCTTGTGCAGCAGCATCGTCACGCTGTTGTCTTTCTTCAAGAACCAATTTGGCTCCATCTGTGTCATCGGCTTCGATTAATCGTTGCTCAAGAGTGTTAATAGCTCCATCTTTGGCTTTAAGCTGCTCGTCATAATAAGATTGTAGTCCCGTGTACCATTCTTGGTATCTACCTTCTAGGTCACGTTCCTGTTCCCCCATTTTACGAGCCATGTCACCAACTCTTGAATTCAGATCTTTCTTTTCCGATTCTAGTTCTGCGATTTTGGCTTGCATGTCATCTGATGACAGATTGGGATTATCCTGAAGTGAGTCCGTGGACTGCTCCATAATATCCTCTGTTTCGTTAGTCATACTAATCCTCCATTCATATTTATTATAACACTATTGTCAACTTTTGACAAGTGTTAATCTCTGTATTTTGCCAATCTTGGCGTATTAGATGGGTATTGGAAGTACTGGTTTCTACCTTGACTTTGGTAGTTGCTACTACTTCCACCACCTACTAACATCTTTGTTTGATATATTAGTTTAAGTGCCTGTAACCATTGTTCAAACGTGTACCCACTTCCTATTGGGAATGTCCTATACATAGCTCTTAACATTCTTTGATGATTGTTTGTAAGAGTCTTTGAAGGGTTCATAAAGAAAGCAATTACGGACTTTTCTAGTTCAGTATCGTGGAATACCATAGTCATATGCCTTGTTACTTCTGCCCATGTAGGTAATCCACCTGCTCCATTTGTTGAAGGTGTTGTTACTTTAGAGGATGCAGAAGAAGGAATAGAAGCCTTTTTAGTTTGTACAACTGTACGAACTGGTCTTCTATTTATACTCTTAATACCAATTGCAGACGCTACTACATCAGCAAGTGCATCTATATACCAGTATGTTGCAATAGAAGCATCTTCTTTTGCTTTACCATTTGAATCTGTCATAGCAAGTAATGTAAGTACAGAAGGATGGTTTAATGCTTCTCCATATAGAGCGCGCATCTGTGGGTATATACTTTCCCACATATCTACGATGTCTTCTCTACTTGCTACACCATTTCTTCCAAATGTCTCAAAGATAAAGTCACCGGGAATTTCTTGATTCCCTTCGTAGTATCTTGAAGTGTGATAAGATTTAATCTTTCTTCCTTCACTAGATAAAGCAGGAGTTTGTCCTAAATCAAATAGCTGATAGTTTCTATTAATGTTATAAGCAGAAGCACCTGTAGAGGGGAACCCACCCTCAGATACAGAGAACTCATTAGGCGGCATGTTACCTGAAGCAACTTGGGGTAGTTGTCCAATAGCACCTAAAGGCCATCCAGATGTATTACGCTGTTTAAACTTCTCTTTTAGTTGGGCTGCTTCTTCGTACTTACCATCTTCATAGAGTTCATGTAATGCAGCAGCTTGTGCTTTTCGAGTCTCACTACCATTTACAAAGTACTCATAGTACAAAGCATGCATATCTATCTCAGTTGGATTAAGGTACATATTAATATTATTCTTTTTTGCAAAGTCTAGTAAGCGGTATACCTCATACGCCTTTACAAAGTCATCAAGAGTTTCCTGATTGTGAATAGTTCTCTCTTTGTTTGGAGAAAGGAAATGATACTGTTCTTTAAACGGAACGTCTAAATCAAGCTGTCTAGCTAGTTTTGTTATCTTTTCTTCATACTTGCCATCACGCATGTCCTCAAAAGTAATGTCTTCGACAGTAGTTAATCGTTTTTTAATCTGTGATACTAAATCAACTTCAGAGTAATCATTATGGTTTAACCAAATATCTCCGTATTCATTAGTACGTAACCACTCTAATACGTTTTCAACTGTTGGTTTTTTCCAAGTATCTTCAATAAACTGAACTTGTCTAGCAGTAGCAATTGCGTCTCCCCTACCAAGTTCGTAAGCAGCATTAATGTTTTCCTGTACACCTCGCATAACATTTTCAATTGCCTTATCTACAATGTAATTCATGTCTGCAGTACTGGCTTCATATATCTGGAAAGCTCTAAATGCTTCAGGGTCATCAGATTTAATCTTAGTTTCCCACGCCTCTAAGTCTTCGTAGTACTCATTCCAATTAGTTGCGTTTGTTCCCCTTATCGTGTATAAGTCTCTAAACTCTTGAGAGAATAGTGGAGGTACTTTACTCCACTTATCTTTACGAAGCATTTGCATATAGCTTTCAAGCTGCCATGCATTAAACATGTCAACTGTAATATACTCTCTAGGGTACTTTTGGTCTTGACGGTCTAGCTTTTCTTGAGCAATTTCATCTATGACATCTTCTACATCTTCTCTACTGACTGCTCTATATCTTCCATCTGGAAAAAGAGAATCAAGTACAGTTTCTATACGTGTTACACCTGCCATAGGATCATCTGCAAACAGTGTCATAAACATATCATTACGGAAAAGATTTTCTTTATGCATTTCTCTAAACAAAGAGATGTCACCAAATGACCTCTTATCTACAGCAAATGCAGGGTGTATTTCTCCATACTCTTCACCTTCTATACCAGTGTTTACACCTGTAGCCTCAAATATTCTAACTTTAAGTTCTTGTGTACTCCTTCTTCTTCGCTCACTTGCGTCAGCTCTAGCTCCAAAGAAAGTAAAGTTATCCATAGGCTGATCAGTAAGACCTGCTTCTTCTTGTATACTTCTTTGTGCATCTATAGGTGAAGATGGTACAGGAACTCTATCTGGAATAGCTTCTAAGTCCTGTTCGTACATAAGATTTAAATCATCTAATCCGCTATAGAACATACTTGTAGCTTGTGCAGTCTTAATAGGTGCAGTTTCAAACTTTTTATTATTTAAGTAATTTCGTACATAAGGATGCTCTTTAAATAATTCATCATAAGCTGCAGTTCTTTGTGTGCTAGACATTGATCTATTCTGTACTATGTCATAATACTCTTGCATAATACTTCCAGCATCTACTTTGTGTCCTGTTTTCGGATCAACTACAGTAGGATAAGGTACATTTACTGCCATACCTACTAGCATTGACCAAGTATCTCTTTGAGCACGACGTGAAGCAGCAGCTGAAACAACTTCAGCGTGTGTGCTTGCTAAAGCGGTTGAGTCTAGTTTCTCACCTGTAACAGGATCAATAGCCGGGTCATTACCTGTCAACTCATTACCAAAGATATCTCCACTACTTGCTCCAATAACAGAGAGTAGGGGAACATTAATTAGTGGGTCGTTTTTCTTTCGGCTCCACATGTCGTATGACATGAGTATTAGTTTTAGTTTTGGGTTGTTTTCTACATCAGGACCATTCCGCATAACTTCCTGCATCGCAGTGTTAAAATACATCCAGTCGATTTCTCGAAGGTCTCTGTTAGTTCTAATTACCTGTGTCTTTGTATGCTTACCAAATAAAGAGGTTGTCCAACCTAGCGTTGCATCAGCCGGTCTAGTAAGTGAACCAAATACTTTTTCAGTCTTATCAACTTGCTCACCAAATGCACCTGACAATGTAAGTCCAGCTGTAAATAGTGGGTTAATTGGGAGCTTTAATACTCCTGCATATATGTCTGCTGCTTTTCCAAGAGTACTGTACTCATCAAAGTAGCGTAGTGGGTCATCTCCTGCAATTGTTGGGTCTTTAGCATCTCTTACACTTCTACCCCCTGCAGGGTAGTAATCAAACATATCATTCCAGAACAAAAACGCATCTATGTTCATAGCCGCGCCTTTAGGTGCGACGTTAGATTCTACTGCATCTACCCAACCACCTACGTTTAAACCACTAGCTTTAGCTAATCCATAGAAAGGTTGTGCCATCTGTCCTATTGGTAGGTCGTATCCTGTCCAACTAGATGAATCTCCTTCTCTGTTTATTTCTCGCATAGTCTGTTGGAAAGCTGTAAATTGGTTTAGTAGGTGAGGGTGGTCTACTAATGTTGCAGCTAACTTACCTGTAGTACGTGTCTGCCAAATATGCCAAGGACCTATCCAACGTAGAATATAATCTAAGTTATTTGTATTGTTGTAATCGTGTAGAATCCAGTCAGCATTAGCTCTACCAAGAGAGCCAGCTGTTCTACGTAAGTTGTTTGTTTCTTTTTCAAGACCTTTAAGTGCGCGTGTAAGTGACTCACCATCTTCTTTAGAAAGAGTATTGTAGGATTTTAAAGGTAATCTAGGAGTTATATCTAAACCAGTCTGACTAACTGAAGGGTCTTGTAATCCACTTCTAAGACCTCTATTTATAACGGAGGCTCTAGAGTTTTCAAATATCCGTTGCTCTCTAATAAACAAAGGAAGTATATCTTCAAGAGTATCATTAGTCATACCGTATATAGGCCAGCCTTTTTCCCACTGTTCTTGCATGTAGTTAACAACATTAATAAGTGCACGTCGGCGTATACCACGCTCTCTGTCTGCTTCTTCTTCAGACAAACCTGATTTACGTAGCCCACTTATAAACTTTTTGAAAGTTCCCTTAGTATCTTCTGGGTCTGCCAAGCCTTCAATTTCATCTATAACACGACTCATTTCTGCTTGTGCATTAGCTGGATCCATAAGACCCGTTCCCCCTGAAGTACCTGACCATGAGGTTCTAAAGCCCGTCCAGTTGTGATCACCACGAGAAGTCATACGGAAGTCAAGCCCAATTTGCTTTCTTTTCTTTTTAGTCTTCTTTGTGTATCTAGCTAACGCCATAACTTCTTTTTCAATGTCAGCTTCTGACGAACCTTTTTTAATAAAGATAGCCATTCGTCTAGCGTCTACCGGCCAACTGTCATCTGTAATAACTGCAACGTATTCTTGTACAGTTTCTATTCCGGTTCTAGGATCCACTATAATAGTCTGAGGAGTCTGTTGCATAAATACACGACCGTGAACTCCTTGTGAAGGTGCACCTTCTACTAACATATTGTCATCTCGTCTATGAATAGGCATACCATAGTTAGCAGGAAGTACTGCACTATTTTCATCAAACTCTACGTTACTTCTGCCATCAGGCAAATACCATTTTACTCGTTCACCTGCAACAATGTTCTTTCCAGTTCGTTCGTTATATAAAAGTCTTGCTTCATCAGAAAGCTCTACACCTGCTATACGAGTTCCTGACTGTGTATCTAATGCACGAGTTGACGGACTTAAAATCGTAGACTTATCTATATCTTCTGTGACTCCTCTAGGATATATAAGTGTTCTAGTCGGCTTTGAGAATGTTTTTGCAGAGTCACTAAAGCTTTTATTTCCTACTGCATGGCTCATAGCTACAGACGTTTCTAATACTTCAGCAAAGTTAAACTTCAAAAAGTCAGACCAAGTATTATAACGAGGTATTCCTCTACGGTATATACCTTCGTCTGGTCGTAGTTCAGGCGATGTTAAATCTTCTAATGCACGTCTAGAACGTCCGTCTCTTTCTGCTCTTAAGTAAATAAGATCGTCAGCAGCTGCACTTAAGCCAACTTCATCAAGTTCAGTATCAAGATGCATTCCACCATATCGCATAGCTTGTTGAACATCAAACTCTCTAATTCTATTAATAAACTGAGTTGTAACACTATCTGGTTGTGCGCCTAGTGCAAGATCTTCCATAGCTTTCTTTCTAAACTGTCTTAAGAAAGCAAGTTTTGGTGCTGTGTTAGTTAGCCAGTTTGCGAACACATCGTTATCATCATCATGCCAAATGTTCTTACCCATCCTGTCAGCTCTAGACATGCTGCGTTCTCCACTCCCGGTTAATTTACCAAGTGTGACTTCTCGTGCATCATCTATTCCCAACTCATCTAAGATAGTGTTATAGCCAACAAACTTATCATCTTCCTGTGTAGCGTTGACTAGTCTATTAACTCTTACCTCTAACTGAGCTGTAAGTTCATTTATTAATTGATTACCTCTAGCTCTTACTGATTGTGTTCCTGTGCCTAACCCTTGTAATCCAGCTAAAGCTTCTTTAATGGCTTCTGTCATTTGTGTATTAACTTGTGTTTCAAATTCACTAATTTGGTTTTTTAGTTGTGTTCTAGATAGCCTAGCTTTAGTAGCTTCATTAGCCATCCAACTTAAGTCTTCACCTAAATCTTTCCAAATCTTTTTTAATGCAGGAGAAGGTTCTGGACTCCACGCTGCTATATCTGCTTGATCATATGGTACGTCTAATAACTGGTGTGGGTCACCAAAATCTTTAAGGTTATCTTCTGCAACTTGTAAGTCAGTTCGCGTATCGTTGTTAACAATTCTACGGTACTCTCTTTGTCCTTCAGTACTTTCATTAAACCAAAATCGTGCGTCTTGTGCACGTTCCCACCAAGCTCCTGCTTCAGCAGCAGTTTGAGGTATACCTTCTGTTCTTCCTGTAAATCCAACGGTATCTCCTGCCATAGGCACAAAGACTTCTTCTGGTGGATTCATTTCTCTCCAGATACGAATACTAGGAGATATTTCTAGAGGTGATTTAATTAACTCATCTGCAGGTACATCTGCATAAACAGCTCGTCCTTCTTTAATCTGTTTTATCAAAGCAAGTTCAATATCTACTATTCTAAAAAGCTTACGTTGAGCCTTAGTAAAATATGTGTTAAGAATGCTTTCTGGGTTAAGTCTTATATTTGCATGAGTTGCATTACTCATTCCGGGTACGTGGTTAGGACTAACCCTATCAAATTGTCTTAAAAGAATATCTGTAAGAGTCATATCAAGAACAGCGTCTTTAGCTTCTTGTGAATAACGGCCTTCTAAATCTGGTTTTATTCCTTCTAATCGTTTGTTTAGATTATCTCTTACTTGTCTAATTGCTGTTCTCTCGTTTGGTATTTTTGTTTTACGTTCAGAACGTGCAGCACTTGTTGTTAGCCTACGTAAATTATCAAGTACTCTTCCAGCAATTTTAGCGTGGTCTTTTGCTCTTTCTTCGTTTATTGTTTGTCGAATAGAAGAACCTACATCTGGGCCAATTTGATTTACTTCTCTACCTTCTTCCAAAGGCTCTGCAGCAGCTCTGACAAGTGCCATAATATTACTTAACGTAATCCGGACATCATCATCTTTAATATCTTTTACAAACTCTGCGTTTACGTTTGGAGGCATAAAAGGAACTATGTCCCCATCTTTATCTTCATAAACGGTCATAGGATTATCCCAGTCAAGATCATCTCTTAATTTTTTATAAGTATTCCAAAACTTTACTCGTTTATTTTCTGGATTACCTACTGGAATATCTGAATGTACTGCGTATTCACGAAGATTTTCTTTTTTAAATACATCAATAGCCGCGTTATCTGGTATTAGGTCTCTTCTTACATGTATTATATCAAAATCAGCTCGGCTCTTTTTGCCCATCGCTACCATAAAAGCTGCCACTCTTGATGTTTGCTGCTCGGGGCTTGTGTCTTGTAAAGTTAATATATAAGGGTCTACAAACGAGTATAAACGAGCATCTTTTTCCCAACCTTGACCACCAACAGCCCACCCTTTATCTCCTAATATTCCCCTACTTTTTATATCAATTGGAAAGTTTGTTATACTTCCATCTTTATTTCTAAGAGTAGCTGAGTCATATAGCTTTCTTGTATCACTAAACCCTTCATCAAGTCTAGTTCTTAAGTTAAGAATTAAAGCACCCATTTCTTCTCTATTATGAAAGAAAAGATTTATCATTCTACCTTTAGCAAACATCTGTGCTTCTTCACTTGCGTTTGCTAATTCGTTAAAATCAAATCGAGCAAAATTGTAAGCGTTATTTTGATCCTCATTAGTGATTTTTAAGCCATACCAATTATCTATATTAGGATTAAGAATAGCATCAATCTCATCTGTAAAGAAACCTGCTTCACGTAGTTTTTCAAGATTGTATTTTTCTGTGTCAGTAAGTACTTTTAGATCTTCATCTCTATACTTTAATAAAAGTTTTTCTGTATCTCGTATATCAGCATTAGCTAATTCATGTATTCGTCTATATTGTGTTTTGATATTAGTAGCAATTTCAAAGTTATCTGTAAGTGAAAGAGCATCACCACCACTACCTCCTAGTCCACCAGTTCCTGTAGTCCCTACTTTTAGTATTGCATTTTTAGACACTTCAGTATTACCTGTAGTAGCATGGTATAGCGTGTTAGGTAAATGAGAATGGACTATGTGGTCTTGCCCTTGCAGCTCATCAAAGCTTTTGGCAATAGGAGTTGCGCTAGCTTCCTGTATTGTTTCATGTATTCTTACTTTTTCTCCACCTATAGGAGTTCTACCATACGTTCGATCTTCTAAACCAAACCCAAGCTTTGTTAATTTACGCACCCAACCATAGTTAGTTTCTGTGTGTAAAGAAGGGTTCTCAAGCTGTAGCTTAAGATATGCCTTAAGTTCTTCAACAGCCCGCAATGGTTTAGCAATTGTGAACACCGCCTGACTAGCGAGTACTTCAGCACGTTTAACCATATCTTCTGTTGGTGTGTTCCCCTCTCCCGCCAGTTTAACTTTTGCTTCTTCAAAGTATCTAGGCCATAGTGTAAGTAAGTTAGTAAAGATGTCTCTTTCTAAATCTTCTACAGGTAAGTCTAAAATATCTTCAGGGAATAATCTTGCATCGCCTTGCTCAAATAATTCATCTTTTAATGCTCTTAATGCTTGTGAGTTAAACTCTCCATTTGGACTAAACCCTGCACCAATACCTTTTAGTCTAGAATGATCAGTTAGTTCTGCAATCTCTGCATCAATTGCTCTTATTAATCTCTGTGCAGGTGTAAAAGGGGAACTAGGAGAGTGGACATCAAAGTCTCTTAAGAGCTTGCTGACAAGTCTATCTAAGTCTAAGTCCGCCATGTGAGCCGGGTTAAATCCTAGCTCTCTGAATAATTGTTTTGGACTTATCATAGTTTCAAGTAAGATTCGACTTGTATCTGAGACATCCTCAACAGTTCTAATTATCTGGTCCATACTGACGTTTGCAGGGTTTTGCATAGATTCAATAATTTGTTGTAGAAGTTTACCATCTTCTCCTAGGTCTGTATCACCTAAGATACGCCATGCGTCAGGGTATTGTGTTCGTATAAGATTTTTAATGGACTCTTCAGTAGCAAGTTGTCGATACCAGCGAGCACCTGCTTTATCAATAATACGCATACGGTCTGTTGCTTCTGCTAATCCAGAAAGTTCTCGTGCATGAATAAATGGTAGACCACCACCGATAAAGGGAATACCACCACCCTTCATAGTTAAGAAGAACTTCTTCATACCCTTTGCAGCTACTATTTTTTCGTTTCGTTGCCCGAGTGCTACCTTATACCAGTTTGTTTCTCCGCGTATAGGTACTGCACCAGATAGTGTTTCACCAATAGCAGATTTTGAAAACGCTTTAGATGCAAACTCAACGTCACCCCATACTCGTCTGTAGTATGATTCTTGTGTTAAAAATGCTTCACTAAGTGAGAGACCATCTAAAGCCATAAGAGACTTATTTGTTATCCAGTTTCTTGCAGCGAACGCAGGACGCTCTAGGAATAGTTTAGAAATAAAACTGTTTAATCCATTTTGAACTTGTAACCACATTGCTGCATTGTCTGGATCCATACCATATTCTTTAAACATGATACGAGTTACTTCTGCTTTCATCTCTTCGTTGAATTCAGACCACCATTTACCACTAGTTTTACCATCAGCTATTCGTGTATTAACATTATTTTCTGCTAGCAAAGAAGGTATCTTTTTTAAGTCTACCTGTCGTAGAATGTGTAAAGCCTTTTGTGTATCTTGATATAGTACATTATCAATCGAGCTTTTTACTAAAAACTGTAGGTTTTCATAAGGGTCTGCTACTTCTTTTTTACCACCAATTTCAGTAATAGCTCTGAGCATATCTCGAATTAATCCTTGATGTCCTTCAGTAGCAGTTCCCTCAAATCGTGGTCCAAGCGCAGTTAAGAAGTTTGTAAGTTCGTTTACCGTATTAAATGAGCGCCGCACAATCGCATCACGAACAGGACCCTCCCATGTAGCACCTGAGAATGTCTGTGTTAATCTTTTTAAAGGATTAACAATATCACTAAGTTTAACAACTTCATGTGCTCCGTGATAATTATTTAAATCATTAGGATCCATAGAAGCTACTTTTAATTTAGCTTTAAGTACATTTCGTATTTTAAACAAGTCTCTAAATTGGTCACCTTGTTTTATAAACAGATCTGTACGAGTAATAGCATCACCTATATGTGTATACTCGTCTAGTTCTAGTATATTCCTTATGCGCCTTAGTTCAAGTGTTTCGTCCGGTAATCCGCCAAATACAGCAGCATCTGATGTAATAGATGTAGTTCTATCTATTATTCTGCCTCTTATTTCTACTAGCTCTCCTAATTCTTGATCAAGTTTATTAAGGTCAGGTACTTGATCACCAGCTACTGTAAGCTTTCCACTTACGTTATTCCATACTCTACTAGGTAAGCCCATCTCATCTTGTACTACAAGATCATTTACTTTTGCAAACTGGTCTTTTTTCTTAGGATGTTTAATAACAATATCATCTAGTTTATTTTCTTTCTGACTAGCTAAAATAGCTATGCGGTTATTTAGTGCTTCTAGAGTCTCATTAACTAGATCTTTGTTACTTAAGTCTAACTTCTTAGTATCTTTTAGTATCTGTAAAGCACCTAATGCTTCTGCCGCACCACTTCTAAGTCGTGGAGTTTTTGTTAGTCCTCTTGCTGTTCCTGTAATAACTGGCTTTGCTCCAAAACTAGCCACATCCAATACGTTTAAAAGACCATACTGGAATCCTGCGCGCATACGTTGTCCAAGTGTTAGTACTTCATCGAGTGCTTCGGGAACTGTGTATCCTTGATTCTGTACAAGATCAATAAATTCAATAGCATTAGCCATATAAAACTGTCTATTATCATCTAGGTCTAATTCTAAAAGACCCGACATAGCATCTTCTATTTGGTGTCTATCAGGATATTCTGTAGCTAAATAGATTGCACTGAGGTCTCTACGAATAGACCCACCATTTTTAGAATCTTCCCGTAGTCTATTTGCTTGTACAGTTTCGTATGTTGTAAAAGGATTAAACTGTTTTAGTTCAGGGTATCTATCAAGAACAGTGTTTTGTCCCGGAATATACTCTCTAAATCTTTCTGCAGACCAACGTAGTGTGTCAAATGTAGGTAGTTTATCAGTAGGTAAAAGACCTTTAGAAGCCCAATTAGGCATCCTCTTTATAAAGTTTTCATAGAACCCATCAACATAAGAGAATAGTGTATCAATTACGCCATGTTCCACCCATGTCAATGTTTGTAGCCCACGTAAGTGTGCAAGTTGAGCTTCTGATGCTCCTGCTTTCTGAGCTTCTTCAACCATAGCAGTAAGTTGTTCTTTACTAAATCCAGTCATACCTGCTCGGTAATCATCTGGCGTAGGAATAAATCCTCCTAGAATTGGTATAATATTTCTTGTTGCATTTCGCCTTATTTGTTCTTTCAAAGGATCAAATACAACACCTCTACCTGACTGTCCAAACACAGAAAAGTCTGGATCACCAAAAGCATTTTTAGCAATGTTATCTGCAACAGTTTCATCTTTACCGATAGCCCAACCAAACCCGTTTGAAATACCACCCCAAGCACCTGCGAGTGCCTTATGTACAATATTTCTAGAATCATTAGGTTCAAATCCATACTTAATTAAAAATTCATTAGTTAGATAATCGTTCTTTAAACGATCAGGTAATGCTAGTGCACCACTAGGAGGCCAATCTTTTCCTGCAAAAGCGTACTCTTGCTCAAGTTGTTCTAGGTAGTTGAGGACAGCCTGTTCCGCATCTACTTGATTATTAGACTCGTTCCCCATTTCGTGTACAGTAGGTGAAGCAGTATTAGAAGGTCCATTAATTAATAGATGTCTTAGAGTTGTTTGTTGTTCTCTTGATAAACCTAGTTCTGCCCACCTTTGCATTAAGTTATTTCTATTCTGAATAGAATGTAATGAAGCAGGAGTTATCATAAGAGCTTCTAAGTAGCTTTCAACTGGAAGACTTTTAAGAGGAGTTGCTCTTTTTATTTCTGCAATTTCACTAGGATTCATAGAAACAATTAGATAGTTTGTATCTGTATCTCCAAACTGTCCTAATGAAGATAGTAGTTGTAATCGTACATTCCGTACTTGACTGTCTGAGATTTCTACTTGGTCTCTATACTTTTGTAAATGTTTACGAGTATAATTAGCAATATCTTGTTGAACTTTAAATTCTGTTGAAGGACTATATAAACCTTTTTCAGACAAGTAAGTCTGAACATGTGAACGCATAGGCATATATGTAGGTGATTCGTAATCTTTCATTATAGAATCAGCAAGATCAGCATCTCTTGCTTGTAATAGCGTGTCAATGCCAACTGGAGCTTCTAAGTTTTCTACATATGTCTTATCTTTTATAAGATTTGTATTTCTATAAAACTCAACTAAGTCTCTACTTGCTGAAGGGTTGTTAATAACATAGTCATAAAATTCCCCTAGTAAGTTAGCCTCTCCTTCAGGAGTTCCTACACTTCTATTAAACCAATCAGTAGTACTCTGATTATTTATACGACCTACTTCTTGTTGCAAGATTCCAACAAATATATTCTTTGTTTGTTCTGCTGTTTCTTCAGGAAGGCCATAATAAGCTTGACGAGCAGACTCTTTAGCTAAGTCACGTCCAGAAGTAGCTCTTGATTTCTTATCCCAAGCGTCTCTTTCTGAAGGGTCATTTGGTGGTCTGTGTACATATTTACGAAGATCATCCCCAACTTGAAAATCACTAGTTGCTGTATAATCATCTAAATGTTTATCTACAGATTGAGATAAATCATCTGGTCTATATCTTAAATCATCTATCGCACCACTAACAGTTGGCTGTGGTTGATTTACTCCAACAGATCCTGTTGGGTCCTGAGTTCTAATCAGAGTATGTAGTCGATCAGACTCTTCTGGCGTAGCTACGCCTTCAGTCATTCTTCTAAGAATTGATTCAATTTCTTTGTTTGACACTTAGCGTACCTCTAATTCCGTCTATATAGTGGGTGTCCCGGAGGATACTGAGGAACTGGTTTTGGTTTCGGTTTTGGTTTAGAACTAGTATTTATTATACCACCAGTATATCCTACTCCATCACCTACCTCACTTCCATAATCATATAATTGTGCTGAAGATGCTACATTACTAGGAATATTAGGAGTCGAGGGGGTAACTGGATAATTATTCACTGGAGTAAATCCAAAACCTTCTCCCCAATTAGGTGGTGTTTGTGGAACTACATTACTAGTATTATAAGTAGGAGCTTTAGGTACATTTACTGGGAACCCACCTCCATAATAAAGATCTTCTTGTCCACCAACCTGTCCTGCTCCCATCCAATAATCACTCCATGCTTCTTCTGGTGATTGTTGTCGTCTAACGTCTTGTGCTCGTATATCTCCTGCTGTAGGTTTTGATCTTACTTGTTCAACATTACCAAGCTGACCTAATCCCGCAGGGTCCGCTGGATTGTAATTAGCCTGTGTTTGTGATAATGGTCCTATTTGTGCTTTTTGAGTTTGAGGGAACGTCATACTTCCGGGCTGTCCTGTCATTCCAACAGGCCCACCTAGCTCAGAAGCAGTTGTATCTTCAACAGCTGGAAATCCATAATTAGTAGCTTGCGGACCTTGTTGTACAAAATCATTATATGCTTTTACAGCATTTACACCAGTTACTCCTTCAGGATCCATTCCTTGTCCTATTAAGTAAGCGTTAAACTGATCTTCAACAAACTGATCATTAGCTGCTTGTGCTTGTGCTTGTGATTGAGTTGGTTCGTATGATTGAAACTCAGGAAGTTGATTAATATACTCTGAATCTTGATGCAAATTAGCTGCTACTTGTTGAGCTACATTTGTTGGGTTTCCTTGAATAGTGGCAGGAGCCAAACTTTCTATATTACCAAGATCACCAAGACCTTCAGTTCGTATACTCGGAGGAGGTGTATAAGCTAATCTAGGATCCATAGTTGGGTCATAATTTATAGGAAGTGTAGGAGCACCACTCATAGCTGCTTCATACGCCTCAATTGCGGCTCTTTCTGCAATCTGCTCTTTAGTCAGAGGTACTCTTGCAGCAGTGTCTTCTCCGGGCATAAAACTAGGAACAAGAGGCCCTGCTCTATCTCCTACACCAGTGGCAGGGTCATATAGCACGTTACCTGTAGGAGCACCACCGCCATCATCTGCTGGAGATTGTGTACCTGCTGGAGGTGTTGTACCTGCTGGCCCTGCTGGACCTGCTGAAGGACCCGTACCTGCAGGAGATGAACCCGCTGCTGCAGGAGATGAACCAGCTGGTCCACTTCCTTGACCTGTAGATGGTGATGCTGTTATTGCTGCACCTGTGATAGATTGTGCATCCTGAATACCACTAGTAACTGGTACACCTGCTATAGTTGCTTGACCTGCTGTGTCTCCACTTGCCGGACGGTATAAAGGAGGCCATGAGCCTTCTCTACCTGCTGCACCCAACTGTCCAAGTGATTCAGCTTTGTTCCAACTATCTCTCCAATTCATTCCAGTTTTAAGGATATCCGCAGCACCTGTAGCTAGACCTGCTCTAGCTCCCATGCCATAATCATATGATGGACTAGTTGAAGCTGTGAATCCCGGATAAGATAGATCAAATGAGCCTACTTGTAAGGGGGGAACACCTGCGCCCATAGGAATGCTTACGGGTTGTTTTGCGTATCTAGGATCACTAGCAAGTCTAGCTTGACCTAAGATATACCCTACCCAGTGTTTAATAATACCTGCTTGTCGTGCGCCTGTTTCATCTCCTTCAGGAAATGCTTGGTCGATTATTGTAAGGTCTCCACCTGCATTTAGAACAGCCTGTAGCCAAGGACGTACTGATGTAGGAACACCCTCATCAAGAGATTTTCCAATACCCATTTCATCATCTAGTGCAGCTTGATCAATCTCCCAAGTACCGGGCCCATCTATTTGGTTTGGGTCTAGTGGTATCCATCGAATCTGTGTAGGTGAAGGGCCTATCCACGGAAGTAAGTCAATTAACTCATGTCTCTGGTTTACATGATCATATGACCATGATAATCCTGTTCTTAGTAATTCTGCTGATAGCGAGGGTAATTGGTTATCTCTAGGACTTAGCGGGTTATACTGGTTAACTTCACCTACTAGTTGTGTGTAGACTTGTGTAAGTTGTTGTACCATATCCGAACTAGCATCTATTCCAAGCATAGCTGGACTTCGCAATGCATCCCGTAATTCAATCCAAGATCCGGGATATAGTTCTATAACTCTTGTATCACCATCAACTTTACCAAGTGAGTTTACTAGACCTGATTCCATCAGTTTACTAAATACTTCAGCATTTTGAATAACAATATCTATTGTCTGAGGAATTGTAGTTGTGTTCCCTCTTGAGTCAACTGATTGTGACTGTATTGTTACACGAAGTGTATTTTCTGCAGGACGCTCTATAATACTTTCTGTGTACTCTACAGGGTCCAACTCAGTTATTCCGGTTCTAGAGTCCGCTGCAATAAGAGCTGCAAAGATTGCCATCTCTGTGCCTAGAACAGTTCCATCTGGATGACCATCGACAGTATAATCAGTTGATGGGTCATATAAACCATCAAATCGCTGCTTGTACCATGTGTACCATGCGTTCCACCTATTTAATTCTTCTGGACTAATAGTAGGACTTTGATATTTAGCTAGGATAGCTTGAATAGCTGCGTAGTTTACATCTGACGGAGTTGTTGTTTGAGTAGTATTTGCATTAGCACCTATGGCTGCTGCAGAAGTTGGGTCATTTGGGTCTGTCGCACCGGGATTAAAATCAGGACTCATTCCCGGTGAATCTGAACCTACTGGTCCTGTGGTCGAAGGTTGAGGCGTAAGTCCTTCTGATTGAACAGATCCTTCGTCAGTCTGCGTCGCTGCAATAGAAATATTTCCGCTTATCAATTCGGGAGTCAATGTCTCCGAGATTAATATTGCTTCGTTTGCCGCCCCTGTGCCCTCCCCTAATTCTATATTTAAGGTGGGAACACCTTTTTTCGGAGCTGCTCCCTGCTGCACCGGCGCTGGTGCTGTCGTTGTGTGATGGCCTATATAAGTCATCAGGCTCTGGACAATGGATAAAGGAGTACTTTCGTGTCTTGCTACAGCTATTGTAATGCTATTTAAGATTTCCTTCGCTACTAGCGCATACAGCTCTTCACGAGAAACATAACCTCCTGATGACATCCCTTGACGGGGCAGTTGGGTTCTTGAACGTGGAAGTGATGACTCAAAAGAAAAGCCATACTTAGTCTCATATTCAGATAAAAACTGGTTAAATATTTCTGCTGGCGTTGCCATTAGCGTGTCCCCTGCTTGTCAATTTCAGACAGCTTCTTCTCTATCTTAGATCCAACTTCTACCATCCAATCTGGACCAAGATTCTCTAATATCTGCAACTGCTCTTGTGGAGGCATTGCAACATAACTTGCTCTCATCATAGAATCAAGCATCGTATCTTCTGGATATGTATCCATAATGCGACCACGTACTTTAAGAAGTGCGTCAAAAATGGCCTCATCAAGTTTTTCAGGATACGATTTATTCGGCATTAAACTCCCGGTGGCATCTGTATGTTATTTAATGGGTTTTCTTCTGGTGTAGCTACTGGCGTAGGATTGTCTGCCATTCCTTGATTTGTACCAAGTTGTGACAAAAGTTGTTCCATCTGCATTTGTTCTGGTGGAGGCTCATTCGGCATAGCTGCTTCTGGTCCCCCCTGCTGGCTCATCTGACCCCGCATAGCTACTTCATCAGGAGTCATTGGCATAGCTTCACCCTGCTGTGCTGCAGCTGCGAGTTCATCTTGTACCATCTGTTGTATAGTTGAGCGTTGTGCAATAGTTTGTAGCTGTGTGTCAATAAGCTGTTGCATAACCATTGGGTTATCTTCAGCCCTTGTAGACATAATTTCATCACGCCATGACTCTGGGTCTTGTGCGTTAAGTAGTCGTCGCATAACAACTTTAGCTGGCATAAGTTCAGAGTTCTTTAGTGTAGCTGCTGCTGCAACATTTCGTAGTTCTTCAAGTGGGAACCTTGCACGTAAGTGTACTTTTGTATTACGCATCCCTTTAGTATCTTTGCCTTTTACATTAAATGCAAACGATTCGACATTATCTTCTGAGTCCATACGGCCCATAATCTCAATATTGTCATCCCATGAGTATCTTTGAGATAGTCCAACAATTTTTGCGTTGATGTCTTCCATAGCCATTTGTGCATTTTCGACAGGTTTAAATACTTTAATCAATGAAGCTTGCTGTTGTGCAATAGTATCAATACCGCTTTGTCCTGCTTGTGGTAATGAAAAACCTTCTTCGTCTATTTGTATACGAAAGAAGTTTGTTAGTTGGTCTAGGTCAGGCAGCGTACCCCTAAATTGGAGGTAGTACACATCCTCTCCTTCGAGGATCTCGATTGTACCTGACCCCGGTTCAATGTCTACTGGCTCGTCATTGACGCGCCGAATAACCATTGTTGGGTCTGCGTATAGGTCGGCAATACGCAT
>Ga0208919_1000892_pt1 | contig 18281 bp, 2 predicted proteins | sample 4_EtaG_FD_184076 | JGI IMG/M metagenome (GOLD analysis project Ga0208919, IMG submission 184076) | Marine viral communities from the Subarctic Pacific Ocean - 4_ETSP_OMZ_AT15127 metaG (SPAdes) (version 3) | ecosystem: Environmental > Aquatic > Marine > Oceanic | place: Pacific Ocean | collected...
CTTACCTTCTTTGACTCCAAAGACTTTAGATAATTCAGAAGGGAGCATCGTCCCATACAACTGGTTGTGTAGCCCACCCCCATACCGGACAGGAACATCCGTGCGGGCGTCCTTAAGACCCGTTGCGGTATATGACTTGTTCTTAAACGATCCAAAATACCTTGGGCTGCCATCCGAATGCCTACGGTTATTAACGGACTTAACTATTTGAGGGTGATCCTCCGCTCGTTTTAAATCAGCTTCGTGTTTCTCAGTGTATTCTTTTGCGATAGCATCCAGTATCTTGGAGCCCACCCTGCTTTCCATCTGAGCTCGGCTAACAATGGAGAGTTCGTGGCTATCTATAAAGTCGGCACTGTCGATGCCCTCCAGCGGTTTAGTGTGGGTAACCTCAAGAACCCCTACTTCCCCTGTATCAAAATTCTCATACAGCTGGTCAGACGGGACATTATTCCTTACCAGTGGTCGTTGGGCAAACGCCCCAGCTACGCTATAAATCCCCAAGTGATTCTGCCAGTGAAGGGTTTGTAAAACCAAATCCCGGTAAAGACTTTTGATCTCCTTATCAAAGATAGCTTGAACCTGTAGTTCCTTTTTCGCTTGGGAATCTCCTAGAGCGGTGGCGGCAAAACCAAGATCATCCAATGAGGGTGCGCCTTCTAAAAGCATCTCCTCCTTAGCCGCCAAGAGGTCTTCGTCAGCCACGCTATCTACAAAAGCGGTAGAGGGTGGTGGCGCACCCACACGCCTCGCTCTCCTCTTCCGATCCCTTATTATCGGCTCGCTTCCTAGTTTCTCTATGAACTTTTTGAAGTTAGCTTTCCCGCCTAGGGCTTTTACTAGCTTATCCTTTGCCTTTCGGATCGACTCAGGGGAGACGAGCTGGGAGCCTATTTTTATTACACGGCCATCAGAACGGTCAAGCTCGGAGGTGTCCGTCATTATCCCGTCATCTTCCTTAAAGAGAGGAGCTACTATAGTTTTTCGGGTGTTGTCGTCGGTTGTCAGGGTCAGCTTAACACGGGGGCCTTTCGTTCCTTTCCGATCATCTTGCCTTAGGGGAGATAGTATTTCCCATTCCGCATGGGTTGGGTTGAGTCTTTCGGCCTCACTCTTGAATGTGCTGATTACCTGAGCTCCTGTCGGGAATGTGACGTAATCATACTTGCCCGACTTAGCTACATAGGATGCAATACGCTTAATGGCTATGCTATGGTATTTGTCTGCAAATCGTTTAGGCATACGGTTAGTTGCCTTCGGCTGGTAACCGCCCACATGGAAAGATTCTGTTCCTAGTTCATCCCAATGTCCCCCCTCCTCTGTCTTGTGGATATCGGTGGAATCTTTAAAGGCTGTAAGGATCGTATCGGAATCCACATCAAGACCCCAAAGGTCTTTCAGCATATCGGCGTTCCGTAACAGACCTCTTGTGGAAGAAGCCCAGTCCGATTGGATTTCTTCAATATGGAGGGCCAGTTTCCCATCAGCCGTTTCACGTTCTGTTAACCTAACGTGGGCAATGATGTGGTGGTTGTCACTAACCCTGTCGCCAAAGTGGGGCTTGACTGTCGATATCTCGCCATCCTTTAAAGTAATAAGTAGCTCCTTATAGGGGATATCGCCCGTATTGTCGCCCCTCGTCGGGGTGCTATAGTTATCCGCATACGCACTCTCCAGTATATACTGGCTGAACTCCGTCCGTTGCCAACTGACATCCTCATCCGCTTGGTCATTATACCCGTCAGCTGGGTCATGTTCAGTTAAGTCAAGGGGTTGGTCAGACCGGAAACTTACCTCATTCAAGGGCTCCTGCCCTACGGCCATACGATCCAAATTCTCCATCTCATCGAGGGTGGGCTCGTATAATGGGTCTAGTGGGCTCCTGCCCGGAAGAACAGCGGCGACTACTACTTCCCCTGTTCTAGAATCCTTAAGGGAGCTTGTCCTCCAGTTCACCACATAAGGGTCTACGTCTAGCACCCTACCCTTTTGAATCCGTGGGAGTGTTTTGTCACCTCCAAAGGTGTCCCCCCACGAGCTACGGGCATAAGCGGCCATACCCGCTATGCTGTAATAGACACTAACTAGAGCTTCTACGGCGTCAGCAGACATTTGTATCTCTTCTCCTTGCGCCCCTGCCACCAGCTCTACATGAGAACCTCCCCCGTGCGTCAGCCACCTATCTATTTCCTCGTAGACAACTTCTTGCGCCTTCTTATTTTCCGCGTCCCCAAACAACCCCGATTCCGTAGCAGTCCTAGGATCGGCCTGCATCATGGCCTTATAAGCCTTTTTCGCTGTATCCACCGTGACATCTAACTGAGCTATAGTGTCGCGTTCGGGTTGCAAACCAGCGTCATTGGCTCTTATAACCTCTAGTCCAGCGGAAACCTTTTGTAGTAGGTGGGTTAAGTCAATCCCCGGCCCACCATATCGAGTCCATGCACCTGACTGGAGTTGCTCCAGTGGAGCTACCTCAGTCCCAGCCTTAAAAGTGAGATTGGAAAGACCCCTCTCTCGCACCATATTCGCCGTTGTGTTGGCCAACGCATCCTTAGCTACTCTTAAATCCGCTTGATATAAATTATTTAAAGAGTTGTCCGTAAAACTATCGTTGAAGTGATCGGCTAGAGCATTTAGCTCCCTTGCCGCACCCGCCCTTGAGAAGGTTTTCGTCTCAAGTGCGGCGGCACTAAACCGCGAAGGCAACCGCGAGTCGCCTTTTAATTTGTGTAGGGCGTCTCCTAAAACTAGGAAGACAGGCTCACCATCTATATCCGCTTCGGATACTAAATCAACAGGCTCAATCTTACCGGAGATTTTACGGAGTGCGATACGTCCGGATTCTTCTGCGTCGATAACGGTCACTCTATGCGCTGTTATGTAGTCTAATACCTCCTCCTTCTGTATCAGCCTATCACTTCCGCCAAACTCGGCCTCAATCCCCTTGCCCACAAGATGTTGCCATTCGGACTTAGGAACCTTTTGGGTAGATTCCAGTATTTGCTTTACCGCATCCCACTTGAGTCCCTTGTCCGTCCAGTGTTTAGCACCCTCTACCGCCCTCTCCGCTTTGGAATACCAGTAGGCTATGTCCCCCTCATCCGGCAAATTGGATACGAAAGTGGGTTTCGTTAGCTTGATGGAGCTTCGGAGGATAGAGGGTTCCATCCTGTTATACCGCTCGGAGAGTGGGATGATATTCCCGGCTCCATCGCGGGTAACGGGCTCGGAGGACTTGATGTTCTCAGGTCTGTTCAGGACGACATATTGCTTACCCTTAGCCTCCTTGCCTCTATGGATGCTCTTGCCCTCTTCATCCATCCCCACATACTCACGATCTGACCAAACGTCTTCACCAATAATAATCCCGTCATGACCCAAGTTGCCCAGTCGCTCATACAAACTCGATCCAAAAGCGGAGCCGCGATCATTGTTAAACTTTATCCAAAAGTCTTCATATTCCTTGGGGTTCTCAATCCTCAGTAAAGCTCTAACTACTTTAGGGCTTTCACCTTCCCTGCCCTCCCATAAGGGAGAGCGGGTAAGCATACTCTTGGAAGTGTTAGCGAAATTTAAAGCGGCTTCTTCGGAGTCGGCAAAAAAGAAGGCTCCGGCTTCTCCGCTAGTTTTCTTTGCATCAAAAATAGTAATCTCTTCAGGCCCCGCATGATATGCCTCTATAGTATAGCCATTCTCTTTGGCCAACTCGTCCACCATTTTTTGTAGCTCCTCCCTATTCGCCTCCTCGTTTTGGGCTAATTCGAGATAGCGGGCATCCTGCTCAAGAGATACTGAACTCTTTAAGACGGGGACGTCGGAAGGCTCTGCTGAAACGGCCTTTAAAATATTATCGCGGCGAGCGATTAGGGTTCTCGCTAAGTTATCGCTCTTACTCCCCGTGCCGTATATATTCCGCACGGTAGCCCCTATGACGGAGGGGCTCATAGACCACAACCGTGTTGCGCTTAAACGTAAATCCTCTTGGGTCATGTCTCCGAAGACTTCTCCGGAAGTCCCACGGGTTCGGAGGGACTCAAACTCAGATGCTTCCTCATTCCAGTTTTCCCCCTTGGGCTCGCCCATAGCCCTGAATTCAAGAGCACCTCCGGGATCAACATGGACAACCTTGCTGTCTTTGGATACCATCAAGTTATCATACTCCAACCCAACCGCGTCCCAGTTGGCGAGCCATGCGTGAACCGCGAAATCTTGGTAGGCTCCTTTTATTGCGTTTGGGTTGCTCTTATCAAAAGCCCTAAAACCTTCCTGCCACTCAGAGGCCGTCCCTAACACATCCTCTCCGGCATCATTCTTCCCCTTTACAAGACGAAGCGGTATTACGTTAGCCCCTGCCTTCTCGTATAGGAGAGATGCGAGCACTTCATTTTGCGCGTGGTCAGATGTCCTTGCCTCCTTAAAGTAAAACTTCTTCCCCTCGGCGTCCTCAAAAACACCCCCCTTATTTGAGCCCAGTTGTGGCCCTACCTTTTTCCAGTCACGGGCATCCGTTACCGTTACCTCTTCTACTATATCAACGAGAAGGGGGTGAGTGTGGTCTCTAGGTTGATCTGTGTAATTACCCCCTAACAGCCCCTTCCATGTGCTAAGAAAGGAGCCTTCACGAACACTTTTTCTGTAGAGAACGTGAAAATCCTCAGGATGTAGCTCGGGATGTGACATCCATAAATCTTCCTCAGTCAGTCTTTGGTAACCGGTTGTGCCATCCATATAAACGACATTCTTAAAGGCGTGTGCATCCTCTTGATACGCCTCCTTTATACTCCATAACTTCTCTTGCTCCGCACGTTCGCCCTTGCCTTCCTTATAGTCCTGCTCGTCCCTCGTATCTAGTATCTCCTCCGGAACCCCAAACCTTGCGAAGGGGAGTAAGACACCTCCTAAAGGATTACGCAAAATAATATCGGCGGGTAGTCTGTCCTCACTATCTGTATTGGAGACAAACTCCTTACTCTCACGGACATAGGAATAGCCTGCGGCGCGGGCGGCGGCTTCATTCGTAAGCCGTAGCCTCTCAGCGGCTCTACGGTTGAGCCGTAACCAATCGTTTATAATCGCTTCATCCATGAGGGGGTTACCTCCCCATGAATCCAACTGGCGTAGAAGACTATCCGTTGACCCGTCATCAGACCATTCCTCAAACTTACTTCGGGGGAGTGCTTTGTCCCCCGCTTCAACCAAACGCAGGAAATTACTATCAATGTCCTCAGCTAACGAGCTGGAAGTCTCATCCAGCTTTATAGAGGAGAACCTCCTGTCATTCTTGGAGAAATCCATACGCTCCTCCGGATCAATAATGTTCCAATCGTCGTCAAATGTAACGGCAAATCCGGACTTCAGGAGGGAAGTCTTAGCATAGATATTAAGGGGTTCTTTGCCATAACCCTTTGTCTCATCCTCGAACATCCGCACATAGTCCGCCTTTATCTCGCGGAGGAAGAAACTGGATTCCCAAAAATTCCAATCACCCGTCTTCGCTATATTCCACAAGGACTCCTCGCGGTAGACGCCCGCATCTTGCTCTCTCTTAGCAGTCCGTTCTACTTGGGATTGTATGCTGTCTAATTCTGCCTTCCACCCATCCTTACCTTTTCCTACAAGCTCTATTAAGTTCCACAACCCTAAGGCGGGTCGGGTGGCGGATGAGCTAATAGGAGGGGAGGGAGCTCCTTGCGGAAATTTCCCCAGCTTTACAGGGGCGGAATCGGAAATCAAATACCTTGATCGGGTGTGCCATCCTAAAGGCCCCCATATCTTATTTGCAACAATGTCTAAAATAGGATCGGGACGATCACTCTTCAGTTGAGTGACAATTTCAGCAGGCATCATCCTCTGCAAAGAAGAAACGTGACCGCTACCTATACTCATGCGATCCCATGTCTCGTCGCTTACCTCGTTCAGAACACCACGGAGAACCTCAAAGGATTCCGTCACGGCTTTCTCCTTCCCCGCATAAAACGGATCAGATATAGATTCTTTAAACTCCTTAGCTACCGCAGGGTCTTTAGGTATGGGCTTCTTAGTTGAAGGGTCGATAGCATCTTCGGCATCTATAAACTTACGGAAATCACGAGAAGCCTTGGACGGTTTCACATAGTAGGGGATGACTTCAACGGGAGCTACGCTAACTTTTTTGCCTCCAATGCTAATAGTAAACCTGTTGCTGTATAGCTTATGGAGTAAATTTATAACTCGGGACTTAAGCTCGGGAGTAAATTGGTTGGTATCAACCCCATAAACATGAAGGGTATTGTCGAGCTTTATATCTTCCCGCGCCTTGCCTAAAAGTTTTTCATCCAATCGGGCTAAGTCCCCGGCGGCGTCTAGCCTACCATACTCTCCTTTTCTAATTTGATTACGGTCGGCCAGTATAGCGAGGGCAACCTTATCCCGCGCACTTCCCTCCACAGGGACTCCATGCCTAGCGGCTCCCGCCCACCACGAAAGGTTCGATGCAGTGCCAACTACTTCGTCTATTATAGACTCAAATTCATTTATATCCTCTTCAGATAAAACTGACGTAGCCTCTCTAAGACCTTCAAGTCCTTTAGGCATGAGGACGTTACCGCCATAATTAGCAAACCTAGAGGCACTGTTCTCAGGCCCCCATTCAGAGGCGAAGGATTCAGATACAGATAGGGACGCAAGTTTCCTCCCCCCTTGTCCGGGCGCGATGTGTTGGTTGAGGTTTCCTTCGTAGTCATACCCGCGATACCCGTGCCAATAGTGCATATAACCCGCACTGCCATCCGAGTTCCAAGGGTCTGTTGGAGACACAACATCATTGAACAGACGCAACCGTTCCTCAGTCCCCAAATCTCTAGTAGAGTGGGAAGCCAAACGCTTCAACCTGTCTCGTTCCGCAATGTATTTATCAGCGTTGGCAAGCTCTAACGACGATAATTTAGAGTATCCTTTTTGGATATACTCGTAGTCGAGAACGTCTCGGAGAACTTTCGCGGACTTAGGGTTTCTCTGCTCCCACTTCCGTCTTTCGTCATACACGGCTCGTTGCAGGGCTACGTGCCTTACATATTTCCGGAAACGATCCATAGCCCCATCAATGTCGTAATCCTTTCTAGGGTCGCCATCGGGTAGCTCCTGCAAAAACTCTTTGTATTGTTCCAGTGTAAAATCTTTATGCCCCTCGTCCAGATTGGGGTGAGTCCAATCCCGGTGTTGCATCGTGGGGTCGGCGGGATACGGGATATCTAATTGCCTAATAATTTGTTTCTCCCATACATCTCTTGGCCGTTTCCAAAATTGGATAGGCCCAAAAATGCGGTATTCGGCGTCGGTGACTCCCTCCCATTTAATCTCCTCGCCTGAGTCAAACGCCTCATTAAGCTCATCGACGGTGGTTCTTACTTTATCCCCTAGCTTATCGTCGCCATTATCGCCATTGAGAGCCGATCTGTATCTAGCCCTATCTGAGTTAAGCTGAGCAACAATAATAGAAGAATTACGCACCTCTCCTTCCGAGGGAAGAATGCGTGTAGAGGGGTCTATGACATTCCCATCGGCATCCTCTAAAATAGGGGGAGCTTCAGAGCCTTCAAACCCGGCACGTTTCAAAAGGGAGTCTACATGGGCTTGTAGCTTAGACACGGAAGTGGGGTTCCTAACCATCCAAGCGGCAATAGCTCTCTGTCTACGTTTGGCCGTGGGGAGCTCGTTTAAAATCTTGTTGAGGTTGTCCTTGCCGTTGTCTCCCTCTGCTAGAGTAATCCTGTAGGACTTATCCGTCTTGGATTCAAGATCATATAGGGGGTTTCCCTCCGCTAGGAAATCCCGTGCGGCATATAGAGTCTCCGCTGGGTTAGCAGGATTAAACTCCATCCGCCCCGGACTATACCTATATCCCTTCTCCATCGCCTTAACCTCCTTGGATATAAGGTCTACCGCGTGTTGGAACCGTGGGTTGTTCTTAGCAAATTTATTGTATACCACCATGCGGCGGTAGGCGTTCTTTAGGCCCCAAAGAATCGTGGTGCTCTTCTTCCACTTCGATTTGTCTACCCGACTGATGTTCTCGGTGTCGTAGAAAGGAGATACGAGGGCGTCCACGCCTCGGAAATACTGCCTCATTTCCTCTGTGGTCATCCCCTTCAGACGCTTCTGCACCTGCATCCGAAGGAACTCGTCCATCAAAAACCGCTTCTCGCGGCGGGATTCAACAGCATCTTCGGACTTTACTCGTTCCAAAGATTCGTCCGCAAATGCCTTGTCTCCGTGATACCAGCGAGCCATGTCCGCGAACTCCCGGACAGTTGTATCATCAATCAAGGCGTCAAAAACCTTAGTGGGGATAGCGTCAATAGCGGCTATGTGGATGTATTCCTCTACAAATATGGAATCAATAAGGTGGCGGGACGGGGTTCGTTGTCCTTGAAAGTAAGTGTCACCTGTTAGTGTCTGAATTAAGGGAACTAGATTGATAACTATTTCCAAGTCATTCGTTTGGGATCGCCTGACCTTAGCTGTATATGATTCAGTCCCAGCCTCGATAAACGCTTCGACGGGGATGTTCTCAAATATTAAAGTTGTCCCGTGCATCTCCGCTAGGCGAGCCAGCCGCTTAGCCGTTTTGCGTGCAAAATGTTTAATCTCCTCGTCGGTCAGAGTATTAGCTGTGTCAGAAGGTGACTGCGAGGACTTCCTTACAAGCTCAGCTCGGAGAGCCTCCTCCACTTGGGAGATGTCCTTAGCCTCCTTTGCCTTCATTTCAGCTATGGCGGGAGGCGCGGGAGATGCCGCTATCGGTGTATCGGTCTCGGTCTCGGTCTCAGTGGTGATAGTTGTTCTCTCAAGAGCCTCCTGCAAGCTTGAGGCTTCGTTCAAAAGCTCATCGGTTCTCGCTACCGTAGAAGAGGTGAACTCACGGGCAGACCCCCATGGGTTGTGGGAAGGTCTGTTAATAGAACCCACAAAGGAAACTGTGGTTCCAAAAGCATCTGCATATAAGCTACTTTCCTCCGCCGGGAACAAGGGCTTACCCGCTAAATCTGAATTGTATCCTTTCCAGTTTTCGGGCGTGAGGAACTGGATGCTCTTGTTGATTATATCAAAGAGAGCATTGAGGGCTCTTTTAAGCAGAGACTGCTGACCCCTTACTGAAGGCAGGGAAGCGACAGTGGTTTGGAATCTCCTAGAAGTAAATAGATGAGAGAGGAACTCAGCATTGGATTGCAGGGCATTTTTTGTGAGTGTGGAAGTTAACCCATTTGCTTCTAAAGCCCTCTTTATCTGATTCCTAACTTTATTCAGCTCCGTCAGAAGAGCTGCCTGCTCAGCTGTTAATTGAGAGCTTGCTTGAGCATCCAATACTGTGTGAGTCAAGGCGTGCAGGTATTCATGCAACAGGGTCGTGGCTATATTGTTAGTATCCCCTGAGTGTCCCTGAACAAAAATGGTTACACGGTTACTTGAACTGGAGTAAGCCCCGGCAGGAACCCCCATGAAGGATCGTTGCTGACCCATAATAACTAAGTCAGGTGTGCCTCCCTCGATACCGAACTGAACTGAACGAATAAAGTTGGGGTTCTTCAACAATAACCTAGAGGCCAACTTATGTGCCTCGTTATCACTCGTGGATTCAATCGTATTAAGAGCTCCTATTACGGACTCAGGGTCTTCATTTACGAGCCCAAGCTCATCAATCTCTTGAGTGTTTTCGTCTATAATATCAGAGAGCGTAAGCTCCCCGGCATAGCTATGGGAAAAATATTCCACGGAAGCGGAACGTATGGCCGCGACTGCGGGGGAAATTTGGTCGGATGTAAGTGGCTCCGGACGGTTTAGTATGTGGGTGGCGACCCCGGCAAGCCTGCCTAAGAAAGGTGCATCTTGGCCTATGTCCCCTAAGAAAGAATCTGATCCTGTCCAGTGTAGGCGAAGCAGTAAGGACAAAGAGTTGTTCCCTAAGGAATCGACGTTTTCTGTGAGGCTCTCATAAAATGTTCTTAACGCTCTTCCCGGCCCCGGAACATTTCCGCCGTCATTAGGGCTGGATGAAGCCCACCCTAAGAGAGCTCCTAACGCATTATCCGCTGAAAGACTTTCAACATACTTATTTGATCCCGACCCGTATACAGAGTCGATGAGTAGCCTATTAAGGCGAGCTCTAGACTCGGGGTCGGTTTCTATGTCAGTAACAGAGGCTTCCGTGAGCCCTATCAACATAGAGCTGATACGCTTAGGGAGCTTTGCCGCTTTGATGGGGTCTATAAGACTTCCAAACTTTCTTTCAGAAGCGGGTGTCGTAGACTCATCAAGAGGAGCTGAAGAAGCTTTCCAAGCACGAGCTTTAGACTGCTTAGTCATCCTCTGCTCTAAGTTTTGGAACCAAGTTCTAGTCCTTACAAGGGTGTCCCCTACCGAGGGAGCCTTGTTGTCAGCAAGAAGCTTATTGTTCAATACATACTTGGATAAGAATGAAGCAATAACCGCGTCGGGGTCTGTATCCGGGTTACCCTCAACTTGGGTGTTCCTAGATAAAGTATGGGCAAAGGCTACGCGAGCGGCTTCGGAATCCCCCGGTTTCCCTGACCACCGGGCTTTTTCAGCGTGCGAGGAGAATTGGAAGAAAAGGTCGATAGCCGCTTTGCTGGCGACAAATACCCTACCCGCAGTCTCGGTTTCGGCGTCCCCAACGGACATCCCTTTGGTATACGTCTGTTTTGAATTAACAAATCCACTGGCAAACATCTTCTGCCTATGCCCTAATAGGGTCGCCATAAGCTGTGCCTCTAACTGAGCGTGTAGGCGGGCGTATGTAGTGGCTTCGGGGCTGAGAGGTTTTAGATCGGGGGCTGTGGGGGCTCCCCTCAAAATTTTATCTACCTCAGAGCTTTTGGATGAAAAGTAATTCTGAAGCCCTTCTATCGCGGATGATGTCTTTACAGGCCCCTCATAGGTAAACTCATCCCCCATAACATCAAACCCACTTACACCTGTTACATCAAGGTCTCGGGAGTCGCTAAACATCTCAAGGAGCTCGACAAGCTTCTGAGACCTCGCCTTAGGAGAGGGTGCAGGCTCATTAACGCGGTGGGCGTTTATCTCTTTACCCCCGAGCCTAACCTTCGTAACTAAACCCTTTTCATCAACCGTGATTGCTGGGTTGATGCGTTGGCGTTGGTTACCGTAATAAGGTTGCACCCGGACAGGGACTCCACGCGACAGCAGAAAGGCCACGGTCGCTGGGTCATTATTAAATACCCCGAGATCGTCCTCAATGTAGCCCTTGACCGAGCCATCGGGGTTACGAACAACCTTACCGTCCTTGCCTTTTACGCCCCGTCGCCCCTTCTTGGGCTTAAGTTGCGCTTTTGGATACTTTTCGTTTATCCTCTCAGCGAGTAGTTCGGTCTTCTTCGTGTAGTAATTAGGTGGGTATTTACTCCTATCGGGCATCCCGTGCTTGCCGGGGGCGAGCTCTACGACTTGCCCTCTCCCCACTAGAGCATGAAAGGCCGTAACTTCGGTGGTGGTTAAGTCGTCATCTATGAACTGGTCAGCAGTGAAACGTGCCTTTGGCTCCGTATTCTTTTTATCTGCCGTGTCCTGTTTACGTTTGTTGCGCTTCTTCGCCTCCGCCTCCTTAGGGGGTTGTTGCCTCGTGGGGTTATCGGAGATAGCCACCTCCTCCTCCTCCAAAGCTACTTGGTTAGGATCAACCTCCAATTGCCTAGCTGTTTCCTCCCTATCTGAAGGGATATCCGCCTCCGGTCTGTTAGCCTCAACCAGTTGCTCAGGGGTAAGCCCCGCATCCTCAGTTGCTAATTCAAAAAGCTCATCGAGCTCCTCCTCCAACTGCTGGTCTTCAAATGTTTGTTGGTTGGGTAATTTCTTAGTCTGTTCCTCCTCCGCGAGGGTTTGGTCGGTAACTACCGTTGGGTCTTCTCCATCAGAAAAGACGCTGACTAAAAGCTCATGGAACCCCTTCCTCCCAAACTTGGCAAGCTGGTTCTTCCGCTTCTGCTGTTTTTCGATCACCTCAATGAGCCTTGACACCTCTTCACGCGAAGTGTGATTCTCCATCTCATCTATAAAATCGTCTATGGCTCTCCTCTGTTCATCTGCCTGTTCCTCAGTAGTCAGGTCGGAATTAGCTGAATCTCTTATAGCCGCAAAGGAGCTATTTATTTTTTCACGTCCCTTTTTAACGGCGGGTGGGAGGCTATTTATATACGAAGCCATCTTCGCCGTGGCTTCCTCGGGCGTAGGGGGTATCCCAACCCAATCGGGGCCGTGTTTTTTGGCGGGGTTACGGACGCCTATGAGGACTCCATCTTCCGTAATATTAAAATCGGGGTCGTTTCTAGCCGCCTCTAAGTCCGCTGGGTCGGAGAAGATGGGGAGTAACTCTTGGGTTCCCGCATCCATCAAATCTAATTTGGATACTTCGGAAACACCGGACTTGCGGGCGGCAAGTTCTAGGGCATTCTCCATAAAGGCTACGACCTCCATGCGTCGATACCTATTAAAATGCCTGTGCTTCTCTTCCGCCTCTACTTGGTTAGCAACCATGTCGTTGAGGCGTTCAAGCTCCTCTTCACTGGCAATAGGGTCTAAGGGGACTGAGCCTTCAGTGAAGATGGGGCTGGTTAAACCCTCCACCATACTTAAAGTCTGCCTAACTTCCGCCCTCGGCTGAAGAGGGGGGTGGACATCTGTAAGCTCCGAGAGTCGCATACGACCACTTGGGTCTTGTTGGTATTGAGACTGAGAACCGAGCCAAAATTCAGTGAATTTCCTAAACTCTTTTAGAGTGAGGGGTGAGCCTGCTTTTTCAAGCTCGCCCATAAGGGACTTAATCTTCTCACTCGCATAGGCGTTCTGTAGTTGTTCTGTGTCCCCTTGGATTACGCCTCCTATAGCCGCTTGGGTTCCTCCCGCGACTCCGCCGACAAGAGCACCCATGGCAAAAGACATACCGGCTTCCTTGAAAACCTCTCCCCAGTCAGTCCTCCTGCGAAGTGCACGATCCACCAAGGGGTTATTAATTATTGTATCAATAGCTTCCTCAAACCCCTCAGCTACCATATCGGGGACAAACCTATGGAACACGCGGCGGAGAACTTTGTTATTTTTTAAACTCCGCTCTAAAATTCTTACAAGGAGTTGCCGCGAACGCTCATGGCCTAGTGCTTCGGAAGACTTGTGTAAACCCTTGAGGACTTGACCAACTATTTTTCCCCCGGCCTTATGCTCCAAAATTTTCTCTAGTCCACCAGCCCCGAAGAAGGAAAACCCTCCCGTGAGAACGGCGGTAACTGACCCGGCTACCAAGGCCGTTCCAATAGCCCTTTGATGCTTCTCCTCATGGGACATATTAGAGGGCAAGCTACTGTAAATCTCCCCGTAGGTAGCAGAAGCTGACCGCGTAAACGCGGGAGCCATAGCCCCTCCAACAATACGAGTAGCCCTTGCATTCTTCGTCCCCTTATAGGCCGTTAACATTGAGTCCCCTACCGTTTTCCAAAACGGATTCATGGCTCCTTCCGCGACCTGCTTAGTTGTGGCATTTACACCAGCATTGATGGCCGCTCTGCCTGAGGACGTTGCGGAGGCTGAGTTAAGTAACCCCTGCCCAAGAGAAAAAGGAGACTTGGCGAAACCAGCCGCTGATGCTTCCAAAGCCTCCTTCGCGGCTGTTTTGCTCAGCCCCGCTCTCGTAGCGGCAGACATACTAGCCTGCATAATTTTTTTAGCCGCGGCCTTTCCGCCTTGCTTTAAAGCAACTCCTGCCCCTACTGCGACGGCTCCAGCTCCTCCGGTGGCGGTGGTTATCACAACACCAGCAACAATGTCAACGGCGACGGGGATTAACACCTCCGAGACGGTCATGAGTCCCCCCATTTCACTGCCGAAGGTAGAAGCTAAGAGGCGTCTATTCTGCTTCTCACGGGCCATGGCCCCATAGTAATTCCCGAGCTCTTCCCCCGTCATTTCGGAGAATCCAAACTCCTTGTGTCCTCCCCCGAAATGGAACCCTTGAATCCCTATCGCTTTCCCCACGGGAACAGCAAGATCAGTGAACGCGGTAACTACGTTCATCTTCTGATGATGCGTCCTTATATTTACCCAATAAGCGGCCTTAAAAAATTTATCGTTGATCATCTCCCGGAGCATCTCTCCGTCATCCAGCTCAGGCTTGCCCTCGGCAACCCGTTCGGTATTCTTAGCTTTATGGGCTACCTTCATTGCCCGCCAAATATTGGCGGTATTAGCATTCACCGAGTATCCGTGAGCGGAGTCTATCTGACTATAAAGATTATTTAAATGCGCCTTGCGATTAAACTTAACTGATTCCTTCTCGTAGTCAGAAAGACCTCCGTCAGTGAGGAGGCTGTTAAAATGATCATCATCCAAATAAAATTTTGGATTCAAAATAAATTCCCCTTCGCCCCCATACCGGACGATGTTGCTCTTCACATCGTCGGGATCAAAGTCTTCAAAATTCCCTTCACCTAAAGCCGCTTCATTGTTGCTAATCTGCCCTAATATAAAGGACTCAATTTCCTCCTCAGAAGGAGCTCCCGCGAAAGAGCCCCGCTTATATAGGTAGAGGTTGGCAGAATCCCTATAAGTGGACATCTCCTTTCTGTCCGTAGACAAGTCCCGATCCCGCATATTGGACTGGTAAACGTGTTTTGTGACAGCCCTTAAAGCCTGCTCCTTACGCTCGCCCTTAAAGTTGTCTGTTGTGAGCCCCTCCATAAGTTTGGCTAGGTAACTCTGCTCACTCTCTTCGGCAAAAGGGTTAAGACCTGTTCCATAAAGGGGGTCGGAGCTTGTGATTTGGCGGAGGACAACCTGCCTCCTCAGTAGTTCGCGGCGGGTTACGGTCTTAGCTCCCTTGACAACTTCTGAGTCCCTATACACCAAATACATATCCTCCCTGTCAATGACTCCCGCATCCACGGCCTTATTGAACTCCTCATGTATAGAAACCCCCTCTACTTTTGGGCCGTAAATAATGTCCCCGGTGCTAAGCTTAGCAAAAGCCACCTCTCCTTGGTTTACTTTGCGGGTCAAGGCGTCATCAGAATGCTCTTCGAGATTAACCAAGGGGCCTACCCGCTTAACTTTTTGTTCCCCCGTCTCCTCGTCCATTACAGGTTTGTTCCCCTGCCTCCCAAAGAATTGTGGTTCTTCATCGGAAGTAAGTTTACCAGCGGCGTGTAGAGAATGGAATGACGCTACGTTTTTCCTAATGGGGTGGTTCTCAGGCCAATGCTCTTTTAGGTCTGCATCAAGAATACCAAAGTGCCACTCGGGGCTCCTGTTAGCACCTCCCTCCTTGCGCAAGTTATCAATCTTGATGCCGTATTTAACACTCTCGTCCTTCTCCTCGTCCGTGTGCAGGTCAAGATTACCCAACCACTTAAAATGTTTCTGTTGGAGTTCAGCCTCGTCATCAAGAGTCCACAACTTCTGGTGGCGGGATTTTGTATCCCTGACCATATTTTTATAGCCAAAAGTATCCTCCCTAGTCCATTCCCCCGTTAACCCCATGCTCTCCTTCCAATCTTCTATGGTCGGGATAGGGTCATAACCGGGAGTTAAAGTAGAAGCTCCGCCGGGGCGATAGAAAAAATCGTCATTAGCCATATAGCTTTTGTATATAAAAAGGTTACCTACCCCTTACTTAATCACCAAAGGGTTTGGAGGGGTCGTTCTTGTCAGCCTGTGTAGGTTTGCTAAGCTGTAACATGAAACCTACGCGGTCTTTAACAGCCGCATATATTGCAACTAGATCACTCTCCGGTGGGTCTCCTGTCGGAGGATACTTCTCTGTAAATAGACGTTTGGTATGCGCCTCCCCCAACACCTTTCGAGCTACTGTCTTTAGGTTGGCATAAGCTATACCGTAAGGAATGCCTTCCCCACTCATGTTGAAGTATTGATTAATTGTATTCCCCTTCTCAAACGTCGATTTTACCTTAGCGAAGTAGTCCTTGCCCAGCGAATCCAAATCTTTTTCTATAGCGGTAACTTCAGCCCGATAAGCCTTTCTAGCGGCGGCGGCTGATGCCGCTTGCTGAGAATTAAAGGTCATGCCGCTTAATGCAGCAAGACCCTTTGCTATACGGAAAGCATTGGACTCCTTGTCGGGGAAGACCTTTAAGATTACTTTCTCCCTCTTGTCGGCGGCGGATTCTGTCACCTCTCCTGTTTTCGGGTCTACGGTGTCCTTCACATGAGCTAAGGACTCAGCCAACACCTTCGACTCTTGGAGGCTGATAGACCTTTCGGTTCTCTCGTCTGAGGCGGATCGCTCATACTCCGCGTCCCTTCTAGCCGCGTCCGCTTTGTAGGCGTCAGTATTTCTGTCCCGTGACTTGATGCCGTGGGTTCGCTCAAACTCCCGCTTCTGGGCGTATATTTCTTTTAGGGTGGGGTTTTTAGGGTCTAAGGGGTCTGTAAGCCAATCATGAAGGTCTTTCTCTACCTTGTCTAATTTGTCCATGGTCTCGGACTCTTGCTCAGACGCCTTCCTAACCTCCTCCTGTTTCCACAAGGCTCCCTCCGCCTGCTTAACAGCTATTTCCCTGTCCGCCTTCTTCAACGCACGTTCGTCATGGTCGAGGGCTGACTTCGTAAAACTATCAGAATACTTATCCCTTAGTATCTGCTTCTCGTCGCCGGATAAAGTTCCCGCCGAGTCTACAGCCTGAAAAAATTCCCCACGTAAAGGGGCGATGTCATCCTCAAAATCAATTCCACTCGCAATGGCTTCATCCTCAAGAGCTTGAATCTCTTTGGCGGCTTCATCAAGCTGTCTAAATTCGGGACGCATGACAGAAGGCTCTTGTAGCCTTGCCATCTCAGACATCTCAGCCATTTTACCGGCCTGTGATCTAAAACCTTTCTTCGCTAAACGACGAGACGCCCTCTTAAATTTGGAGGACGTTCTGTCGAGTGACCTTCTGCCTGAACCCGAGGGCGAGGCATTACGCTCAAAAAATGATACTTCTGCCATCTAAGCCGTAGTTTTTTCCGGGGTGTCCTTACCTGTTGGGGCTTTGGTCGGGGTATCCCCCTTCTCCTTGTTTCGTTGCCTCTTCCGCATCTCCTCCCTAGCCTTCCTAGCCTTAATAGCAGTTACTTTGGCCGCGTCTTGATCTGCTAACCTCTTATTATACCTCTCCGTCTGCCCTTTTATTTGCTCCTCATAAGAAGGTGTCACCCACTCTTTCTTTGTAGAACCATCTTCATTCTTGACCACCTTCCCGTCAGCCCCCTTCACATCTCTCTGAGTCTTGCCAAACCGACTCGACACATCCGCATTACGCTCTCTAGTTAATCTCTTCTGTTCCGTGATAGCATCCCGCCTTTTTTGCTGGCTACTAGCGAAAGAATCCTGAGTCTTCTTCTTGGCATACTCCCTCTTCAAATAGTTTCCCATCTGTTCTGCCGTCACCCCTAAGTATTTCCCTTCTGCACGAAAGGTATCACCCATAGATTCAAAGCCTTCCTTCGGTTTTGCGAAAAGAGTAGATATGGCTTTATCCGGATCGTCCATAAAGCTTTGGGCTCTATCCCCCCGGAAGTAATCTTTAAGGTCTTCTGCAAGCGTCCTGCGCTCCTTACGCTTTTCTCGTTGTGCTTCAAGCGGGGAGAGAGTCCTCTTGAGGCGGCTAGCCGTATCAAAATAGCCCTTCATCCCCGGTATACCCTTGGTCGTGACACCCGTGTCCAGCTTTCCTCCGAGAACCCGCTTCATTTGGTTCTTATGAACCTGCATGGGGTCGATACCCGTTTTGGCCCGCTCCAATTCCCCCCATGCACCATCTTGAATGTCTTCCATCCGTTTGAGAAAAGATTTTTTGCCCTGTTCTGCCATCGTATAACTTAATTTTTTTTATGTCCAAAGTCAATAGGCAGACTTGACACCCTAATAATCTTTCTTAAGGACTATCTGCAATTTATTCTACCTACAGAATAAATTGCATACTCGTTATGTTAAAAGTTTTGAGTCTAGGAAATGAAGTCAGACTGGAGAGCGTTGTTGAGTTGTTTTATAGTTCGCCTCCTGCGCGGCATTTGCGGGTTGGATTCGTCCGGAGGGGACACGGCAACTAAGCCATGCCTCTGTCGCGCCAAGTCTAGACAAAGAAATGCGGCATCCGCTAAGTCCGGTGATTTGCCGAAGCGAGCCTTGAAAGCAGGCTTGGATTCAATCCTAATACGCAACGAGCCCCCTTTTACGGTATCGTAGTTTCGACCCGTTATCTCCTGAGCTAGGTCTG
>Ga0208919_1000894_pt1 | contig 18249 bp, 25 predicted proteins | sample 4_EtaG_FD_184076 | JGI IMG/M metagenome (GOLD analysis project Ga0208919, IMG submission 184076) | Marine viral communities from the Subarctic Pacific Ocean - 4_ETSP_OMZ_AT15127 metaG (SPAdes) (version 3) | ecosystem: Environmental > Aquatic > Marine > Oceanic | place: Pacific Ocean | collected...
GAAGCTGAAGCACAACTACGAGACTTAGGTTTACGAGTTGATGGTGTTGATAATATTATTGATTTAATATTTGATTCAGAGTTAATTACAGCAGGTGTAGATTTTATAGGTCCTTCACAGGTATCTACAGGTCCAGGTAATCTTCAAGCTAAGACTGAAATAATGCAGAAGCAATTGCGTGAAGCTACGTATACTTTTATTAGAGAAGCAGCGGCATTACCTGATGCAGCTAACAGACCTTTAATTTATCAAGATCCTAGGTTTGCTTTGTTCTTCCAGTTTCAAGGTTTTATAGCTACGTTTACAGCTAACCATATACCTAAATTATGGGGAGAGTATGTTAAACGTGGTACTCCAGCATTAAAGTATAATGCATTTGCTACTATGGCAACTATGATTATGCTAAGCTTTGCTTCACAGTATATAAAAGATATTCTTAAGTATGGTGGTAAGTCTCCTTACTTAGATGACTCAGAGTATATTGAGAGAGGTATAAGATCTTCTGGATTACTTGGTACAACTGAAAGAATAATAGATCAGTTCATGCCTTTGTATGAGCAACGATCTAGTGATACAACAAGTTGGGTATTTAATAGTGCAGCTAGTGAAGCGCCTGCTATAGGTTATGGTAAGCGTGTAGCACGAGCTGCTGGTAAGTTTGTAAGAGGAGACGTAGGAGAAGGCGTAAGATTAGGTATGAAAGTTACACCAGTCTTAGGACCTTTCAATCAAATAGGTACGCAAGCAGGAGAGTTTGCGGACAGATGGAACTTTAAAAGTACAGGATAAATAGTATGGCATTACCAATAACGACGGGTCGAGGATCTATAGCTTCGGGCGGAGACGCAGTTGAAAACCAATTAAATATGTTAAAGCGAGCAACAGTATCTGATGATGATATTGTTAACTCACCAGATAATCAAGCTATGTCTGCTGCTCTTACAGCAGCGTTAGAGGCAGAAGCTACTGGATCAAGTGAGGTAGGTCAACGACCACCTGCTATTACGGTAGAAAATACCAGAGAACGTGGTCCATTTATTAATGAAGGTGAACCAAGTGTTTTGAGCATGGCTGAACGTAGCTCATCTCAAGAACCTCAAAGGTTTGCTCCACTAGGAAACAAGTATTATCCTATAAAACCTGATAGTAAGTCTGCATCTAATGGAGGCTTTGATGAAAGACTTAAACGTGCACAGGTTAAATTAGCAAATGGTGAGTATATACTTGGTGTTACTCCTACTAATTTAAATAATCCTGCAGCAACTTCTATGTTGACTGAAGCAGGAGCGACAGCTAAATACAGAAATAATCCTGATGGAACTCGTACAGTTATAAGAGAACCAACTACAGTTGATGTTGCTACACAACAAGAAGCAGCAAATATAAATCAGTCAGATTCAGGTTCTATAGTAAATGCTGTTATGAAAGCAGGTGCCTTAGAGTTTAATAGAGATTTAAATAAGCAAGTACCTAATGATATGTACAATAGAATAGGCTTAGCTGTTACTGAAAATGCATTAGCAGATTTAAGTTATCTTGAAGATTTTGAAGGTGAGTTTGAAATAGATGAGCTTACAGGTAAGCCTAGATCTGAGACTAAAAGAATATCACCTATTGAACAGAGAAAAATAGAAAAAGCTAGAGAGTTAGAAGGTAAAGATATTACTATTGCTAAAGGTAATGGTGCGTTAGGTAATCAGATACATAAAGAATATCAGCGTATGGTACCTGAAGCTAACAAAACTAATTTAACTAGAAAAGAAGCTGAAACATTAGGTGGTGCTTTTAAAGAGTTATATGCGAACTTAAATCCTGATATGATTACAAGACTTGACGGTGCGTATAATGAAGTTACTGGTAAGAAAGATCAATCAACGTTTCAGTTAAGTGAAGCCGGTCGACTTAACTTGATACAAGGTAAAGAGCGAAGAGCTTCTATATTTAGTAAACAACCTATAAAACCTTTTTCTGCTCCGCAACCAGGTGGTACTATAGATGAGGGTGACATAGCATCTTTTACTAAAGTAGTACTAGGTAATTTAGGTCAGAAAGAAAGTGAGCTTACTTTAAAAGCTATGAAGAATGCTAGTACAGTTGCTCATATTGTAGACAAAAGACGTGGTAAGATAATGATGGCTACATTGTTAGGTCATCTGCAAGCTGCTGATGCTACTACTTGGGAATCAGAAATACACGGTATGGGTGAGACTAAGTCTAATGAGTTTAAATCTAAAGAAGCTGCAGAAGTTTCTGAACTTCAGAAACAAGGTTATCAATTTAATAGTGCAGCGCGAGCATGGCAGAAACAAGGTGAGTTAGATATTCCAGAGTCTATGGTATATAATGCTGATAGAGTTATGGAAAGTATTACTATGAGTTATGCTCAGCAAGTTAGTGCTATTGCAGATGCTAGAAATCAAGCAAACTATTTATCTTATTCTATGTTAGCATACAACTATAGGATACTACCGCAGCAAACTTATTTTAATCCTGTTACATCTAAGATAACTAGGTTTGTAACACGCGGAGCTAAAGCAGCATTTGTTAATAGAAGAGGAGATCAAGTAGATCAAAACTTAAGACAGATGTATGCGGCTATGTTAGTAGATGGAGCTGATGGCTTACTACCTTCTGCAAGAGAACGCGCTTTACAAGCTGCAAGTGCAGAACTAAAGAAAGATGGAGACGTATTAAGATCTTTACAGAATGTAAGTGATGCAGACTATGACGCAGTATCAGATGCTATCGCTGCAAAGATACCTTTAGATAGTCCTGATTTTCCAGCAGAAGCTATGGCTAGAGTACAAAGTTCTATGAACTTAGATCCTACACTACACGCTGATTTAATAGCTAAGATAAAAGATAAAGGCCAAGATGGATTAATGTACATTGATGGGTTAATTGACTACGCTAATTACGTAGACGCAATGACAGATAACAAACCTTTCCATACATACTTTAACGCTTACATAGATGGTAAGACAAATGGTATAGCATCTAATGGTGTACAGATGGGTAGTGAAGAGACTGCTTTACGTACAGGTGTTATACGACGAGGCGTAGATAAACTATTAGATGAAGGAGATGTAAGAGATCAGTTACAAGATCTTGCTGTTGCTTCTTTAAATGATGGTTGGCCTGATATAAACTTTGATCCTGCCGATGGAGCAACTGCAATCGATCATCTTAATACCGTTGCAGCAGAGTTATATTCTTATAGACAATTAAACAAAGATACAACTATGACTTATGGTTATGGTATGGAACTGTTTAGTTTTTGGGTTAACTTTAGAGATGCTATTAACCTTAAACTACAAGAAGCAAACCCAGCTTTTGTAGAAAGCTATGCATATATTATGCAGAATAAAAAGCTAGGATTTAATAATAATGTAGATGAGTTAGCTAAAGCTTTGAACTCAAAATATTCTGAGTCGTTAGTTGAGGTTATGTCTGTAGATGCTATTGCTTCTAGATCTTTAACACGTGCGTCATCAGGTATGTTTGCAGTTCTAAATGAAATACAAGTCATTGATGGGCCTGGTGGTATAGGTAAGCTAGCATTTGGTAGAGCTGTATCAGAAGGTGCAGAGACAGCAGATAAAACTACATATACTATATATGATAAGAGCGGTAAGGGTAAACAACGTACAGTTACACATTACAAAAAGCGTATGACTTCGTCAGCACCATTAGTTACAGCAAAAGGTTCTGAACCAGGAAGACATTCGTATGGTGGTGCTTTACCTGGACCTATACAATCTTTAGATGCTGTGACAGTTGTTAAGACTTACACAGGTAAATCATGGAATGATATATCTAATGCCGGAAAAGGTAGCCCGTATATGTTTACTATATATGATGCGTTTAAAATGGATGCAAACAATTATGATTTAGTATTAGGAGAAGTTAATAAGAACTGGATGAAGGAATGTATAAACTATTCTTACTTGCAGGCTTATAAAGATTCTACTCTACAACTTATGAAACGCTATGAGAAAAATAAAGCTGCAGTTCTTAAAGAGAAAGGCAATGATATTATATCAGACATAGATGGTTTGTATATGAAGTATATGTTAGAAGATCATACAGGTACAACAACTGAAGATGGTAAGAAGAAAACTTATAGTGGTACTCAACTTGCTAGAAGACTAGGTAAGATGGCGCCTCATGATGAATCAAGCTTTGGTTTACAAGCAAAAGTATGGGTCGATAGTATGAGAAACGCTATGCAAAAAGTAGGATATACTTATGATCCGCAGAATCCTAACTGGCAACCATCACCTAACATAACGTACAGACAGTACTATGCTTTTGTAGATGAGTTCTATAAACAGTTAGATTTTAGAAACCAAATAACTAAAATGATAATAAAAACAAATAATAAGAAACAGAAGTTAATGCAGAAACTTAGATCAGAAGGATACAAACATCGCAATCGTGATGGCTCGTATACAATGATACCGTTACAATACTTCTCTCATTAATTAAAAAATAAACCCCAATAGAAATCCGTATGGAAATCTATTGGGGTTTTTTATTAAAGCAATCCGTTTTTAGCGTACAGTTCTTTCAGTCCTCGTGCTGCTATGTTCTTGTTATTGGTTGCTTCTTCTTCTGTTTGACCTGCTTCTATATTCTGATTGTATACAATGTCTAACATCATTTCGTTAATCTTCGGTGTATATAATGCATCTTCTGGTATCTGCGGATACTGTTCTTGTAGTTCTTTATCATCTACATCAGCGCCTCGCAGTGCCAGATAGTTATAACTTCTAGGCATTTAGCTCCTCCTTAAGCAAAGAAATAGTCAGAATCTTCTATGTCATTTATATTTAGACTACCTAATTCTGGTTGTTCAACATCTATTCCTTCTTTATCTGTTATTAGTTCTCCTTCAATATAGTTGTAGAAGTTATCTACATCATACATATCTATGAATTTACGTTTAGTGTGAGCGAGTAATAACTCTACATCACACGCGTGAGTTGAGAAGCTATCGTGTACAGCACCGAACTCTCCGTTCCAGTCGTCTATAACTAATGCCATATGACTGGCATCCATAGAGTGTACAAAGTTAGGAGATATTCCTGTCATAAATCCTCTTATATCAGGAAGTTTAGTTGCTACTTGTGCACAGTGTTGTACTGCTCCTCGTTTATTATAAGTTGTATACCCACTGATAGTACCTTTAGCTTTACGCCGCTGCATCTGAAAGTTAGTATACTCTACAGGAAAACCTGATGGTGTAGTCCAGCATAGTTTATCCTCACCGTTACCATAAATCTTTCTTGATTCGTATGAGTTTATAAACTGTACTAGCTTACTTAGTTCCTGTAGTTCTTCATCTGTCTTATCTTTCTGTACATAAAGTTCTTTCTGCCTAGTAATAACATCAGTGTATTCTTTACCAGCAGGCTCTCCATCAGGAGAAAACTTCTTGTACTTTCCTATTTCAAATGAAGCTAGTTGTTGCAAGTACGCCATAGTATTTAATGGACCTGGACATACTTTATCTATAGCTTTGATTAGAATCTTTGCAAACTTGTTACAATCATCTTGAGTAATACCATATGTAGTGTGGTAGTCCTCTGCTTTACAATCAAAGAACATGTTCTCAGCTATCTTACCTGCACCTGCAGAGTAAGCTCGCGTCATAGATCCACGTTTAGTTATGCCTTTACGAATATGTTTCATCGGCATTGAGTTTAATATAGAACATAATCGTTCGTCTTTAGTTAAGCTGATTAGTTCTTTAGCTGTCTGTACATAGAAGTCTTTAGGTATTTCAATAGGAATTAAACCAACAAGATCTCCTGTCTGTACGTCCTTAGATATAGAACCAAGGTGTTGCCAGCCATTGTTACTACCATCAATAGGTATAGGTAAGTGGGTCATATGAAGTCTATGATCTTTCTTAGCTTCATGATAGTCATACCATTCAATACAACATGCTAAGAATGATACAGTCTTTTCACAAGGTACAAAAGAAGCAGCTTGCCCTAAGTCTACAATCCAATCCATGTTATTGTTTACCCAGTTAACTCTATCTTCTAGCGTCATCTTGTCTACAGAGATATCCTCTAATCCTTCTGATTCAAGATACAATTTATAATCTTGCTCAACCCAATCAGGTATCTCATCTATCTTATAGCTTTCATTATAGCTAACAGCAGTATGAACTGCTAACCAGAATAACCCAGCGTCTGTCATCGGTTTACCACGTGCAAACTTAAGCATACCACGAGATAAGTCTGAGCCTTGAAAGTTTAAGAAAGGTTCTATGTAATAGGTTCTACCACGATAGTCAGCATCAACGTACTGATAGAATACATCTTCTTCTTTCAGTAGCTTTGCCTTAGACATAATGAACTTCCATTCCATAGCTTTACTACGCCGCTTCATTTCTTTAGCATCGTTATCTTTATAAGGTTCTTCTTGTAAGAAGTTACCTTTGTTATCTATTAGTGCATCATATATTCTTCTGTTGATACGCCAACCAGTTTTCTGTAGCTTATTCATTGCATTGATGTATGGTTGACTGAGATCTAACTTATCGTCTTTAAGTTTATTCTTTATAACTAAGTGACGATCACGCTGCACCATAGAAGTAATAGACTTTGGTATCGTAGTAATCGTAGCTGTTAGATTAATACGAGTAGTTGCTTCATGTAAGTCAGCAAGCTCAATCCACTTAGGTGTAGCAGATATTATGTGGCTGCTGTCTCTTATTCTTGGGTAATATAAATCTATATAACCGCAATTGTAAAATGCTTCAACAAACAAATCACCTAGCCTTAGCTCCATAGACCATGGTACTTTATCTCGTTTAAGTATACGGTGTATGTGCTGTCCGATTTTAAATGATGTGTTAGTCAGCTGTGATGTTCCTGCTGGACTATCACTAGTGTCTTTTGTAAATAGTATCTGTATTGTCTGCAATGCGATGTTCACAAACATATCCATATCTTCTTCGTATGTTTTATGTAACTTTAAAAGTACACCACCAGAGTTAGCTTTCGGATTGTTTACGTTTATCCTCTCGACTTTCTCTAATAGGTACTTGGTCACCTGATCTATAGGTTTTGACATCCAGTCCTCTTTCTTTTAAAAATTGTAGCGCGTAGCTATCATACGTCTCGTCGTATACTACTCTAATAATCCCTGCTTGTAGTATAAGTTTAGCACATTCCATACAGGGTGAATGTGTAGTATATATCGTAGCTCCTTCAGAGCTGCCACCTGTTTTAGCTAACTTCATAAGTGCGTTAGCTTCTGAGTGGATAACCTCAGGTCTAGTAATACCATCAGAATGTCTTGTGTGATTACACATACCTGTTGGCATACCATTAAACCCTTGTGAAAGCACCTGTCCATTACGGACTATGATGCTTCCAACTTTTATTTCATTGTCAAACGATAGCTGACTAAACACGTGAGCTACCGTTAAGTATATCTTATCATAACGTTCCTGTTTCAAACGCAAAGTCTCCTACTTTAGATAGTCTTGTAGTATTAATATCATAAGTTGCAGCACCAGCATTACCTGTTAGACCTGTAAATCTAGACTTTAATACTCTAAACATTATTGTGTTACGTTCTAATTCATCATCAGCTACTAGGTTTCTGGCAAAACTAATTATATCAAATGATATTTGCTTAATAGAACCTGAGCCTTTGATGTCATCGATAGAAGCAAGCTTACCTTCTTCGAAACTTCTTGTACCACCTTGAGCTTTACGTAAGTGAGAGATTAAGCCGAGCCATACGTTATGTTTCTTTACTACCTTAAGTAGATCAGACATCATCTTATCTACAGCTTCATTACCTGATAAACCTTCTGTACCTTCTGATACAGCAATAGTGATATGGTCTAGAACTAGGTACTTACAACCCATCAATGCCATATATTCTATCTTATCTATAAGACTTGAATCACCAACAGAACCTTGATGATCGAGTAGTACTAACCTTTCATCACCAAAGACAGCATCAAAGCCTGCTCTTAATTCTTTATCAGTCAAAGGAGGTGGATCCATTACAGGCCTACGTAGTTGCATTGATATAAACTTCTCTGCAGTATCACCTACTGATTCTTCAAGAGATATAAGACCTATCTTATCATCAGTCTTTTCTAGTAAATCAAGTACAATCTCTTTGATTACAGTTGATTTACCTGAGCCTGTACCTGATGTGAATAAAGTAATCTCACCTTGTCTAATACCTTTAAGTTTATCGTTAAGACCTGATAAACATGAAGGGTATGGTACAGATTCTGTGTTCTGTCTAGCTTTAAACTCAGCCCAGATATCTTCACCTACTACTATACCTGCAGGAGACCATGTCTGTGCATCCCAGATGGCTCGTAGTATGGCGTTAGCACCGTACTTTTGTAGTGATTCACAAGGATCTTTACCTCTGAGAGAGGCGATCTTAACCTTGCCTGCACCTATGATCTTAGCGCATAGCTCTAGTGATTTCTTACCTGCTTCATCATTGTCTAGCATAAGTATAACTGATTCAAACTTATTAACCCATTCTCTCTGATCAAGCAGAGCACGAGTTCCTGTTGCAGATGGCAACGAAACTACAGGAAATATTCTATCTTTATAGTGAGACATGAATGCTTCAGCTACAGCCATACAGTCTAACTCACCTTCAGTTATTACTAAAGTCTTTGAGCCTACTGCTTGAGCTTGGCCGAATAATTCTGTCTTCTTAAAGTCACCGTGTGTACGGAAATCTTTAGGTAATATTCTTTCTTTGTATGCTACCACTTGTCCGTCTTTAGTATACGGATAGAAGTGTGAAGCAGGTTTACCTTCTGAATCAACAGACATCTTCACATTGAAGTAGTCTACAACCTTCTGTGATATCTTACGTGAAGTTATAGGGTAACTCTTGTATGAAGCTATGTCTTCAACAAACGTAAACGCTGATTCATTATCTTCTTCTATTACATCTTTCATATTATAGTCTTTCTTTTTAGTTGAGTATTGGCATGAGAAGCAGTAAGCTCCATCATCATATATTGTGTACGCGTCCGATGAATTGCAGTGCGGACATGCTGTTTGTACATAAGCCATTCAGTTCCATCTTTCTTCTCTGTGTAATCTTCTTACTCGTCTTTCTTTAGACGCTTTAAGTTTATTACTAATCCTCTTTTGTTTCTTTGATTTAATATTATTATATTCTTCAAGCTCCGTTATGGGAGGCAACTCTAATCCTGAGAAACTCTTCTCCCTTGCTAACGATTTCTTTGTGTAGTTCGACATAGTATACCTTGTTATCATTAAACTCTTCAAAGATACCTTGATACGTATCTAAGATAGGTTTTATTACGTTATCAATATCGGCTCCTCTATTAGATAAGCCTGCGTTTACAATGAACGAGACCGGATCAGTCTTGAATGGCCAATCCGTTCCCATTAAGTCATCGCGTATCTCATTCTGATACGCAACATATTCAGGACTTTTGAATGTCCTCTTGCCCCTCGCTCCGAACATCTTGTTCGCAGACAGAGGCTTCGTCTTGAATCTGTTGTCTAATGTCGTCATATTCCTTCCATGATTTTAACATAGTTAATAGCCGACGACTTACGTCAGGATCTCCCGCGTTATTGGATTTCCACTCTTGTTTAACACGGTCCCAACGTTTATCCATTGGAACTCCATCTAGTATCTTAGCGGCTTTAACTTTACCTATACCTTTGATACCTGGAATGTTATCAGAGTTGTCACCTATTAAACATTGTAAGTTTAAATTAAGGTCAGCTGCATCGTCATCAACAAATGTATGTTCTTGTTTGTTAAAGTTATAATGATTACCTGGTATTTGAAGTAAGTCTTTATCAATACCTACTATAAAGTAAGGCATCTCTAATTCTCTAGCTTCATAAGCCCAGATAGCTACAAGATCATCTGCTTCCATACCATCTGCTGTAACAGCATCATAGTTAGATAACATGTGATCCATGCCGTAGTCAAGAGCTTTCTTTAGCTTATCATCTATTTCTTTACGATTAGCTTTATACTCAGGGTATAGATCTTTTCTGAAATTACCTTTGCCTTTGACAGCAACTTGTAATTTACCCATCATACACGTCGCCTCTATCTCTGACATTGTATGGTCTATACTCTTACGTATATCGTTTTTCTTATTAGATATACATGCAGCTCTAAAGTATATAGAGTCTGCATCTACTAATACAAGTGAATCAGTAGATATTGTATCTAAATTAGTGGATGTCTGCATAAGTTTCTCCTTTCACATAATCACCACCGTTCATGCAGTTAATGTTGAACCACTTTGGTGCTTCAGTAAATGCATCTTGTAATATTTTACCTACTTTATCTGCATCATCTGGATGAGATGTAAATGCTAGCTCGTCATGATAGAATAGCCGGGGCTTCGCACGTAGTCCTTGTCTATTAACTTCGTTCATAGAATAGGACAGTGCAGCTTTACAACTTATACCTTCCATCGATTGCAGTAAGTAGTTTAATGTTTGATGTTCAGCAGGACAGAATACAGGTCTACCATCTACGGCAGGAAACCAGCCTTCATCACTGCGTTGTTTAGTATTACGCCAAGCATTACTAAGCTTAGTCTTTAGTTCACCTAGTCCTTTAATACCTTTAGCAAAGTCATCACGTGCTTTCTTACCGCGACTTGCGTTAAGTTTACCTGTTAGACTTTGACCTAGCTTAGCATCACCTGCACCGAATAAGTAAGCGTACAAGAATGTTTTAGCTTTAGGTCTATCACATCCAAGTATCTCAGCATTACGTTGGTGTTGATCACCATAGCATACCTCATGTGTAAACTGTTTGTTGTTTACATAATGGCATAAGCCTCGCAGCTGATTGCCTGATGAGTCAGCTCCAACTAAGACTTCTCCTTCGTCCGCTTTGAATACTTCTCGAAGCTCTTTGCCCCAAGGAGCAGATACCGCAGGTAGATTAACAATAACCTCATGCCTTGCGCGGAATGTCGGTGTACCAATAGTCCACATATTGCCATGCAGGCGATTATCACGAAGGCACTCAAGCCAAGTACTGAGTACAGAACGACGGTTTCGTAGTGTATAGTAATCATCTATCATTTCTCCTATTTTACCCATCTTACGTAAAGATGTGGATGTTAGCTTAGGACCAGTCGTTACCCACTGAAATCCTACTTTCTTCTTTTGATACTCATCTGGAACCCAGCCTTTAGTAATCAGCCAGTCTTTAACAAGATCCATAGATCCTAATGTAACATCTTCTACTCTAAATCTTTGGAATGTTTCTCCGGCTGGCATAAGATGCGTATCAGTAGCCATTACTTCTTTATCAAAGTACTCACGTAACATTCTTATAGTAGTTGTAGTATACTCTCCGTTCTTCTTAAACTTAGGAGTTTTAGGTTCTTTATCTATGAATATCTTTCTAGTACCTAGTTGAGGTTCTATTTCGTATTCAATATCGTTCATACGAGTAGTCATATTCATTACTGACTGCTTAGCTTTATCAACATCAAAGTTCCAGCCATCTGTCTTACATCTAGCATTGAAGACAGCAGTATCTAATTCTATCTTCATACCTTTAGTAATCAAGGGGTTTCGTTTCTTAACTTGATTAAACTCTTCAAGTAATTTATTATATACTTGTACATTTAGCTTAACATCTTGCGTACAATATCTCATCATTTCTTTAGAGTACTGATCCCACTGATCAAACTCTATCTTAGAATTATTAAGATACTCGCCCCATCCTTGAAGCCCATGCTTGTGATCACGTTTGTAACGTAATACTTGAGACATAACCCATGTATCATGGCATCTCTTTGAGTTCAAGTTTGTTCCATATAGTTTATCTATTTGGATGTTGTCGAATCCAATGATGTTGTGCCCGACAAGTAGCGTGGCGTTTTCGAGTAGCCTGACTCCGTCAATGATGTTAGCATGCCTGATACTTTCATCCGCAAATTTGTATACAGTACCTGTTTCAAGGTTCTGAGCAACAAGACAATGTATTTTTGTAGCATTGAGTCCATCCGTTTCTATGTCATAACATAACTTCATGCTATGTCCTTTCTATTTATCTTCTGTTTCTATATTATTACTACACTTAGGACATATTCTACCTTTGTCCATTAGCATACGGTTAAATTTCTTCTTACACTTTACACAAGTATAAATTCTTTGTGGCTGCTGAGCAACGAAATCATAAGGTGCCTCTGACATCAGCATAGAATCCTCCCCATTTACCTCTTGAGATTTGTATAATGTTTGCAAGATCTGAGTAGGGTAGGTATCTGACTTGTCTACATGCGACGTCGTCTCCTTCTTCCAACGGTCTTGTTGGTTCGTATACCCATTCCATGAAGAGGTATCCATGTATAACGTCATGTTGTTTAACAAAGTTAAGCATCTTTGTATTAGAAAGGTTATACCATTTCTTAATGAACTTAACATCGATATTAGCCTCCGTATCTTCACTTGGTAATGCGCTGTGAACGTTTTTTAACACAGCATCTATACGCCAATCATCGTGAGCTTTCCACTCACCTATGTCGATCATATACCATTCATATATTTCACAGTCAAGATCCATGAGAAATTTCTTACGATCTCTACCACGTCTATTATATAACTTTTCTTTTTCAGCTCTGTATTTTATAAACTCAGCTGAAACTCTGATCTGTGTTGCTATCATCTGTTGTCCTTTCTGTGACATCGCGCACGCTTCTATGGAAGTCAATAACTCCTCGTGCTACAGTTTCTATTTGGCTTCTGTGAATACCAATATCTTGTAGATCTCTATCGTTTAATCTACTAAGTGCATCAACAGTAGCGTTCATATTTCTACGTCTACGTAATGTTTCTGTTAGTGCAGTAATTAATTTTATTTTCATTTCTTTTTACAGCCTTTCTTCTTTGCCATTATTACTCTCCATATATTCTACTACTATACCTGTGTTCCATTTATCTGCTTCCATTTGAGCCATGCATTTGTTATTAAACAACAGTGGCGTGCTATCTGAAAGCCAATAATCTTTTTTGTTTGCATATGTTTCTATAGGTCTACACACATACTCAAGCTTATCAAATGGTTCAAACATTACAGCATACTTCATTTACTTCCCTTTCTTTTTCTTTTTACTTTGCGAATCTTTCAAAGCTTTAGATGTTGGTGCACCTTTAGCTCCTGGCTTTCTCATCTTTTCACCTGATCCAGCTTTTATTCTTTTACGTTTCGCATGTATATTATCCCATAAACCTCTTGGCATTGTTACTCTCCTTAACTTAAAGTTTCCCAATCACTTTTAAATAAGTGTTTTAATTTACCGAAGTTATCTACATGCAGTGGTTCTTCCCAATCATAGGGTTTAATTAAGTCAGGTAATCCTAGTTTATTAGGTCTACCTTCTTTAATACCTACTTCTTTAGATTTGTTTGCATGTAGTACTTCGTTCCATGCTTCTTGTGGATTAACTCCTGCAATCTGCATAGTACCAATAGCAATAACACATAGATCTACAAGACCATCAACAAACTCTTGCTTGTCTTCTTGTAAGTATGCATCCATTGTTTCTTGAAATTCTTCTAATAGCATACGCATACGAAGTTTTAGTAGTTCACTTTGTTTGTGGAACGATGCTTCGTTAACCCACTTAGTTACACCAAATTTCTCATGCATATCTGCTATATCATTAGGCCATGAACTCATTATGAATCCTTTCTATAATTATTTTTATGTTTTCTTTTTCTAAATATCTTTTTAGTTCTGTCAGCAATAACCCTGAGCTTAAACCTAGGGTTATGCAAGGCTTTAGCTACAGGGTTTCGCCGTTTCATTTTACTCTTCCGCTTCTGCGGGAGGCTCTTCTATCGTCGGTGCTACGAAGGGGTTTGCCGCTTGTAACATCATCAGTACTAGTAGTACTTGAAATAGTGCCATCATATCTTTCTCCTTTTGTTATAGGTATTTTATCTACATGTTTAGACCAGTCGTCTGACGGATCATCTGTAGGCATAGGACCAGGTCCCATATCATCTTTACTATCACTCATGTTTTACTCCAAGTGCCCTCAAAGTTAACTCACATAATTCCATATGTAGTGTTGGTGTCTAGGATAAACGTGTAGTGATCCGACTTGCATAGTTATAGGACCAAGAGATAATTCTTGTGCACCTATAAGTTTTCTCATATCGTTTATCTTATTTAACATCTTTAATTGCACATGTTTAAACCATGCGATGTCATTGTTGTAGCCAAATACTGCGTCTTGCGAACGCATTTGTACTACACATTCTAACTTATTATCTACAATAAAGAACTGCTGCATATTAGTACAAGTAAAGTCTTTACCTGCTATCAAATGCATATCTGGATGTTGATAAATAAGTACAGCTTGGCGTGTGTATGGGTCGTCTATTAAATGACGGTATGCATTTATAAACTGATTACCTCTTTCTTTAGAGTATATACACCAGCCATAGTTAGAGTTAACTTCACCATACTCGTCTGCAACATTTTCCCAGATCTGTACTTTCTTACCGTATATATCAAATAATCTATATACAGATTTATTTTCTGATTCGTACCATTGTATCTCTGCATCGATATACTCTTGATTTGGTTTACCAAACATACATGGTTGATCAGCTATAAAGGTTGCACCTCTAATCTCTACCATACCGTGTCTAAGCTGGTCGTTATCTATCATATGCTTAAACTCAGTCTTTATATCTTCTACATAGTAGTTTCTATACATAATCGTTGTCCACTTCTGAATAAACATTTTCTTTTACAAGATCTATTTTAGGATCATATCTGCCTTCAGCAAAATTATCTAGTGCATGATCTGCTGAGTCAGCTGCTATTCTATAAGTACGCTCGATAGTTACATTAATATCGAAGTACTGTATAAAGTCATCACTTGATTCGTATTTAGCCATCTTGACTATAACCTCTCGTTATCTTTTCAAACTGTGTGAAGTCATCTTGATATTCTTTATCTCTTCTAATCTTAGCTGCATACATACAACAGTATACTGCCATGTCTATAAGAGTATCATCTAGTGCTTCGAAGTTAGTTTTCTGTTCACCTTCTGCAATGTTACGCATACGTAAATATTTAGTGTGTATCATATGTATGTAACTCTGTGCACCAAATGGAAAGTAATCATCTTCTGACCATGTACTGCCTTGGTAGTCTTTAGACTTCAAGTCTTTTAAGTCTGCAGCTTCACGTAATACATTAGAAGCTGTTATTTCTGATGCTCCTAGTGTTGTTGATATACCTAAAGCATCTGTAGTTTTAGAGTTTGCTATCATAGGTAGCCCTTTCTTTGTTATATACTCTCCTTTTAGAGAATATGATTAATGAAATACTATAAAACAAAACACTCTTGGGTGTTTTGATCAATAGAGTTTCCTATAAGGAGAGCATAGAATGTCTACACACCCCAATAGTTTAAAGAATCTTAAACCATTCTTTACTAAAGAGAAGGCTCAGAGCGCTCAGAAAAACTCGGTGATTGCCCGTAAGGCTAATACAGAGGCCCGCGAGAAACTTAAGATGTCTATGCGAGACTGGAAGTTATTTAAGAAAGATGTAATTGAAGAAGCTGACATGAGTTCTATAGATGTACTCAAGGTTCTCATGCATAAGGCTTTATCTGAAGAAGATTATGATACAGCCGCAGATCTTGCTAAGAGCCTCGCAGAGTTTGAGTCACCGAAGTTGGCTCGAATAGATCAGACTAACACCGAATTGTCGGTTGAAGAGTTGTCGGATGAGGAGCTTGATAGAAAACTAATTGAGCTCGTGCCGCGCGCGAACTGATTGTTTACTTTTTCTTTTTGTCGGTTACACAAAAAATAAAACCCCTAGATACCATTACGGTACCTAGGGGTTTTTTTATTCGGCCATGAGACCTTCAGTATCTATTTCTGCCCATATGTATTTTTTAAACCTACGCTCATCGAACTTAGGATTATCTTTTGCTAGTATTACATGTATAAGGTAATCTAGTGCTTGCCCATTACAATGTTTATCTAGTATACGAGGAATGTCATGTATACGTAGCCATTGACCTATTGCAACATAATCTTTTTTAGTCATCATTTAATTCCTTATTACCTTTTATAACATAGCTAAGCAGTTCTTCATCATCGTCAACCCAACCATCATTACCTTCTTCAGGCTCGAAACCTATATCACCTTCATCATGTGGTGAAACTTGGAATGCTGCACGAGCTAGAATATCTGCAATACTGAAGTCATCTAATGGATTATCTTCTGGTAATAAGATATTGAAAGTATAAGCATTTTTATCGTTAACTTGATAGACTTCTAATGAGAACTTCCATTCTTCAGTTTGTTCAGTTCTTCTTGACTTGAATTGTATAATGTTATCACTTTGTTTATCTCGTTTACCATTACGTTGTACATCATCATTGTGCATGTTACTGTTCCTAAATCGTGATTTTGCTTTACTAAAGGATGTTGCATAAGTTCTTCTATACTATTAGGTGTAGCAAACAATCCTTGATTATCCCACATTTCGTGAGGTTTATATGCTGTCTCTGCTGTCATCAATAACTCCTGTTAATGCATCTATAGTATTATCTAACTTAGTGATCATTTCTTGCTTAGCTCGTGTCATACCATCGTTGAAGCCACGACTATAAGTTTTAAATGCATAGCCATCTCGTGGATCATACACGTATACATCGTAGTGTGTAGCATATCGCATAGGTAAATATGTATCGTAACTTCTACGTGTACCGAAGTCTTTGAGTGAAGGACCTACGCGAGGACCACGAGGCATTAAGCGTACACGTATTGGATCAGTGTTACTATGATATGTGCGTACACCATCACTAACATTATGTTTTTCTGCTAGTTCTTTACGTCTATCATTATACTGCTTTGCATTTTGCCTTAGTGCTTTTACGAAGCTATGGTTTTTATCTGATGTACTAAACTTATAACCACTATGTACATCACGATTTTGTACAGTAACCCATACGTCTTTATTTACTATTGTCATTTGTATTCCTTTCTATATCTTGAAGTATGTGACCTAGATCTACAAATACTTTAGCTGCTTCTTCAATATCTAAGAGCAAGCCTCTGCCGTCGATGGAGATCACTATTGTTTTATCATTCGGATTGAATGAAACTTGTATTTGTTCTTCTATTGCCACGTTATTTAACCTTTCATCTTCACGTGTATTAAGTTCTTTATGTTTTCCCATTATTTTGTCCTTAGCCAAAAGTCTAGCATACCTACGATAACAAGAAGAGCTAGTGCGTACGATATTGCTAGACTCATTTATATTTCTCCGGTATATCTATAATTAAATGATCATTCATCCAGCTTTCTGATACTCCTTTATCTTTAAGCTTTTGTTTGAGTACTCTTTCGATGTTATCAGCAGGATCATCATGCTCATAAAATTCATCTGATAATAATATAGTTTTACTCATTATGTACCTTTCTTTTCTAGTTGATCAACAAATGTTTCGACTGTCATTGGCAGCTCGAACTCTTCAGCGATATCTTCGAGCATTTCAAGACGCTCGAATAGTTCTTCTAATTCTCCACAGAATAATCTCAAACGTCTTTTGTAGCTTTCACACTTTAAGTTAGGTTCATGTAGGATTTTCCGTAGTTTACTTACATACATACCTATAGTTGCTTGAGTATTTTCTATTTCACCACATATTGACATCATTACTCCTTTCATTACAAAAAAAAGTGCTCTAACGATACACAAAAGGAACATAAAGTATATCGTTAGAGCGGTCTCCTTGGGTTTAAGCAGTTTATTATACACGCCAGAGGTCGTAGTGAATCTACATAGACTTTGACAACGTGAGCTATCACATGCTTAGGTGCTTAGCATTCTTAGAATCCTAACTCATCTGCAGTTTTATCTGTCATTGGCTTGATGTTACTGAAGTCAGGAAGATCTGCATCTGGTTGCATTTCGAAATCTACATCGTTTGCACCTGTGTATTCTACGAGATCTACAACTTGCACTTTAGTTAGTGATGAAGCAATACCTGATCTGCCCATTGCTTCGTAAGGGTACTGCCATATGATGACATTACCTTTTGAGCCGTTGCCGATACTACGCACATCAATAACGTCAGATGCTTTAGTGCCGACAACTTGTACTTTGCCGTTATCTGAACCGTCTGCGCGTTTAGCTTTACGCTTGAGAGAAACAGTAAATGTACCTGCTTCTTTC
>Ga0208919_1000895_pt1 | contig 18222 bp, 20 predicted proteins | sample 4_EtaG_FD_184076 | JGI IMG/M metagenome (GOLD analysis project Ga0208919, IMG submission 184076) | Marine viral communities from the Subarctic Pacific Ocean - 4_ETSP_OMZ_AT15127 metaG (SPAdes) (version 3) | ecosystem: Environmental > Aquatic > Marine > Oceanic | place: Pacific Ocean | collected...
GAATAATATTTACCGAGTACACTCTAGCGAAAACTTGTCCGCAACAACTACCAGCGGAGCTACTCGTTCAAGCGGATGTCCTGCACAGATTACAAAGGCTCGTATCTCATCCTCTGCTCTAGCCTATGTACTATGCAGGGGCGGTCAGGGCGAAGACCCGACTGCTACTGTAGCCAACGGCGTGCAAATTAACGTGGGTGAACCTATTTTTGTTACGGTGGTGGAGGGCGACGAGGTTGCTGCTATTACCTCAAGCGGTACTGCTACGGTAAACATTGCATGGCTGGACGGTTAAGTAACATAAGCGAGGAACAACGACATGGCGACTAATAAAAAAATTACGGACCTTTCGGAGCTTAGTGAAGCTAGTCTTGCTAATGACGATGTTCTTCCCATTGTAGATGTTAGCAGCGGCACGACCCATAAGGTACGTAAAGACACCTTGGCATCGGCATTGTCAGGAGTGTCCAGCATAAGTGCTACCAGCCCTATTGCGGTTAATCAGTCTACTGGCTCAGTTACAGTCAGCACGGGGACAATACCGGTAGCCAGCGGAGGCACGGGCGCTACAAGTCTTACCGATGGAGGCATACTTCTAGGTTCGGGTACGGGCGCAGTAACAGCCTTGGCAGCGTTGGCTAAGGGTGCTATTGTAGTAGGAGACGGTTCTACAGACCCGCAAGCTCTTTCTGTAGGAAGTAACGGAACGGTTCTTAAAGCTAATAGCTCTGAATCTTTGGGAGTTGAATGGGCAGCAGATAGTGCGGGTGCGGTAACTTCCTATACAAATGCTTCTGACAACCGTGTTATTACCAGTGTAGACTCGTCAACTATCAACGGCGAAGCTAACCTAACTTTTAACGGAAGTGTTCTTGCTGTTTCTGGAAATGTAACAGCAACTGGAACAGTTGAACCAGCAGGAGATACTGCCGCAGGAGATGATGCAGCCGTTGGTTACACTGCTGCTGAGGGTTTGATATTGACTGGTCAGGGCAGCACCAATGATGTGACCATCAAGAATGATGCAGACCAAGATGTTCTTGAAATTCCTACTGGAACGCAAAATGTAACTGTTCAAGGGAAACTTGGGGTTGCGGGAGATACTGCTGCTGGGGACGATGCAGCCATTGGTTACACCGCTGCTGAAGGTTTGATCCTTACCGGGCAAGGCTCGACCAACGATGTTACCATCAAGAACGATGCCGATGCGGATGTCATTGAGATTCCGACAGGCACCACCAATGTGACGGTTGCTGGTCAGCTTAACGGTGGCACAATCATTCTTGCAGAAACTGACACTGATACGTCAAACACAGGCAGCGTGACGATTGACTTTTCGGCTCATCAGAACTTCGTGCTAACGCTTACAGGTAACGTAACCTTGGCTAATCCATCTACGGAATCAGTGGGACAGGCTGGAGTGTTCGTCTTTATTCAAGATGGCACGGGTTCTCGAACTCTAAGTCTGGGGACAGATTACGAAACTGTTGGCGGTGCTGGCATCACTCTCAGCACGGCGGCTTCGGCGGTTGATGTCGTTCCATATTTTGTTAAGGCTTCTGGCAGTATTCAACTTGGCGCACCACAACTGGCATTTAGCTAATGACTATGTTTGGCTCACAATGGCTGGCTAACCCCGGCGTCACGTATGAGATTGATCAGTCGATCCGGTTTAACGACGACGATTCTGCACATTTGTCTCGTACCCTAGGTACTGCAACTAACCGTAAAATTTGGACATATAGTCTTTGGCTTAAAAGAGCCACTCTTGGTACAAGGCAGATGTTTTTTACCGTAGCTGCTGGAGGAGGCGCACAAGGTATTATCGAGTTTGACCAAGGTGATGGCGGCACCGGGGGAATGGATAAACTTATTGTCAACAGTGAAACCAGCGGCACAACTACATTAAATTGGGAACTCGAAATTGCGTTTCGTGATCCAGCAGCTTGGTATCATTTTGTTTTTGTATACGACACTACGCAAAGCACTACGAATGATCGTTTTAAATGCTTTGTAAATGGCGCATTACAAACTGAGTGGGATAGAAATTCAACTCCCGGTCTAAATGAAGAACAAGCCTTTAATAATGCTTTAGATCATAGAATTGGTGAGGGCCATACTGCAGCTAATTATTTTGATGGATACATGGCTGAAATACATTTTATAGACGGCACTGCAAAAGCTGCGTCTGATTTTGGCGAGTACAATAGCGAGACCGGCCAATGGGTGCCGATAGAATACACAGGCTCTTACGGAAACAATGGATTTTACCTAAAAGGGCAGGACAGTTCTGCACTTGGTGATGACACTAGCGGCAACGGGAATGATTTTGCCAGCAGTGGCTTGGCAGCGGCGGATCAGATGTCGGATAGCCCGACGCTAAACTACCCCGTTATCAACCCGCTCGATTATCAAACTGGCAGCAACGTCACGATTTCTGACGGTAATCTGACCTTTAAAAATGCTAACTCTGGTTCGGCAAACGACGCCCGTGCAACCTTCGCAGTCAGTAGTGGAAAATGGTACTGGGAAGTCGAGGCTGACACACTTGGTCAGTCAGGAGTTAACCGAGAGTTCATCGGGATTGTTAGTCCAGAATTTGCAATAGCTAGTGGTTCTGGCGGCAGCAACTTTTCGCAGGACGCAAGCGGATATGCCTTCGCGACGACGGGCCAAAAAATAAATAATAACAGCGCCGCCAGTTACGGTTCAGCGTTCAGCGTCGGTCAGTATATTGGCGTGGCCCTCGACCTAGATAACGGTAAAATTTACTGGAGCATCAACGGCACTTTTCAAGCGTCTGGCGATCCGGCAGCGGGTAGCAATGCTGCCTATACCGGCATCTCCGGCACCTTTGCCCCCGCTTTTGCCGTCGATTACGGCACTGGAAATTCTACCCTCATTGCTAATTTTGGTGCGTCAGCTTTTCAAAATAGTCCACCTACAGGATTTAAGGCACTCAACACCGCCAATTTACCAAGCCCAAGCATCAGCGACCCGTCTGCATATTTTCAAGCCACAACGTATGCTGGAAACGGTAGCACGCAATCGATCACCAACACTGGCAATTCTAATCTGCAAGGTGATCTTATTTGGATCAAAAACCGCAGTGCGGCAGACAGCCATGTTCTGACGGATAGCGTGCGCGGCGCAACAAAAATTATCTCCTCAAACAATCGAGACGCAGAGACAACTGACGCAGACACAGTAACGGCGTTCAATTCCGATGGCTTTGCGCTCGGGGCGGATGATAAAGTAAATACCTCCTCTGAAAATTATATCGCTTGGCAGTGGAAAGAGAGCAGCACGCCGGGTTTTGATATTGTGACTTACACGGGAACAGGGTCTGGAGCCAACATCTCGCACAACTTAGGCGTCAAACCCTCGGTCGTTCTGATTAAATGCAGAAGCGACGGTTCAACACATTGGATTGTTAACGACTGGAGCGGCGACTACGCCAACAAACTGAAGCTAAATGAAAATGAAGCAGCTTCTGGTTCTTCGGGTTTCATAACTGCGGCAACGTCATCGAACTTTACGCTTGGCACTGACAGCGATGTCAACGGCAGCAGTAGAACGTATGTTGCTTATTGTTTTGCAGAAGTTGAAGGGTTCAGCAAGTTCGGCAGCTACACTGGAAACGGTAACGCAGACGGTCCCTTTGTTGCCACAGGTTTTGCCCCCTCCGTCATAATTTTTAAAAATGCATCGGCGGCTTATAACTGGGATATAAGGGATAGTAAAAGAGACCCTTTAAATCCAAACACCTTTTATCTTTCGCCATCTTTAAATGATGCTGAAGCAACATCCTCAGATGGCGTTGATTTTCTTTCAAACGGATTTAAATACCGAAGCAGCGGTGCAACTGCAAATGGCAGCGGCAACACGATAATATATATGGCTTTTGCTAAAACACCCTTCAAAACAGCTAACGCCCGGTAGGAGAAGAGATCATGTGGAAATATAACGGAAAAATTATCCGAGAAGGCAGTTCTTGGATTAATAGCAGTGGCATTAAACATCCACCTAACTGGCAAATTTGGTCGGCAGAAGAAAAGGCAGCGGCAGGGCTAGCCGAAGTTACGCCGGAGACGCCCCCCGACAGTAGGCTTTACACTTGGTCACAAAACGCTGACGGCACGATAAACAAAAAGGCCAAGGCGCTGAACGATACTGGTTCCGGCGATGAATTGGTTAAGGGTGTAAAAACCAGTCTAAAGGATGAGGTTAACACGCAGCAGGGGTCAATTCTCGCGGCGACCGATTGGTACGTGATCCGCAAGGTAGACAAAGGCACCGCAATTCCCGACAACGTGCAGGAATACCGAGACGCAGTTCGTACTAAGGGCGATGAGATGAAAGCAGCGATTGACGATACGTCTGACACCGATGCTATAGCTGCACTATTTGTAAAGCGTACTACTGACGAGAGCGGAAATCAAACAAAGACGGGGGTTCTCTATGATTGGCCTGAGTTGGATAACTAAATCTATAGCACTTGTTTTGTTTTTAACTTCTGTTTTTTTCAGCACTGGTGCTTTTGCTTTTGTAAATCAAATAGGTACTATTACATGCTACGATAGAGAAATAACAGAAGCATTATTAAAACAAGAAAAAGCAGTTTTAATAGGAATGGGGATAGATTCTGGGGGAGGTTTGTTGCAGCTTTATAAAGAACCCGGTGGAGATTTTCATATAATAGTAATACCCCCTAAAGATACTACAAAAGCGTGTCCTCTTACTTGGGGAAAAAATTGGATAAACACCCTTGACACACCTGTTTAAAAGTGATACAATAGGAAAAGGACTAAGAAAATGACGGTAGAATCTGCTAGCTACATTAGCCAGTTAAATACGTCAAACCCATCGGCTAGCGATAATATCTCTGAGGGCGACGATCACCTACGGCTTATTAAGTCGGTGCTAAAATCTCAGTTTCCAAACCTTGCTACCACGGCAGTAACTCAAAGTTCTGCCCAAATGAACAAGCTAGGTTTTGAGACCGGAACGCTTTGCATGTTTAGTTCTAACAGTATTCCCACCACCGAAACAATTAGCGGCGTTAGAGATTGGCTGCTTTGCGATGGCAGTGCTTATTCTACGTCTACTTACTCAGCTTTGTATGCGGTTGTGGGTGCAGTTTTTGGAACGTCAGGCTCTGACTTTAGAGTTCCAGATTACAGAACATACTTTCCAGTAGGAGTTGGTTCAGGATTTTCCCTAGGAACAGCGGTAAGTGCTAGCGCAGCTTCAGGATCAGCGGTTCTTAAAGCACAACCTATTAACTTTATCATAAAAACATGAGCATTAACTACAGAGGCGAAAGGTTTTCCGGGTATAATAAACCTAAACGTACCCCCGGTAAAAACAAAAAATTTGCAGTCTTGGCAAAACAAGGCAGTACGGTGAAGCTGGTAAGGTTTGGCGATCCTAACATGTCTATTAAAAAAGATCAACCCGCAAGACGAAAAAGCTTTAGAGCCAGACACAGATGCGACACTAGTCCTCCTAGTAAATTAACTGCAAGATATTGGTCTTGTAAAAAATGGTGAAAGGGAAGTAAAATGCCAAAAATGTATTCAGGCAATGTGGTAGGAAAAGTTGGTAACAGGGCTGTTCCCCCTGCTGGTGGAAACAAGCCTACTGTGCCGCCTAAACCTTACGGTAACAGGTTTGCCAAGGGTGAGAATGCTGGTAATTCTCATCAAAACCTAGATAAATCAAAATCAATGAAGTATTAAACTTTGAACTCTAGAGAAAAAGCTAACGAAGCCAGAGCTATCTTGAACAACGAAGTATTCAAGGAAGTTTTGGAAAACATACATAAAGGCTTAGTATCTGAGTGGAGTATATCTGAAACCACGGATGAACGAGAAGTGTGTTGGATGAAGTTAAATGCCCTGCGTTCCATACAGGAAGACCTAGAGGCAGTCATCCAAAATGATAAAATTGTAAACAGCTAAAGGAATACTACAATGAGTGAGGCACAGACCAATCCCCAAGGGGAAGTCGAAACGCCACAACTTAACATGTTCGATGTCATGTTTGGAAGTGATGAAAACACCAATCCAGATCAAACAATCGAAAAACCTGTAAGCACGGTTGAGTCGGAAGAGGACTTGGTTTCGCAACTACAAGAAGAAACCGAAGAATTAGAAGAGGCTGAAGAGTTAGAGGCCACAGACAATGACCAGCTTGAGGATGAAATAGGGGTAGAAGAAGAAGTAGATGAAGCAGAAACCCATACCACTTATACTATTAAAGTAGACGGTGAAGAACATGAGGTTACTCTGGATGAACTACGAAACGGATACCAGCGGCAAGCGGACTATACCCGTAAATCGCAATCACTAGCGGAACAAAGAAAAGCTTACGAGGCTAATCTAGAGGCCGTTCAAGCAGAGCGTAATCAGTATGTTCAAGTGCTTGAAAATATGTCAGCTAATCAGAATGCTGAACTTCAGCGTTTTGAAAACATTAACTGGCAGGAACTCAAAGACACGGACACTTTGGAATACATGGAGAAGCGTCTAGAGTACCAAGAGGCCAAGGAAAAAATTTCTGAGTTGAATAACGAGCGTTATCGGATTCAGCAACAGAACGAATCAGAAATGGCAACAGTTCTGCAAGAAAAAATTCAGAAAGAAGCTGAACTTCTTGTGCAACAGTTACCAGAGTACGCTAATCCTGATTCTAATTTGAAAAACGATCTACGCAACTACAGCCTAGGTCTTGGTTTTTCGGAACAGGAAATAGATGGCATTACAGATCACAGAGTTGTTATGGTTTTACACAAAGCCATGATGCAAGATCAAATGTCAATAAGCCCTAAGAAATCTAAAAATGTTCCCAAGGTTGTTAAGTCAGGAACACCCCAAACTAAGTCTCAAAAGGCTAAGAAAAGTGTTCAGGCTAAACGAGAAAGATTAGCGAAAACAGGCCATCACCGAGATGCTGCAAATGTTTTTCTGGACTTGTTAGATTCTTAACTTTTAAACAATGAGGTAAATAAAATGGCACAACCAACTGGTGTGTACGTTACGTTTTCCGCAAAGGGTCTTCGTGAAGACTTGGAAAATGTAATTTATGACATCTCTCCGACTGATACACCGTTTATGTCGATGGGTGGTCGGACAGATGCAATTGCAGTAAACCATGAGTGGCAAACGGATGCTCTTACAGCCGCTGCTACTAACAACCACCACGAAGAGGGTTCAACACTTACCGCCGCAGAACCTTCGGCTACTACTCGCCTTGGCAACATTTGTCAGATCAGCTTGAAAACTACGCTTGTTTCCGGTACGCTCGACGCCGTATCGAAAGCAGGTCGTAAAGAAGAGCTAGCCTACCAGATGTCCAAACGCGCTAAAGAACTTAAGCGTGATATGGAATCAACGATGGTTGGCGCTAACACTGCCAAAACTGCCATGTCTGCCGACTCCACTGTTCGTAAACTTGGAAGTCTTACTTCATGGGTTGCCACGAACGTAAGTGCGGGTACTGGTGGTTCGGGTGCAGGTGCTGGTGCGGCTCGTACGGATTCCAGTGATGGAAACAAACGTGCCTTTACTGAAGCTCTTCTTAAGGCTGTTATTCTTACCGCTTACAACAACGGTGCGGATACGAAATACCTTATGATGGCTCCTGCACAGAAGCAGACTTTCTCTAGCTTTGTTGGAGTAGGTGGTAGCTCCGGTGTATCCAACTTTATAGACGCTACTGACCAGCGTATTGTTGGCGGCATGGACGTTTATGTAAGTGACTTTGGTGAAATGGCTGTTGTCCCTAACCGCCTACAGCGCGACCGGGATTGCTGGCTTATTGATCCAGATTATTACAAGCTTGCTTACCTACGTCCGTTCTTCCAGCGTGAAGTAGCCTCTACTTCTGATGGAGAGCAGCGTGCCATTGTCGTTGAATATACCTTGCAGGTAGACAACGAAAAAGCTCTTGGTGCGGTTTACGACCTAAGCGCGTAAGTTCTTAACTACGGGGAGGGCTGTAATGGCTCTCCCCATTTAAGGAAAAAAATGTCTTTATACGCAAACATAAATAAAAGAAAGAGGGCTGGCACTTCTCGTAGTAAGAAAAACTCTACGATAACTGCAGAAGCATACGAAAACATGAAAAAGGGTTTTCCCAAAAAGAAAACAAAAGGAAAAAAGAAGGTAAAGAAATGACTGATTTTTCTCCTATTAAACGCAAAACTACATATGATGCAGATGGGGACAACCTTGTTCAACACTCTGTCCAAGATGTTAGGCCGCTAATTGAGCTTAACAAAAAAGAGTTTAACAAGGATTACATCAACGGTGGCGTTGAAACTAAAGAATTAGGCATGCGTAAGGTTGCCAGTATTCCTCTTATTATTGTAGAAAAATGGAAGAGAGAACACGGCGTAGACATGATGAACAAAGATCATTGGCCTAAGATTAAAAAACTTTTAAACGATCCTGAGTATAGGTTTTTACGGACACATGAAAGCAATATCTAATGAGCCTTTCAACGTATTCAGAGATAAAAACAAGCGTAGCAAATTATCTTAACAGGGATGATTTAACTAGCATTATACCTGATTTTATAGCCTTAACCGAGAACAGGCTAGACAGGGAACTTCGTGTTAGAGTAAACATGGTTAGAGCGCAGACTACTACCGCAGCAAATACTGCTTTTTATAACCTGCCCTCCGATCTAATTGAACTTCGTAACATTACGTACGAAACTTCAGATACAAATAGCTATGCTTTAAGTTATCTTTCCCCGGAATCTGGAAGCCGGGAATACGGAGCGTACACTAGCGGCTATCCCAGAGCTTATACAAATTTGGGAAAAAATATAAAAGTTTATCCTACTCCTGATGCTACGTATACGCTGGGTATTAACTACTATAAAAAACTTATTCCTTTATCTAATAGTGTTACTAGCAATGACATTTTAAGTTCTTTCCCTGATCTGTATCTATTTGGATCATGTTTGGAAGGGGCTGTGTATCTTAACGACACGGAACAAACACAGCGTTTCTCGGCTATTTACCAGAAAGCAATGGATGACGTAACGGCAGCAGAAGAGGCGGCTAGGTATAGCGGAACTGTTATGCAGATGTCGGTTCAAGGTGACCCCGGTGGCTTAGTTCGTAGAGGTGCTTAATGGCTACTAACTGGGTAATAGAAAATTTTTGTTTAATTCAAGAATCTGGCGGAAACATTCTGGCAGAAGACTCAGATTACATCGCTCTGCAAGAGTACAACTCAACTGATTGGTCAGAGCAAACGTCAACAGGTAGCGGTTAATGGCTAAAGAATTGTTTGACATAAACGGTAGGCAAGCCCCACGGTTCAGTATTAACACAGATTTGTCTCCCTATGACATGCCGCCTTCTTATTTTAGCTATGGAAATAACGTAAGGTTTATAGACGGCAAGGCTGGTAAAATACAGGGCCATATACAAATTTTTGGCGATCCCGGTACTAACAATAATCCATATTGGGCCACAAGCTGGCTACAGGGCAGCACAGAACTGTGGGTCTATGGTACTGCTACGGGTCTTCGTAAAATTACCGGAACTACGCATGCAGATGTTACTAGGTCTTCTGGCGCTTATACTACTATTGCAAGCACAACTAATAACTGGCAAGGCGGTGTATTGGGCGGCGTTCTTATAGCGTGTAACGGTATAGATGCTCCGCAAAGTTTTACCCAAGGTGGTTCTCAGTTTGCTGACCTTACCCACTGGCCAGCAACTTTAAAATGCGAGGCTATTGTCCCCTTCCGAAATCATTTAATAGCATTGAACCTTACCGATAGCGGTAGCGGATCAGCGGTGTCAAAACCTTTTACTATACGGTGGAGCGATGCTATACCGGTGGGCGCAGACAATAATGGTAGCAATACTTGGACTACTTCTTCTGCTGCTTCGGAAGCTGCTGAAACGTCTTTAATGGGTACAAAGGGACATATACTAAACGCCGTCCAGCTAGGCAACCTGTTAATGGTTTACAAAGAGGATAGTGTGTATTCTCTTAACTACGTGGGCGGGGCGTTTACCTTTAACGTGCGAGAGGTATTTAAAGATACAGGATTGTTTAGCAGAGATGCTGTTGTAGACCTAGGCGATGGACAGCATGTTATGGTAACTACGAACGATGTAGTAGTACATAACGGCAACTCAATTAAAAGTGTTATAGACGACCAGATGAAAACATTCTTGTTTTCTAAAATTGATTCTACATATTTTTATAAAACATTCTTGGCTCACAATAAAATAAAAAACGAAGTATGGATATGTTTTCCATCTACGGGGGCAAGCGGGGGCTATACGGATACGGCTCTAATATGGAACTACATTGAAAACACTTGGGCTACAAGAGACTTACCAAGTGTAAACTATGTAGCAAAAGGTTTGGTAAACCCCTCCTTGACAAATACATGGGCTGCTGCTACAGGAACGTATGAAGGTAATACACTTAACTGGGGACAGCAAGAATATAACCCTTCTATTGATTCTTTGTTGATGTGTGGAACATCGGATAACAAGTTTTACCTTGCGGACTCTGGTGTTACATTTGACGGCACAAACTTTACAACTACCTTAGAACGCCGTGGATTAAATGCGGGTAGGGCAGATTCCGTTAAAAGCATAACAAGAGTGTATCCTAGAATAGAGGGTACTGGAACTGTTGACATCAGTGTTGGAGCAGAAATGTCCCCCGGTTCCGGGGTTGTCTATAACACTCCTGTTTCGTTTACTATAGGAACCGACAACAAAGTAGACTGTAGAGTTAAAGGCAGGTATGCTGCTATTAAAATTGAAAGCGAGGCTGCTTCTCAGTTTAATCTGTCCGGTTATGCAATAGAATCAGAGATTGTGTCAGACAGATGAGCAGAGAGTTTTTAAGGTTTGATCCTACATTCTGTCCTACCCAGATAGAAGAAATACCTCGTTTTATAGATGCAATGTTTCTAGAAATTAGAACTGTTCTAGACTTGGTAAGAGACGGTCACTTAGATGTGTTAAACGTGGAACCTAGTGATCCACAACAGGGAGACATCAGGTATGCTGATGGCAGTAACTGGAACCCCGGCAGCGGAGAAGGAATATATTTTTACAACGCCGCTGGAGCGTGGGTTAAGCTATAAACTTGTTAATGCAGACAATCCGCTAACTAGAAAAAAACTAGCCAAGTGTTATACTAGAATAGAACACATGGTAGAAAAAATAAAATGTGACGACCTGTACACAGCGGACGACTTGATTAAAAGGGTCATAAATAAACAAAGTGACTTTTGGATTTCTACAGACGGTTACGATAACATTCAGGGATGTATTATTATAGGATTTGCAGAAATGCCAAGAGGTAAAGGCATAAATGCAGAGGCTATAGAAGGCAAGTTTGATTTTAGTATAGTAACTCCAGTTGTGGAAAAATACTATAAAAAACTTGGATTTAAATTTTTCGAGATGACGGGCCGTAAAGGTTGGGAAAAGGTAATGGAGCCGATGGGCTATGAGTTTAAAAGCATAACTGTAAGAAAGAGATTATAACATGTCCAAGATATTTTCACCGCCGCCTCCTGTAGTGGTATCTACGCCGTTTCAGTCGGCCACTAGCGGTTCAACTGAGGTCACGCCGTATGCTCCTGTAGAGCCGTTTATTCAAAACTTGCTTAACCCTATTCAGCAAACTTTTAGCGCCGATCCTGAGTTGTTTACTGGAAGCTTGGTTCCCGAAGATTCTGCCCAAACTTTAGCAGCTAGGGACCTGTATGGACAGGTAGGACAGGCTTCTGCTGGACTAGCTCCTCAGTTGATGCAACTTGGTCAGGCTGATATTTCTAGAGGATTAGCCGACCCCAGCCAAGACCCGATTTATCAGGCACAGCTTGGCGTTATAGCGCAGCAAGCCAGAGACATGACTGAGCGGGATAAACAAACCGCACAGCAACAGGCAATTCAAGCTGGTCAGTTTGGCCTAGGGTCTACTGCTCTGGGAGAACTGGAGACTTTGCAGCAACAGAAACGTGAAGAACTAGCACAACGTCAGATGGCCACTGCGCTACAAGAGGCCGAAGCTCGTAGAATTGCCGCTTCGCAGAGAGCGCCGGGAATGGCCCAGCAAGCCCTGCAAGCTCAGATGACACCCGCAGCCTTGCAGGAAGCTATCGGCAAGGACGTAGAGGCACGACAGGCTGCTTCTGCCACTGATGCTGCGCGACTAGCTCAACAAGATCAAGAGGCACGTAGAGCGCAGCTTGTTACTATGGTTAACTTGTTCGGTGGTTTGGCCGGTTTGGGTAGCAGTACACAGATGCAGCAAACGTCTAGCGGCTATGGTAGTCAGGGATTTGCCGGTGGGCCTAGTCCGTTTAGTCAGATTGCCAGTGCTGCCGCCACGGGTGCAAAACTCTATATGTCTGACAAGAGGCTCAAAAGTAAGATCACCTTTGTAGGCAAGCTTGAAAACGGTATCAAGATTTACAAGTGGAAGTGGAGTGAAAAGGGCAAAGAGCTTGCTGGTGATCAGGTAGAGTTTGGAGTAATTGCACAAGAAGTGCAGAAGATTGTACCAGAGGCAGTCAAACGTGGACCAGATGGATACCTGATGGTCAACTATGGAGCATTGTGATGAGTAGCAGTTGGGGTTTTCTTAACGATGTTAGCGATCTTGCAGACACGGTTGGAGACAAAATCGAATCGGGTTTGGACTATTTTGGAGACAAAATCGAGTCGGGTTTTTCAAACTTGGGGAGAAAAACAGTAGACCTAGGTGACGAGGAACGGGCAGAGCTAGACGCCTATTTCGATGCCGCAGACTCTGGAAATGTCGGCGGATTTGGTCTGAGCCAAGAGCAGGAAGCAAAATACCAAGAATATGCTGAGATGGGCTGGAAGCGGGAGATGGGCGAGGACGGCAAATATAAATACAGCCGAGAGAAAACAGGTAAGGAAGTAGCAGAAGACCTAGAGGACCTAAGTGGGGCAATACCTTCTGGAAAAGCGGCCTCTAGAGGGGCTCTGTTCAATCAGAAACCTCCGGGTATTCCCGGCATGCCTAGAGGAAGCGTTGGATACCGACAAGTCGAAAACCCTTACCAAGTACCCAGCTACCTGATGAGTTCAGCGCAGTACAACGAACAGATTTCCAAGTTGCTCGGCGGATTACTGACTAATAGCATCCGCAACAACCCAATTAAATATCTAGTGTGAGATAGATTATGACTGAAAGAATTATAAATACCCTTTTAGGTACTACACATCCCGGGGTTCGGAGGGAAATGATGGAGCTCCTTCGATCTAAACAAAGGGGTGATCGAAGAAATCAAATGATACAAGAGTCGGTGGCACAGAGACAGGAGGAAAAACGTCTTGAAGAACAAAGAAAACAAGAAGAAGCTAATATACGCCAAAAAGTTATAGCTGCTCAAAAAGCTGCACTTCGGGATGGTGGTCCAAACATGTCGGCAGGTGGAGCTATAGAAAGAATGAACGCAGCGCGAGAAAATATACTTGCCAGAGAACAACGTGCGGCATTAAGCAGTGTGTCGGCAGCGGACATGCAGCAGCCTAATGCTATGGGTGGCCTTTCATATGGAGGACCGCCGCCATCGCTTCCCCAGTTACCGGGAGAGTCTGCCGCTGCTTATTACATGAGAACTAGGGCCGCTGAAAGAGCAATTGCATCGGACATGCGCCAGCCTAACGCATTGGGTGGTCCTGCTCTGCCTCCCGCACCCGCTCAGCCTAGCGATGCAACCACGGCTGGTCTCAAACTTGGCAATGGTGTTGGAGACAACAACAGAGAGCGTTCTTTCCTAGAGCGCATGGCACGTTCAGGTCTGTTGTCTACTCTACAGGGCATGGCGCGTGCAGAGCGGATGTACGGCGTTGGTCCCTTGGCTGCGTTTAGCGAGTCTGCGCTGGATGTACAGGCTGCTAGGTCAGCTGCTGATCAGAAGAAAGCAGAGGCACAGCTTGAGCTTGATAAAGAGCGGATCAAGGCACAGCCCAAGCCGCCTAAGCCGACACCTGAAATTACAAATTTGTATAAAGAAATGGGAGTATATCAATCTGGTTTGAACACGTTTAACAGGATCAAAAGTATTCTTTCAAAAAGCATTGCAACTGGTGCTGTTGGTTCTACACTAGCTGGTTTAAACAATATAGCAGCAGCGTTCAATATTAACTTATCTCCTGATGCTCAAACATCTGTAAACAAGGCTGTAGCAGAAATTAGAACTCAGCTGATTGCCTCCAAAGCATATGGTAGGGAAGCTAATAAAGACGAACAAAAACTAATTCGTGCGTTGATACCCGAAGCTGGTACGTTTAAGACGATAAAAGAGCTAGAACAGGCATATGAAACTGCTGCTGCTTCGATGCAAAGAAAGGCTAACGAAACTAACGCTATTATGACAGGAGTGTATGGTTTACGTAGCTACGGAACAGTCGTTCCGAGCAGCCCTCTTTTTACACGCCCAAACCAAGGTAAATAATAATGGCAGAAATGATAAATCTGTGGGACGGTACGCAAGTTAATGTGCCTGACGGTATGACAGATGGAGAGATAACAAACTATATTGCTAGGACAATGCCAAACAAGGCAATTGAGCGTGGCATTGCCGTAGATATCGAAAGAGAGTTTGACCTGAAAAGCGGCGTTGGAGACTTTGGTGCTCGCTTTGGTAACGCCCTTGCCAGCGGTAATCCAGACGAGATCAAAGCAGAGTTTGACGGCGTTTTTGGTAAAGGCAATTGGGGAGTTGCTGACTTTAGCGGTCAGCCCTTTGTCACGCCCGATGGTCTTAGGGCTGTAGGCATTGAGCCAAAAGATGACAGAAAGGTCATGTTGGACGGGACCAACACTTCTGTCTACGACTTAGTTGACATTATTCCTGAAGTGGTCGTAGGCACTGGCGCACTCGCAGCCGAACTGTTAGTTCCTATGGCTCCCGGCACAGGCGCTGTGGGCGGAACGGCTGCGCGTGGCCTGTTGTCTGCCATTGCTGGGCGTGGGCTGATTGCCAGATCAGCACGTGCCGGGTTTGGTGATGCCGTGGCCAATGTTGGTCTTGAAGGGGTCCAGAAACTTCGTGGTACACAACGTGAATCACTTGGTGAAGTTCTGCAAGACGCTGGCACAGAGGGGCTGGTAGTTGGTCTGGGTAGTATAGTTCTAGGTGCTCCTTTTGCAGCGGTGGGTAGCGTGGGCAACCGTATCAAAGCTGCGTCTAAAGACATGGCCCCCGGAACTCAAAATGTTCCCCCAGTGCAAATTCAAGATATGCTTGATGCCCAGAACAGAAACATAGAACGGTTTACTCAAAAATATATTGCTGACGGTCTTTCTAAAGACGCAGCTGAAAAAGCCGCCAGAGACGACGCAATGCTTCTTAGCTTGCGTACCCTTGTTGGAGATCAGGGTACCATGGCTGGCAACATACTGACCAAAATTGAAGGCATCGGTACCAAACAGCTTGGTGACTCGTTTGCAAAACGTACCATGGACTTTATGAACAAGTACCGTTCTACTGCCTTGGAGTCAAAACGCCTTGGCGATCCTGACGCTACGACTGTTGCCAAGCTGAAAGCAAACTTGAGCAAAAGTGAGCTAGAGTTTGCTGACAAAATTATGAAACAGCTTACTGATTTTAACGCGACACCTCTTGGCGTAACCAGTGCGGCTGCAAGTACACTTCGTGGATTCAAGGAGCTTGCAGAGGACAAACTTCTTTCACAGTACCGACGCAGCATGGGAGCCTTTGAAGGTGATGAGTTCTATGGGCAGTTCAGAAACATGGGTGGAGAACTTACTCCTCAACGTTTGTCTACTTTTCTCACACGTGTTTCAGACGAGTCTGGACTAAGTGTTGACGAAGTGGTTAATGCTTTAGGTCCAGAAAGTCCTCTTCATCGTCGTATCACATCTAGGATAAAAATCAAAGATGACGGTACAGTTGTTCCTGTTAATCCCAAACTTAACAAGAAAAAGGAACCAACTAACTACACCGGAAGCAGCATAACGATTCAAGACCTTATGGATGCTGATCAACAAATTCGCAAGCAAAGCTACGCAAAAAGAGCAAACCTTGCAGCTGTTCGTAAAAATCTAGAATTGTCTGCCGCAACTCAAAACCAAATTTCCAGACTTCCAGAGGTTCCTTCGTCTTTTCAAAAAAGATTGAAAAAAGTCAATTCTCAGTATTCTGAGTTTGTCAATATCTACCGTGGGAAGAACGGCTTGTTTGAACAAGTGGCCAAGCGAAACACAGATGACTCACAGCTGTTTCTCACGCAGTTTGTAAATGGCAAAGAGGGTGCGGAGTTTGCTACACTTCTGAACAAACTGGAACGTGCATTCGGCAAAGACGCAGTAGGTGGCAGCATTGGCCTAGAGACAAAGGAACAAATCCTAGGCGCACTCGGCGTCAACTTCATCAGAGAAAACAAGCTGGATATTTTGTCCGCATCGGGAATTTCTAGGGAAGCCGGTGCCAAGAAAGCCGCCGATGCACTCAAGAAAATAAACACTCTTGAGGCAACTATGACCAAGCGTGTCGGAGATGCTAAGGCTAAACAGGCCATGAAGCAACTGTTCCAACAGGACTCGATGAAAGAGTATAAGGCGTTGCTCAACCAGATTGCCAAGGGTAGCCCAGAGAGTGCTGCACTTGCACAGCAAAAACTTGGTTTGGCAATGAGTTTCAAAGAGGCAGAGCAATTTGTAACAGATACTGGGAAGATTGGAGCTAATCTGGCAAAGTCTGATCTCGACAGCGTTGTTGCACAACTGCGCTCATTGGACGCTCTTGACAAACGCAGCGGTGAGTTTTACAGAGACTTAATGTTCAGCGAGAACTGGGGTCGTGTAATCAACGCCATGGCAGAGGAAAGTGCTAGCAAAAAGAATGCTGCTATAAAAGGATGGGCAGACGATTGGATTGCTGCTAGAAGCGGTACAAACGGCGTAGAAAACATGACAGAACTGTTTGGCAAGGAAATCTACGAAGGCATGGACGATCTGGCGCTGAACATACGTGGTGCATTAAACATTGATCCGAATGCTGGCGCACTGTCCGTGGCCGAACAGCCTGTGAGCATATGGAGAAAACTTCTTATGCTGGACTTTAAGGGGGCTATGAAGCCTGCCAGCTTTATGTATGGGTCAAGGCAAATTGCTCCACATACAAAAGCGTGGACAGATGTAAACATGATGTTACAGGCTGGACAATCGCCAAGTGACATTATGAAGGCAAAATCAAAGATGGCCAGTGGTATTCTTGGAAATGCCCAGAAATCTGCTAACGGCCTAATGGCTGGAAGGAACGGATTGATGGCGGCGACTGTAAGTGCGTATATGAACGAGGCAGATCAGATTTATCCTACAGATGAGGAAGTCCCTGTCGTAGAGCCGAAGAGCACGGAACAGGTGGTCCCCGCCCAACCAGCACAGCAGAGCATGGTCCCAACCGACACAGGGGTGGCAGCGATACAACAAATTGCCAGTATGCTACAGCCCCAGCCGGTGCAAAACGTGGGCGTGTCTGGTCTGGAAGAGGGCGCTGATATAGCAAGGAGTGCAGCCTAGTGGCAAACATATTTGATCAAATAACAGATAAATACCGGGACTTTGAAGAGGCGGCGGCTAGGGCAGGGGCTACCGAAGTTCTTGACCACATGAAAGACAAGGCCGTGGAGGGAGCGGTTGGACTTGGAGCAATGGGGGCTGCTTCTGCTCTTGGTCCCGAAAACGTGGACAGGGTTGAGCAGTTGGCGCGTCAATTCGATAACATGGTTATAGAGCCTGTTAAGGATGAGCTTCCACAGGGAGTGGGCCTAGGCGTGAAACCTGATTTTATGGACCCTGCGGCCACCACTGTAACACCTAGGATAGACCTGTCTGTCATACCCGGCTGGGAAGGCCAAGCGCAGGCAACCGTGGGCCAAGGTGGGCTACTTGATTACAAAATTGATGCAGAGGTGCCAATTGCACAGGTGCCAATGGGTGACTTCACCGGCACATTGAACTATGGTCCACAAGGTGGTACAATGGGTGTCAACTATGCGCAAGATGGTTTCAATGCTTTTGTTAATGCTCGTGTGCCTGAGCGAACCGCTAGTGTTAAGGGCTTGCTCGACAGCATCACAGCCGGTTTCCGATACACAAGGAACTTCTGACATGGCTGAAGGACTTTTAGGACTAGGGCTGTTACCAGAACGTGCTGAAA
>Ga0208919_1000897_pt1 | contig 18211 bp, 14 predicted proteins | sample 4_EtaG_FD_184076 | JGI IMG/M metagenome (GOLD analysis project Ga0208919, IMG submission 184076) | Marine viral communities from the Subarctic Pacific Ocean - 4_ETSP_OMZ_AT15127 metaG (SPAdes) (version 3) | ecosystem: Environmental > Aquatic > Marine > Oceanic | place: Pacific Ocean | collected...
AGTTTGATATACCGAATGCCGGTTGGATTGGTTCTTTAAAGCATGAGGATTTACGCCGTTTGCGAGAGGTCGTGCGGCGGGTCCACATGCAGCATTACCCTACTGATCGTTGCACGGATTGGGAGTGTGACCGGATTATAGACGGTCTTGGTCCCGATGTAGCGATGAAGGAATTGAAGAAGGGTATAGACGCGGGCGTTTCTGGTTGACCTATCCCCATCCCGAGAGGAGGCAGTACCGTATTCGCAAGTGGTATTCGGTTGAGCTTGCTGACAGCCGGGACATGGCTGAGATACGGGCATGGTTGAAGGTGGGTATGGACAAGGTTGAGTCCCGTCATGGTGTAACGGTGGAGCGCCGCCGTGTTTACAAGGAAAAGTCTCGCACGGGCAGCTCTAATTATTATTGGATAATGGAGGGGGAGAGTCGCGAATGGCAGGGGGAGTAGGTATTTTATGGATGAAGGCGTGTTTGGTGTCATCGATGTACACTTGGCAGCCGGTATATGCGGCGGCAATTGAGCCGGATGATGGTTGTGAGACGGTGGCTGTAAGGCGGTATGAGGATGAATTGCGGTGCATTGTTGAAAGCGTTTATTTGAGTGCTGATGAGAAGCGCATTCGTTCTAGGGTGGAGAGTTTATTAAGGCAGAAATTTTGGGGTCGTCGGATATCTTTTGCTTACCACTGTGGTAGTGGCTAGTGCCGGAAATATTATACAAGCCTACGGGTGAGGTAAGCCGTTCGTTCTTGAAGAGCGATAAGTTCGTGCGTGGTATTCGCGGTCCTGTTGGTAGCGGCAAGAGTGCTGCGTGTTGTGTTGAGTTATTTCGCCGTGCGAGCCAGCAAGCTGTTAATCCGATGACGAAGAAGCGTCATTCGCGTGTGGCGATTATCCGCAATACGTTCCCTGAGTTACGCACAACGACGGTGAAGACGTGGCTGGATTGGTTTCCGGAGGATATTTTCGGGAAGTTTAACTGGCAGCCTCCTTATACGCACATGATCCGCTTTGCTGATATGGAGATGGAGTGTCTGTTCTTGGCGTTGGATCGGCCGGATGACGTTAAGAAGCTGCTTAGTCTCGAGCTGACAATGGCATTTATCAATGAAGCCAGAGAAATCGGAAAGAGCATTGTCGATGCTGTCTCGATGCGCGTGGGAAGATACCCTGCGATGAAGGATGGTGGCTGCACGTTTTCGGGTGTGATCATGGACACGAATAGTCCCGAGGACGATCATTGGTGGGCGGTGATGTCTGGTGATATGCCGCCTCCTGAGTGGCTGACGCAGGACGAGCAGTTGTCTTTGGTGACGCCGGAAGGCTGGGAGTTCTTTACGCAGCCGCCGGCAATGCTGGATGTGAAGGAGGATGACGGTTCTTTGAAGGGGTATGAGATGAACCCCGTGGCAGAGAACGTGAAGAATTTAGATCCTCAGTATTATCCGCGCATGTTGCCGGGCAAATCGAAGAACTGGATCAACGTGTATGTCTTGAATCGCTATGGCACGACGGAAGAAGGCAAGTCTGTGTACCATGGTTTTCGGGAGGATGTGCATGTTGAGGATAATCTGAAGCCGATCCCTGGCCTGGAGCTATTGTGTGGGATTGATTTCGGGCTGACACCGGCCTGTATCTTGGGTCAAAGGGGGGTGAATGGTCAGTGGCGCATCCTTCGTGAGATCATTGCACAGGACATGGGCGCTCGTCGCTTTGGTGAGCATATACTGCATGTTGTTTCTCGTGATTTCCCTGAGTACCGCTTGCGTGGGTGGGGCGATCCGGCTGGTGACATACGAGCGCAGACTGATGAGACGACACCGTTCCAGATGTTGAATGCTGCTGGACTAACGACGGTGTACCCCGGCCCCACAAATGACCCTGCCGAGCGTATCGATACGGTTGAGAGCGTGCTTGGTCGCATGGTAGATGGCGAGCCGGGGTTCACGATTGATCGAACCTGTCGGATGCTCATCAAGGGTTTCATATCGGGGTATCATTATCGTCGCATGAATGTGTCTGGTGAGAGCCGGTATGATGAGAAGCCCAATAAGAACAGATACAGCCATCCTCACGATGCCTTGCAGTATTTGTTTACGGGTGCGGGTGAAGGCAGGCGCTTGCGGCGTGTTGGAAACGATACGAAGTCGCGTGTAGCCAAGGCAGATTTCGATGTATTTGACCGTATGCGCCCTGCGAATAAGCGCAGTCACGACCCGATGCACCGCTTGGGTGCCAGATAATGAGCCGTGTTCGCCTGTATGATCACTGGTTTATCATGTTTTTCTCGGCGCAGCCGCGCTGGTATCAGCCATATGGGCGCTTTGTTCACCCGAAATACCGCCATTTATGCATGGTTCAGTACGATGAGGAGGTGGATCGGTTCATTGCGCTGGAGATATTTGGCGGCGGCGGGCAGATGAAAATGATGATGCCGTATCAATTCATTCGCATGGAGGACATGGCAACCGAGGTGCTGACTTGCATGTCGGAAGTTGATCCATACCGCCCTTACCTTCCCCGTTTGTTTACCTGTGTTTCTTTTTGCAAGCAGATGCTGGGTCTGAAGTGGCCGCTCGTCATCACCCCGTATCAACTGCGTTGTACGTTGCTACGAAAGGAGATCGCTACGAAGTATGAGTCAAAGCATCCAGAAGGTTTAGGAAATGGGGTTTATGGGCTCGAAACCATCAGTGCCGGCGCGTGATCCCGAGCTTGATCGGCAACTTGCTGAGCAGCGCGCGGAGAATGAGCGCATCAAGCAGGAGGCGGCCGACAAGGAGAAGCGTGAAAAGGAGGCGCGTCTTCGTGGTTTGCGCGGTTCTTCTTCTTTGTTCTCTAATAGCTTTGGCGGCTTTGACACAGAAGAAACCACCGCCGATCTGGGTGGCTCTTCAACCCTTGGCTCCGGGAATACAGCCGCATGATGGATGACCGTAAGGACGTTGATGAGCGTTGGAAGCGTGCTGAGAAGCGGGCCAGTAATTTCATTCAGTCATGGGAGGAGTGTTATGAGTTCACTCAGCCCAACCGCCCTTCGTTTTATGCCGAGGTAGAGGGTGAGCGACGGGATCACCGCATCTATGACAGCGCCCCTGTGACTCTGACGGCTGAATTTGCCAACCGGATGCAGGCTGGAATGGCCCCACAGGGTGCCAGATTTGCTGGATTGGTGGGCGGATCGGCTTTAACGGATGATGAAGAGCGTTCTATTCGTGATGAGCTTGGCAATATCACGGAAACGGTGTTTGAAGTTATCCATGAAAGCAATTTTTCGGACGCTTTGAATGAAGTTTTGATGGATTTATCCGTGGGAACGGCTGGTTTGCTGGTCAATGACCCCGGTAAAGCGCAACCGATTGAGAATGTGTCGGTTCCCCTGCCCTTTTTGCGCCTTGATAACGGGCCGAATGACAAAGTTGACACGGTATTCCGGTCTCAGAAGCTAAAGCCGCGTGACCTGGCTGTTTTGTGGGGCAAGGGCGTGACTGTCCCTGAGAAAATGCTGGGTGAAGAGAACGCCAACAAAGAATTTACCGTGCGCGATGTGGTATTCCGCGATTGGTCCGAGCTTGGGACGCAAACGTGGAAGTACAAAGTCTTTGCCGACTGCGACAAGGATATCTTTATCCACGAAGAGATATTTAAAGGCCGGGGATCTAATCCGTGGATTACGCCCCGCTGGTCCAAGACAAATGGGGAGTGTTACGGGCGAGGTCCGGTGTTCAATGCGCTTGGAGACATCAAGGCATTGAACCTGACGATGCAGTTAAACTTTGAAAACGCGGAAATGTCTCTCACGGGTATGTGGGAGGCGATAGATGACGGCGTTCTCAACATGGACACGATCATGTTTGTGCCGGGGGCAATTCTCCCCGTTGGCCCTAACGGGGGATTGCGTCCTCTCTCCCCCGGTGGGAACTTTGATCTGTCCATGTTGATCCTGAACGAGATGCGCGCGAATATTCGCAAGGCTTTGTTCGCGGATACGCTTGGTGCGCCCGAAGGTACACCAATGAGCGCAACGGAAGTGGCTCAACGCATGGCTGAGCTGAGCCGCACTGTTGGCGCTCCCCTGTCGAGATTGTGGAATGAGCTGTTTATTCCATATATCGAGCGAATTATCTTCCTGTTGAACAAGCGTGGCGTGATTGATCTGCCCAAAGTGAACGATAAGGTTATCGCCATTAAGGCAGAGTCACCGTTATCAAGGGCGGCTCGCAACGAAGACATCACCCAGTTCGCCAACTTCGCCGCGATAATGGGACAGGTCTTTGGTCCGCAGTCTGCGACCACGTATCTCAAGGATGACAAGATTATTCCGCAGTTGGCTGACTGGTATTCCCTGCCAGCCGAGTGGATACGCAATCCTGCCGAGCAGCAAGAGGTGGTGAACAACGCGATGACCGCCGCACAGGGCGCGCAAGAAATGGGTATGGACCCAATGGCCATGATGAAAGGGGCTATGCCTTGAACCTTGATGGCTTGCCTCTCTCTGAGAAAGTGGAAGAGGAAATTAACGAAGCCTTTAAGATCGCCTTTAGAGGCAAATCAGGCAAACTGGTTGAGCAGTATATCCGAAAAATCACACTCGATAGCGCTTTAATGCCGGGCGTTACACCTGATGAGGTGATGCATCGCGAGGGCGCGCGGTGGTTGGCAGCATGTATTGTAGAGAGAATAAACAGAGGACGAAATCCAAATGACATTAGCAGCAAACGGCACGCTTCAAGAGGTGGCGGCGTCAGCGAATACTTTGCCGGACGAAACACCGGACTCCGAGACGGTTAGCGCCACAGAAGAAGCGCAGCCACAGCAATCCAATGACATAACGGACAGACCTGATTGGTTGCCGGAAAAGTTCTGGTCATCAGGCAATGGTCCCCAGTTTGAAGAGCTTGCAAACTCGTATAGTGAGCTTGAGAAGTGGCGTATGAAGTCACGCGATGAGGCGCTTGAGCATTTCAAGGATGAGATCGTTGCGGAGTCAAAGGACGCCATACCGGAAGGTGTGCCGGAAAGCATCGATGGGTATGAGTTTAAGTTTGACGAGACTCTTTTGCCGGCAAACGTGAAGCCCGAAGAGTTTGTTGCCGAAGATGATGACCCCATGCTCGCATGGTGGAAGTCTCATTGCTACGATAACCGGCTGCCGCAGGATACATTTGAAAGCGGCATCAATGCTTTCCTGAAAGCAGACACCGAGAACTTTCCCGATCATGCGGGTGAGATGAAAAAGCTGGGGGAGAACGGCCCCGAGCGGGTGGCTGGTGTTTTGAGGTGGCTTGGTGCCAACACCAGTGAGAAGACAGCCAAAACCATGGGCATGGTAAAGATGTCTGCCGATATGGTTGAGGCTTTGGAAGAGATCCAGACCAGTACAGGAAGCCGTGTTCCGGTATCCAACACGGGTGCCAGCCAAGCGCCGTCCATAACCTCTGAAGATTTGCGGAAGATGCAGCAAGACCCCGGCTACTACAACGGCACCGATACTGGATTGATCAAGAGGGTTCAGGAGGGCTACGCCCAGCTTTCAACGCAAAGGGCTACCCGCTAGGTACGTTGCTGCTTTGGGGGTCCGTCGTCAAATAATGCGAATTGACGGCCCCCAAGTGCATATGCGGCCCGCAAGGACTAACCGCCACTATCTCGAAGGGATTAACCGGGAATGTTGATCTTTAACTCAGGAGATAGAAATGGCGAACCAAGCCAATGATATCAATGATTCATTTGTTAAGCAGTTCGAGACAGATGTTCATTTAGCCTATCAGCGTATGGGCGCGAAACTTCCCCCGACCCTTCGAACGAAAGATAATGTTCGCGGGTCTTCAACTACTTTCCAGAAAGCCGGTGTCGGTGCCGCTGGAACCAAGTCCAGAAACGGTGACATCCCGATTATTAACCGCGATCACACCCCTGTTGAGTGTATCTTGGTTGATCACTATGCCGGTGAATACATCGATGAGCTAGATGAATTAAAACTCAATCACGACGAGCGCATGGTTGCAGCAACGAGTGTTGCCGCTGCGATGGGGCGCAAGTCCGATGAGCTGATCATCGATGAGATTGATAACAACGCTTCCAATGCAACTGCGAACGGTGGTGCGATTACTCTCGCCAAGCTCGAGCAAATCTTTGAAGCATTCGGGAACAATGATGTTCCTGATGACGGCCAACGGTATATGTTCGTTAGCCCTCAAGGTTGGACCGACCTGCTTGGGTTGGATCAATTCTCCAATGCTGACTACGTGTCACCTGAGAACCTTCCTTATCCCGGTTCTCAAATGACAGCCAAGAACTGGTTGTCCTTCACGATCATGACGCATTCCGGTTTGAATGTGGCGTCATCGGTTCGGACATCGATGGCTTATCACAAGACTGCTGTTGGTTTTGCTTCCGGCGCCGAGATCAAAGTCTCGATGGATTGGATGCCAGCCAAGTGGGCAAACCTTGTGTCTGCCGCGCTCTCTCAGCAAGCAAAGATCATCGATGACAATGGTCTTTTCAAGCTGAAACACACTGAAAGCTAGGAGGTGATCTAATGGCTTACGCAGCTTCTGGCCTAACGGCTTTAACCACGGGCAACAGCTTTACCCTGTGGCACTATTCGACCACGGATAATATTGCCACCATGAATACGGCGGCGTATTTCAACAACGCTTCAACTCAGCTTGGGGTGCGGGACATGATTATCTGTTCCGACACATCCACGCCAACGATGCATTTGGCAATCGTCTTGTCGAACGCAAGCGGCGTTGTCGATATCTCGGACGGGCTTTCCGTTCCGGAGACTGACGGAGACTAGAGATATGGGGAGGGTTAGCGCCCTCCCCTTTCTTCTGGAGGGCTTATGCCTCTTACGGATATTGAAGTTGCTTCCCGGTCCTGCGTGCTTGCAGGGCTTAATCCTATTTCGGGGTTCAACAACACGAATGACGAGGAGAAGGCCACTGAGGCTTTGTACCCCGGTGTCCGTGATCAGTGTTTAACGAGCTACTCATGGCGCTTTGCCGTGAAGGAGTCACAACTAGACCGATTAGCGGTTACACCCGTCAGCGGGCGCTGGGAGGCGGTTTATGACCTACCTTCCGATCTGTTGATGCTGCGCGCTGTCACCGTCAGCGGATATCGCACTCCGTATGACAGGTATGCAGAGCGAAACATCTACACCAACACCTCCGCAGATGACGTTGTTGTTGCGGATTATGTGTATCAGGTCGATGAGAACTTCTGGCCTCCGTATTTTACCAGATATGTGGAGCTGAAGATGGCGTCTGTTCTGGCGGCATCGATCACCTTGCAAGCTGACTTGTCTGAGTTGTTTGAGAAGAAGGCTCTGATGCAGTTCGCAACGGCCAAGCACATGGATGGGCAATCTCAAACCATGGGCTACGAGAGAACCAGAGCGCCGACCAACCGCTTCCTGTCTGTCAGGAGGTAGGGCGTGACGCGCAAACTTGAGCTGATCAATACAAACTTTTCGACAGGGCAGATTTCTTCTCACATGCTATCGCGTGAAGATGTGTCTGCTTATGCCGGTGCTGCCGAGACGCTGGAGAATGTGATCCCTCATATTCAAGGCAGCGTCAGCCGCCGCCCCGGCACCAAATTCCTGGCTGACCTTGGGGCTGACACACGGGTTATCGGGTTTCATTTCAAGGATAGCCAAGAGTATCTGTTCTGTTTGCAGAGCGGTGAAATCGAAGTTCGCAATCCGTCGACTGGCGCTTTGATAACAACGATTGGTTCTTGTCCTTGGACAACAGAGCTTTGGGATATTCGCTACGCTCAGTCGGGCGACACGACGATATTCGTCCACCCTGACTTTGCCATGCAAAAGATCGTGCGGACATCGGCTACTACATTTACGCGGTCTGATTATGCGTTCGAGGAAGACAGCGCGGTTAGCGGCAAACTGTTCCAGCCATACTTCAAGTTTGCCGATCCCGCCGTAACGCTAACGCCATCCGGCACATCTGGCAGCATTAACCTGACAACAAGCGCGGATCACTGGACTGCGGATCATGTCAACGCAATCATTCGTTACAAAGACAAACAGGTAAAGATCGCCAGCCGCACAAACGCCACCGTTGCTGTTGGCACGGTGATCGAGACGCTAAGCGGAACATCAGCGGATGAGTCATGGGATGAAGCTGTGTTCTCTGCGGCAAATGGATTTGCCCGATCTGTCATGTTTCATGGCCGCCGCCTGTGGTTTGGAGGCACACGGGATTTACCCCAGCATGTGATGGGATCGAAGACCAATGCCGTGTTTAATTTTGATGCCGGTTCGGCTGAAGATGATGAGGCTATTTTTGCTCAGCTAGGAACCGATGAGGTCAACGAGATACGCCATACGGTTTCTGCCCGCCACCTTCTGTTCAACACGGATGACGGTGAGTTCTTCCAGTCCGAGACGGCTGAGGTAAAGATCACGCCCGGTAACTTTAATCCGCGGTGGCAGACAGGCTATGGTTCCGGCCGCGCGCGTCCTTTGTTGATTGATGGGGGATCTGTCTTCATTCAGGATTCCGGCAAGACTGTGCGAGAGATGTTCTTTGATGACATCCAGCAAGCCTACAAATCAGATTCCATTAACGATCTTGCTGACGATGTCCTTACCGGTTTTGACGACACTGCTTTGTTTATTGGCTCATCTGATCGTGTCGAGCAGTTCGGATTATTTGTCGATCAGACCTCTGGGAATGTGGCGGTATATCATACATCGAGAAAGCAGAACCTTTTCGGTTGGTACAAGTGGACAACGGATGGAGATTTTCGGTCTGTTGCGGAAGTAGATGACGAGGTTTTCTTTGTTGTAAAACGGGTCATCAACTCGGTTACGAAATACTATCTGGAAAAGCTGACGGATGATTACACGACGGATTGCTCCAGCGATGTAACGCGATCCACTTTTACATGGGGCGCTGCGGCGCATCTTGCCGCGAAAAGTATCAGGGCTGTGAACGCCGCCAAGACTATGGATTACGGTGAGTTTACGCTTAACACATCCGGTCAGTTTACCTATGAGCATGATGACGTTAGCGCGCTTCAGGTCGGACTTTGGTTTGCGCCGAAGGTTCTTCCGTCTCGGGCAGTCGCAACGGCTGAGCGTGGGTCTATCAGTCTGAAGCGCAAGCGTCTGGTCAGGACGATCCTTGATCTCAAAGACACGTATGCAATTACAATTGACGGCAAAGACTTGCAGTTGCGTGAGGTGAATGACGATCCCTCTACCGCACCAGATGCTTTGAACGGCACGTTTGATGTGTACCACCTTGGCTGGGATCGCCACTGTCAGCGGTTGATCACTCAGTCTTCTGCGCTGCCAATGACTGTAAGAGCCTTATCGAGAGAGGTGGCTTACTAATGGGTACGGGTGCTGAAATTGCTTTAGTCGCGGCGGCTGTCGCGGGTGCCGGCGCAAGTGTTATGGGCGCTGCGGCGAATAAGAAGGCAGCCGCACAAGCTGCTGCATTGGCGCGTCAACAACAGGAAGAACGCAAAGCAATTATTCAAGCTGACATGCTTGATAAAGAGAATGAAATCCTACGCCAGAACAGTCGCAATCAGGCATCGATCAGAAACCGAAGACCGTACAACTCTGCCGCAAATGCGCTGGCAACAGGGACCACCAGCTTGCGGGCTGGTCTGGATGAGGAAACCCGACTGACCAACGCCTCGATACGAACGCTTAAAATTCAAGGTTTAAGCAGTATTCGCCAAGGTCAGTTTCAGGTAGCGCAAGCTGATATTAAAGCAAGCGCAGCAAGCAGTGCCTTCAAGCTCTCATTTATAAAAGCGGCTGCATCTATCACCGGTGCTGCTGCAAAGGCAGGAGCCTTTGATGGGCCAGGTGGTGGTGGGCCAGCGATGGATAACTCGGGAGTGATGGACGATTTCGAAGCGGGGACTGGACTGTAATGGGGATCTATAGGTAATGGCCGGTAGAGATGATGTCTTCGCAAAAAGCCTTGGGTCAGGGCGCGCCGCTTTAGGTGCGGGTCCGGCTCCTCGCATTGTTGATTTTAGTCAAGCCCTAGCTCAAGACGCAGCCGCTTATGATGTGAGCGAACTTACTGATTTTCTAAAAGAATACGCTGCTGACGTTAAGAAGAAAAAAGATTTTGATGATGTCGAAACCGGATATAACGATTTCTATGAAGCCTCTACTGAACGGGCATTTGACTTTAATCCGGCCACCGATGACCCTGCTGATTATCAGCGCTGGTCGCAAGAGCAGATTGCGATGGCAGCCTCTAATATGTCTCCCGATGCTGCGATGGCTTTTAGGCAAAGATCCAACAACGAAGCTCGAGAGAGGTGGACAGGACTTTTAAGCATACAGGATCAGTATCTCACTAAAAAAGGTTTTGATGGATTCCAGAGAGACCTGAACACGGTTAGCAGAAACCTGTTTGATTTGGTTCATGCGGGAGGACCGGATCAATATGATGAAGACGACGAGAGCTTACACGTAAGTGATGATGGTTACATCACGACACGTGAGGATGCTTTTTATCCCCAAGTCATAGCTGCCTTAAAGGAAGATATTCAAACTTTATATAATGATGCTGAGCGGAGAGGCTATTTAGAAGGAACCAAGGTTTTTGATATAGCTCAGGCTGTGGATGACAAGATCAACGCGACTGTCACCAGTGCATCTCTTTATAGGTATCTTGATGATGATACCCACACCCGGCAAAGCCTTCGTGATTTTAACGACGCTTTAGCATCGCAAGACCTTTCCGCTTATCCAGAGTTTAAAGCTCTTGCAGATGCTTTGCCGCCCGAGGTTCGCGAAAATGTTTTAAAGGGCGCATCAGAGTTTGCGACTTTTCAGATTGAAAGCATTGGGGTGCAAGCCAACATTGCACGGACGCAGCTCGCTACAGATATCGTAATGACGCAAGACGCAATAGATTTAGCGATTCAAAGAAAAGATTACACAAAAGCTGACGCCTTAAATGATAAGATTGTAGATAAGCTGACCGCTTTTGTTGAGCGATTTCCAGAAGGAAGCGTTGCCGAACTTTGGTCAAAGCATTTTGGATTCAATGCAGATGGCAAAATAGATAAAAACAAATTTGCAGAGCAAACGATATTATCAATTGTTCGGACCATAAACACCCTATCGGAAACTCTTCCTGAAGAAGATAAAGCCAGCATTCAAGGTGAGTTGAATGCTATTGGCGGGTACAAAAATCTAAGCCCTCTCGAAAAAGCTGAGCTGTATAGAATTGTTCAGTCACGTTTATCCACAACTTCGAGAGGAAGGCAGATTGCTTCTGCTGATGTGGCTGCAACGTGGGGCAGTTCTAATGTTCAAAAAGATATTGACAGCCTTATAAGTCGCATTGGGCCAGACAGCTCAGAAGCGCAGGAAATAGTCCGTCAAAACCAAGATCTTATCGCAAAGGCGCGTGAGGGAAAGTGGACGCCTAGTGTAAAGGAAGCACGACTTAAGGAAATTAGGACAAGATTAGCCACTCTCTATCAGCGAATAAAAACTGATGAAAGGCAGGCTATAGAAGATGCTAACAAGCGAAGCAGAGACCTTGCGGCCCCAATAGCAGCAGAGAGTATTCAAGCTGAGCTTGATAGAACGATTAATGACCACCGGGATTTGATTGCGAAGAATCCAGACTTACTAGCCATTGTTGATCGCATAGATGCTTTGGCGCAAGAGGAAAAAGATCCAGATAATTTAATCAACCCCAGGGATATGAATAGACTGAATAGTATTTATCTGAGAAGTCTTCGAAACGCTATTAATCAAAAGCAACAAGGCGCTGCCGCAGAGAGTAGACAGGCGGCAGACAGATTCATGGTAGGCCAGGTCGAAACGGAGATCGCTGCTCTTGTTTCAAACAATCCAAGCATAATAGAGCATCCTCAAGCGAAATCAGTTTTAGCCGGCAGAACAGAAATGCGTAAAACGGCGGCTACTGAAAATTGGCCCCCAGCAAAAATAGTGGCGTCTCTCAATAAGTATAAAGCTCAACTGAAAGAGATTGAATCCGCCACTAAGAAAAAAACTGCCGACTTAGAAACTGCCCGTAAGGCGCTTCAAGGTGTTGCTCCTCAAAACGAAGCAACAAATAAAGCGATAGATACTTATTTGGGGTTGGATGCTAAGGGCGTATTAGGGCTTTTGAATGAACTTGCAGCGGGTCAGGTATCAGACGATACGAAAGCAAAACTACCGCTGTTACAAGATTTTATGGCCAAAGGGCATATGTCCTATTTGCTGAAGAATTTTTTTAAATCTTCTCTTGCCAGTTTAAATGAACCAGCAACGGGGCAAGATCCCATGAAAATGGGAGCTGCTTTTCGAGGTTTGGTAAAGTCTATCAGGGAGCTGACGACAACGGCTGGTGGGAATGCGTCTGAAAAAAACTTTGTTAGGCATTTAGATAATGATGAAAAGAGCAGATATTACGCCATAAAGTCGGCAATTGATAATGGCGTTGAGGATGAAACCATAGCTTCTCGCGCTTGGAGTATTTACTCAAGAGCGCCCACTACAAAGCCCAATCCGGATATATACAATGCAGCGGTAGAGTTAGTTCACGATAAGATGGACCCCACATCCTATGGTAGTTTGTTTTGGGATACTTCCATCCCTGAAGAACATCCGCTTTGGGAGATGTCTACTGAGATAGCCAAGCGTTTATCTAAGCAATATCCGGGGTGGAACGCGGATCAAATTGCCCAGTCTGTTGCTGAAGAACACCACAGAAACGGCTGGCGCATCAGCCTGACAGGCGTTCCAGAAGGACCGGAAATACGCAAGAGACATCTTCTTGAATTTAAACCCAGATACTCAAGGCAGAGTGTTGAGCGTTATTACCCTCAAGAGGCAGAGGCTATAAACAAACTCCTTGAAGAAAGGATGCCAAGAATAAAAGAACTGCTTGATCCCAAGATTTTGGGTGAAATGAAAATACAAGGCGATGCAGAAACCAACGCACTTGCAGTGGCGATGACAAATAGAACCGGTGCCGGAATGATCTTTGCGGTTGGCAAAGGATATCAATTGGCGTGGGGCAAAAACCTTTTCTTACAAGCTGAGCGACCTGCTTTCTCCACTCAGTCACCAACGCGGTTTGCCGTGAAATACTGGAATGGACAGCACATGGTCAATGCCTTGGATGAGACCGGCGAGACCATTTATTTCAACGCTGGATTAGCGGCAAAAAGAATAAAAGATAAAACAATCGAAGACTATAAAGTGCTTAATGCTGGAATCAGGGCAGCTCAGCAAGACGCTGCAAATATGGGGAGGAGGATTAGTCATCCTTCCAACCCCGCGTATTCCATAAGACCCGACTCAGACACGGCTTTTGGTGATTGATGGCTGATCCTTCAGAAGACGATCTGTTATTCGGCCCAAAGCCAGACTCAGATGATGAGATGGAGGCTCACTTTGCTCAGGGTGGCTCGATCATCAGTGGCCGTGGGAGGATGTTTGTTGACACAAATGCAGACTTTCAGTGGGCGCATCCATTTAGCAGTGCGGCTGCCGCAGCGTATGATTTTGGTGATGATGCCGCTCATGCTTTTCAACGGCACACTCTTGCGGGGCAATTAAGCCGTCTTAAGGTTCTCCCTGATTCTTCAGATGTTCTGGACCCGATTGATCCATTCTTCGATGTCTTCGATGAGCTTACGCCAGCAGAGTTAAGAGACCCCGATTTTATGGACGAAGCCTCACAGATTATTAGACAGTCTGATCTGGATCGACTTCGCACCAAGATGCAGTGGAACTCGTATTACGACACCGCTTTGTCAAATGCTGGAGGTGTGGCGCAGTTTATAGGGACCGCTGTTGATTTAGATATGCTGGCTCCCTTTGGCATCCCGCTTAAGGTGGCGGGGAGGCTAAAGACAGCCGTTGCTGGTGGCGTTGTCGTGGGCGGCACGACTGCAACAGTCGAGGCGGCTAGGGTTTCGCTGGACCCAGAAGCATCAAGCTCTGAATTATACACGCCCGTGGCGGCTTCTGCTTTTTTGGGCTTTGCTTTGGGCGGCTTGCTTGGAAAGCCATTAAACAACCAAAACGCTGCGAGGGTTATTAACGCAAGCAATAAGGTGGTTGATAGCGGTGAGCTGTCTGCCGTGAAAGCCGCTGCTGCTGATGTTCAGAGGACAATGGATAGCGAGCTTGATGCTGCCAACAATATAACGGCAGAGGAAATCAGGAAGCGTTATTTAGATCGGGATAAATCAGAAGATGTGTTTGAGACAGCCGCCAAGGGTGCTGATGATGCAGATGAGATCCCTTTCTCCGGTGGTGATGAGGGCGCTGCGGCGGCGGCACCAAAACCTGAGACACCTCCTGTCGTTATGGAGCGCGGTCGGTGGCAGCCAGTCAAAAACGCCATTACGACTACGGCCGCAAAAATAGGGACGCAGTTTCCATATTTCAGGGTTCTCGAAAACAAGCTCTACGGCATACCGGAAACAAATAAACTTGCTGATGAGCTGTCCGAGGAGATGCACAGGTTAGCAGGAACTCCCACCATTACTGAAGGCGGCGGTATGAAACCCGGCGTCGATATCATGCAGCAGCAATATTCTGGTTTGTATGATCGGGCCATGAGGTCAGCGAGCCGCGTCTATAGAGAGGACTATAGAGGTAATCGTCCCGGCGGTGAGGGCGCTTTGCGTATGGCTGCAATGGAAGGAAAGGATTTTATTACAAACACCGCAGATCGTCTTCGCGGCAATGAAGCGGGTGTGCCGTTTAAGGTCAGCGATTTCTATAATTGGATGGCATATGCCTCTGCTCACAATCGCAAGTTTGATGCGGCTGTGAATGAAACTGAAACAATCCGTGATCTCTTTCGGGAAAGGGGCTGGGGTGAAGCTGAATGGAACACTGTCGTTAAGGGGCTAGACAGGATTCAGGATGACTTCCTTAACAAGATCGGTGATGAGCTTTCGGCTGAGCGCATGGTTGGAACGGATGGGGCTATTCGTCGGGCTGAAGTCGCTGAAGAGGTCGCTGCCAATTATGACAAGAGGGTTGGAACTTTAAAGGCTGAGATGGAAAAGCTGCCTGATGGAGACGGCTTAAAGGGTCTTTTGAAATCCATAACAGATGATTTGGAAGTTCGCGCTGATGCTCAGCGTTCCAATGCCATGCATGAGATGCTTGCTGCCGGTGATCCCGAGACCGCAATGAGACACATGCTGAAGATGGTTTCCATCACCCTCAAAAAGCAATTGGGATCAACGCGGGGCCGATCTGATCTTAAAGATATTAAGAGTATCCGTGATGATTTGGCCGCAGCAATAGAGCGCATAAAAGTCCTTGAGGGCATGAAGGTCTTGGATCGCGCTGATCTTGAAAACGCCATACAGATTATGGATCGGGTCCAGAAATCATTACCGGGTACATCTCGCAGTGTTCGCAATAAGAACTTTGAGGATGAGCCTTGGGCATATGAATACAAGGAAATGAAAGCCGACCTCGATCATGGATTAAAGCAGGTCGAACATGCTGAGAATAAAAACCTTAAAGACATGCCTCGCAAAGACGAGAACTATTTCCCGCGTCTGAACCGTGCTGATCGAATAGACCAGAACAGGGGCGTCTTAAAAGAGATGGTGATCAAACGGATGCGGGAAGACCCGCAAGTCAGGGGTCGACCAACCAGCCTTGCCGACGAGGATATTGCCGAGCGAGCAGAGAACGTAATAGAGAACATGCGCGGCCGCGCCATTCGGGTTGATACGGAAGGTGTGATGGATGCCAAGCGCCCCGGCAGTCCAAGCAATGTGATATCTCGCCAGTCACCATTGTATGACAGGGATTTGTTGGGTCGATCTCCAGAAGAGAGCTTTATCGAGACTGACATTCGCCAGGTCTTGCAAGCCTACATTAACCGTGTTGGCCCTGCGATCTCGATGACTAAGGAGTATGGCGACTCATCCATGTTCCGGCAGTTGATTAGCATGGATGAGAAGATTGACAACGCGATGCTCGATGCGGTTCGCCGGGGGGATGGTGCAACGGCAACTGCCATTAGAGCGGAAGGTGATACAATCCTTGAGTCATTCAAGGATATGCGTTCCGGTGTTTTAAAGACACGCGGGTTCCACGAAGACCCCAGCACCTTGAGCTACAGGACAATACGGGTTCTGAAAAATGCGGGCATAACTTCGCTGATGGGTCGCGCTGGTCAATTGGCTGCGGCTGATTCGGGGCGTCTTGGTTTGGCTATGCAGATGCGCGATATGATCGCACTTGCTTCTGCAAAGTGGAACAATCCAGAAGAGGTTGGCATGGCTTGGGCGCAGGCTCAGTTGGCGGGAGATGTTTCCGAGACAGCCATCAGCGCAAGAGCAGCATCGCTGCATGACATTGGTGGCGGTGCGTACAACGCCACAAAATTTGAAAAGTGGATGGAGAAGTTTGCAACAGGAACTTTTATAGCATCGGGACTCACTCCATTTACGGATATGCTCAAGGGAACTGTCTCTATTTTTACCCATTCCGAGATACTAAGGCTTTCTCAGGCGGCCTCTGAGGGAACCATTCGGATGATGGATCGGGAGCTGCCCAAGCAGATTGGCGAGTATTCATTACGCCCTAATAACAATATTATTTCTGGCAGAAACAAAGCGAGAATTGGAGCGCAGCACTCTCGCAAAAATAAAACCATTGAATACGATGAAGCGTTAATCCGCTCTCAGTTTAAAGACAAGGTTTGGATGACACCTCGCGTTAAGGGTGTTGATGCTTTGCCAGCAAACGCCTTTAAAGATCCAGAGCATTGGTTTCGTTTTAACCTGATGCACGAATGGATGCACGCAAAGTACCCAAAGAGAACCGGGGAAGCGACAGCAGCATATGAAAACAGGATGAACAGAGAGGCAATGAGACGGTTGCCTTTCCTTGATCTTCCGAAAAAGAACCAGCCAACCATGCTGGAAAGATTGCGGCGGTTTGGCATCGAGGAAGAGGACGCTATCGCCCTCAACGCTGAATGGCAAAAGCATGGCGGTGCCGGTCCTTCGATTGAAGGGTCAACTCATCGGTTTCTAAATGTTGCGGAGACAGAAAAGTGGACGGATGCCCGTCTGCGGAATTTGTTTAGAGGGGCGGTGTCACACGAAGCGCGCCAGATTATTACAACGCCCACGATCGCCACCAAGCCAATGTTCATGGACAACAATCTTTGGAGTTATCTGCTTCAATTCCAGAACTTCCCAATCACGGCCACATTCACATCAACGGCAAGAATGCTTCAGACGCCCAAGGAAAAAGCGATGCACCGCATGGTAGCGGGTATGCTTATGGGTGGATACCTTGTTCAGAATTTGAGAAGCGGACAGTTCGATACGGATTTCACGGATCAGGCGCTCAGGGCTGTTGATTATTCTGGTGTTGTCCCTTTGATTTTCGCTGTGAACAACCCTGTCGAGATTGGTCTTGGTGTCGGATTGCGCCCTTTGCTTAGCGATTCCGAAAGTGTGGTGCGTGATGTCTCTCCTGTAGAGCGGGTCGGTCCTTTGGTCGGACCTTATGGCGGTAACATACTGAGAATGTTGGGTACGTTGTCTGACGATGAGATTGAATCCACGACTAAAGGTCTTATGAGATTAGTGCCTTTTGCAAATCTGTGGGGGAACCCGGTGCCGCGACTCATGACAAAAGGCGCTGAACTTGCTGATGAAGCTGGTAACTAAAGGAGACATTAATGGCTACGATTACGGTGCCAGCAGAAACCCCGCGTAAGCAGGTTGTTGTAGGCGGAACCCCTCAGACAAGTTTTACGTTTGACTTCGTTATTTACGATGTGACCACAGACATCCGTCTTTTTAATGGAGCGACAGAGCTAACGATTGGCTCGGACTTTACTGTCTCTGGAACTGCCGGAACGGATGGCGGGTTTGATGGCGGTACGGTTACAATGGCTGGCAGCTTTTCGTCTGGCCTCTCTAATGTCACCGTTACAATTCTTAGTAAGATCGCAATCAAACGAACATCTAACCTGGCATCTACGGGTCCGCTTGATATCGACCTGTTAAATAAGGATTTAAATCGCACGGTTTCGATGCTCCAAAAGTTTGAAGAGCGTCAGGATCGTATGCCGGCATTGGAAGAAGAGACATCGATCACGCTTCCGATTGCCTTCCCGGCTCCTTCTGCGAGCAAGATTATTTCTTGGAACAGTGGCGCGACTGCTCTTGAGGCTAC
>Ga0208919_1000898_pt1 | contig 18209 bp, 15 predicted proteins | sample 4_EtaG_FD_184076 | JGI IMG/M metagenome (GOLD analysis project Ga0208919, IMG submission 184076) | Marine viral communities from the Subarctic Pacific Ocean - 4_ETSP_OMZ_AT15127 metaG (SPAdes) (version 3) | ecosystem: Environmental > Aquatic > Marine > Oceanic | place: Pacific Ocean | collected...
GCCCAGGCCAAAGTGAGGGCCGGGCTGGGCCGACATGCTGGTAAAACCCTGGAAGCGCCGCAGGCGCGCATCCAGCCAGGCGTCATCGCGGCTTTCCAGCGCACGCTTAAGCTCGGTGTAGCGGGCAAGCTCGGTGAGCGCTTCGCGCTCAACCACGATCTCCTGACCTGCCAGGAACTCCTGGGCGGCTTCGGCTTTTTCCGGCTCGAAAGCACGGTGCACGTTAAAGATACCGTGGCCGATATGCTGGGCCAGGAAGTCCGCGCAGCAGGCGTTGGCCACAATCATCGACTCTTCGATCATGCGGTTGGCAATGCGGCGCTCTTCGGTGCGCACCGCCAATACGTTACCGGCGGGATCGAGATCAAACACGTAGTCGGGGCGGTCTTTAAACACCAGCGCGTGTTCATTGCGCCAAGCGGTACGCGCTTCGGTCAAATCACGCAGCGCAGTAAGCTGTTCGGCGATCTCATCCGCGGGTGCCCAGTCGCCTTGACCTTCGATCCAGTCGGAGACGTTGTCGTAAACGAGCTTGGCGTGAGATTTAACGTTCGCCGCAAAAAAGCGGTAATCGCCCATGCTGCCGTCAGCATTAATATCCAGCGTACAGGCCAGCGCGGGGCGCTCCTTGCCTTCCCACAACGAGCAGAGATCATCTGCTAGCTGCTCTGGCAGCATAGTGACGTTTTGGCCGGGCAGGTAAACGGTAAAGGCGCGAGTGCGGGCTTCTAAATCAGCCGCATGGCCCTCTTCCACATAAGCGGTGGGGTCGGCAATCGCTACGCTCAACCGCCAGCCGCCTTCCGCACGGGTAGCCACGTGCAGCGCATCATCCATATCGCGGGTCTTCTCACCATCAATGGTGAAGAAGGGCGTGGACGTTAAATCTTCGCGAGTCAGGCCTTCATCGATCAGCGGCCAGTCGGTGCCCGCATCGGGGCACTCTTGCTCCAACGCATGGCGTGCAAGTGTGACGCGCCACGGCACCGCTGGGTCGTCGCTTTTGGCGACCAGCTCATCAATCTGGGCAAAGAAAGCGCGGTCATCGGCTTTTAGCGGATGGCGTACCAAGCGGGCAACGACCCAGTCGCCGTCAGCAATGGTGTCCTCATCAAGGCTGTTCTTAATCCGTGCCTTGATCACATTTTTAATCGACGGATGGTCGGGTACGACGGACAGGCGGCCTTCGCGCTTCTGCACGCGGGCGACAAACCGATCAAGACCCGCTTCAATCAGCTTTTCCGGCTCAATGGACTTTTTGTCACCGTTCTCGTGAATCACGCCTTCCACGCGATCACCGTGGATCACCTGCTTCATGGCGGGCGGCGGCACGAAATAGGATTCACCGTCGTCGGTTTCGAGAAACCCGAAACCTTTGTCAGTAGCTTTGATCACCCCTTCAGCGCGGGGGGTGGTTTGACGAATCTGTTGCTTGAGCTGGGCAAGCATGGCGTTGTTCTGAAGCATGAGCTCAATCAGTTGGCGAGAGTTAGGGTGCCACTATACGGATTCCCGCAGGCTGCGCCAATTGTCGCTATGCGATGTTGGCCCTGATGTTGGCTTTGGTAATGGCGAGTCAAAGGCTTACATGCGCTCAAGGGAATCGGTTAAGCTGAATATTCATACTCACGGAGCGCGCTATGACACCTCGCTTAATTGTTTCTGACCTGGATGGAACCCTATTAGGAAGCGACCACACCCTGCACGAGAGCACCATCGAGGTGCTAAGAGCATTGGTGAAGCAAGGTCATCATGTCGCACTCGCCTCTGGCCGCCACTACCACGATATGAAGGTGTTTCGTGATCAGTTGGATATTCCGGCGCACTTGATTAGCACCAATGGTGCTTATATACATGATCCCAACGATGCTTTGTTGGCGGCTAATCACCTTGAGCCTGAATATGCAAAGACGCTAATCGGTCTTCCGCGCCCTCCTCAAGTACGGCTTAATCTTTATCGCGAAAGCGGCTGGCATATTGATTCAGAGGCCCCGCACTTATTATCTCTTCATGCCTCTACAGGGTTTGGCTATGAAGTCGTGTCCCCCGCGCAAATGGACACTAACGGTGTAGGCAAAGTGCTCTATCTAGGCGACCCAAAGGCGCTAAAGCAGTTAGAAGCACAGGCGCAAGAGGCCCACGGCGACGGGCTGCATATTACCTATTCCACCATTGATTCTCTGGAAATCATGGCCGGTGGGGTCAACAAAGGCGTGGCGCTGTCATCACTGCTGGAACGGTTGGGCTTAACGCCTGCAGATTGCCTAGCGTTTGGCGATAATCTTAACGATACCGAAATGCTCGATTTAGCCGGGGAGGCCCAGGTAATGGGCAATGCTCACCCGGCACTATTTGACCGTGTCACCGGGGCTGAGCGTATCGGTCACCATGGCGAAGCCGCCGTTGCCCAATGGCTGAAAAAGCGCTTTGGGCTGTAGGGTTACGTATTAATTAGTGGCTCTTAATTTCGTCACTTGCAGCGACTTGGGGCTGAGGTCAATCTGAAGCAGCTCAACAGCTTGGCCTAAAATTTGGCGAGCTGCCTGTTTGGGCAGAACAGCGGCTGGAGCAAGCAACGCCTGCGCAGTTGGATGAGTGGTCTGGAGCGATCTTGACCGCCAACTCCCTTGATGAGCTGTTCAAAAACTGACGTTACGCTTTATTTATTCGCTGGTGGTTTCAGCCAATCAAACAATTTCATTATAAAGCTACGTTCAGTGGGTTTTTCATCGTTCTTGCCAATAAAAGCCTCAAGCAGACTTTGATTAAGCTGTTGAGGGAGAGCTTTGGCGTCGGCCATGAGCGCTTCGCGTGAAATATCTTCCTCAGCGCTAGAATTGCTTCGCATTTACTATTATCTCTTTTCAACTAACCGTTGAGTTAGCAAAGCGTTTACCAAGGTTGGCGAAGTCGTCACTTGACATCAGTATGTCAAAAATATCTTCAGGTGCCCCTTTGCCTTCGGCGCGGTGGGTTATAAAGTTGAAGTCCATCTCGATCAGGTGCTCAAGGCGTGGGGCATAGAAGTCGGGATATTGTGCCTGCATGATAGGGGGCAGCTCGTTGTAATTACCCAGCACTTCTTTGAAGAATTCTGTCATCTTGCCGGTTTGTTCATACTCCAATTTACCTCGAGCTATAACCGCTAATCTCCTTGCTGTTTCCTGGTCATACTCTTCTTTCCAGGCGGCTTTTCGCTCATTAGCCGTAAACGTGCCGCTATCATCATAAATAATCAGTGCAAGCTGATCTTGCGACAGGCCGCTAAAGGGGTTGCTGCCCCTTCCGCTGACAAAGGAGGTGGCTTGTTTTGCTCTATCTAATAGCTCGGGATCATCGGTGTTAGGTACTTCAGCGTCATATTTTGCACGGTGAAGATGAAAGTCCCGAGTTATTGGCTGGAGCAGTGCATCGGCTTTTTGCCCTAACGCTTTACGATCCAGGCTGGCATCACGCTCTTCGGCACGCAGGGCACTATCGCTTAACTGCTGAGCCAAAGTGGAAAGTTGGCTTGATGGCTTCGATGAACCAGAGGACGATGTCGTGCTTTCGCCTTTTTCGGTTCCTGTTGTTAATACGCCCTGAGTGCGGCTACCCGATGTAGATTGAGAGGTTACCGGAGTGGATGGCCCGATACCGATTGTCATTGCAATACCTCCTTGTGGCTTTGCTTAATCGCTATCAATATGTGGCCGATGATAGTGACGAAAGCGCTGGTTATTGCTCTATATCTACATTATTAATCGGCTAAGCAAACAAAAGCATTAAGTAAATATTGTATTTTTTTGTTAGCATTCTTATTAATACACAGAAATAGCGTAGCCACAGGTGATTTCATCATTAGTCGAAGGGGGCTTGAGGTGCACAGTTTCCTCGACCATCATCAAGGCCCAATAACGACAATAGCGTAGGGCTGAACCCGCTGAGATGACGACAACCCCTGCTACTTTGATTGTGGTCGACGATGACCCAGAGATTTGTGAACTGCTCGCGGACTACCTGGGGCGCCATGGCTATCGGGTATTCACAGCGGACGGTGCCCAAGCGCTGCATTCGTTGCGTGCAGAACACGCCCCCGACTTGCTGATTGTCGATTTAATGCTCCCCGGTGACGACGGCTTTACCATCTGCCGTGACGTCCGAAAGCACAGCGATGTGCCGATAATCATGCTTACCGCCAGTGCCGATGAGACCGACCGCATTCTTGGTCTGGAGCTGGGTGCTGATGACTACTTGGGCAAGCCGTTTAATCCCCGCGAATTGCTGGCGCGCGTCAAAGCGGTATTGCGACGCACCCGCAGTGCTCCACCAGAGTTGCCTGCGGGGCAGGCGCGCTGGGTCAGTTTTGGTAATTGGCAACTCGACCGCATGACCCGCGAGTTGATTGACCTGCAGGGCGAGCGCGCCGCGCTTTCAGGGGCTGATTTTCAGCTATTGCAGGTGTTTTTAGAGCATCCGGCGAAGGTGCTCACTCGGGATGATCTATACGCGCTTACCCGTGGGCGGGACGCGCCGCCGCTTGATCGCTCCATTGATGTCCACGTTTGCCGCCTGCGCCAACGGCTGGGTGAAGATGCCCAGCACTCGCAGTTGATTCGAACGGTGCGCGGGGCAGGCTATGTGTTAACCGCCCAAGTAGATGCATTAACGTGAGACGCGTGGAGTGGGCAACCATTCGTCGACGCTTATCCCGACGAGCTGCCCGCTGGCTGCCGGCGTCGCTGCGCGGGCGCTTCGTGATCATCATGATCGCCGGAGTGCTTGTCGCCCAAGGGGCCAGCTACGCCATCTGGACTTCCCAGGTGCGCTCCAGCCACTTGGCACAGCTTGATGAGCTGTCCACCAATATGGCGTTTAGCATCGCCTCCACCATGAAGTTTTTCCGCTCACTGCCCGTTGATTACCGCCATATTGTGCTCGATCAGCTGCGTAATATGGGTGGCACGCGCTTTTTTGTTAGCGTCAACGAACGCAGGCTGGCCATCGACGATATCGGCTCCGGGCCGGAAAAACAGGTGGTGGTGAACAATGTGCGCTCGGTGCTCACCCAGCAGCTCAATATCGACGACGTGATTGTCGAGTTCTCCCGCCCGGAAAACCTGCGTGTGCTCAATAACGAAGTACTGCTTTACGACCTACCGCCCCGCTGGGGGCAGCACAGCCTGCTGATGGAGCCACTCTCGCCGCCGATTTTAGTGGTCCAACTGGAGCTTGCCCCAGGCACCTGGCTCTATGTTGCCACGCTGCTGGGCGTACCCGATATTTTCAGCGGTTATCGCTGGCTTTCTGAAGAGCGTTTGCTGGTCGGGTTACTGGTGCTGCTGAGTGTGCTGGCGCTTTCTCTATTGGGTATTACCAGCGTGACCCGGCCACTGGCGCGGCTTTCACGGGCAGCGAATCAGTTGGGCGATGATTTGGATATGCCGCCACTACGGGAGAGTGGCCCCAAAGAAGTGGCCGCCACCGCCGCGGCGTTCAATCGTATGCAGCGGCGTATTCGTGAGCAGATTGAGGAGCGCGAACGGCTGTTTTCAGCGATTTCCCATGATTTAAAGACCCCCTTAACCCGCATGCGCCTGCGCGCTGAGATGCTCGATGACGACTATCAGCGCGAGCGTTTTTGCGCCTCATTGGATGAGCTGGATAGCTTGGTTAAAGGTGCCTTGGCCTCGGTAAAAGGCTTAGACCTGCATGAGGAACCCGCGCCCGTTGATCTAACGCACCTGCTCGAAGAGCTGGCCGAAGAGCTTAGCCTTCAGGGTGGTAAGGTCACTATCGAGATTAAAAGTGGTTCTCTTATCGCGCCGCTGATTGTCAAACCGGTAGCGCTTAAACGCTGCCTGGCAAACCTGCTTGAGAACGCGGTGTTCTATGGCAAGCAGGCCGATGTGCAGCTAATAGATCACGGTAACGCGGTCACCATGCGTATTCGTGACCACGGCCCAGGTATACCTGAAGAGCAATTGGGGCGGGTGTTTTCGCCCTTTGTGCGCCTGGAGCCCTCACGCAGTCGACACACGGGTGGTAGCGGCCTCGGGCTGGGCATTGCCCGGCATATTGCCCGTGCCCATGGCGGCGATATCACGCTCGCCAACCATGCTGATGGTGGGCTGGTGGTGACTCTCTCGCTACCCCGCCAGGAAACTATTACAGGTTTGTAATAAAACCCCAACACTATGCAGTACTCGGTAACTCCCGTTGACGCTTGCCTTGGCGTAACCTCTTGGATGTCGAACGTCCGAGAGGACAATAACAATATAAGGAGTTACTCCATGTCGACGCTTAAGAAGACGACCCTCGCGCTTGCTCTGGCAGGTGCCACGCTAGCCACCACCGCTCAAGCGAATGAAGTTGAAGTGCTGCACTGGTGGACTTCCGGTGGTGAAGCTCGCGCTGCCAACGTGCTTAAAGAGTTAATGGAAGCTGAAGGCTACGGTTGGCAGGACTTTGCAGTGGCAGGCGGCGGCGGTGAAACCGCCATGACGGTGCTTAAATCTCGTGCCATGTCGGGCAACCCACCCTCTGCAGCTCAAATCAAAGGCCCCGAAATTCAGGAGTGGGGTGAGCTTGGCTTGCTCGGTGACCTGAACGGCGTTGCCGATGCGGAAGGTTGGGATGAACTGCTGCCGGAAGTCGTGGCCGATATCATGCGTCACGACGGCAAATACGTGGCGGTACCCGTCAACGTGCACCGGGTAAACTGGCTGTGGGCCAACCCCGAAGTGCTCGAAGCGGCAGGGGTAGAGATGCCCACCACGCTGGATGAACTATTCGAGGCAGGTGAGGCTATCCGAGAAGCGGGCTTCGTACCGCTGGCTCATGGCGGCCAATCCTGGCAGGACGCTACGGTCTTCGAAAGCGTACTGTTAGGTGGTCAGGGTAGCGAGTTTTATCAGCAGGCATTGGTAGAACTAGACCCTGAAGCCCTGGGCGGCGAACAAATGATCGATGCCCTTGAGGACTTCAAGCGTACCCGCGAGCTGATGGATGAAGGCATGCCCGGGCGTGACTGGAATGTTGCCACGGCAATGGTGATTGAAGGAGTGGCTGGGTTTCAGCTGATGGGCGATTGGGCCAAAGGGGAGTTCACTGCGGCCGGACTGACCGCCGGGGAAGATTACCTCTGTGCCGCAGCGCCGGGCACCGAAGATGCGTTCACCTTCAATATCGATAGTCTGGCCATGTTCCGGGTCAGCGACGACGAGGAGCGCGAAGCGCAGCAAGCGTTAGCCCGCCTGGTGCTTGAGCCTACTTTCCAGGAAGCGTTTAACCTTGCCAAAGGCTCGATTCCTGCGCGGCCTGATCTGGACATGAGCGAATTCGATAGCTGTGCCCAGCAGTCGTTGGCTGATTTCCAGCGCACCGCTGAAGAGGGTGGCCTAGTGCCCAGTATGGCTCACGGTATGGCCGTACGTGCGGATATACAGGGTGCCATTTTTGATGTGGTTACCAACTACTTCAACGACGCCGATATGCCTGCTGAAGAAGCGGCAGAACGTATGGTGAGCGCTGCCGAAGCGGCCTCTTTCTAGGCTTTTCTAGCGTTAGCGTTCTTCAGGCGCCGCTGCAACGGCGGCGCCTTCGTTGCTTGGCAAGGATACTTCTCCATGAGAGATTCCCTCCCCATGAAAAATACCTCTGCGACGCCTTTAGGGGCTGGCGCTAAGCGGTCGACGCCATCCGGCGGTTTGCAGGCGTGGCTGCCTCGCCTGGTGCTGGCACCGTCGGTGGCAATTTCGCTGTTCTTTGTTTACGGCTTCATGCTGTGGACGTTCGTACTCTCGCTAACCAGCTCGCGCATGCTGCCCAGCTATGACTTTGTCGGCTTTGGTCAGTACGCACGCCTGATGGCCAATGAGCGCTGGTGGGTCGCCTCGACCAACCTGATGATTTTTGGCGTGCTGTTCGTGGTGATTTGCCTGGCGATTGGCTCGCTGCTGGCGATACTGCTTGATCAGAAAATTCGCCAAGAGGGCGCGCTGCGTACGATCTATCTTTACCCCATGGCGCTGTCATTTATTGTTACCGGGGTAGTGTGGAAGTGGCTACTCAACCCGCAGCTGGGCATTCAAGCGATGGTTCAAGGCTGGGGCTTTGAGTCGTTTCGCTTTGACTGGATTGTCGATCCTGATATGGCGATTTATACCCTGGTGATTGCCGCCGTATGGCAGGCGTCAGGCTTTGTGATGGCGCTGTTTTTAGCTGGCTTACGGGGTATCGATGACAGCATTATCAAAGCGGCGCAACTAGATGGCGCTAGCCTGCCGCGCATTTATTGGCGCGTAGTGATGCCCTGCCTGCGCCCAGTCGTGTTTAGCGCGGTGATGATTTTGGCCCATATTGCCATTAAGAGCTTTGACCTGGTCGTTGCGCTCACCGGCGGTGGGCCTGGCTATGCCACCGATTTACCCGCCACCTTTATGTACGCCCACGCCTTTACCCGGGCGCAGATAGGTTTGGGCTCTGCCAGCGCCATGCTGATGTTGGGCGGCGTGTTGGCGATTTTGATTCCTTATCTCTACTCCGAATTAAGGAGCCGCAAGCATGGCTAATGTGATTCGTCGTCAGACGCCCGCTGCGCGGCTGGGCCGTGGCCTGCTCTATGGCGTGCTGATACTCGCCGCGCTGTTCTATATTCTACCGCTGGTGGTCATGCTGATGACCTCGGTGAAGCCGCTGAGCGAAATCAGTGCCGGGTCGCTGCTCTCGTTTCCGCAAAATCCCACTTTCGCGCCGTGGACAAAAGCCTGGGGTGAAGCCTGTACCGGCATGCGCTGCGATGGCGTTGGCGGCTACTTCTGGAACTCCTTTGCGATTGTGATTCCAGCGGTGCTGATCTCAACCACTATCGGAGCCCTTAACGGCTATGCGCTGACCAAATGGCGCTTCAAAGGCTCTGAATTAGTCTTCGCGCTAATGCTGTTTGGCTGTTTTATTCCTTTCCAGGTGGTGCTGTTGCCCATGGCGCAAACCCTCGGCTGGCTGGGGATCTCCAGCTCCCGCGCCGGGTTGATTCTGGTTCACGTGGTCTTTGGCATCGCTTTCACCACGCTGTTTTTCCGCAACTTCTACGTGGGTATCCCCAACGAGCTGGTATCGGCGGCGAAGTTGGATGGCGCGGGCTTTTTCCGCATCTTCTGGCGCATTCTACTACCGGTTTCGGCTCCGATTATTGTCGTCTCAGTGATTTGGCAGTTCACCCAAATCTGGAACGACTTCCTGTTTGGCGTGGCGTTTTCAGCCCACAACACCCAGCCCGTTACCGTGGCGCTAAACAACCTAGTGAATACCTCCACCGGCGTTCGCGAGTACAACGTGGATATGGCGGCGGCGATGATTGCCGCGCTGCCCACTCTGGTGGTGTACGTGCTGGCGGGAAAATACTTCGTACGCGGGCTGACAGCCGGTTCCGTTAAAGGCTAATAACAACTAGGTGAGTGGCAACCATTTCTAGAAGGTCAGAAGCAGCCCGTAGCGGGGGTCTTTCGCCAGGGATGGCGAAAGTAGCGCCCAGGGATGGGTTCACAGCGCCCCCGCGGAGGGCTGCTTCTGGCCAACCCAGATGAATGGAGTTTGTCAGTCGCTTTAGAATAGGATTTTCATTATGGCAGCGTTAGAAATCCACAACGTGCGTAAAGAGTTTGGCAGCGAGCGGGTGCTCAAAGACGTTAGTATCTCCATCGATTCCGGCGAGTTTTTGATTCTGGTTGGGCCGTCAGGCTGCGGTAAGTCCACGCTGATGAACGCCATTGCCGGGCTTGAGCCAGTGACGTCCGGCAATATTTATATCGATGGTGAAGACGTAACCTGGCGCACCCCCGCGGATCGGGATATCGCCATGGTATTTCAGTCCTACGCGCTTTACCCCAGCATGACTGTACGCCAGAACATCAGCTTCGGGCTGGAGATGCGCAAGGTGCCCAAAGCCGAGCGGGAAGCCGCGGTGGAGCGGGTAGCCGATCTACTGCAAATTACCCACCTGCTGGAACGCAAGCCTGCACAGCTCTCCGGCGGGCAGCGTCAGCGTGTAGCCATGGGACGTGCGTTGGCTCGGGAGCCAAAGGTGTACCTGTTTGACGAACCGCTCTCTAATCTGGATGCCAAACTGCGCGTGGATATGCGCACCGAGATCAAAAAGCTCCACCAGCGCCTGGGCACCACCATTGTTTACGTCACCCACGACCAGGTCGAAGCCATGACCCTGGCCGACTGCATTGCGGTGATGCGCGACGGCCATATTCTGCAGCTCGGCTCGCCGGATGAGGTCTACAACAACCCGGTGGATATGTTTGTGGCTGGCTTTATGGGCTCGCCGTCGATGAACTTCATTCGCGCCACACTGGAGGACGATAACGGTGGGTATCAACTGAGGATTGCCACGCCAGGTGAGGATGAGCTGGTGCTACCCTGGCCGGAGGAGCGCATCGCACCAGATATGGCCGAGCGGTTGAATCAGCCGGTGATTCTTGGCCTGCGTCCGGAGCACTTCAGCGAAGAGGATGAGCGGTTAACGTCCCAAGCCGAAGGAACGCTGCTGAGCGCCAGTGTGGCGGTGGTAGAACCTACCGGGGCGGATATCTTGCTGCGTTTACCCCTGGGCGAACAGGAAGTTACCGCCCGTGTTGGGCCTAAATGCGCAGTGGTTGCAGGGGAGCGCTTATCGCTACGTGTTGATATGGGCAGAGCGATTCTATTTGATGCCGAGACCGAGCAGCGTATTGCGTAAGCGGTTTGACTTGAACCTGTTGTGAAATAGTAGGCCCCCTGCTGGTTTCAGCAGGGGGCCTCTTTTGTAGTTACCTAAAGGTTTCAACTGCAGGTATTACTTACGAATAAGCCGTAGCTCGCCATTGAGCGCCTTGATGATCGAGTAGCACATCAGCAGCATCACAATCGAGAACGGAATAGCGGTGGCGGTAACACCGGCCTGAAGGGCGGTCAGACCACCACCGATAAGCAGCACAATCGCGATGAGGCCCTCGACGACTGCCCAGAACATACGCTGTGGCCGCGGAGCATCGATTTTACCACCGGCGGTGATGGTATCGATGACCAGGGAGCCGGAATCCGAGGAGGTGACAAAGAAGATCAGCGCCAGGACGATACCCAGGGTCGACATCAGGCCCGTCAACGGTAGTTCGTTCAGCATGCCGAACAGCGAAAGCTCGGGTCTGTAGTTGTCGATTACATACTCTTTAACCAGGCTGCCCACCGGGTCAGCATAGAGCTGTTCAAGGGCGGTTGAGCCAAAGACGCCCATCCAGATAAAGATAAACAGACTGGGAACCAGCAACACGCAGAGTATAAACTCACGCACCGTGCGGCCCCGGGATACCCGAGCGATAAACATCCCCACAAAAGGTGCCCAGCTAATCCACCAAGCCCAGTAGAAAATCGTCCAGGACTGGCGGTAGGCATCATCCTCACGACCAAAGGGCGCGGACAGAGGAATAAAGTCCGTGACATAGGTGGTAAGTCCCGACCAGAAACCCGCCATGGCCAGCAGAGTAGGGCCAGCGAAAAGCACAAAAAAGAAGAACAGAACGGCCAGGATCATGTTGATCTCTGAGAGCTTCTTCAAGCCGCCCTCAAGACCGCGCCAAACCGACACCAGCGCCACCGCCGTCACCAGAATGATGACGATGACCTGGGTCAAGGTGCTTACTTCCAGGCCGAAGACAAAGTTCATCCCCGCATTAGCCTGCTGTGCCCCAAGCCCAAGGGACGTTGCCAGCCCGAAGAGGGTGGAAAACACCGCCAGGATATCGATCACATGGCCCCACCAGCCCCAGACGCGCTCACCGAGAATGGGAAAAAACGCCGAGCGAATCGAGAACGGCAAGCCTTTGTTATAGGTAAACAGACCCAGCGCCAGCGCCATGACTATATACACCGCCCAGCCATGGATACCCCAATGGAGATAGGTACCCGCCAGGCCCATGGCGCTGGCGTTATCAACAGCGGCTGGATTCAGCGCCCCATCGGCGCCGAAGGGGGATGCGATGCCCAGAGGCAGCGAGACATTGGCGTGATAAACCGGTTCTAGTACGCCGAAGAACAGCAGGCCGATGCCGATTCCCGCGGTGAACAGCATGGCGAACCAGGAGAGATAGCTGTGATCCGGTCGCGCATCGGCCCCGCCCAGCCTGACTGAGCCATAAGGCAGAACCACCAGCGCTAAGCAGAACAGAATAAAGAAGTCGACCAGAATCATGAAATACCAGTCCAACGTTCCCGTCGAGAAGGCAACAATGGACTGAAAAGTGCTCCCCGCTCGCTCTGGAAACAGCAGGGTGAGGACGATGAAGATAGCGGAAGCAAGCGCGGATACCACAAAAACGCGGTTGTGGATGTCGAAACCGATGGGGCCAAGCTGCCCCTTGATATTGTCCTGGCCGACGACATAGTCGGTCTGCATGTCGCTCGTTACCGAAGGCGACTCAGGATCATTGGGATGGTTCATACACTACGTCTCCTCAGTGGAAGATGCCATGTCAAACCCCCATCATGAGGATAAACAGCGTTGAATCCCATTTTGTGGCCGAAAAGGAGGGGTGCCGCCGTTTAACCCTTTAGCGATTCTGCGGCACCTTTTCTTTATCGAGCCGTTTGATTTGCCGCCACAGGTCTTGGCGTAGATCGGCGATTTTGGGCTGCTCATCGGCAGTGAAGGGCACCGGACGACAGAGCCGCTGGGCGCGTAACCCAAGGCGCGCGCTAAGCAGCCCGGTGGCGAGGCCTTGACCCGCACGGGCGGAAAGGCGGCTGGCTAAATCCAGCGAGAGCATATCCATACTGGCGTCGGTGGCCAGTTCGCTGGCACCGGCAAAAGCCATGTTGTGCAGCACGTTACGAAACAGCCGCAGGCGGCTGGCGTAGCCCAGCTCAAGCCCATAAAGGCGGCAGAGTCGATCCACCATCGCCAGGCTGCGCCAAGCCACCAGCGCCATATCCACCAGCGTTAGGGGGCTGATGGCGACCATGATGGCGGTTTCGCCGGACATACGCGTAATCAGGCGCTGGGCCTCGCGATCACGCGGCGCTAGCAGGTGGTAACGCAACAGCGTCTGGATCTCCTCACCACTATGGTGGGGTTGGCTGGCGCGCTGAAAGGCTAGCCAGTGCGGGTCATCGTCGGCGAGCTTAAGTTGGCGCCTCAACTGCTCGGCCATCGCCCGGGCCTGCTTGGGCGAGCGTAGCGGCAGCTCGGCCAGATCGCCGCGCAGTTTGTCGTGGCGCTTGAGACGGCGCAAACGGCCCACCTCTTTGAGCAGGGAGAAGCCGCCCAAGCCAATCAGGCTGACCCCGAACAGCTGCCAGGCCATGGCTAGCCACTGCGACTGAGCCATCGCATCAGGAATGCCGGTGACCAGTTCTGCCGTGCCTAGCCCGGCACCACCCACCAGGGCAAATAGCAGCCCCCAGCGGCGTTTACGCGGCGCACCTAAACTGGCGGCAGGCAGCGCTTTATCTTCTGGCAAGGGCGCCAATGGATGATGCTCGCTGGCGCCAGCAAAGGCTTCGCGCTGACGTAGGACTGTATCTGCATCAGCGGCCTTTTCAGGCTGGTCATCCAGCGTGAAGTGGCGGCGTGGCTGTGGGGTGGTCATGTCAGTTTATCTCCAATCAGCCAGTCGATGGCGGCGTCCATGCGGATATGATCCAACGCTTCTGAGCTGGTTGGCATCGGGCGAAAGGCGGGGAAGTCGAAGCCCTGCTGCTGCCAGAAATTGGCAGCGGGCAGCCGGGCGGGCACATCGCCGGGGTAAACCAGCACCTCTTCGCCCTCTAGTGTGGTGCCTCGCAGTGCAGGTGAACGCTTACCCTCATGGGTTACCTCACGGGCTTCAGTGGCACGAATGGCCGCCAGCGAGAGCGCTTTAACCGGCACGTTGGCAAAGCGAAGGTCTTTGAGAGGCTCTGCCAGCAGGGCCTCCAACAGCTGTACCAAGTGGCCGTGTTGATCGGGAGTGACGTGATCGGCTTTGGTGGCGGCAATCGCCAGGCGGTCAATTCTAGGTGCGAAGAGGCGCGTAAGTAGGCTGCGTTGGCCATAATCGAAGCTGTGCATTAACTGGCGCAGCGCACGGGAAAGATCTTCAAAGCGCTCCGGCCCGGCATTGAGTGCGCCCAGCACATCCACCAGTACAATCTGGCGGTCAAAGCGGCGGAAATGATCGCGATAAAAGGGTTTCACCACCTGCTGCTGGTAGTAGCGAAAGCGTGCGGCCAGGGTAGCGTAAAGGCTATTGGCAGGCAGTGCCTCCAGCGTTTCTCTAGAGGTGTTGAGTTGAGAGGCGTCGAGCTGCGGTAGCGGAAAAAACTGCAGCACCGGCGCACCTTCCAGTTCGCCGGGCAGTAAAAAACGCCCTGGCTGCAGGTCGGAAAAACCGGCCTTTTTGGCGCGGCGAAGGCCTTGAGCGTACTCCTCGGCAAGAGCAGCAAGCTGGGCTTCATCCGCTTCGCCAGCGGGGTCGAGCTGTTCTACTGCGGCAAGCCATTCGCTAAACAGGCTGCGGCGCTGTTCGCCCTCGTGTAACGCCTGGGCCTGGCTCCAGCTATAAAAGTCGTGCTGCAGCAGCGGCAAATCGAGCAGCCACTCGCCGGGGTAGTCGAATAGATCCAGGGTAAGGTGGGCGATTTCAGGGGTTAGCCAGCCGCTGCGGGCAGGGCGGTAGCGCAGCTGTAAGCGTAACTCGCTGATGCCGCGGGTGGGCTCCGGCCAGCGCGGCGGCGTATCGCGTAGTGCAGCCATGCCGGGGTCGTAGGGAAACCGTGGCACGCCTAAGTCGGGCTGGTTAAGCCGCTGGGCACCCAGCAAGCGGCCTTCCCGGGCAGCGGGTAGCAAATCGAGCTGCGCCTCAACGCCCGCATGACGCAGTTGATTGACCAACGACGTCAAAAACGCGGTTTTCCCCGCTTGGGAAAGGCCGGTGACCGCCAAGCGCAGCTGGCGATCTCGCCCACGCTCTAATAAATTGCTCAGTTCGCGACTTAACGGCTGGCGCATCCTTTCGATCCCTTTGTAGGAGCCTGTCTGACTTAACACTGATCTACTGCGAATCCCGGTATTTTGGCCAACTTTATTCGATCGATTTCGTTAAATAGCACGCTATTCGCCTCAATCGATCGATAAATTTGGCTCAAAATCCGCGCTTCTCGCGACGATCGGCCAAGCCAGGCAGGCTCTCTTAGCCTTTACTGGCTAAACATTAATACCAGTTGCGAAAGCATCGGTAGGGTGGCGATCAAAAAGCCAACCCCCGCCAGTGTGTAGCCTGGCCAGCGCCGGGTCATCTTCTGCGCCAAGGTTAGGCCCACTAAGCACACCACCATACCGATTAAATTAAACGCCAGCGTGGCGGCTTCTAGCCATTGTTGCGGATCCATTGGATCTCCCTAGCTCTAATGCCATTGAGCACATGATAGCAAAGCATTGATGAACCGAAGATTAACTGCGGCTGAGGGTGGTGCCTAACAGGTGCTGGGCGCCAGGCACTAGCCAGACTGGGTCTAGGCGTGTATTGGCGGCTTCAACGCAGATAAAATGTCGTGCTACGTCGACGGGCGTGTCGCTGGGAAGGTCGTTGTTGGGGTGCCACACTACCGTGGAGTCGCTGGACTGCTTGCCGATGCGCAGGCTGCGCTCACCATCGTTGAGCAGCACAGCTTCATTGGTGTGATAAATGCGGTCAACGGCGCCTTGAACGGCCAACGTGCCTTGCTGTTCGCTCTCCGCAAAGTCGCGCAGTTTGTCAAGATAGCGCGCGCCGGAAAGGCCTTCCAGACGACACTGGTGGGTATCGGCAACGGCTAAATAGGTATGCAGCGCACCGCTGGTTTTAATCGGCGTTTCGCCGATGTTTTCGCTAATCAGCTCAACGTTCAAGCGCTGGGCGTTGGCTTGTACCACCAGGCGCGCGGTAAGCAGTGTATGTAGGGGCTGTGCTGGAGAGAGGTGGAGCTCAATTCCCTCGGCGTGCTCATCAACAGCGTCTAGACGCCACTCAGCATGGCGTGCAAGGCCATGGAAAGGGCCGTTGTGGTTGGGGCTCTCATCGGAATAGCGCTCGTCGGCAAACCACGGCCAGCAGAGCGGAATACCACCCCGGATAGCGCCTGGCAGCGCCTGGGGCGTAGGCGTCAGCCATAACCAGCCGGTATCACCAGCAGGGCAGAAGTGCAGCACTTGAGCGCCCTGGAGACTAACCACCAACTCGCCCCAAGGCATATTGAAAAGCACCACGTCGCGGCCTTCCCACTGTGTCGTTTGCTGTCCTTGAGTGCTTTTAATCAGTTGATTGAGCGAGTCGGGGATCATGAATTTTCCTTTAAGAGTTGCCAAGCATCGATACCGAATAGGCGCCGAACACTAACGCTGTGTGCTATGGTAGAACAAGCGTGACTCTAAGGTAAAACGCGTAACTGCAACCCGTAATCGAGATAGTAAGGAGACTATATGGGCTTTATTGCATGGTTAATCATTGGTGGCCTGGCTGGTTGGATTGCTGGCAACATCATGCGCGGCGGCGGTTTTGGCATCCTGGGTAACATCGGTGTCGGTATCGTTGGTGCGGTTATAGGTGGTTTTTTGTTTAGCCTTCTGGGCCTCTCGTCCGGTGGCTTTATCGGTTCGCTGGTCACCGCGATCGTGGGTGCCGTGGTGCTTCTTTGGGTAATCAGTAAGGTTAAAAAAGCGTAGCGATTGAGTTGCTACCTGTATGTCACCGCCCGGCCTTTTGCCGGGCGGTGTCGTTTTATGCATACCGAGGCCTAAGGCTATCGGTGTTCGCACCACTTTCCGTTACACTAGGCAGCTTTACTTCCGGCTATTTGCTGGTGTTATTGTGCTTTTTCGAGGTGCCTCTTGATCGACGTGTTAAATGCCTGGTGGGCCCAACAGCTGGTGCTGTGTGATTGGGCGTTTACTCCTCATCCGCTGGCGGTCGATGCAGGAGCGGCAGAGCAGCGCCTGCTACAACTGGGCATTACCAATCGAGGCGAGCTGGCCGAACAGCTCTTCCACGGGCTGGGGGCTCCCGCAGGTAGCGCTGACCGTTTGCTAGGCGCTTTGGAATGGGCCGCGTTGGCGGGAGCGGCTGGCTGGTTAGAGGCTGATCAAGCCCGTCATTGGGCGCATCACCTAACTCGCCGCATCACCAGTGATTACAGCGACCTACGTGCCTGGCTGGCAGACCTGCGCCGTGCGTTAGGCGCGCGGGGCTGGGAAGTGGGGGCCGATGACCGTTTTATTGACGCTTGCCAAGCGCTGGCCAAGCTTGAAACCGATGGCGAAGGGGTTACCTGGGATACGCTTGAAAATGCCCTGGCTGAACTTCCGGCTCCCGCTTCGCTATGGCCCCAGCAACCTGAAGCGCAGAGCTGGCGGCTATGCGCGCTGTTCCGGCCGGTTATTGTCTATCCCGCCAGACAAGCCGACTGGCCCGAGGCCACCGAGTGGCTGGCCCACGTGTGGGATGTCCATGACCGTGACGCGCTAATAGGCGTGATGCTTTGGCTAGGTGCTCAAGGCGAGCGCCAGCGCTGGGATATCGAAGCACGCGAATTGCTCAGTATGGACAACGCCCAACGCATGGAGTGGCAGCGTAGCGTTGTGGAAGATTCGCCCTATGCGCCGGTGCTGAATAAGTTCGTCACTCAAGGCGAGCCCCTGGAGTGGGCAGCTTGGGATTGGCTGCGGATTGTGGAACTTGCCTGGGCTGGCGCCTGCTGTGGCTTGCTGAGCCAGGAAGAGGCTGATGACTTAGCGGGGCACGCCGCTGATTTACTCAGTCGGCGCTACCACGACTGGTATGCCGTGCTGAATGCGTACGGGCGCGGGCAGAGCCTGTTTGACGGCATTGACCGGCGGGGTAAAACACCCAGCGAGCGGCATCAGTTATTGCTGCACAGCGCCCATAGCCCTTGGAATAGCCCCTGGAAATGTCTCCCAGGGGAGTTATTGGATGAACCTACGCGCAAGGCATCCCAAGCGCGCATTCGGCAGTGGCGCAATACGCCCCATCACTGGTTGTTGGCGCTGGCCAGCGTACGCGAACCGGATGCCATGCTGCGCCAGATAGCCCCCTCCGCGGCGCTGCCGGAAGAGCAGCGTGCCGATGCGGCGCTCTATTTGCAGGAGTCACTTGGCTTACATGCCGATGAAGGCGCTCATGCACTGGCGCGCTACTGGTTACCCGCTCAGGCGC
>Ga0208919_1000899_pt1 | contig 18207 bp, 27 predicted proteins | sample 4_EtaG_FD_184076 | JGI IMG/M metagenome (GOLD analysis project Ga0208919, IMG submission 184076) | Marine viral communities from the Subarctic Pacific Ocean - 4_ETSP_OMZ_AT15127 metaG (SPAdes) (version 3) | ecosystem: Environmental > Aquatic > Marine > Oceanic | place: Pacific Ocean | collected...
TTTTTGTTTACAAAAGTTATTATTGTATTTTTACCAATTAGACTTTTTCTGATTACAAATCTTTTAGTTGTTAAAGTGTTAGTTAAGTTTGACATAGTTAATTTATTTTAGTTATTATTAATTTATTTATTTTATTAGTTTGTTTACATTTATATTATCCAATTTAGTTTGTATTTACATTGTAAAAGTATGTAATTTGTTTATTTGATAATATTAGTTTGTATGTATTGTACTGTGTTTGTAAGTGTATAATTAATATTTATTTTATACAATTTTTATTTATATTTGAATAATTTAAAGTTAAAATATAATTTTTTATAAATTTGTTATTGAATTCTTCAGTTGAAATATATATAGTTGATTTAATTTTTATAATATTATTTATATTGAATTCATTATATTTTTTTGGAAGTTGATGAATTAAAAATGGAATATATTTTTTATTGTTTAATTTTAATATATTATTATTATTTAATTTTAATTTATTCATTTAATATTTATTTTATTATTATTATTATTTATTTTATTCAATTATATTATCCAATGTAAGTCGTATTGATGTTGGAAAAATGTATAAAACAAAATAAATATAAAAAAAAGTAAAATACGGAAAGGCAGAAAAATATACGGAAAAGCAGTAAAAAGCAGGGGGGCCCGGGTAAATAAAGTGGTTTTTGCAGGGGGGCCAGTGGGGTAGAGGGGGGGGGCAACGCATCACCCCAATATTTATAATGTAATTTTTTTGTGACATTAGGTAGTTAATAATAACTAGTAACAGGCTAGTGTCACACTTGTAAAAATCCACTTTTCTATGTAATCATATAGATTATGAAGAGTTCACCAATAAGATTAAAACAAAAATTAAGTTCTAAGGCAGCGGCTGCAAAGAAGAAACGTGATATAGAGTTTGCTAAAACTCCAGCTAGAAAAAGAAAAAAAGCACAAAACCAAAGAATAGGACAGAACAGCAATAGTGATTTACATCACATGTCTTCTGGTAAAGTAAAAAGAGTATCAATAAAAAACAACCGTGGTAACTTTGGTCGCGGTACAAAAAACGAATAACATGAAAAAAAGAGCACCATTTAAACTGAGATCTGGTAATAAACCTTCTATGGCTAAAATAGCTGGTGTTTCACCAATGAAGCAAAAAGTTGAGTTTGATCCAAAAAAATCTGAAAAAGCTTCACAAGATAATTTTAAACCTGCTTATCCAGGCGCTGATATAAGTTCAGCAGAATATGAAAAAGCAAAAAAAGCAGGTGTAAAAAGCGAGTCGGAGTATGCTGAGTATAAAGCTAAACAAAAATTAGGCTTAAGAAAGGAAAATAAAACTATTACTGATAAATTAAAAGAATATAGAAAAGCTATGGAAACTCCTCCGAACAAAAGAACTAAAGCTCAAAAAGAACTTGTAATGAAGATTAACGAGCAAAGAGCAAAAGAACAAAACAAAGCAGGAATGAATATAGATGAAATAGATTAGATAAAATATAGGGAAATACCCTATACCAATAAGTATTAACCAAAAATAAAACCAAAATGACTTATTTATACTACAAGACTAGTACAATGACTAGCAATGTTAAACCGAATGAAAAAACTATTAACCAATGGACGCATCTAGCTGACAAAAGTAACTGGCGTATTACGCAATTACCTAACGGTTTTTATCAAACTGAAGTAAATGACCCAGAAAATGATAAAAATTGGCACGATGTTACGCGTAGAGAAACCATAGAAGGTGCTGAAGCAGCAATTGATGGCAGCATCGACCATTTCTCGAAGAAATTAGAGGCTACAAAAGGCCCAAAAGTAGTAAAAACATTCAAATAGAAGTACAATTTAATTAAATTTAATCAAATATGGAATACAATCAGCCTAGCGAGATTGTCAAAGACGTGAATTTTGGCAAAAACGCTAAAAGTAAAGTTATAGCTGGCGTAGAAAAGCTGGCAAAAGCAGTAAAATCAACCTTAGGTGCTTCCGGTAAGTGTGTTATTTACGAAGACGCGCGAGGAAACCCGGTCATAACAAAAGATGGAGTAACCGTAGCAGAAAGCGTAGTCTTATTTGACCCGGTTGAAAATATGGGTGCAACCCTTATTAAAGAAGCTGCAAGAAATACAGTAAGAGAAGCAGGTGACGGTACAACTACAGCTACCGTACTTGCTGAATCTTTATTAAAACATGTAAATAGTAGTAATGCTACTATAAGAGAAATTAAAGACGGGATAAAAACCGGTCTTAAAAAAGTAAATAATTACCTTGATAAGATTTCTGTCAAGATCGAGGGCGACATGCTGGAATCTGTTAGTTCAATTAGTTGTAATAATGATGTAGAACTAGGAAAGATTATAGCAGAAGCTTATACTAAAGTAGGTAAAGATGGTGTGGTATTAATGGAAGAGTCTCCAACTGAAGAAACATATGTTGAAGTTGTAGATGGTGTACAAATAGATTCAGGACTCACATCTCCACATTTTGTTACTGATAAGGACAAGCAGATTTGTGAGCTTGATAACCCATTAGTATTGATCGTTAGTTCAGAAATACCTAATATACGTAAAATACAAACCGTATTAGAACATGTTATAAAAAATAAGCGCTCTTTGCTTATTGTTGCTCCGGTTGATCAACAAGTTAAAGCAGCATTGTTAATGAACAAAGTAAAAGGTAATATAAAAGTTAATATAGTTGATTTACCAGGCTTTGGTCCTACTAAACAAGATACAGTAGAAGATCTTGCTTTTTTAGTTGGCGCTAAAGTAATTAACGAACAATTAGGTGATGATCTTGATTTAATAGATATTGATTGTTTAGGTGAAGCGTACACTTCAATTACAGACGATAAAAACACTGTATTAACTATAGATACTCCAGAAGAAGAAATGGAAGAGCGAATAGAGAGTATTAAGAAAACTATAGATAAATGGGAGAAAAACCCGTTTATACAAAAGAAACATCGACAAAGGTTAGCAATGTTATCAGGAAGTGTTGGCATGGTAAAAGTAGGCGCTGATTCTAAAGTTGAGATGAAAGAAAAGAAAGATAGAGTAGAAGATGCAATATACGCTACTAAAGCAGCTCTGAAAGAAGGTATTGTACCTGGTGGTGGAGTTGCTCTACTTAACGCTTCACAAAAAATCACCGCTGAAGCGGTGGGTGAAGAAATACTACTTAAAGCTATTACAGCGCCTTTTCACACTGTACTTGCTAATGCAGGGCTTGAACAAACAGAACCAAGACCAACAAAAGGTTTAGGTGTAGATGTTGTAACAGGTGAAAGTGTTGATATGATTAAGGCTGGTATTATAGATCCAGTACTTGTAACTAAGTCTGCACTTAAAAACGCAGTAAGTGTAGTATCAACGATTATATCTGCTGATTGTGTAATTTCAAATATGAGATACAATGAAAGCGATAAATAGATATATAATAGTAAAAAACATAAAGACAGAACCTAAAAAGGTTGCTGGTCTTATAATGACGGACGATACAGATGTAGATAACCGTTATTTAAAAGCAAATATAATATCATGTGGTAATTTAGTTGAAGGTTTAAAAAATGACGACGTGGTATATTACGATAAACATGCTGGTCATGATATTTCATTTAACGATAAACTCTATAGAGTTATTCGTGATATGGATATTGTATTAGTGTGCTAGTTATCATTACAACCCGGTGGTAGCGATTAAAACAAATTATTAACTAAAAAAATTAAAAAAATGGGAAGAGTATTTTTTAATACAAAAGAAAACATTCATAATCTTACAGCTAGTTATACTGTTTTAGCTAGTGATTCTGGAAAAACTTTTATAGTTTTACCTGCGGCTACAACTGAAATTACGTTACCAGCTCCTGCTACTGCTGGTGAAGGATGGAACTGTACTATTATTTTACAAAGTGATAGTGGTTTTGGTGGTGACGCATTAATGGATCAAAAAGTCAATATTGACATGAGTTCTGGTACAGCTAATGTTGGTTTAATACTAGCTGTTGATGGTGATGCTGGTGATCAAGCTGTTGAAAACGATGACTTTATTGCTTGTAGTGCCAACGCATCTCCTGGTGATAGATTTGAGTTTGTTACAGACGGAACAAGATATTATGTTCATGGCTTAGTTGCTGACGCTTCTGAAACTCCATTCGCTGCAGCTGCTGGCTAGAATGAATTAACAGATTAAACCTAAACCATAATCCTTAAACCTAAAACTTAAAAATTAAAACAAATTATTAATCAAAAAAATTTACAATTATGAATTATGTATATTTTAGCGAAGGTACTGTATCTGGTGCTAACGCTGCAATGGCATTTCCTGCTGGAACTTTCATGGGTATAGATTTTGCTAGTAATACTACTGCTAAACTTTATTTTAGACCAGTAGTTGAGTTAGGAATGAATGCTGCTGATGGTGATAACAATGAAGAAGTTCTTGTTACGTTTCCAGATGTTACAACTACAGGTAATATTAACTTTGCTGGTATCTGTGAGATACTATGTGGAGCTATTAACGGTTCTAAGCCATCAGGCTCTATGACTGTTATTGCTGATGAGTTAAATGGAAACTATATATCTCCATTAGAAGGAACAGTTACAATAACTGCTGGAGGTTAATAGATGCGATTAACCGCGCAAGATTTGCGTGAAATGAATATCCTTAAGTATTACAGGCTCACTAGAAAGTGGGTCTGTAAAACTTACGGGTTAAAAGACGCAGACTTAGAATTATTAATTTATTTAGATTGTAAAGGAAGATTTACACGAAACGATTTTATCAACGGAGTTTATACATACTCATGGGATAAAGCAAGATGGGAGAGATTAAAAAGAGAAGGTTGGATAGAAACTTGGAGACATAGGAATCGTACGACGATAATGTACTCTGTATTTAAAACCTCTTGGAAATGCTCTCAAATGATAAGTAGAATTTACAGAATACTTTTAGGTGAGGAAGATCTTCCTACATCAGAGAGAAGTATATTTTATAATAATAAATCATATACAGATAAAGTTTATAATAAAGCTATAGACGATATGATAAAAGATAAAGATAGATGAAAAAAGGACCGTTTAAATTAAAATCTGGCAATAAACCTTCGTTTAAAGAAATGGGTAGTTCTCCAGTAAAAGCCGAACCTATTTCTATAGATAACGAAGCAATGCAAAAAGTAGGAAAAGAACTAGGGTCTGGAGATTCAGTTACTTCATTTGATAAAGTATCATTAGCTGAAGAAATAACAGAAGCAATTAAAAAGCCTAGCAAAAAAGAATCAGAAGATACAGAAGAAGATGTAGATGAGTTAAAAAGACAATTAAAAGAAGCAAAAAAATTGTTAGAAAAAAATAAAAAGTAATGGGGTTTAAACTAGGTAAAAATAGAGGCAACTATGCTGTTAACGGTGAAATTAAAACAAAATTACGTTTTGGTAAAAAATCCGGTGATAGCGATGTTTCTGTACCTGGTACACCTATTATTAGAAAACCTTTAGAAGAAAGTATTATGGGTGAGGCTAATATGGATGGCAGTATATATATTAGCGATAAAATAATACCAGGAAGCAAAGAAGAAAAACAAGTAATAAATCACGAAATGAGACACGCTACCGATATGAAAATAGGTAAGTTAGCTTATGGAGATGATTTTGTAAAGTATAATGGCGTAACTTACCCAAGAAGAACTATAAATGGTAAAGATATGATTATAGTAGATGGTGTTCCAAAAGAAGCTGGTAGTCATAATTTTCCTTGGGAAAAAGAAGCTAATAACGGTAATGATCATGGAAATATTTAAAGATAATAATAATTGGAATGAAAAATCTATCATAGGTTTTATTGCATTTACAATAATGTGTGTGATTATGATAATGGATCTTGTTACTGGTTATATAGGTAAAGATTTAATAATTAATGAATTTGTATATGATTCGTTTGTACTTGTAGTGCTTGGTTGCTTTGGTATAAGTGGTTTAGAAAAATTCGCAAAAAAATAACAATATGGCATTTAAAATGAAAGGGTTTTCTGGATTTAAAAGTTCTCCAGCTAAACAAAAAAAAGACGGTAAAGCACAAGGACCAGAAACTAAAAAAAATATAGACTTAATAAAAGGAGAAAGAAAAGGTACTTATGTTTATAAAGGTAAAAACAGAAGAGAAAGACTAGCTGATTATGATGAAAGAGCTGGCGTTTTAGAGCAAAATGAACTAATGGATTTAGAAGGAGATAATAGTCCAGAAGCTAATAAAAGAAGAAAAGAGTTAAAAAAGACTATAGCAACGCTTGATCGTGAAGCTGCTATAATGAGAGCTAAAGGAATTGATAAAAAAGTTCCATTTAAGAAAAAATAAAATTAAATTATGTTAAGTAAAATATTTAGCGGTGGAGCCGCTGATCTAGTAAAAGGCGTAGGCGGTGTTATAGATAACTTACATACGTCTGCTGAAGAAAAACTAGAAGCAGAAAGAAAAATAAAAGAATTAATTGCTAACTACGAAGTTGAAATGGAAAAAAATATTACAGCTCGTTGGGAAGCAGATTTAAAATCAGACTCTTGGCTTAGTAAAAATGTTAGGCCAATGGTATTAATATTTTTAATAGTATGCACCATGCTATTAATATTTATAGACGCTGGTGCATTGAAGTTTGAAGTTAAGTCATCTTGGGTTGATTTACTTCAATTAGTATTAATAACTGTGATCGGTGCTTATTTTGGTGGCCGATCATTTGAAAAAGTAAAAAAATAAATTATGGGAATAAATTCAACAGAAGTGGCTTATAGCTTTGGACAGCTAGGTAGCGCTTACACTACTGCTAGTAGCGATGCAATAACTCCACCAACAAATAAGGTATTTGTAGCTATAACAATGTTAGCTGATACTGTTTTTGATAGTAGTGGTGGTTTAGTAGCAGAAAGAACACTTGTTATTAGCACTACTGACGCAACTGCTACCTCAACTCAAACAGGTGATATATACATAGGCACTGAACAACCAGCTAATGATTTAGCAACAGCAACTACAGACGAAGGTACTGGAGGTCAAGTTGTAGACTCAGTTACTTTTCCTAAAGGAGTTACTATATATGGTCGTTGGAGTGAAATTGATGTAAGTTCAGGTTCTATTATAGCTTATATAGGAGACTAATGTTAAGTATAGGATCAGGTATTGCACCAACAATAACAGATATGCATAATCAAACTTTTTATAGGTTTGATGGTTCAGATCAACATATAACAGGACATGCAAACACAATAACCGCTTTAGCTAATCGTATTAACGATACTACTTGTGAGTTTACTTTTTCTGTGTGGGTTAAACTTGATAGCGTTACTGCTTCTAAGCATTTATTAAAATTTTCAGCTAGTACCAACAATTTAATTCAAATGTTTTATCACAACGCAGATCAAGAGTTTAGATTTGCTGCTAAATTTGGTGGCACTAATAAAGTTGCTAAAAGTGGTAATAATGGTTTTTTTGAAGCAGGGCAAGCTAATCATGGTTGGGTTCATTTAGTTGGTACAGTTGGTTACACTAGTCAAAAAGTAATTTTATATGTTAACGGATCAGTTGTAAATGCTAGTGAAAACAGCGTATCACAAACCGCTACTATTAATGAAACTTTTGATACTCTTGAAATATTACAACAAAGTAGTTCAAATTATTGGGATGGTGATATAGATCAATTGGTTATGTACGGTAGAGTACTTTCAAGTTCAGAAGTAACAACAATATATAACGCTGGTGTAGGTGGTTTAGATTTATCAAATAGTACACACGTTAGTAATACCAATTTAATAATGTATCATAGGTTTGAAGAAAAATCAGGTTTTGTTTGTATAAACGAAGCAGGTGATAATTCTACTTATGTAAACGCACCTACAGTAGTTGAACATAACGGAGCATTTAGTTAATATGAAAAAATACGTAATAATAAATACAAGTGAGCTTTCAAGCGTTGATTATAGCTTAGTAGAGCAAGATTCTGAAAATACAGTTAGAAGATCTTTAGATGGATCTTTAGCTTTAGTATCTTTTTTTGGTAATACACCTAGTTTTTTAAATGGTAAAACAGAGTATAACAAAGAAGGTATAAACAATATAATAACAAGTACAGATTGGGAATTAGAAGTTGAATAATAAATAATTAAATTAAATTAAATAAAATGGGAAAAAAAGAAAAAGTCGTAGACTTAAAACCAAAAGCAGAAAAAATTACTGATGAACAATTAAAAAAAGTTCAAGAAACGGTAAATGGTATAAATAGAGCACAATTAGAAATTGGTTCTATAGAAGTTAGAAAACACGAAATGATGCATCAAATAGCGGGCTTAAGAGACAATTTAACTTTGTTACAAGGTGAATTTGAAAAAGATTATGGCACATATGATATAGACATAAGCACTGGTATTATAAATTATCCAAAAGAAAATGGCAAAGTTAATAAGAAAGATTAGTGTAGGTAAAGACTACAAGAACGATGCCATGCATTATTCTGTTGGTCAAGAAGTTTATGGAGGTCATACTATTTGTGATATATTAGAAGAAAAAGATAAATATTCTATTTATATTAGAAAAAACAAAGATGTGTTACCTTGGAAAGACTTTAATAAAAACATGGCTGTATCTGTTGAATACAATCTCGAATACTAATGAAAAGCGTGTACAACTTTGTTGTAACACCAAAAGGAGAAAGATACAACAATACTAAAAAAGTTGGTGATTTAAATTTAATATTGAATACTGAGATATTTAATCATCAATACGTAAATAGAGAAGCAGTTGTTGTTTCAACTCCTATAATTGGTGATACAAATATAAAAATTGGAGATACTGTTATAGTACATCATAATGTGTTTAGAAGATGGCATGATGTTAAAGGTAGAGAAAAAAATAGTAAAAGTTTTTTTAATGAATCTACTTACCTTATAAACTATGATCAAATTTTTTTATATAAAAGAAATAACAAATGGAAAGCGCCAAGAGGCTATTGTTTTGTAAAACCTTTAAAAGCTATAGATAAATTTAATATTGAACAAGAAAAACCATTGCAAGGTATTGTTAAATATTCAGATGGTAGTGTTAATGTCAATGATCTAATAGGTTTTACACCAAATAGCGAATATGAGTTTATAGTTGATGGCGAAAGACTATATAGAGTTTTATCTAAATTTATTACAATTAAATATGAGTATCAAGGAAACGAAGAAGAATATAATCCGAGCTGGACGTAAAGCTGTAGAAGAGTTAATTAAAGTAGCTGAAGAAAAAATTATAACTAATACAGAAGATGATGTTAGTGCTGATAGATTAAAGAATGCAGCAGCTACTAAAAAACTAGCTATATTTGACGCGTTTGAAATACTTAATAGAATCCAAGAAGAAGAAAATATACTTGAAGGTAAATCTTCTGAAGATAAAAAAACAAAAGTTTTTAAAGGATTTGCAGAAGGAAGATCAAAATAATGTACGAGCAAACTTTAGTTAAAATAATAGAACCTATTAAAAAGACTACTATTAGTAGACTTAATAAATCTAAAAAATGGAAATATGGATATGATAAAGAACATGACATCGTGGTTATCTCTAAAACTGGGCAAATTGGTGAAGTGGTTGAAATACAAAATTTGCGTATCGCACTGCCAAAACGACCAGTGCAAGTGTATACACATGAGCTAAATAAGTGGGCTAAACAAGAGTATCCTAAAGAACTAAGCAGGTTAAAAAATATATTTGATTGGAGAAATTATCCTGAAGAATCAAAAGAACAATGGTTTGATTATATAGACGAAGAGTTTAAAAGAAGAGACGAAGGCTTTTGGTTTATGAATAATAAAAAACCAACTTATATAACAGGTGCTCATTACATGTATTTACAATGGAGCAAAATAGATGTAGGCGCGCCTGACTTTAGAGAAGCAAATAGATTGTTCTTTATATTTTGGGAAGCCTGCAAGGCAGATAAAAGGTGTTATGGTATGTGCTACTTAAAGAACAGAAGATCAGGCTTTTCGTTCATGTCATCTGCAGAAACAGTTAATTTAGCTACTATATCGAGTGATAGTAGATATGGGATACTTTCTAAAACAGGTGCAGATGCTAAAAAAATGTTTACTGACAAAGTTGTGCCTATTAGCATTAACTATCCGTTTTTCTTTAAACCAATACAAGATGGTATGGATAGGCCAAAATCAGAACTTGCTTATAGAGTGCCAGCTAGTAAGTTTACAAGAAAAAAAATAATAGCTAACGAACAAATAGAAGATATACAAGGTTTAGACACAACTATTGATTGGAAGAATACAGGTGATAATAGTTATGATGGTGAAAAACTTGCATTATTAGTACACGATGAAAGTGGTAAATGGGAAAGACCTGATAATATATTAAACAACTGGAGAGTTACAAAAACTTGTTTAAGATTAGGTAGTAGAATTATTGGTAAATGTATGATGGGCTCAACTTCCAACGCCCTTGACAAAGGTGGAGATAATTTTAAAAAATTGTACAATGCATCAGATGTCACTAAAAGAAATAGAAATGGCCAGACAAAATCTGGTTTATATTCTTTGTTTATCCCAATGGAATGGAACTACGAAGGATTTATTGATGAGTATGGAGTTCCAGTATTCACTACTCCTGACGCAGATGTGTTTGCCCCAGACGGTGAATTAATAGATATAGGCGTAATAGATCATTGGCAAAACGAAGCAGAAGGTTTAAAAAGTGATCAAGATGCTTTAAATGAATTTTACCGCCAGTTTCCGCGTACTGAGGAACATGCGTTTAGAGATGAAACTAAAAATTCCATTTTTAATCTTGTTAAAATATATGAACAAATAGATTACAACGAGGAAATGTCTAGAACCTTAGGAATTACAACTGGTAATTTTCAGTGGGTTAATGGAGTTAAAGATTCTCAAGTTATATTTTACCCAGATCCAAAGGGTAGATTTAAAGTTAGTTGGGTTCCGCCTCAACAATTACAAAATAGAGTGGTAATTAAAAACGGAATAAAATATCCTGGTAATGAACACATGGGGGCATTTGGTTGTGACTCTTATGATATATCAGGAACCGTAGATGGAGAAGGATCTAAAGGAGCATTACACGGCTTAACCAGGTTTAGTATGGAGGACGCTCCTGCGAACAGCTTCTTTTTAGAATACTTATCAAGACCACCTACGGCAGAAATATTTTTTGAAGATGTTTTGATGGCAATAGTTTTTTATGGTATGCCAATATTAGCAGAGAACAATAAACCTAGACTTTTATATTATTTAAGACGTAGAGGTTATAGAGGTTTCAGTATGAACAGACCGGATAAAATCTGGAACAAGTTATCTGTTGCAGAAAAAGAAATAGGTGGTATACCAAACTCTAGTGAAGATATTAAACAAGCTCATGCTGCGGCAATTGAAATGTACATACAAGATCACGTTGGTATGAAACAAGATGGTGGCTTTGGTAACATGTATTTTAATAGAACATTAAACGATTGGTCTAGATTTGATATTACCAAAAGAACAAAACACGATGCCGCTATAAGTAGTGGTTTAGCAATTATGGCAAATAATAGACATTTATATGCCCCAAACGCTAAGATAGAAAAACCAAAATTAAACATAAGTATTTCCAAGTATAATAACGCGGGAACTAATTCACAAATAATCAAATAATAAATATGGCAGAGTCTGGCATTAAAAGTTATTTTCCAAGTCAAACAGTTAGTGATGCTGAAAAGCTTAGCTATGATTATGGTTTGAAAGTGGGTAAGGCTATAGAAACCGAATGGTTTAATAATAATAGAAGTTCTAATAGATTTAGAAATAATTATAATAATTTTCACAAATTAAGATTATACGCTAGAGGAGAACAATCTATACAAAAATACAAGGATGAATTATCTATTAACGGTGATTTGTCTTATCTTAATTTAGACTGGACACCAGTACCTATTATACCTAAATTTGTAGATATAGTTGTAAACGGTATGGCAGATAGAATGTATGATATAAAAGCGTTTTCACAAGATCCTTATGGTGTTGAAAAACGAACTGAATATATGGAGTCTATATTAAACGATATGAGAAGTCAAAAGTTTAATGAATATGCTAAATCAGCTTTTAACATAGACTTATACGAAACCAATAAAAATAATTTACCTTCAACTGAAGAAGAATTAAAACTGCACATGCAGTTAACCTACAAACAATCTGTAGAATTAGCTGAAGAACAAGCTATAAACGTCTTAATGCAAGGTAATAACTACGAGTTAATTAGAAAAAGATTTTATTACGATCTTACTGTTTTAGGTATTGGTTGTGTTAAAACATCTTTTAATACTTCTGAAGGTGTTACAATAGATTATGTTGATCCTGCTAATCTTGTATACTCTTACACAGACTCTCCTTATTTTGATGATATATATTATGTTGGTGAGGTTAAATCGATACCAATAAATGAATTAGCAAAACAATTTCCACATTTAACAGAATCAGACCTTGAAGATGTAATGAAAAATAAAAGTTATAATAGAAACAATTATAACACCAGACATTCTTCTAAAAAAGAAGATAACAACACTATACAAGTTTTATATTTTAATTATAAAACCTATATGAATGAGGTTTATAAAATAAAAGAAACAGGTACTGGTGCTGAAAAAATTATAGCAAAAGATGATGGTTTTGATCCACCACGGAATATGGAAGGTGGATACTCTAGATTAATAAGATCAATAGAGTGTTTATATGATGGAGCTATGATTCTTGGTACTAACAAATTATTAAAATGGGAAATGGCCGATAATATGTTACGTCCTAAAAGCGATTATACTAAAGTTAAAATGAACTATGCTATTGTTGCGCCTAGAATGTATGATGGCAAAATTGAATCTTTAGTGGGTAGAATTACCGGCTTTGCAGACATGATACAGCTAACACATTTAAAATTACAACAAGTAATGTCACGCATGGTACCAGACGGTGTTTATTTAGATGCTGATGGTTTAGCTGAAATTGATTTAGGTAATGGTACAAATTACAATCCACAAGAAGCTTTAAATATGTTTTTTCAAACTGGTTCTGTAATTGGTAGATCATTTACACAAGAGGGTGATATGAATCCTGGTAAAGTACCTATTCAAGAAATAACATCTGGCAATGGTGGTAATAAGATGCAAGCTTTAATTGGTACATATAATTATTATTTACAAATGATAAGAGATGTAACCGGGTTAAATGAAGCTAGAGATGGTAGTATGCCAGATAAAGACACTTTGGTTGGTGTTCAAAAACTCGCAGCAGCTAATTCAAACACTGCTACTAGACATGTTTTACAAGCTGGTTTATTTTTAACCGCTGAAGTTGCTGAATGTTTATCGCTTAGAATATCTGATATATTAGAGTACTCACCAACAGCAGATGCTTTTATACACGCCATAGGTAGTCACAATGTTGCCACATTAGATGAAATGAAAGAATTACATCTTTATGATTTTGGTATATTTTTAGAATTAATGCCTGATGACGAAGAAAAGGCTGTGTTAGAAAATAATATACAAATGGCACTACAGCAACAAAATATAGAGTTAGAAGATGCTATTGATCTCAGAGAAATAAAAAATATAAAACTAGCTAATCAATTACTTAAACTTCGTAGAAAAGAAAAATTAGCTAGAGACCAACAGATACAACAAGAAAATATTAGGGTTCAAGGAGAGACTAATATACAAGCTCAAAAAGTAGCAGCTCAAACTGAAGTTGATAAAAATCAAGCTATAACTTCTATGCAACAGCAGTTGGCTAGTACTAAAGCTGCTTTAGAAAGTGAAAAAATGGAACAAGAGTTATTACATAAAAAAGAGTTAATGGCTTTAGAGTTTCAATATAACATGCAACTTAAAGGTGTTGAAGTTGACGGTATAAAAAATAGAGAAAAACAAAAAGAAGATAGAAAAGACGAAAGAACAAAAATACAAGCTAGCCAACAATCTGAAATGATAGAGCAAAGAAAAAGTGGTAAACCACCTAAAAACTTTGAGTCTACAGGTAATGATATACTAGGAGGTGGCTTTGATTTAGAAATGTAGATTTATTAATTATTATTATATTATATTATGGAAGAAAATAAAGAAAATGTAGTTGAAGAAACTACACAAGATAACGTTACAAAAGTTGAGGTAAAAAACACTCAGGAAGATGATAACATTATTAAAGTAAACTTAGATAAACCAGTAAACCAAGAAAAAAATGAAACTAAAGAAGATAACGCTAACGACAGCGGAGTGGCTGCAGAGTCTAAAGACACCGAGTCCACAGAAAAACAAGAAGAGGTACAACCGGAAACAAAAGCACAAGAAGAAACAGTATTAGAAGAAATTACTGAAGAAGCTACCGAAGAACAAGTTGCAAAAGTAGAAGAAAAAATTGAAGAAGCTGTAGCTGAAGCTGAAGCAACCGGTAAACCGCTACCAGAAAATATTCAAAAGTTAGTAAACTTTATGGAAGAAACTGGTGGTGATATAAATGATTATGTAAAACTTAATCAAGATTATAGTCAATTAAATGATAAAAATTTATTATACGAATACTATAAGCAAACAAAACCTCATTTAAACAATGAAGAAATTAACTTCCTTATGGAAGATTCGTTCTCTTACGATGAAGATGTTGATGAAGAAAGAGATATACGAAGAAAGAAATTAGCGTTAAAAGAGCAAGTTGCCGACGCTAGAGCTCACCTGGAAGGGCAAAAATCCAGATACTATGAAGAAATTAAAGCTGGTTCAAAGCTTACGCCTGAACAACAAAAAGCTTGGGATTTCTTTAATAGATACAACAAGCAATCAGAAGAAAATGCAAAAGCTGCAAAAAATTCTAGATCTATTTTTGATAAAAAAACTAATGAAGTTTTTAACGACAAATTCAAAGGTTTTGAATATAAAATTGGAGAGAAAAAATTCAGGTTTAATATTAAAGATAAAAACAATGTTAAACAGCAACAAAGTGATATTAATAATTTTGCTAAAAAGTTTTTAGGAAAAGATAATGAACTACAAGACGCTGCTGGTTATCACAAATCTATTTTTACAGCAATGAATGCTGATGCTATCGCAAAACACTTTTATGAACAAGGTAAAGCTGATGCTATGAAAAATAGTGTTGCTAAAGCTAAAAATGTCAATATGGATCCAAGACAATCTCATGGTGAAATAGAAGCTGGTGGAATAAAAGTAAAAGTTTTAGGTCAAAACTCTTCTGATTTTAAGTTTAAAATTAAAAACAATAAATAACAATTTAAAATTATTACAAAATGGCAATAACTAATCCTGGTGGTTTGTTAAACAGTACTCCTGGTCCAATCCAGCAAGCTACTGCAGCAAACTACCTAGACCTTTCATCTGCGACAAACGCAGGTTGGGGTCAACAATACGTTCCAGATTTAATGGAAAAAGAAGCTGAGGTTTTTGGACCTCGTACAATTTCTGGCTTTCTTAACCAAGTAGGCGCAGAAGAAGCAATGACAGCTGACCAAGTTATTTGGTCTGAACAAGGTAGATTACACTTATCATACACGTGTACAATTACAGATGTTGATGATGGTGCTGCTACAAACGGTGGTGAAATAACTATTACTGACCATATTGATACTGGAGCTACTTACGTTGCTGGATCACATGGTGTAAGAGTTAACGATACTATTATTGTTGCTACAACAGCTGCTGTACTAAAATGTTTAGTAGTAAAAGTTGTAAACGATGTGTTAGACGTAGAACCTTATGGCGTAGCTAATATTACAACTCTTGGAGAAGGTAATACTGGTACATTATTAGTTTATGGTTCTGAATTTGCAAAAGGTAAATCATACAACTCTCAAGTAGCTGCTGCTGCTGATAGAAGAGAAGCTAATGAGCCAGATTTCAAAACTTACACTAACAAACCAATTATTATTAAAGACTATTACGAAGTTAATGGTTCTGATGCTTCTAAAATTGGTTGGGTTGAAGTTGCTTCTGAAATGGGTCAAGCAGGTTACTTATGGTACTTAAAAGCTGAGTCTGATACTAGAGCTCGTTTTACTGATTACTTAGAAATGTCAATGTTAGAAGGTGAGTTAGGTGTTTCTGGTACAGATGACGTAGCTGATTTCTTAACAGCTAATGCTGATTCTTCAGGTACACAAGGTCTATTTGCTGCTATAGAGTCAAGAGGTAATGTTACTACTGGTGTTACTGGTGTTAATGCTGCTACTGATTTAGCTGAGTTTGATGCAATACTTGCTGAGTTTGATAAGCAAGGTGCTATTGAAGAGTACATGATGTTTGTTAATAGAGGTACTTCTCTAGCAATTGACGATATGTTAGCTTCAATGAATTCTTACGGGGCTGGTGGTACTTCTTATGGTGTATTTAACAACTCTGAAGATATGGCATTAAATTTAGGTTTTACTGGTTTTAGAAGAGGTTCTTATGACTTCTATAAGTCTGACTTTAGATACTTAAATGACAAAGCTACAAGAGGTGGTATTAATGATGCTGCTGGTGCTAACGCTATTAGAGGGGTTATGATTCCTGCTGGTACTTCTTCAGTTTATGATCAAACTGTTGGTGCAAGTATGAAACGTCCTTTCTTACATGTTAGATATAGAGCTTCACAAACTGATGACCGAAGAATGAAAACTTGGGTTACTGGTTCTGTAGGCGCTAGAACATCAGCTTTAGATATGATGCAACTACACTTCTTATCAGAAAGATGTTTAATCACTCAAGGTGCAAACAACTTTATGTTAATGAAGTAAACTGTTTAAAAGACCGGGGCTTCGGCCTCGGCCTTTTATTTTATTAATTTTATTATATATTATATTATGGCAAAAAAACAAAAAACTGAAAAGGTAGAGGTACCTGTTGTTGAGACACCGGTTGTTGAAACACCAAAACCTAAAAAAGTTGAACCTAAAAAACCAACTTGGGAAATAAAAGACAGGGTTTATTACTTAAAAAACCATAAGAAACCTTTATCATATATGTTAAAGACAAATGGTATTTATTATTTTGACGAAGAAAAAGGTTATGAAAGAGAACTTAAATATTGTCAAAACCAAAGAACTTCTTTTGTAGATGAAATGCAGGGAGATCAAAGATTACAACATGTTGTTTTTAGAAACGGGGCTTTATTTGTTGAAAAACAAAAAACTACTTTACAAAAATTATTATCTTTATACCACCCGCATAATGGAACTATTTTTTATGAGCACAAGCCAGATATTGTCGCTGCTGATGAAATAGAAGTTTTAGAGCTAGAAGCAGATGCAATATTAGCGGCTAGAGACATGGATATAGATATGGCTGAAGCTATTATGCGTGTAGAAAAAGGTTCTAGTGTATCTAAGATGAGTTCTAAAGAACTTAAAAGAGATTTACTAGTATTTGCTCGTAATAATCCAGCTTTATTGTTAGAATTAGCTTCTGATGATAATGTTCAACTTAGAAACTTTGGTATTAAAGCAACTGAACTTGGTATTATTAAATTATCTCACGATCAAAGAAACTTTATGTGGGGATCTAATAATAGACCTATAATGACGGTTCCATTTGATGAGCATCCATACACTGCTTTAGCGCATTGGTTTAAAACTGATGAAGGTATGGAAATATATACAAATATAGAAAAAAGGTTAAAATAATCAACCTGTAGTAAGCAGTCGCCCTACGGGGCGATTGTATTACTAAAAAAATATTATATGAAAAAAAAGAAATCAAAAGGATTAGGCGACACTATAGAAAAAATTACAAAAGCAACTGGAATAAAAAAAGTTGTAGATACAGTTAGTAAAGTTACTAATAAAGACTGTGGTTGTGATGAAAGAAAAGAAAAACTAAATAGATTATTCCCGTATAATTATTAAATAAAAATAAATGGTACTTATAGACACTGTATATCAAAGAGTTTTAGCGTTAGCCAATAAAGAACAAAGAGGTTATATAACACCTCAAGAATTTAACTTATTTGCTGATCAAGCACAGCACGAAATATTTGATCAATATTTTTATGATATAAATCAATACAATAGAAGAACACCAGAAGGTGATATAGAAATTCAATATGAATATTCTGATTTAGCTGATTATGTTGATGAAAAACTAAGTCCTTTTAAAAGAACTGATCCTGTTAATGTAAATGATGGTAGAATACAAATACCATCT
>Ga0208919_1000900_pt1 | contig 18190 bp, 15 predicted proteins | sample 4_EtaG_FD_184076 | JGI IMG/M metagenome (GOLD analysis project Ga0208919, IMG submission 184076) | Marine viral communities from the Subarctic Pacific Ocean - 4_ETSP_OMZ_AT15127 metaG (SPAdes) (version 3) | ecosystem: Environmental > Aquatic > Marine > Oceanic | place: Pacific Ocean | collected...
GGTGAGCAATGACTTGCCCTTGGCTGTCGATTAACCAGCCGTAGCTGCCATCGCCAACATTAATATCGGAGGTAATATCAGATACGGCGGCCATGGAGACAGTCATACCCAGCAGTCCCGCTCGATTGCCACGTTCATCGAATACAGTATCAGCGACAATAGCCGTTGGCAGGCCACTCACCATGGAGATAACCGGATCGCTGAGCAGACTATCCTGGGTGCCGTCAGTCACTAAGGATTTGAAATAAGGACGTTCTGCTATCTCCAAGTTGACGCCTGCGTGAGTTAGGGTCGCTCCGGATGCGTCAGCAAAGAACAGAGACTCGATGGTGCCCCCCGGCGGATAGCGCTTTTCGAGCCAAGCGCGGTGAGACGCAAGCGGCACGTCTTCCACCAAACGCTCATCCTGAGCAAGTACGGAGATCCAATTACGGTACCCGGTAATCCAGCGGCTGATTTCATCTGCCCGCGCTTCTACCTGCCGCTTACCGGCATTATCAATTAACGCTGGAATGGCCTGATTAAGCTGTTGATTGACGACAAAGCCTAAAATAACGGCTACCACTAAGAGAGGTATAGCGACAGCGACCAGCAGTTTCTGCGTCAGTGAAAGACGAGAAATTTTTTTCATTTGTTGCCTCGATATGTTGGCCAGAAGCAAAGCACGAGGATGTTGATGAGTGCCATGCTTTGACTGTTTAATGGTTCCCTGGGTGTTATTCTTACTACCGCTAATCATTAACGGCCGATCCTGCACTTGCTTAAATATTTGAGTTTTTTAATATCTTTTTGGCTTACATAGTAATGTTAAACTAAAAGTCTGTTTTGGCTTTTAATGTAACTTTTGTTGTATTTTTGTATGGCGCTTGCGCGCTTCTTGTATTTTTTAGTGATTTTGTTAAATCATCGGGGTAGTCGACATCAGTGCACACGCCTGGGTCGTTGAGAAAGACATGAATAACACGTTTGCTATGCTTTTTGATGACAGGACTTGCACCTCTGTCGTTTTCTAAAAGTGCCAATTCGTGCCAGAATTCTCTTCCAAAAACAACAGGATGCCCTGGGTTTCCTTGGTGTAGCGGCTGTACGATACTCTCTGGAGTGGCCATTTTTGTTAATACATTGCATGTTTCTTCGCTTACCCACGGGAGGTCGGCTAGCCATACTGCAGCAGCATGATAATGATGCAAGCTTTCATCGCTGCAGAGTTGTCTAAAAGCATCGCTAATACTGTAACCAAGCCCTAAATGACTGCGCTGACTAACAATAATTTGATTAGTTGGTGTAAGGCCGAGTGACTGGGCGTTATCTTCGGGTTTGATAACAACACGGTTATTAGAAAAAGTTTTCTGAATAGTTCGTAAAGTGGAGCTAAGCAGCGTTTCCCCATTGCCTAACTTGGCGACTCTTTTATCGCTGCCAAAGCGGCTTGATTGGCCTGCCGCCATCACAATGGCTATGATATCGCTACAAGGCATGGCGTTCTTTTCCGCGAGAGAGGCGAGCAATATCGGCCATCACGGCTAGCGCAATTTCAGCCGGTGTTTTGCTACCCAGATTAAGCCCAATGGGCATGGCAATTCTTGCTACTTGGCTTTCCGTCAGGCCGCCAGAACGTAGCAGTCGTTCGGCACGCTGCTGTGATGTCTGCTGAGAGCCCATAACGCCAATGTAAAAGGCTTCCGTTCGGACGGCTTCGATCATCGCTAAATCATCGATACGCGGGTCATGGGTCAAGGCCACAACGGCGGTATTGGCATGGCAACCGCCAGAGGCAATAAACACTGAGGGCAGTACCGCCTGCACCTCCACTCCGGCGACAGCAAAATTTTGCCTAGGCTCGTCTCTGGGGTCGCAGACAATCACTTCAAAACCAAGCGTTTGGGCAAACAGCGCACAGGGCGCAGAGACTGAAGAGATCCCCGCGATAATCAGCCGTAGCGCAGGGCCTATGCGAATATTGACGCTATCTGTATCGAAAGTAACGGTGGGCTCGGTGTTATTCGATGGGTTAAAGCGCTTGCCGCTGCCATCCAGTGTGATACAGCGGGTTAGCGGTTGGCGACCCAGTAGCGTGGCATGCATCACTTCTAGGTGAGTGAGGTTTTCGGTGTTGGGCGCTAGCCGTTCAACCAACACTTCAAGGCGACCACCGCAGGGTAAACGAATATTCGCTGAACCAGCGTCACCGCCATAGCGCACCCGTTGAACCGGTTCGTTAAACTCACCCTTTTGAAGCCTTGCGATAAAGTCTTCTTCGACACAGCCACCTGACAGTGACCCCAGATAGTCGCCTGTCGAACATGCGACCAGCATGGCACCCGGCTCCCGGGGGGCCGAGCCAAAAGTTTTCAGAACTGTGCATAGCCAAACGGTCAGCCCCTGGTTGGCCCATTTCAACGCACGTTCGATAACCTGTAGATCAAGATGGTGCATTAAATCGCCACCTCCATGGGGAGTCGAAGGGCGGCTTTCAGTGCATCGCGAATGGTGTCAGGGGTAAAAGGGGGATGGGTAAAGCGTACCCCCGTGGCATCAAAAAGCGCGTTGGCAATCGCGGGAGCGCCGGGCAGTGAGGCGGACTCCCCAACACCGAGTGGGGGCAGTTCAGGGCGATCAAGCAGCATGACGTCGATGGGAGGCAGCTCCGAGAAACGCAGAATAGGGTAGCCGCCCCACTCTCTGCTGGTTGGTAAACCATCCTCAAAGGTTACCCGCTCCTTTAAAGTGCGGCTGAGCATCTGGATCACATTACCATGCACCTGATGGCGAACGCCGGCGGGGTTCACCATCAGGCCCGCATCCTGACCTACATATAGGTTCTCGACGACAACCCGTCCACTCTTCACATTGACTTTAAGCTCAATCACCCAGGCGGCGAGCGCGGCACCAAAGCCGGGAAATTTACTATGTACGTACTGGGCGTAAGCGAATCCTCGGCCGTAGCGCCACTCGCCATCGCTACTCGGATTGGCGTTAGCGGTGCAGGGCTTCCAGTTCGCACGTTCGGCTAGCGCTTCGACAAGCTCGCAGGCGCGGTTATCTGCTAAGTAGCGTAACCGGTAGGCGACAGGATCTTCACCCGCCAAGTAGGCGAGTTCATCAATATAGCTTTCGTGGGCGAAGGTGCTGGGCAGCGCCGAGACACCACGCAGCCAGGAGGCGCGCATCAGGGTCGGGACGTCGTCGCACACTATTTGGCGATGAGGGTAGCGGTAGGGCGGCACCGACGTTCGATCTCCCATCTCAAAGGGGATATCAATCGGTGAGGCAGCGCCGGTCAGCAGCAGTGCCAAGGTGGGCGCACTGTTAGAGGGGTAGCGCGTATTAAAGCGATAGCCTGCCGGGCTGCCATCTGCGTTCAAGCCGCCCTGGATGGCCATATACTGAGCAGCCCCTTTAGGCTCCCAGGTGTGCTCCTGCTCACGGGTTAGTTGTACTCGGACAGGACGGCCAACCGCCTGAGAGAGCAGCACTGCATCCGCGCCAACGTCGTCGGCGCAGTTGCGACCATAGCAGCCCGAGGTTTCCATGCGGGTAATGGTGATAACGCCTTCATCCAAACCGGTAAGGCGGGCGAGGTCGGCGCGCAGGCTGTGTGGATTTTGGGTGCCCGACCATACGTGAAGGCCATCTTCATTGGCATCGGCGACAGAGCACGAAGGGCCGATGGAGCCATGCAGCTGGAAAGGCCACACATAGTGACGATTGAGCGGATGTTGTGCGGCGGCCAGAGCGTTATCGAGATCACCCTCTTCGAGGAGTATGCGCTGCTTGCTGGGCAGGTCGAGCAGTGCTTGCTCTATGTTGTCCAACTGAGGCAAGCCTTCGATTGGGCGCCACTGGATCTTTAGCTGCTTGGCTGCGGCAGCAGCCTGATCTTCACGCTCGGCCACCACGCCAACAAAGTCACCGACCACCACGACGCTTATCACACCTGGCAAATGCGCCACAGAGCTTTCATCTACCGCGATTAAACTGTTGCCAATAAAGTCGCCGCTATCATGGCCTACATAAGGCGGACGAATCACTCGCCCATGCAGCATGTTGGGCAGACGTAGGTCGTGGATAAAGGTCAATTGCCCGGTGGCCTTGGCGGGTATATCCACGCGGGAGGTCGATTGGCCGACCAGGGTATAATGGCTGACCGGCTTAAGCGGCACCTCATCGGCAAGCTTTAATGCATGACGGGTGCCCCGCAGCAACTCCCCAAAGCTAACGGATGAGCGGTTATTATCACTTGGCGTAATAGCGCCGTTCTGGCAGCTAAGTAGTGAGCGCTCAGTGTCAAAGTGCTTTGCTGCCAGGGTTAATAGGTACTCCCGCGCCTGTGCGGCAGCTCGGCGTAAAGGCTCGGCAGTGATCTGAATCGATGCACTGGCTATGGTGGGGCCTTGGTTGGGGGCTTCAACGGAGTTGCCCAGCACCATGGTGACGCTGTCGAACGCGACGTTGAGCTCTTCTGCAACAATTTGAGCAAGCGCCGTGCGTATGCCCGTGCCCAGGTCTACGTGGCCGTTGAAAGCCACGATATGACTATCGCTCAGTACGGCAATGAAGATCTCAGGCTCATGGGGGGTGAAGTTTGAGTGTGTACCTGGCTGTCCGGGCGCGGGCTTGGGGGGTGTAACCGGGTCGCGATAGATCACCAGAACATCAGACCCATACAGCAGTGACTCTCTTGTATAGTCTGATTTATCAGCCATGTCTGCCTCCCACGCTCGCGTTTACGATGATCAGTGCGGATGAATTTTAGGTGATGAAAGAGCGATAACTAAGGTAAAATTATAGCGTGTACGCCATAAAAGCATGATGAATTGATCCAGCGCAAGGAGTATTTCATACGTTGATGCATCATTTTGTTAACCAGTGCCATACTCGATACACGACGTCGCCAATAGATTAAGGATATGGAATGACAACGGATAGTGCGTTCAAACACTCGTCTTCCGGCGAGCACTCTACGCCTTCAGAGCAAGGGTATGATTTTTCTGAGCAAGTAGGGCATCTACTGCGTAAAGCCTACCAGCGGCATACGGCTATTTTTCAGCGCTACAGCAGCGATAAACAGCTCACGGCCATTCAATTTGTAACGCTGTGCACGGTGATGGAGCGCGGCCCCAGCTCGTTAACCGATATCGTCAACGCCACGGCGATTGATCCCGCCACTATCCGTGGCGTCATTAAACGTCTTAAAGCGCGGGGGTGGATCTCGCTAACCACCGACCCTAATGATCAACGCAAAGTCATGGTCGTGATCACTGAGGCCGGGGAGACATTAGTCGAGGCTATGGTGCCCAGTGCCAAGCAAATTAGCGATCAGACCATGAAAAATCTCAACCCGGCAGAGCGGGTTGCCTTAATGCATCTGCTGGAAAAAATGAACGCGGACTGATGACTCAACAGAGACGTCCGCTTCACCTGCGTTTTCGGATACTCCTAACGCTTCATTAAGTATCCCAGTGTTTCATCCAGTCCAATCACATCGCCATATTTGCTATCGATATCAAACAGGTTAGCTTCATGGGGCGCGGGGTGACGGTCACCCACGCAGTCACGCACGACCATCACCCGAAAGCCGTGCTGTACTCCATCAACGGCGGTGGCGCGAATGCAGCCACTGGTGGAACAGCCGGTAATGATGAGTGTATCGATACCCATGGCGACCAGTGTGGAGGCAAGCGAAGTTCCAAAGAACGCGCTGGCATACTGCTTGGTCATTACCAGCTCATCTTCACGGGGGGCCACCTCGGGGCAGAACTCGGCGTAAGGGTTGCCCGCCACCATCGCCCGCATGACCGGCGCCTTCTTGACCCAAATGCCACCATCGATTTGATCCGGGGCGTGATACAGGATGTTGGTGTGGATAACAGGCGTGCCAGTGCGCCGTGCGGTATTGAGTAGCGGCGGCATATTGGCCACCGCATCCACCACGCCCTGGGCAAATAGCGGCGAACCCGACGTGGTGTAGCCTTGCATAAAATCAACCACCAGCAGCGCAGGCGTTTTGCCAAAACCGATGCGCCCATCCCACACGCCTCGGTAGTTGTCCGTGGCAGTGTTATCGCTAACGCCATCGCTGTTATCAGTCGTGTGTGGCGACATGGTCGTCTCCTTAATCAGCACTCTATATCGTCAATAAGTACCTGATCTTGTTAGTAAGCCCCTGACAAGAGGGCGCCCGCGCCCGGTACGATGGGCTCAAGGTCGAGTGCCTTGAGCATGGCATAGGTGGTCGCGATAGCTGCGGTAACCACCGGCTTGCCGGTCAGGGCTTCGACCTTGGCGACGGCCGGTAGTGATGGCATTTGCACACAGGCTGACAAGACGATAGCGTCCACGTTACTTAAATCGAGACTGGCGACGATCTCGGGAAGATTAGCGGGGTCGTGGCGAGCGACATCCAGGTTATTGGGGATCTCAAGCGCTCGGTAGTCGAGCACGTCAATGCCTTCCTGACGTATGTAGTCGACCACCATTTCGGTCAGCGGCTTCATGTAGGGGGCCACTACCACCACGCGCTTGGCTTTCATCACACCCAGGGCATCAACCAGAGCACCGGCGCTGGTGACCACCGGCGTGTCGCAACCGTTCTCTTCGGTGCGGCTGCGCAAACGCTTTTGCGACTCTCGGTGGTAGCCGGGCCCCATCGCCATAATGGCAACCAGGCAGGCATACCCCATCACATCCACCGCTGCATCAGAAAGCTCCAGGGCGCAGCGATCCGACTCTGCATCCATGGCAGCCAGTTCGTCCTTGCTGACGTTCTTCATGCGCATGCGGCTGGAGTGAAAGGTAAAGCGTTCCGGGCGGATTAACTGCCGCGCCGTAAGCATGGCGGGTATTTCGGTCTCCATGGTGATATTGGAGCTGGGGACGATCTGGCCGATACGGTAGCTTTTGATCTCGTTCTTTATATAGTTGCTGGTCATGGTATTTGGCCTCTCTTAGAGTTCGCTGCCCAGGAAGTCTTCAAACGCGGCAAAAAAACCGTCGAAGTCATCCCAGGGAATCATGTGACCCGCTTTTTCCGCGGTAGAAATACGAACCGTCGGTAGAAGGGCGCGTATTTCGGCGCGATCTTCATCCTGGATAACCCCGCCCTTGCCTGCACACATCAGCAGCGTGGGCACTTTGATAGCGGGGAAATCCTGGTGGATATCGACGCTGTGGAACTCTTCAAACGCCTGAACGATGGCGGGCTCAAAGCAAGTGTGTAACCACTCGGCGCGTAATCGCAGTTGCTCGTCGCTCCAGGTGGGGCAGTAGTGGCGCATGGTCTCGATATCGGCACCACGTGTGCAGTCGCGAATCGAATCCACGTACCAGGGCAGCTTGCTGGGGTACTCACGGCGTCCTGGCCCTGAAACCGGTGGGTCGATAAGTACCAGTTTGTCGATTCCCTTGGCGCCGCGACTCATGGCGCGTAGCGCAAAGCGCGCACCCATGGAGTGGCCCGCCAGAATGACATTGCTCAGACCCAGCGCATCAATAAAGGCGATCACATCGTCGGCGCAAGTGTCGGTGTCATAATCGAGCTCGGGTCCGGTAGACGACAAGCCGCGTCCACGAACATCCAGCACATAAGTGTCGAAATGCTGGCCGAGCCGCTCGGCCACAAAACGCCAGGTGATGGCTGGGCTGGTAATGCCCGGTATCAGTACCAGCGGTTGGCGCGAAGTCTCGGCGCTGTCGGCAAAGCGCAGGTAGTGCTGACGAATACCATTGGCGTGCACGTTGGCGCCATAGAGATAGGTGCTGTTCATGCTGGGCTCCCTTGACTGGTTGGTTGCTTCAGCGGTACTTCAAAGGGGTCATAGGCGAATACCCAGGCCGGGTCTTCGTCTTCCCGTAACCAGGTATTGTCGTGGGAAACCTGCTGAACCCGCGAGGCGCGTTCAAAACGGTTGGTGCGGTAAAGTTCGAATGCCTGCTGGTAGTGCTCGGCGCCCACTTCCTCCAGGCAGCGTACCAGCATGGCGGCATCCTCGATGGCCATGGCAGCGCCCTGGGCCATATGAGGCTTCATCGGGTGGCAGGCATCGCCCAGCAGCACCAGTCGATTTTCATGCCACAGTGGCAGCGGGTTGCGCTCCAGCAAGGGCCATTTGGTGACGGTTTCAGTGCAGTCAATCAGCGCTTGTACGGTGGGGTGGTAACCCTCGAATGCTTTGCGCATCTCTTCCCGTGAGCTGTCGACGAAGGAAGTGCCGTGGTTCCAATCGGGTTCAGGCACGCCGGTAACGTAGTAATACTCCTTCTCGTCGCCGGTCACGAAGTACACCATCATGTGCCGGTCTTCCGACCACCACTTCACGCAGGCTTCGAAATCCAGGTCGTATGCCTTGAGTTTTTCGGCAGAGATAATTGCCCGGTGGGCAACCCAGCCGCTATAGATCGGAGCCTCTGGGCCCAGCAGCTTCTCGCGCAGGCGAGAATTGACCCCGTCTGCGCCGATCACCAGGTCAGCCTCTTCCGTCGAGCCGTCAGCGAAGGTCATGACGACCTTGCCGCCGCTGTCGTCTACATCGACCAGGCGCTTATCGAAATAGAGGTTGTCCTGGTCGAGCGTGCTGACCATCAATTCGTGCAGGTCACCACGGTGTACGGTGATGTAGGCCGCCCCATAGTTTTCGCGAGCAAACTCGCCTAGCGGGATGCGAGACTGATACTCGCCGGTCATGCCGTTGCGGCTGAACCAGTAATCGGGGTGTGAGCCCATGGCATTGAGCTTCTCTTCAATACCAATGCGGCGCATTACTTTCATCACGTTGGGGCCAAGGTGAATGCCTGCCCCAAGGCGCGCAAACGCTGGTGCCTGTTCGTACACCTTGGTGGGGTAGCCCGCTTTCTGCAGTAGTGCGCCTGCAGCGGCGCCGCCAAGGCCCGCGCCAATAACGGCTATGGTGGGTTTATTGTTCATATCCTGGTTTCCTCGCTGTTTTATTCGCCTATCACTCGTTTCTAAATGCGTTCGTGAATGCTATAAAACAACGTATACACCATTTATTTTTTGGTCAAGAATTAGTTTCGAAATTATTTTTTTACGAAAACAAGGCGGTATTTTTAAATAAATGTATGAATTTAATGGATTTATTGATGTTTTTTTGGTTTTATGCAAAAACTTGAACAACGTGTACATTGAGTGCTATACGTTTATTAGGCTTGTTTTTATAGCGTACGCACCTTTAATGCTCGATGGGTATTAGCTCTGCACTTAGCTGGTGCAAGTCGATTGGCCGTATGTGAAAGGTAGATGAAAATAGGCTGGTTTAAGGTGCTACGAAGCGCGTTTGGCAGGCAGTATTTATTAGTAATATCTAAGTCATATCCAAGCCCTATTCAGAGCAAGAGGGCGGGCTTAACAATAACGATGATGATCCCCTATGACGCTAAAGCTAACTATCAATGGGCAAGAACGCGAGCTGGCCGTGCCGCCGCAGACACCATTGCTCAATGTGTTGCGTAACGACCTGGCGCTCAATGGACCCAAGTATGGCTGTGGTTTGGGCGAGTGCGGGGCATGCAGCGTATTGATTGATGGCATGGCCGCACGCACCTGCGTGCTGCCCGTGTCCGCTGCCGTTGGCCATGAGGTAACCACCCTTGATGGTCTTTCCCAGGGCGGTGAGCTTGACCCTGTACAACAAGCCTTTATCGATGCTCAGGCAGCCCAGTGTGGCTACTGTTTGAACGGCATGATCATCACTATTCGTGCGCTGCTAAATCATAATACCCAACCCTCTACGCAGCAGATTCGCACCGCTTTAGAGCATAACCTCTGCCGATGTGGCACCCATGTTGAAATTCTCCAGGCAGCGGAGCGTGCCGTGGTCATTAACGCGGCCGCGTTGCAGGAGGCTTCTCATGAGTGAAGGGTCGATGCTCCATGGTCAGCAAGAACAGGCCGGCATCCCCGCGCTGCTAGCGCAGGCACGTTTTGGTGTCGTCGTGCGTCCACCTTACTACCGGTGGAATGGTGAGCGTTTTGAGAGTGATCGCTTAGTTGGCGTCGATAGCAGCCGCATTGCCTCACTATCTGGATCTATTGAAGTCGTGGTGGAAGGGAATTTTGTGGGGGTGGTTGCCGATAGTTTGGCCTTGGCGACCGATGCCGCTAAACAACTGAAGGTTGAGTGGCAGGCCGTTCACCAGACGCCCGAAAAAGCGCCTGAAAGCGATCAAGCGCCCTCTGATTCGCCTCTTGTAAAGCCTGGCCAGTCGTACATGCATTCGAACCATGGGTATGGCTGGCCGAGTCGCATGCGCTGGGGCAGTCACCCCAGCTGGGTAATTGCCGATTGTTGCGACCAACAATTGAGTGTGTGGGGGAAAACCGTCACCCCAGCGGCGCTTAAACAGGATCTAAGCCGGTTAACCGCGCTGAATATTAGCCAGATTGAGCTTTATAGCGCCGATGGTAAACACGCATCAAATCAGGCCTCAGGGCTGGGTCGCCATTGCGGTGACGATGCCGCCGTGGATGCGGCGTTGATGTCGCGGGCGGTGGGCGGCCCGGTAGCCGTCTGGCTTGATGCCCGCTACGCCAAAGATGTTCAGGCGTTGGGCCAAGCGCAGCGAATTACCTTAAACGCGGATATTGCCAGTAGTGGTGAGATAGCCCGTTATCACTATCAGCAGGCCAATCTCACTGGTGAGGTGGCTGCCGTAGGGTTGTTGTTAAGTGGTAGGGCCGCGATAACAACGTCTAGCGCTGAGGCCACCGCCGGCGAGCAAGACACAACGCCGTTCTCGCCCTATGTATTTCGCGACCAATACCTTGCCGCACGCTCCCAGTCAGACTCGCTCTCCACCAATTCCACCTTGATGGGTATACAGCAGACGTTCGCTCGAGAATCTTTTTTAGATGAGGTTGCCCGCGAGAGTGACCAAGACCCTGTCGCGCTGCGACTTCGACATCTTGACGATGCGCGTGGTATTGAGCTGATTGAGTCCGTTGCTAAACGGGCCGAGTGGCAAAGGGCGTTCAATCCATCAGCGGACTCTTTACCCCAGGATCTATTGCGCGGGCGGGGTTTTGCCTACTCCCAACTACCTGACCGCGAACAACGCGTGGAATCGGGAGTGCGCTCTGCCTGGATTGCCGATGTGGAGGTCAATCGCGTTACCGGCGATGTTCAGCTTACCCGTTTGGTCGTTGGTCAGGACGTCGGCTCTGATGTGGATACTGATCGCCTTCAGCAAACGCTACAGGCCCGGGTTTTGGGCGAGGCGCGCCCCCTTTTGGGGCAAGCGCCCAGTTTCGACGAGTGGGGTGACGGCAGTCGTGCGCTGACTAAAAGTGAATATTCAGCAGGATTACCAACCACCGCTTCTTCGCCAAGCCCTGTTGAGGGAGGTGTTAATCAAACCGTCGGTGAAGACGTATTAACCGGGGCGGAGCTATCGCCGGGTGTTGCGGTAATAGCCAATGCGCTTTTTGATGCCACCGGCCTGCGTTTTCGCCAACCACCGTTTACCGCCAAGCGCGTGCGCCAGGCACTCGAAGCTTCGTCCACCGAGGAGGCAGGGCGCCCATCTAAATTGAAACCGCCGCGGTCAACGAAACGGCGCTGGTTAGCCGCTGCAGCGTTCACCACCATTGCCGGCACTGCGGCCATGGCTTGGCCGTGGAAAGGAGCCATTGCACCTGTCTCACGGCCAGCCACCAACCTTTATTCTGCCGAGACCATTGAGCGCGGGCGACTCGTTGCGGCTGCAGGCGACTGCGCGGCGTGTCATACCACCGAAGGTGGCGTGACCAATGCAGGTGGGCGTGGGTTTGAGACACCTTTCGGGACGCTCTACAGCACGAACATTACGCCGGATGAGGCGACGGGGATTGGTCAGTGGTCTTACGCAGCCTTTGAGCGCGCCATGCGCCACGGCATTAGCCGCGATGGCAGCCACCTGTATCCCGCGTTCCCCTATACGGCGTTTGCCAAGACCAGTGATGCCGATTTACAGGCGCTTTACGCCTACTTAATGGCTCAGCCCCCCGTGTCGACTGAAAAAAAAGCCAATGCGCTCACTTTCCCCTTCAGTGTGCGTAGCTTAATGGCAGGCTGGAATACGCTTTATCACGACGCAACTCCTTTCCAGCCTGACCCCATGCAGAGCGAACTGTATAACCGGGGCGCCTACCTTGCCGAAGGATTAGGCCACTGCAGCGCTTGCCATAGTCCCCGCAATGCCATGGGCGCTGAGAAAAGCGGCGAGGCGTACTTTGCCGGTGCCTTTGTAGATGGTTGGGAAGCACCACCGCTTAATACGCTGTCGCGTGCGCCCATCCCGTGGAGTGAAACATCGCTTTACGACTATCTGCGCCACGGTGAATCTGAGCTTCACGGCGTTGCCTCTGGCCCTATGGCCCCGGTGGTAGCGGGGCTGGCTGAGCTGCCTGAATACGATGTGCGGGCTATTGCCCACTATGTGGCCGCCCAGATGCAGGCGCCCACAAGTAATAGCGATGCGGCCGTGGCAGACGCTACGCAGCGCGTGACCAGTGCAGCTGTTAGCTCAACAGAAATGGAGGCAGGGGAGCGGCTCTTCGAGGGCGCCTGTGCGGCGTGCCATGTCGATTCTGGCGTTCCTACCTTTTCGAGGGCGGGCACTAATCTGGCGCTGAATACCAATTTACACAGCGATCATCCCGATAACGTTATTCAGTCAATTTTGGGGGGTGTCCACGCCGAACATGTTCCCGGTATTGGTAGCATGCCAGGCTTTGCCGACAGCTTTAGTAATACCCAGGTCGCTGATTTGACGACCTATCTCCGAGCGCGTTTTGCCCCAGAGAAAGCGCCTTGGCAAAAAGTAAAACAACGTATCGCAGATATACGCCAGCCTCACCACAACAACACTCACTCTTCTCCCTGACGTAATAAAACGAGGTGGATTATGAAACGCAGTAAATGGATATGGCTAGTATGGGCAGTGGTCCTGCTGAGCTACCTGGTGCCTTATACCCTCTTGAGCGGTGTCGCGCTTTGGTACGGCAGTTTCCTGTTCTGGATGTTGGCAGGGTTGGCCATCATTGCGCTGAATGTGTTTATCACTAAAGATTTTGAGGAGCACAGCAATGACTGAGTCACTTATCTGGTGGTCCATTGCCATCTACTTATTAATCGCTATTGGCATTGCGATTATGTCTCGCCAAGGCCCTTCCGAAAGTATGTCGGGATACTTCCTGGGTAACCGACAAATGAACGGCTTTGTCTCGGCGCTGAGCTACAGTGCCACTACCTACAGTGCCTTTATGATGGTGGGCTTGGCAGGTCTTACCTATGCCGGCGGCGTTGGCGCGCTCGGTTTTGAAATCATCTATTTCGCCGGTGTCTCTCTGGTGGCTGTTTTCGGTCCCAAATTCTGGGCAGTCGGCAAGAAGTTCGGCTATGTGACGCCCAGCGAGATGCTGGGCCACCGCTACAACAGCAAACATGTGGCCATGGCTGTCTCGATTGCCAGTTGTATCTTCCTGATTCCCTACTCGGCCGTTCAGCTCGCGGGTGTCGGTTACCTGTTGCAGGGGATTACTGATGGCGCGATTACCTTTACTACCGGGGTGGTGCTGGCCACGGTGATCGCCATCTTCTTCTCCTATATCGCGGGGATTCGTTCGGTGATGTGGACCGACTCGCTCCAGGCCATCATGATGATTGTTGCCTCAACCCTGGTGGCCTTCCTGGTGATCCAGGGCTTGGGTGGTTTCGGCGCACTATTCGATACGCTGGCAACGGAACATCCGCAGTCACTCACGGTGCCTGGCCCTGGCCTGTTCAGCTTTGTCACTTTCCTGGGGCTCACCATTCCCTGGTTCTTCTTTAGTATCTCCAACCCACAGGTCAGTCAACGCCTGTTTATGCCCTCCTCGCTGCGCTCCATGCGCCACATGCTGATTGGCTTCCTGGTGTTTGGTTTTATCTACACCATGGTCTCTGTGCTTTGGGGTTTCTCTGCCTTAGCCGCTTTCCCAAGTCTTGCAAGTGCAGATTTAGCCACGCCCACGCTGTTGGCCTCGGAGTTTGTACCGCCAGTGCTTGGCGTCATCGTAATGATCGGCATCATGGCCGCCGCCGTCTCCACCATCGATTCGATCATGCTGACCCTGGCGTCCATGGTCTCCCGCGACGTCTATGCGAACGTTAAACCGAACGTCAGTGAAAAGCGCCAACTGCTGGTGGGCAAGTTCGTGGTGCCGGTGATCGCACTGATGGCGCTGGCCTTTGCCGAGCTGCAGCTTGACCTTATTGCGGTGCTGTCGGTGGCTGCTTCCTCTGGTCTGGTAGCCATGGTGCCCGCCCTTATCGGTGCCTTCTATTGGAAGCGCGGTACTGGCGTCGGTGCACTGGTAAGCGTGGTGGGCACCAGCGCCTTTGTACTGCTGATGTATGCCACTGGTAATTCACTGCTGGGCCTGCCCGCCGGTGTATGGGGCATTGTGGTCGCTAGTGTGCTGTTTGTTGGCGTTAGTTTAGCCACCAAGCCTCATCAAGCCACCACGGATGCTTTCTTTGCGGCTATCTCTGAAGAGCTGAGCAAAAAGCGCAGTACTACCACCGATCAAGCGACGAAAGAGGCGGCTGCCTAATTGACGTTCAGCTTTGACCCGATAACACCATAGAGCGCTTGGTGTGCCCAAAGGCGAGCACGAGCGCTCTCAGCTAACACTTCCCGGTACGTTACAGCTGTGCTTTCGCCTGGGGAGTTAGGAGACTTTATGGATCACGCAAGCTTTGCCGAAATTTGCCTCCATCAGCTAAAAATGTCCGGCGTACATGAAGGCGAAAAACTCGTCGTACTGACCCAGGGCAGCGAACGCCTTGATTATGCGGATGCCTTTATGGCGGCGGGGCAGCGTTTAGGCGCCAATATGTACCATATGCGGTTACCCGCGCCGTTACCTACCGGTGGCTGGGCCGTGGGAACAACGGGGCTTGCTAGCATGCCCGATGCGGTGGAAGCGCTTAAAAACTGCGACATGTTGATCGATTGTATTTTCCTGCTGTTCTCTCCCGAGCAAATGGCGATCCAAGCCGCGGGTACGCGTATATTGACGGCGGTTGAACCGCCAGAATTACTGGCCAGAATGTTGCCCACCAAGGAACTAAGGGAAAAGGTTGAACTGGCCGCCGCGCTGTTGGAAAAAGCCAAAGTGATGCGCATTACCTCGCGCCATGGCACTGATGTCACCTACCAACTGAATACTTATGAGACGGTTGCTGAATATGCCTGTACTGACGAACCGGGGCGTTGGGATCACTGGCCCTCTGGCTTTGTGTTCACCGGCGGTGATGACGATGGTGTTGATGGCACCATTGTGGTGGCGCCGGGCGATATTCTGCTTCCCCAAAACATGTATGTTCGAGAGCCTATTACCTACACCATTGAAAAGGGCTGGATTACCGATATACGTGGTGGGCTCGATGCGGAGCTAGTGAAATCCTATATGGATAGCTTTAACGACCCGCGCGGCATGGGCATGAGCCACGTGGGCTGGGGCATGAACCCGAACGCCAAATGGCACCGCATGGTGCCAGGGGAGTTCCCTGGCGGCATGGGGATGGAGCCGCGTAGCTTCTATGGCAACGTCATGTTCTCCACCGGCCCGAACAGCGAATTGGGCGGGTCTAACGATACTGCCTGCCATCTGGATATTCCCATGCGCAACTGCTCGCTTTTCCTGGACGATGAGCCCATCGTCATTGATGGCGATATCGTCGTTAAAGAGCTGCAGATGGCTAGGGGTTAATACGCTAATAAGTAGTGATACTGATAAAAAGCCAGCGTTAACTATTCACTGAGGTCGGAATCAACCCGTAGCGGGGGTCTTTCGCCATGGATGGCGAAAGTAGCGCCCATGGATGGGTTCACAGCGCCCCCGCGTAGGGTTGTGCAGACCGTTGGGTTGCTTTTGCGGCTACTTCTTCCAAACCATTAACTGCTGACGATAATCTTCCTGCGCCTGACTGGCACTAAAAGGGGTTAACCACACTTCAGTGCCGGGCAAACACTGGGCCAGCGTAGCGCAGGCGACGGGGGTGAGGGCGCCTAGGCGCGGGTAGCCGCCGATTGTCTGGCGGTCGTTCATCAGTACGATAGGCTGGCCGTCCGGTGGTACTTGAACTGCTCCCAGCGGAATGCCTTCGGAAATAATGCCCTTTAGTGAGCCGTGTAGGGCTGGGCCGGTGAGGCGTACGCCCATCCGGTCGGCGCGATTATCCACTGTCCAGGGTTGGTTGAACGCCTGGAAAAGTGCATGGCCACTGAAGGAGGCAATTTGCGAGCCGAGCACGATGGGTAAGCGGCAGCCAGACGCAGGCATGCGCGGGCCCTGGCTTTCAGGAATGCGCCGCACCGCTGGAGCGGTGCCTTTCCAGGTTAACCGGTCGCCCACTTTTAGCGGTTTGCCATCTTCCTGTAAGCCCCCCAATTGCTCGCGGGCAGTGCAGGAGCGGCTGCCCAGCACTTCTGGCGCATTTAGTCCGCCGGGAAAGGCGAGATAGGCGCGCAAACCCTGGCGCGGTTGGCGAAATACCAGGCGCTGGCCCGGCAGTAGCTTGAAACTGGTATTGGGTGCAAGCGGTTTGCCATCCAACTGGGCGTCTAGATCGGCGCCGGTCAACGCCAGGCGCACCTCGTGTTCGGTTTCAAAGCTCAAGCCGCCGCCCATGACGATTTCCAGCGCAGCGCTGTTTAAAGCGTTGCCCAGCAACCAATTGGCCCAGCGAAACGAGATCCAGTCGGCAGCGCCACCCTGAGTAACGCCTAAGTGGCCGACGCCAAACCGCCCGGTATCTTGGATAAGCGCCAGCGGTCCCGCCTGTTTAACCACTAGCCCCTTTTGTGTTTCATTCATGGCAGCGTGACTCATGGGCGCTCCTCCATGGGCGTGGTATCGCCACCATCTGCTTCAAACTCTTCCCGGGAGATCGCTCTAAAGCGCACCTTGTCGCCGGGGCGAAACAGTGGCTCGCCACGTTTGGCGTGCTCGAATAGCGGCACGTTGGTGCGGCCCAGAATATTCCAGCCGCCCGGCGAAAGCAGCGGATAAATCGCGGTTTGGCGATCAGCAATGCCCACGCTACCTGCGGCGACTTTGCGGCGCGGCGTTTTCAAGCGCGGCGTAGCGAGAGATTCGTCTACCAAGCCCATAAAGCCGTAACCGGGGGCAAACCCCAACGCAAATACGCAGTAATCGTGGTTGCAGTGCTGCTCGATAAGCTCGTCGACGCTCAAACCAGCGCGTTTGGCGACCAGTGGTAACTCGGGGCCCACGCTTTCGTCGTACCACACCGGGATATCGTGCAGCTCACCGGCTTGAGTATCCACAGGGGTAAGACCAGAAAGCGCCTTGTGAATAAGTTGAATCGCCTCGCTATGGGTTAACTGCTGGCAGTCGTAATGCAGCAGCAGCGTGGTGTAAGAGGGCACCAGGTCAATTAACATGCTTCCAAAGGCATTACGCAGCGCCTGATCGGCGGCGATTATCCAGGCCATATTGGTTTCGTCGATGGTGTCGAATAATCGCACCATCAGGGCATCCATGGCGGCGGTTTCAATGCGCATTTCAATATTGGGTTTCACACCGGCTCCAGCGCCTGAAAGGCCTCGCGAATAGCGCGTACGGCGGCCACTGACTCGGGGTTGTCGCCATGAACGCAGAGCGTATCGCAGGCTAACTGCAGCGTTGTGCCGTCGAGTGCGGTGAGCGGCTCGCCTTTGGCCAGCTTGATGGCTTGATTGACGATGGTGTTCTGGTCGTGGTGCACAGCGTTAGGCAGCCGTCGTGAGGCCAAGTGGCCGTTACCGTCATAAGCACGGTCGGCAAAGGTTTCGAACCAGAGGGTAATGCCCATTTTGGCGGCCAGCTCGCGATGTGGTTCGGGGTCCGCGGTGGACATAATCATTAGCGGCAGGCTGGCATCATAAGCACGTACCGCGCGCATGACGCCTTCGAGCAGCACCGGGTTGGCGGCCATATCGTTGTACAGCGCACCATGGGGTTTGATGTAGCTCAGTTGGGTGCCTTCCGCTTGGCAGATGCCCGCCAAAGCCCCCACTTGGTAGAGCACCATATCTTCCGCTTCTTCCGGCGAGCAGGCCATTGAGCGGCGGCCAAAGCCCATCAAATCCGGGTAACCCGGGTGCGCGCCAATGCGGGTGCCATTTTGTACCGCTAGCTTGACGG
>Ga0208919_1000905_pt1 | contig 18124 bp, 20 predicted proteins | sample 4_EtaG_FD_184076 | JGI IMG/M metagenome (GOLD analysis project Ga0208919, IMG submission 184076) | Marine viral communities from the Subarctic Pacific Ocean - 4_ETSP_OMZ_AT15127 metaG (SPAdes) (version 3) | ecosystem: Environmental > Aquatic > Marine > Oceanic | place: Pacific Ocean | collected...
AACCTGCCCAGACGACTACCGGCGTTGCCAGCAGCAGTTGAATCCAGTTAGAGGTTTGCTGGGAAATAAAATGCATAAGGCCAAACACGTGGCCACCCATTTCTAGGGCAAACACGGGCAGGGTCAGTACGAGGCCGATCCAGAAACGCCGGGTCATGTCCTTGAGTTCGTCCGAAGGGCCGGTGTCGGCAGACACAGTCTCAGGTTCCAACGCCATGCCGCAGATTGGGCAGTCGCCTGGGCCTTCTCGTCGAACTTCTGGGTGCATCGGGCAAGTATAAATAGATCCCGAGGGTGCTGACGCTTGTGACTGTTTGCTTGGCTCAAGATACGCATCAGGCTTGGCAACAAACTTTTCCTGACACTTTTCTGAGCAGAAGTACCATGTCTTACCCGCGTGATTGGCACGGTGGTGAGTAGCATGGGGATCAACGTCCATGCCACAAACAGGGTCTTTCACTTTTGTCTCGGCATGGTCTTCAGACATCGTTCATTCCCCCGGTTTGGCGAACAAGGCGCACGACCTCGTGCTCTTTTAAGTTCTAATAGCTCTAATAGTCTAGAACTCATGTGCAGCCTTTAAGTCAAATATGTGGCATGGCAGGTGTTTGTATCAGCCTACCAAGAGGTGTTGTGTCTGGCGATTACACGGTGGATGTAGCAAAAAATCCCACCTAAAACATTACCCTGACACCCGCAACCACGCCGGTGTCTTCGCTACTAACCCCACTAGCTCGAGTAAGGTCGGCGGTATCGCCATACTCTTTTACCCAGTAAGCGCCCACGTACGGAGCGAAGCGGCGGGTGACCTCGTAGCCGAGACGCATCCCCACACGCACTGAGTTGAGCCCCTCGCCCACACCAAACTCCTCGACTTCACTGGCAGCAACGGCAATTTCAGTACGTGGTTGAAGATAAAGGCGTTGTGTCAGGCGCAGGTCGTATTCGCCCTCAAAACTGGCGGCCAGATCGCCGTCCTCGCTCAGTTGTAGGGAGACATCGGTTTCGATGCCATAGGGCATCACGCCTTGCAGGCCCACCACAGCATAGGTTCGCTCGGCGTGGTCATCGGAAAAGACGCCACCCTGATAACCCACGCCGCCCTGTAACTCCCAAAAGTCGGCAACTAGGCGGCTGTACAGCAGTTCAAGGGATTCGAACTCGGCATCCTCGCCGTCGCCCTGGACGTTCTCGCCTTCCGACTTAAGGTATACACGATTAATATCACCGCCGTACCAGCCTTGAAAGTCCCAAACAACGGCCTCTTCGCCGTTGTCGGGCACGCTATATTCAAGGCGATCAAAGAGCGCCATCCCCATATTGTGTTCCATCATCGGGGCTGGCCAATCATTCGGCGCGTCGTAACCATCTTCCGCCTGGGCAGCGGTGGTCATGGCAAACGCTAAGCTAATGCCAGTGAAGTAGAACTTGGCTTTCATACTGCCTCCTTAAGAAACCTGAACAACGCGGAACATGCCAGCATCCATGTGATAAAGCAGATGGCAATGGAAGGCCCAACTGCCTTCGGCATCTGCCGTGATCAGCGCCGAAACCCGCTCGCCGGGCTTAACATTCAGGGTGTGTTTACGCGGAATCAGCTCACCCTGACCGTTTTCCAGCTCCATCCACATGCCGTGTAGGTGAATGGGGTGTTCCATCATGGTGTCGTTGATCAGTATTAAGCGCAGCCGCTCGTCTTTCTCGAAGTGAATTGGCCCAGTTACTTCGCTAAACTTCTTGCCGTCGAACGACCACATGTAGCGTTCCATGTTGCCGGTGAGGTGCAGTTCAAGCTCGCGTCTGGGCTCGCGGCGGTCGGGCCATGGCGTGAAGGCCTTCAAGTCTCGGTAAACCAGAACACGACGCTCATCGGGGTCAATGCCTATGCCCACTTGACCATAGCGTGAGCCCGGCTGGGCGTCGCCAGCTGCCAACATACCGCTTGCGAGCATGTTGCGCTGCTCTCCGGCCATGCCATTGGAGTGATCCATGTTGTTCATACCCGACATATCCGAATGGTCTATTCCCTCCATGTTGGAATGATCCATACCCTCCATATTTGACATAGCCGAGTGATCCATTTCTTCCATGCTGGCGTGGTCCATCCCCTGCATGTTCGACATGCCCGAATGATCCATTCCTTCCATAGTGGAATGATCCATGCTGGTCATGCCGTGGGCACCCATGGCTTCCATACCGCGGTCAGCAATTTGGCGACGGTCCGGAATCTCCGCCTGCATGCCTTCGCGCGGGGCTAAAGTGGCGCGAGCGTAGCCGCTGCGATCCATGGATTCGGCGAAGATGGTGTAGGCCTGATCGTCTTCGGGTGACACCAAAACGTCGTAGGTTTCGGCAACGCCGATTCGGAACTCATCGACAGGTACGGGCTGAACCGGTTGGCCGTCGGCGGCCACTACGGTCATTTTGAGGCCGGGTATACGTACATCAAAGTAGGACATCGCCGAGCCGTTGATCACTCGCAGTCGTACACGTTCGCCCGGCTTGAACAGCGCGCTCCAGTTTTCCTCAGGGGAATGGCCGTTGAGTAGGTAGGTGTAGGTGCTGCCAGTGACATCCGCGATGTCCCGCGAACTCATACGCATTTTGGCCCACATGCCGCGCATCTCGGCGGTGGGGGCCAAGCCGTTTTGCCGTACATCGGCGAAGAAATCGGCAACCGTGCGTTCCTGGAAGTTGTAGTAGCCCTCCATGGTTTTCAGGTTGCGAAATACCGACATGGGGTCTTCAAAGGTCCAGTCGGTGAGCAGTATCACGTGCTCGCGGTCATAGCGGAAGGGTTCGCGCTCGGCGGCGTCGATAATCAGCGGCCCCACGTGGCCTAGCTGCTCCTGCATGCCGGAGTGGCTGTGATACCAGTAGGTGCCATTCTGGCGAACAGGGAAACGGTAGGTGAAGGTTTCACCGGGCGCAATGCCAGCAAAGCTTACCCCTGGTACCCCATCCATTTCCGGGGGCAGAATTAAGCCGTGCCAGTGAATGGAGGTGGACTCATCGAGCAGATTGGTGACGCGCAGCACTGCGTCCTGACCTTCCTTCAGGCGAATCAACGGGCCGGGGCTGGTGCCGTTGATACTAAAAGTGCTCGCTTCCTGGCCATCAATCGGAATGGATTCACGCCGGATGGCCAGCGATACCACCGGGCCTTCTTCCACGCCTTTGGAATAGACGTTTGTACGCCCCCAGGGGGTGGCCCAGGCGGGGCTTAAGCCCATTGCTGCGGCGGAACCTAACCCTAGCGCCGCGCCGCCTTTCAACACCTGGCGACGTGAGAGTGGGTGGGTGATGATGTTCGAACGCGTCATATAAAGCTCCCATCGCTGATGAATATCATCATCTTGGGGGAGCAAGCTGAATCAACGCTGAAAAACAGTTAAGCGGATGTCACTGCCGTTAATGGGAGCGTGGTGATAACCCGCAGACCACCCAGTGGGCTGCGCTCAAACTGGCAGTGACCGTGATAGCGTTCTACCAGCTGCGTCAAAATAGCAAGCCCCAGGCCGTAACCGGGATGGCGTTCATCCAGCCGAGTGCCACGCTCACCTAAACGAGGTATGTCGCTTTCCGCGACGCCGGGACCGTCATCATCAACAGTTAGCATGAGCGTTTGCGGCGTAACGTCGATATGGCAACAAATCTCTTGTTTGGCCCATTTGCCAGCATTATCCAGCACAATGCCCAATATTTCGGAGTAATCGTGGGCATCAATAGGGACCTGATCACGCTGATTAATTGCCTGCGTTAGTTCGAACGCCTGCTGAGGGTAGAGACTACGGAACATGCTCATTAGGCGTTGACTGTCGCGGATGAGGTGGGTCAAACGCCCCGCATGAGGGCCTGCGATACGCGCACGGCGAAGCTCGGCATCCAATTGTACGTTGATATCTTCTAGCCGCATCAGAAGCTTATGGCGGCGGCTGTCGTCAATTGGCCGGCTGCCCCTGAGCACTTGGGTGATCGCCGCCAACGGTGTTTTAAGCGCATGAGAAAGGTTGGCAACTGACTCCCGTGAGCGTTGCAAACGTAGGTCGATGTCATCCATAAAGCGATTGAGCTGCGCGACCAAACCATCTAGCTCGGCGGGCGCGTTCAGAGAGAGTCGCTGACGCTCGCCTGCTTGCAGGGCTTCAAGCTGATCACGCAACTGCCACAGGGGCTGCAAACCACGGTTAACGGCCAACATGTTGAGCGCGACCAGAACCGAAAGTAAGCCTGCAGCAATACCGCCTACCCACCAGTGCAACGTGGCTAGCCCATTTTCTACCTGAGAAAAATCCTCACCAATCAGCAATACGCCGGTGCTGTCCTGCCACTCGAAATGCTGGCGATACACCAGCAAATGGCGCTTGCCACGCTTTACCTCGATGAGCGCATTACCTTCTTCGTTCAGTAACATTGCGAGCTGTCTCTGCCACTCTGGGTCTGAGGCGCTGGTCTCACCATTGAGACGTAGTACGTAAAGGTGATGAAATACTTGGTAAGTTTTGCTAGTCGAGACGAGCGATGTGGGCATTGCCAACCGGTCATTTTCTAACTGTGATACAGCATGTACGGCTTCACGCTTGAGGCGTTCACCAAGAAAATCCTTAGCAAGCTTTTGCAGAAACACGCCGTGCAGCAACCATGTCAAGCCAACAACCAGCAACGCGACGCCGCCCAGCCAAGCTAGTAGACGAAACCGTAAGCTGCGTTTATCAACGTGAAACAAAAATATACCCCTGGCCGCGGCGCGTCTGGATGATCGACTTGCCAAGGTAACGGCGCAGACGCGCCACGTATACCTCAACAAGGTTAGGTGCGGCGGCGTCTTGCTCCAATGCGTAAAGCTGTTCTAGCAGTCGCTCCTTGGAGTGAATGCGATCGGGGTGAAGCATCAGGTAACGCAGTAGCCGAAACTCGGTGGCAGTAAGCGAACGCCATGCTGATTCTTCGCTGCAAACACGTTGGCTCGCTTCATCCAAGGAGACACCGTTGAGAGTGATGACTTGGGATAGCTGGCCAGACCGCCTGCGCAGTAGTGCCTTTAGGCGTGCCATCAGTTCGGCTTCGTGAAATGGTTTAGTGAGGTAGTCGTCGGCCCCGGTTTCCAAGCCAACTACCTTGTCTTCCCAAGTATCGCGCGCAGTGAGTATCAAAACAGGAGTAGTACGTTTTTGTTTACGCCACTGGGTGAGTAGTTCAAGCCCCGAGCCATCGGGTAACCCAATATCTAGGATGACAAGCTCGTACTCTTCGGTTGCCATAAACGACGCAGCCGCCTTGACAGAGGCGGCTACATCGACGAGGTAACCGTTGTCTTTCAGACTTTCAGCTAGGCTCTCGGCTAACAGGTCATCATCTTCCAGAAGCAACAGTTTCATAAGCTGATATCGCGTTAAAAGTTAATATCACCATACATTCCTGATTCATAATGACCAGGGATATTGCAGGCGTACTCCAGACTGTCAACATCTGAGGAAGCCGTCCATACCAGCGTTTTGGTTTCACCTCCCCCGATGGTGATAGACGGCATTTGCCCGCCATGTGCACCTTCCGCCATGTCGTGACCACCGTGTCCGCCATGACCTTCACCATGACCACTACTCATTTCTTGCATCATCTTACGGTGCTCTTCCTGGGCGGCTTTATCACCTATCACGAACTCATGCTCAAGATTACCGGTGTTGGAAATTTCAAATTTAATGGTCTCACCGGCGGTAACTTGGATATCTTCAGGATCAAACCACATATCGCCTGCTTCAAAGCTAATAGTGCGATCAACATCGGCAGAGCTCGCGTCATTGAGAGAACCATCATGTTCGCCCGCTGCCCAAGAGGTGGACCCCATAACACAGAGTGATATTGTCAGTAGACTGTAGGTCAGGTAGGTCTTGCGCATCATGTTTACCTCTTAGTGGTGTACCTAAGCGTTATAGCGTACCAACCTGAAATGAGCCTGAACCTCATGTCATTTAGTGTTAGTTGCCTAAGGACACCTTCAATACAGCGGTGAGCTCGCTGCGGATTAGTGTCACGTCCATCGCCTCAATGACCTGTCGTGCATCGCTTGCAGCGCGCGGATGGTATCGGCCTTGCCTTCCGGAGAGCGTTGCTTATAGCTATTAAGCTGGACGCTTAACTAACCAGGGGATGTCCTTTCCTTAACCATTCGGTGATGTGACCCTTGTCAGCACCGCAGTGATCAGCAGTATAACTGCGACCAGTACCATCTCCAGAGCAATACTGCGCTGTAAACGTCGTGGGGCTGTAGCGTCGCCGCTCTCAAAGGCCGGTACAAGTCGGCACTTGTTCGCGGCAGCAAATAACAGTAGCACCGCGACAATCAATACCTTGCCGATCAAGAGCTGTCCATATGCCGTGGTGAGCAGCGGCGTGAGACCGCCCGTAAGCAGCGTGGCCAAAGTGACGCCCGTCAGCACCAACAAGCCAACCCCGCCCATGGCGATTTGCCCGAAACGAGTCAGAATGCGGGCGCTATTGCCCTGGTTGTGACGTCGCCCCACTAAGTGGAACAGCGGCCACAGTGAGGCCACCCAGAATGCCGCTGCCATCAAGTGAAAGATCAGCAAACCAGACAGAACGAGGCGAGGGGGGGGCACTGTATGTCCCACCTGCACGAACGCCAGCATCACCAGTAACACGCCTACTAGGCTCAAGCTATTGGCTGTTTTCGAGAGTAGTAAGTTATTGAGCTGAATCGCCTGGACCAGCAGCAAGCCAGTAACGGCCAGTATCAGCCGCGTCCCGGGCGCACCCTCGAACACGATCCCGAGCAGCATCGGGTTGGTTGCAGCAGCCACATTGCCGCCCCCAAGGTATCCGGCTTGCAAAGGCCACTGGAACAGAACCAGGGTAACCCCCGACCAAGCAGCGAAGACACCCATGCGGACAACGCGCCTCCGGTCGTGATCAGGGAGTTGCGGAAACGCTAGGCGAAACAGCACGGCCCCCGTTGCGACTAGGGCGCTAAGGTAAACCCCGGCCGCCACGAGGATCATCGTGACGATCCAGACGTCGAGGCTATTTACGGAGTACCACCAGGCCACGGGTCAGGGCTCGATCGAGAAGTTAAAACCGTCGGACATCATGTGCCCGTCATCCGATAGGCCTCGCCAATGCACCTGGTAGTTCCCAGCCGAAAGAACTTCACCGGGCTTTACGAAGTAGCGTTCGACCTGTTCACTACCTGGCTGACCATCAAGGGGAACTGAGCCATTCGGGCCTGTCACCTCAAACTGGGTGATGCGCATCACGTCACCAAACTCAATGCCAATTTTCGCAGGGGAGTCCTGAACGGTGTCACCATCCTTAGGCGAAGTGCTTGTGCGGCCTTCATGGGCGAGTGCCGGGATTGCTAGCGAAATCAACAGTGTTGCTAAGGTAGCGTGAACGATCGGGAGAGATCTCGTCTTCTTTTGCATGCCGATTCCTTATATGTTTTTTCAGGGTTGAATGGATGCCGTTTCTTCATCGCGGAGGCGCTAAAACTGATTCGGTTGAGCCTTCAGAGGCCGTTCATTCGTCCTGTTTGGCGAACAAGGCACATAGCTTCGTGCCCTTTGGGAGCTAAGAGAGCGTCCAGGAACACTTTGGCTTCAGGGGTTTCCGCCTCTTGGGCGGTGAGGTATTTGAGCAGGCATTTGGACGCGCTCTTCTTCATGGAAGTGGCTCAGTTTTATAACGTGCCAACCTGAAACAGGGCTGAAAACGGCGGGAAAAATGACTTGTGACAACATTTAGGTATTGGGATTGGTTTCCCCTTTACCTTTGGGCTACCTATAGGTTGTAGGCTTATAACGTAAGCTAACTCCGCCTTCTTCTGTAGGAAAAGGCGATGTCTCGACCAGCAACATGAGAGGAAATATCATGGTTAAGCACAAGTTGATTTTTGCCCTTGGTCTGGCTGCAAGCCTCAGTGTCACAAGCAGCGTCATCTTCGCTCAAGGTATGAACCAAGGCGCCCAAGGTCAAGGCAATATGATGGGCGGCCAAGGCGGTATGGGTTCGGGCATGATGATGGGCAGTCAAGAAGGCATGTACCCAGGAATGATGATGGGAGGGCAAAGTGGGATGATGCCTTGTCCAATGATGGGAGGCATGGGGACTATGTCCGGCATGGTCGGTATGCTCGACGAGCAGCAGATGAGTACCATGCGTGAGATGCGTCAGGAACACCGCGCGGCCCAATTTGAGCGGATGGGCGAAATGATGAACCTTCGCGACGACATGATGCAAATCATGCAGGCTGAGCGACCAGAGCCAGAGGAAGTAAAGGCGCTGCATGCCCAAATGGCCAACCTTCATGGCGATATGATGGCTGATAATGTGCGCATGCATAATCAGATGCAGGACTTACTAACCGATGAGCAGCGTGAACAGATGAGGGGAAGCATGCGCAGCTACCATGGCCCGCAATAAGCCTTGGCGATGAAGTGAACTTCACCTCACGCCGGGTGAGGGCACCGAGTACAAACTGACAATGGAAGAAGGCGCTGTCGCGACATTCGTTTGGGCCTCCGTTGGTGGGCCACTTCATTTCGACACCCACTGTGACGGAAATGGCAACTCGATCAGCGATGAGAAAGGGCGTGGTTTGCCCAAAGACGAAGGCGAACGTGAAGCTGACTTCACCGGTAACCAAGGTTGGTTCTTTCATAATCGCAATGATAACGACGTGACCGTGGTGTTGCGTGTTAGAAGGGACTATGGGGAGCTGAATAAGGTTTTCTAAAGCAGTGGCCTCTAGCGCTCTCCTGAGGACTAGAGGTTTTTCTCCCATCAGCGTTGTTAAAATGATGGGTAAGCGTTTACAAAATTAGGTGAGATAGTAATTAATGGGTTATCTGAATTAATAATATTTAGGCTTATATGCGAAAAAACTGAAAGTCTTCTTTTGGCCGAAGCGGGTGCAGCCAGGGCTTAAGCGAATTGGCTTTGGCAGTCTTCCTTCCGAGGACCAACGCCAAACAGTGGGTCGTGACACCCCGTAACGCTACGCATCCGTATTTTTCGTACTGAGATAATAGGAATCCAGCAGGAAGGCACCGGTTTTACTTTGGATGGTATTTGGGATGGGAGAACAAAAAAAGCACCCGTAGGTGCTTGATTTGTATAGTAAGGTGGTGGAGGCGGCGGGAATTGAACCCGCGTCCGCCAGCACGCGCCTATTGGCTCTACATGCTTAGATTTCGTCATTTGATTTAACGCAACTGACTCCGACGATCAGGATTCAGCCACGCGAGTCTTCTAAAGTTTAGCGCTTGGCGAGAAGACACCACCAAACGCGATCCTATCAGCTTTAGCTCGTATCCCCTCAGCGATGAATAGGCACATCACCTTGGGGCCAGACAAGAAGCTAACAGTGTTTAAGCTGCTAGCGCGCCTTGAGCGTAGTTTTCGTCATTTGCGACTATTTTTCGTGATGTGGGATTTACGAGATACATCACGCTCTCGGCATGCACCGCAAGGGTTGTCACCGGCGTCGAAACCATGTCGCCCCCTTATTTCAGTTGAGCATTCTAACGTGCTCACACCTGATTGACCAGTTATGCCTTGTTATGTTCCCGCATAATTCGACCTTTTTGGCGGCTCCAGTCGCGATCTTTTTCTGTTGCGCGTTTGTCATGCAGCTGTTTACCGGTCACTAGCGCCAGCTCGCACTTCACTTTATTGCGTTTCCAGTAAAGCTTGAGGGGCACACAGGTGTGGCCTTTGTCCTGGGTGATCGAAAAGATTTTGGCGATCTCTTTGCGATGCAGCAGCAGTTTGCGGGTGCGCGTCGGGTCAGCAATCTCGTGTGTGCTCGCAGTATTCAGCGGCATGATATGACTACCCAGCAGAAACGCTTCGCCGTTACGAACCAAAATATAGGTATCGGTGAGCTGAGCCTTACCGGCGCGCAAGCTCTTCACTTCCCAGCCAGCGAGCGATAGCCCCGCCTCGAAGGTCTCATCGATATGGTACTCAAACCGTGCCTTCTTGTTTTGGGCAATAACGCTGCTACCGGGGCCCTTACTGTTACCTTTCTTAGTGGCCATGGAACCTCATAATTAATCTGTCAGTGGCTTCCCCTTCGTTATTTGGGGAGGCGTGATACCATTTAGGGTCTGAAAAATGTTTCCCATGATACGCTTTGGGCACTGTGAAGTCAGCGGAGAGGTCAATGCCAACCGTCAATCGTTCCGCCTTAGTGCGGCACACCCCCCAGAAAATGTTCGATCTGGTTAACGACTTCGAACGCTACCCGGAGTTTTTGCCAGGCTGCCGCCAGGCGCGTTTGCTCGAACATGATGATGTGCATCTGATCGGCGAAATGACCCTGGGTCGTGCCGGTGTTGAGCAAACCATCACCACGCGCAACGAACTTTTTGCGCCCGAGCGTATTGAGCTGTCGCTGGTAAAAGGGCCGTTCAAGCGGCTTAAAGGTCGCTGGCTGTTTATCCCCATGGGGGAGGATGCCTGCAAGGTGAGCCTTGAGATGGAGTTTGAGTTCGCCAACCGGCTGCTCAGTATGGCGTTCGGCAAACTCTTTCAGCAAATCGCTGGCCAGCTAGTCGATGCCTTTACCAAGCGCGCAAACGAGCTGTATGGGCGCTGAAGCGCTTGCGGTTGAGGTAGCCTTCGCGTTGCCTTCCAAACAGCGCATAGTGGCTCTGCGCGTGCCTGAGGGCACTACGGCACGTCAGGCCGTTGCCTTGGCCGATTTGCCCACGCTCTTTCCTGATGTGCCCGGCGAAACCTTTGCTCAGGCGCCGCTGGGCATTTTCGGTAAAGCGCTACGCGAACCCGATACCCATCTATTACGCGACGGGGATCGGGTCGAAGTTTACCGGCCGTTGGCGATCGACCCCAAGGCCGCTCGCCTAGAGCGCGCCAAGCGTCAAGCGAGCGACCCGAAGCGTTAACCGCTTTTAAGGCTGTTGAACAGGTTGTGTGCCCTCAGGTGGCCGCGTCTGGGTGCTCTCTGTAGGGAGGGCATCCATTGGATCAACGCCTTCCGTTGCAGGCCCCATGCTGCTATCGCCTTCAAGCGGTAGCTCTTTGGATAGATCCCCTTCTTGCTCAATGTTCACCAGGCGGCCCTGGGGATCGAAGGTGAGCGTTACGCGACGCTGCTCTACGTCGCCATACGCTTTATCTAAACGAAACACATAATCCCACTGGCTGGCGTCAAAGGGCGCTTCCAGCAATGGCCTGCCCATTACGTAAGTCACCTGCTCTTGGGTCATGCCTGGCTGAAGCTGGCTGACCATTTCCTGAGTGACCAGGTTGCCTTGGGGAATATCGCGCTTGTACACGCCTACGTAGCTGCAGCCGCTAATGACAGTAAGGGCAACGGAGAGCGTGATGATTTGAGTCAATTTTTGCATTTGGGCCTATTCTTCACTATCGTGGTTTCGGTTGATCATACCCGACCTAACCAGTTACTGCGAAGAGCGACCATGGCCGATCAGAACCATGAATTGCGCAAAGCCGGTCTAAAAGTGACCCTGCCGCGCGTCAAGATACTTCAAATTCTCGAAAATGTTTCGGGTCAGCACCACCTTAGCGCGGAAGAAGTGTACAAAACACTGATTGATGCGGGCGAAGATGTTGGCTTGGCAACCGTATACCGCGTATTGACTCAGTTCGAGTCAGCGGGCTTGGTAATTCGTCATAATTTCGACGGAGGCCATGCGGTATTCGAGATGACCCAAGAGGATCACCATGACCACATGGTGTGCCTAGAAAGCGGCGAAATCATTGAGTTCGTTGACGAAATCATTGAACGCCGTCAGCAAGAAATCGCTGAAGAGCACGGCTACGAACTAGTGGATCATGCTCTGGTGCTATATGTACGTCCGCGCGGTTCCGACGTGACGCGCCAGGACAGCGGGCCGACGAACAAGAAATAGTGTTCGTAGGTCGCTGTTAGTCGCAGACCGTTAAGCGCGGTTCGAAATATAAGCGCCCCTGAGCCATTTGGCCGAATTCCTGGTTAACAGAATGTTAACTGGATTCGCCAAGTGGATCAGGGGCGTTTGTTTTGCTATGTGCAGATGTGCTGTATAGCTGTGCGCTATAGAAATGCACAGAAACGGCGCAGGGCGCCCGCTCAATCAGTGCGGCGGGCGTTGGCTGGCGTGCAGCATCTCCCGAGCGTGGGCGAGGGTTTGGTCAGAAAGCGTGACGCCGCCCAGCATGCGCGCCAGTTCGCTGATGCGGCCCTGTTCGTCGAGTAGCGCCATCTGGGTCAGCGTTGTATCGCGCTTCGCCTGTTTCTCGATATGCAGGTGCTGGTGCGCCTGTGCTGCCACCTGGGGTAGGTGGGTCACGGTCATGACCTGGCCGTTTTCGCCCAGTTTGCGCAGCAGTTGGCCAACGATCTCTGCGGTGGCCCCCGAGATACCCACATCCACTTCGTCAAACACCAGGCTGGGCACGGTTGAGTGCGTCGCCGCGACCACTTGAATCGCCAGGCTAATCCGCGACAACTCACCGCCGGAGGCGACTTTGGTCAATGGGCGAGCGGGTTGGCCGGGGTTGGCGCTAATCAAAAACTGCACGCGATCGAGACCTTCAGGGGAGGGCGCGTCTTTAGCGGTGACCTCCACTTCAAAACGGGCTTTGCCCATGGCCAAAAAGCCCAGTTGCTGCTGCACCTCTTTACCCAAGCGAAGTGCGGCTTTTTGACGGCTCTCGCTGAGTTTTTTCGCCTCTTGGCGATAGTCTTCGCGTAGCTCGACGACCCGCGCACTGAGTGCCTCCAAGTCATTGCCACCCTCTTCTAACTGCGCGACTTCCCGCTGTAGGTCAGCATGCAGGGCGCATAGCTCATCAGGAGCAACGTGGTGCTTGCGGGCAATCCGGTGTACGTCGGTCATTCGTTCTTCAACCCAGGCGAGCCGCTCAGGGTCTAATTCGGTGGTGCTGGCGAGGCGGTTAAGCTCGCTGGAGGCCTCTTCCACTTGAATGCGCGCATCGCTCAGCATGGCAAGCGTGTTCGCCAGGGTGCCTTTGTCGCTACCTGGCAGGGCGCTTAAGTGGGTAAACGCTTGGTTGAGTAAGGAGAGCGCGCCGCCCTCGTCACTGGCGCAGCAGTCGGCGGCAAACTGGGTTTCGCGCAGGGTCTCTTCCGCGTGAGCCAGGGTGTGCTGCTCTTCCTCTAACGTGGCTAATTCACCTTCCGCTAAACCGAGCTGATCCAGCTCTTCTACTTGGTAACGCAGCAACTGCCGTTTGGCCTCAACTTCACTGCCTTCTTCGCTTAGCTTCTTCAGCTGCCGACGCGCACTGCGCCACTCGCGGAACGTTTCAGCTAATTGAGTGGTGGCATCGTTTAGGCCTGCGTAATCGTCCAGCAGGGCAAGGTGGGTCTCTTCGCGCATCAGCGCATGGTGAGCATGCTGTCCATGAATTTGAATCAGCTGCTCGCCGAGGGATTTTAGATCCGAGATAGTTGCGGGTTGGCCGTTAATCCAGGCTTTGGAACGGCCGTTGGCGGTGACCACACGGCGCAGCAAGCATTCCTCAGCGGGGAGCTCCCGCGCCGTTAGCCACTCGATGGCGGCGGGCAGGTGTTGAATGTCGAAGCGTGCGGAGAGGTCCGTACGCTCGCGGCCGTGACGCACGCTTCCGGCGTCGGCACGCTCGCCCAGGCAGAGCCCAAGGGCGCCTAACAGGATCGATTTGCCCGCGCCGGTTTCCCCGGTAATCGCGGTCATACCGCCGGTCAAGTCGAGTTCTAAGTGATCGACAATGGCGAAATCTTGAATAGCTAGCTGAGTAAGCATGGCGCCTCCTGAGGCGGTACAGCATAGAAGCTGGATACTTATCCAATAGTTGTTGATTTATACAGTAGTTAATAACTCACTTCAATGCACCTCTTGAGATGGAATTTATGGCCCCCATATAGCGTGCATGATCAGTCAAAGCTAGTGACTTAAAGCTTACTTCTTTGCGCGCCGCCCGCGTGGCCGCGCTCTACTTTTTAGGAGCACAACATGGCGAAAGAACCGCAAACACCAATGGACGATGAGCTGGCCCGCCACGAGCAAGACGCCGATGGCGCCGAGCAAGCAGCTGAGAAGGTTGCTGAAGAGCGCTTGATGGAGGGCGAACTGGAAGGATTGATCAATGACGAAGAGGCGCTAGAGGACAGCGTCGACAACCCGGAAGCGGAAATGCTGGCAGCCCAAGTAGGTGAGTTAGAGCAGAGCTTGGCCGAAGCCAAGGATCAAGCCCTTCGCGCCGCCGCTGAAGCGCAAAACGTGCGCCGTCGTGCGGAGCAGGAAGCGGAAAAAGCCCGCAAGTTTGCCCTGGAGAAGTTCGTTAAAGAGCTGCTGCCAGTGGTAGATAGCCTGGAAAAAGCGCTTGAGACCATGGAAGAGGGTGCATCGGAAGTTCATCGTGAAGGTGTTTCCATGACCTTGAAAATGCAGCTGGATGTACTCAACAAGTTCGGCGTTGAAAGCATTGAACCCCATGGTGAACCCTTCGACCCGCAAGTGCACGAAGCCATGACCATGGTGCCTAACCCGGATCTCGAACCGAACACCGTGATGGACGTTATGCAGAAAGGCTATTTACTCAATGGACGCTTGGTGCGCCCAGCGATGGTTGTAGTGAGTAAAAAAGCCGATTAAGCCACTGGCGGCACAGAGTTTGAAAAAAGTGTGTGAAAAAAAGCCCTTGAAATGTCAGCGGCGGCCCCCAAATAAAGGGCAACCCCGCGGGGAAACCCGCAGACAAGCTTTAAAAACTAAATTTTCAGTTTTGTAACAACCGAATTCGAGGTATTGCTATGGGACGTATAATTGGTATCGACCTGGGCACCACTAACTCTTGTGTGGCCGTGCTCGATGGTGACAGCGCTAAAGTTATCGAAAACGCCGAAGGCGGTCGTACGACGCCTTCTATTATCGCCTACACCGATGATGGTGAAACGCTGGTAGGTCAGGCGGCTAAACGTCAGGCCGTTACTAACCCAGAAAACACCCTGTACGCCATCAAGCGTCTCATTGGCCGTCGCTTTAAAGACGACGTCGTCCAGAAAGACATTAAGATGGTGCCGTACAAAATCAGCGAAGCTGATAACGGTGACGCTTGGGTTGAAGTAAAAGGCAAAAAAATGGCACCGCCGCAGGTAAGCGCGGAAGTGCTGAAGAAAATGAAGAAGACTGCCGAAGACTACTTGGGCGAAGCAGTCACCGAAGCGGTCATTACCGTACCGGCCTATTTCAACGACAGCCAGCGTCAGGCGACCAAAGACGCCGGCCGCATTGCCGGTCTGGACGTTAAGCGCATTATTAACGAGCCGACCGCTGCCGCACTGGCCTACGGTATGGACAAATCCCGCGGCGACAAAACCATCGCGGTCTACGACCTGGGTGGCGGCACCTTCGATATCTCGATCATCGAAATTGCCGATGTCGACGGCGAAACCCAGTTTGAAGTGTTGGCCACCAACGGTGACACCTTCCTGGGCGGCGAAGACTTTGACTTGGCGCTGATCAACTACCTGGTAGACCAGTTCAAGTCTGACAGCGGCATTGATCTGTCTGGCGATAACCTGGCCATGCAGCGTCTGAAAGAAGCTGCCGAAAAAGCCAAAATTGAGCTGTCTAGCGCTCAGCAGACCGATGTGAACCTGCCTTACATCACCGCCGACAACACTGGCCCGAAACACCTTAACGTTAAGGTGACTCGTGCCAAGCTGGAGTCGCTGGTCGAAGAGCTGGTTCAGCGCTCGCTCGAGCCGTGCAAAATGGCCCTGAAAGATGCAGGCCTGTCTGCCTCTGAAATCGACGAAGTGATCCTGGTCGGTGGCCAGACACGTATGCCGATGGTGCAGAAGAAAGCCGCTGACTTCTTCGGCAAAGAAGCACGTAAAGACGTTAACCCGGACGAAGCGGTTGCTGTTGGTGCCGCGATTCAGGGCGGCGTACTGGGTGGCGACGTTAAAGACGTTCTGCTGCTCGACGTTACCCCGCTTACCCTGGGTATCGAAACCCTGGGTGGCGTGATGACGCCGCTGATCGAAAAGAACACCACCATCCCGACCAAGAAGACACAAACCTTCTCTACGGCGGATGACAACCAAACGGCGGTGACCATTCACGCCGTGCAGGGTGAGCGCAAGCAAGTGTCGCAGAATAAGTCGCTGGGTCGTTTTGATCTTGCTGACATTCCGCCTGCACCACGCGGCGTGCCGCAGATCGAAGTCGCCTTCGACTTGGATGCCAACGGCATTCTGAACGTATCGGCAAAAGACAAGGCCACTGGCAAAGAGCAGTCGATTGTCATCAAGGCGTCTAGCGGTCTGTCCGAGGAAGAGGTCGAGCAAATGGTACGTGATGCCGAAGCTCACGCCGAAGAGGACAAAAAGTTCGAAGAGCTGGTGCAGCTGCGTAACCAAGCTGACGGTATGATTCACGCTACGCGCAAAACGTTGGAAGAAGCTGGCGACAAAGCGACTGACGACGAGAAGCAGGCGATTGAAACGGCCATCAGCGAGCTGGAAGAAGCGGTTAAAGGTGACGACGTCGATAACATTCAGAAGAAACTGGATGCACTGACCGAAGCCTCTGGCCAGCTAGCCCAGAAGATGTACGCCGAGCAGGCCGAAGCGGCGCAGCAAGAGGGCGGTGAAGGTGCCGAGAACGCGGGCACCAAGCCGGAAGAAGACGTGGTTGACGCCGAGTACGAAGAAGTCAACGACGATCAGAAAAAGCAGTAACATCCTCTTTCTGCCAAGGAAAGCGGTGACGCGGGAGCTTACTCCCGCGTTGCTGTTTCCGCGGCCAAGACGCACGTAGTTAAGTATCACGTAGTTAAATATACAGTTGAATACATAGCTAAATGTGCAGTTGAGTGCGTAGCTAACCAGGAGGCGTAGGGCCTATGTCCAAACGCGATTATTACGAAGTCCTGGGTGTCGAAAAAGGGGCCGATCAGAAAGAGATCAAGAAGGCCTATCGCCGTCTGGCGCAAAAATTCCACCCTGATCGAAACCCGGACGATACCACCTCCGCGGAAAAATTCCGCGAAGTGTCCGAAGCGTATGAAGTGCTTAGCGACGGCGAAAAACGCGCTGCCTATGACCAGTTCGGCCATGCGGGCGTTGATGGCCAAGGTGGCGGCGGTTTCGGCGGTGCTGGCGCTGGTGATTTCAGCGACATTTTCGGCGATGTGTTTGGCGATATTTTTGGCGGAGGTGGCGGTCGCCGCCGTGGCCCCAATGCTCCGGCACGCGGTTCCGACCTGCGCTATAACCTAGAGCTTGATCTGGAAAACGCCGTTTCAGGCACCACGGTGGATATTCGTGTGCCGCGGCATATCGAGTGTGACCGTTGTGATGGCGGCGGCGCTGAGCCCGGCTCTTCTAAAGAGACGTGCCCTACCTGCCACGGTCACGGTCAAGTACGTATGCAGCAAGGCTTCTTTGCCGTGCAGCAGACTTGCCCGACCTGTCATGGCTCTGGCCAGCACATTAAAGTGCCGTGCCATAAGTGTAATGGCGAAGGCCGTGTACGTGAGACACGCACGCTGTCCGTTAAGATTCCGCCCGGTGTGGATACCGGCGACCGTATTCGCTTGAACGGCGAAGGCGAAAGCGGTGTTAACGGTGGCCCGCCTGGGGATCTATATGTGCAGGTGGCTATCAAGCCGCACCACATCTTCCAGCGTGACGGCAAGCACCTGCAGTGCGATGTGCCGATCAACTTTGTTGATGCAGCGCTAGGTGGCGAGCTTGAAGTGCCGACGCTAGATGGCCGCGTGAAGCTGAAGATTCCGCCGGAAACCCAAACAGGCAAGCTGTTCCGCCTGCGCGGTAAAGGCGTGAAGCCCGTGCGCGGTGGTATGCCCGGCGACCTGCTGTGCAAGGTGGTAGTGGAAACCCCCGTCAAGCTCAACGACGAGCAGCGCGACCTACTGCGCCAGCTGCAACAGAGCTTCGACGACAGCAACAGCCACAACCACTCGCCGAAGAAAACCGGCTTCTTCGACAGCGTGAAGAGCTTCTTTGAAGATATGAAGCCGTAACGGCGACGACGCGCTTCGCTGCATGATCAACGCCCCAGCATCTTTTAGGTGCTGGGGCGTTTTTTTGTAGATGATCTATTGC
>Ga0208919_1000906_pt1 | contig 18094 bp, 8 predicted proteins | sample 4_EtaG_FD_184076 | JGI IMG/M metagenome (GOLD analysis project Ga0208919, IMG submission 184076) | Marine viral communities from the Subarctic Pacific Ocean - 4_ETSP_OMZ_AT15127 metaG (SPAdes) (version 3) | ecosystem: Environmental > Aquatic > Marine > Oceanic | place: Pacific Ocean | collected...
TATAAATGTGATTAAAATGATGGACATATATAGAAAATGGGGAGACAACGCTTACATAGAAAAGGAGGGTAGTTGGATGCCAATGACAGAAGGATACTGTAAAGGATTTGATATTGATTTAGAGTTCGGTAAAATGGGTGAAGAATTTGTATCAAATGTACTGGAAGGAAACACTAAAATAGAAGTAAAGACTGAAAGGGATATTTGGGTAACGACAGGTAATGTTGCTATTGAAATCAGATGTAATGGACAACCATCGGGACTTTCAACAACCGAAGCGAACGTATGGATACATTTATTGGCCCATAAAGGTGAGATTAAGGGAGGATATTTGTTTAAGGTGAATGAACTAAGGGATATGATAAAAAAGCGTCATAAAGAGGGTAATTTGAAGTTGGTAATGGGTGGTGATAATAATGCAAGCCAGATGGCTTTAATTCCAAGGAAGGAATTATTTTGATTTTTTAGCTTTTTGTTTTTCAGCTTGTTGTTTTTTAAATAATTGTATTGCATCGAATACTCTTGGGTCGAGTGTGATTTTTCCATCATCTCCAACTGTAAATCCAAGGTCTTCTAAGTTTGTTTGTTGAACTTTATGGAGCTCTTTTAATGAACCATCTTTATTAAATCTTTCATCTTTTCTTATAAGATAATCTACATTTGCCCAAAGAGAATCTTTTTTTACCCTCCATTCTTCAACTGTGTCCATCAATTTATTTACATGAACTAAAGGGTCGTTCTTTTTCAATATTCCTTTGTCAATTTGATTAATGGTTCTTTTCATTAACCATTGGATAAACTCTACATCTCTTGATATATTTAAAACTCTTCCTTCATCATTTGTTCCTATAGATAAGGGACACAGCCTGTCCACAGCTTTCTCACATTCAGCTCTAGCCATTTTTTGTGAAGTTATATCGTCATAACCTTGAGCTTTATAAAGTTTTTGTTGAGCTATATATTTTTCAACCATCCTTGTTGCTGTTTCTCTATGATTATCGCTTTGATTAAAAGACCTTTTTAGATAATCGTTCCATGGATTCATTGGCGTTGCTGTTGTTATATTAGCTCTTGTTGAAAGTCCCGTATTTAAATATGCTTTTTCCCATTTCTTAATCTCTTTTTGGTCAAGATTATATGGATGTTTTACATTTGTATATATTTTAAGAACACTTCCCATGAAAGTATTTATTCCCCATGCCATATCCCAGGCGTTTCGAGATGGAAATTTTTCATAATCAAAAACAGCTTGTTCAAGCGCTGTACTTCCTTTTCTTGTTTTTCCTGTTACGGCAGCACGTATCCCTTTAACTATATCAAATGAACCTGAAATTAATTCATATAATGTAACATAAGGCACCATAGTTACAAAATCTGTAACAGCAGGCATCTCTCCTTTTCCAAGTTTCATTAGTGGTGTCAATGGCCCTATCACCTCTCCTTTCATTAACCATCTCAATATTTTTTTATTCCATTTATCATCTAGTTCCTCTTCATTAGGAATTAAGCTCCATAGTGCGCCTAACGTTAATAATGATTTGCCTATCGCAGCATGTCCCATGGTATGTGTTCCAGCTACCCTGAAAAGTTTTGGAAGATATTCAAGTGCATTTTTGTTCTTTTTATTCATCCTATATACTTTCTTTATATTATACATCCATGAAACTGCCATTTTCTGAAATTGAAAAAATTGACCTGTACCTTTGGTTAAGAATATTGGATGTTGGAAAATATCAGCAGTAGCACCCTGTGAGTTTATATGAGCCATTGTTATCATTTTTTGATGTAAATCATATACTGCATTTATTTCATTGGCTTTATCATAGGAAGATGTCAAAACCTTTCCGTCAAAAGTTTCTAAAGATATATTTTTATCAAGAATAAAATCTGTAGGGTCACTAAGTCCATATTGTTGAAGCCTATATATTTCCTCATCGTTTAAATCATATATTTCTGTTGCTTTATTAATTACATCTATAAGTTTTGCAGGTGAACCTTTTGTTATAGACGATGCAGGCAATTTATGGTTTAAAACAGGCGCTTTATCTAAAACATCTGCCATCTTAGGACAATCAGTAAGAGCCATAAGAGAAGCTACAGCTCTTGTAAATTCTTCTGACTGCTTAAAGCCTCCTTTTTTAAATAACCATTCATTAATTTTTAAATTAGCTAATTTACCTTCTGTTTCTATAGCAGAAAGAGATAGTGAAATTATACCTTTTCCTTTTAATTCAAGCCTATTTTCAAAATCAAGAGCTCTCGCCATATTTACTGCAAGGTCTCTAGCTTCATCAGCCCAAATATTAGTATTCATAGTAGAACCCAGTCCAGCATTCTTCACAGCAGATAAATAGAATGATAAATAAGCTTTGTTAAGAAAATGAGAACCTTGGGCCATATACGAAGAAAGACGTTTAGTGGCTTCGCTCCTTTCATCCTTTAAAATTCCAATTCTTGAATGAAGCATCCTTTTTATATATCTTCCCACTTCTCTTGCCGCTGGATTTCCTCCAGTTCTATGCAATTCCGCTATCATTTCTGGCATGTGCCTAAATTTACCAGGAAGACCTTTAATGTCAGCAAAATAAGGAAACCATCTAATTGTTGCTGATATTTTTCCTTGTCCCGCTACGCCTCTTTCTGCAAAAGAAGCATATGCTGTCTCCCAGACTTGTACAGGTTTTCCTTTTACAATAAGGAAAGGAGGAAGATTAAGCTGTCTTTCCAATAAATATCTAGCCTGTGTTTTACTTTGAGTAGAATAATTCATTTTATTTGCAAGTGTATTCAATGCTTCTATTTTAGCAGCTGGTTCTTCCGCTTTAATTTGTTCAGCTGTTGGATTTTTACCATGTTTTTCTATCGCTCTATCTATAGCAATAGGCCTTACGTTTTTTTCAACTTCTTTTAATAGCCTTACATTGTTCAAATCAGAAGCCTCTATAAATTCAGGTGTTAACGATTTAGTCATGTAAAAAGTATTTTCTATCCATTTAATGCCATGGTCTTTCATAAATTTATTATACTGCATTTCGGTCATATTCGCTTTTAATCCCCTAATATATGAATCCTTAATTCTTTCTGTCATATTATGCCAAGCTTTTGCAACCTGACTTTCAGGAGTATCTATTCTTAAATTACCATCTTTATCATAAATGTTATCCATGAATTTTTTAGCTTCATTATATATATCGGCAACATCTTTATGTTCAGGATAAGTTTCCACAAATTTTTTCAAACCTGACCATTGGTCTTCTTGCATCCACCATATATGTTTCTTTATTTTCTCAAATCTTTTTTTGCCAATATTATATTTTCCTACAACTTGTCTTGGGTTTAATGTAAACTTATCATCAGCTAAAGCATAAATAGCTTCAGTTTCAAATTGAGTTAAATAATTTTGAACTTCATTTTCCCAAACAACATGGTTAATGGCTGAGTCAGCAATAAATTTAGCTCCCTTGATACCATATTTATCTTCAAGCATATACATAACAGTTTTAAATTGTCCACCTGTTCCATGGGCTATATTAACAGATGTTTTTAGTGGAATTTTTTCAATGAGGGATAAAAAAGTATTTTCATCTACAATGCTACCATTCCATACACCAAATTCTTTTACATCTTGATTTAACGCCATCTCAGTACGATAAGCCTTAGCTTCTTCAAGAGTAAGGTCGAAACGATTCGTTTTTCTGAATTTTAACTTTAATATATCCCTTCTTTCATCCATAGATATATTTGCTTTATCAGCTAATTCTTCAGCCTTATTTATTATATCCAGTTTTTTAGATTCACTTAATTTTTGTTGAACAATTTTATCTGTTCCTGTCAGCAATATTTGTGAAAATGCCATCAAATCTTTAAATTCTGCAGTCTTTAAATCAAAATTAGTGAAGTCTTTAATTCCAGATTTTTGTGCAAACCATAAAAGACGCTCTTCTTTATTTGACTGACTCATTGGGCCTGTCTGTCTATTAAATTCTTTTATTACAGATTTTCTGTATTTATTTAAGAATGTTTTCGTTATTTTTATTGGTTGTTCTTCAGATACAATATTAACAACATCTTTATCTGACTTATTGCTTATGTCTTTAATTGATAATATTGGCCCTTTTATCACTTTTTCTCCAGCTTTCAATACTTTTCCAGTTACTTTACCAAGTGTTGGAGTTTCTGCTTTTGGTTCTACAATAACAGGAGTTGTTGGTTTCATCATTTCATCAACTCTTGAATTTACTTTATCCATAACTTGTTTTGCCATAGCAAAGAAATCAGCATAGTTTTGTTTCTCTGTATAATATTTACTAATTTGGTCATCTTTTGCAGTTTTATGTCCTGCGATAACACCATATAATTCTTTTTCATTTATAAAAAGCTCAATTCCTTCGGATGTTATAAATGGAGCATCTTCAAGCAATCCTGCCTGTCCTTGTGCAATAGTTTTAAGTTGTGCCTTAAATTGTTTTGCTGTGTTTCCCTTACCTAATGTATGAGCAAGAAGTTTTGTTATATAGTCAGAATGATTACTAAATATCTCTTTGTCCATCCCAAATTCTTTTCCATGAAGAAGTATTTTTTTTGCTATAGACTCAGTAATAGGTAAAGGTCTAGGTGTTCCTCTTGATTTACGAGCTCCACCAAGTCTTCTTGGTAATGCTAAATCTATATACCATGTTCCATCTTCAAGATTTTGAATTACCAAATCTGGTCTAATGACGTTAATTTCTTGGTCTCTTACTGGAGTTTTATAAAAAAGCTCAAGAACAGTCGCTATTCTACCCTTATCTTCTTTTAATACCTTAAGAGGAATTTTTGTATCTTTACTTATTTGTTTTAAATCCTGAATATTATCTGTTGAAAGTTTTTTAATATTACTTATTTTTTGTATATTTTTTGCCATATCCTTTAAAATATTTACATTCTTAAAGAAATCAAAAACTTTAACATTTTCCTTTTTATATTGAGCTCTCAGAGTATTAAAATCAGAAGTAAAATTCTTTATTCTTTTGTCTGATTTATCATAAGGGTTCTCAAGAACAGCCCCTTTTTTATCCAAAGCTTTAAAGAAGTTGAAAAAAGCACTTCTTTCAGGGTCAGATAACGCAGGCATTTCTCCAGCTGCTCGTTTTTTGTCTACTCTTGATTGAAAATAGTTCACAATATCATCCGTTGTAATTTCACTAAAACTATCTTTTCCTGCATGTATAAGAAGTCTATTTATATTGTGTTCTTTCATCTTTTTAAGCATTGCATCTGGAAATTGAGATATTACTTTGATATCAATAACATCGTTAATTCCTTCAATAACACGATTTGGTATTTCTCTATTGCCCTTATTATTTACCATTTCTTCAATTCTTGTTTGAAGTATATTATTCCCAACACTAATAGTTTTATATGTTACAGCGTCAACTTTTGCATCAAGTTCTTTTATCCAAGATTTAAATTGCCCTTGTTTAATCTTTGTATCCAATTTTGGAGTTAGAACGGCATCTTCTATCGCCTCTATGTTTTTATTCCCAACACTCTTATTATCTGTTTCAAATGTGTCTATATTATTATTTTTGGCAAAAGATACTGTCATCGCTCTTTTTGCTTCAATAAGAGCTTGAGCTTCAGCTTTATCTATACTTAAAACTTCTCCAGTAATTGGTAAACCTTCTTTATCTAACAATATAACTTTTGAAAATTCTGGAGAAAGTTCTGGCTTAACATTTTTATCTTTAACAATTATCTGTTCTGATTCAGAAAATCCTGTAGTTCTCCTTCTGTTTAAATAATCCCTAATTACATCTAATTGATTATTTTGATTTATAGCTACGTCTATTAAAAGTTTTTTCTGTTTATTATTTAAAGTAATGCCTTTTTCATTTTCATATCTTTTTATATAAGCGTCTTTACCTTCATCTGTCCCAAGATAAGTATCTTTATATCCCTGATAAGCTGGTATAACAGATGGAGCATAAGCTTGAAGGAAAAATAAATCTTCATCAGTAGCTTTACTATGGTCTACACCTATCACCTTCCCTTGATTATCTGTAATAGATATTTTATCAATAATTCTTAAAGATTCTGTTGCAATGTCATAAATTGATTTTAATCCATTACCCATATCAACATCTTTAGATAAATCATTTACAGTTTCTTCATAAAATTCATATGGTACTTTACCTTTAAGTTCACCACTTATGCTGTTTTTGCTGTCATTAAGCATTTTTTGTTCATTTGTCTGAAGATTTGTATTAGTTTTTTTATTAGTTTCATATGTTATATCACTTTTAACTTGTTTTTTTATATTTCTTAATGTTTCAGGTAAAGATAAATGTGATGGAAGCGGTTCTGAATACATCTTACTATTTCTATTCCAAGGCATTGTAGGTCGAACACCAAATGTAGCTAAAAGTTTTTCTTTTAATGAAACAGATATGCCTTCTTTCCCTTTTATAAGATTTGCAACTTTACCTTTATCTAAAGATGAAAGCCATTCATCAAAAGCAACATCCTTTTCACCTTTTCCAGCAGCAGCTCTTTGGGATTCAATATGTTTCTTTTTCAATTGAGTCATTTCATTTTTATTAAGTTTAACTTTCTTTAAATCAAATTTTTCAATAAAACCTTTAGCAAAGGCTGACTTTTTTGCTTGACCTGTATAACCTAATGCTTGACTTGTACCAACAAGAGCAAGAGAATATCCACTCATAACACCCACATCTGCCCAATACTTTCCAAATTTAATATTACCATTATCATCTATATATTGAGCTCTTCTTTCTTTATCCCAAATTAGAGGCATTGAAGTATAAGTTATTCCATGAGATGCATATTTACTTACAGGACTTGTTAATGAAAGTTGAATAGTATTTCTGAAACTTGGTGATTTTAGCCATAATTTACTTGAATGTTTCCATGCTGAATCAAATACATTATTCGTAAATCCGACAGCTGTTCCAACTGCAACACCTTCGGCATAAGATGTTCCCGCATCAATAGTGGTATCCCATATACTAATTGTTCCATTATTATCTTTATATTTTCCCCTATTCGTTAATTGGTCTGCAACTGATTGTGTAACTCCTTGATGTGTGTGAATCATCGCATTTATTTGACCAATATTAAACATTTGGTCTGCCGCTTTATTTCTATCAAAGTTTTTAAATATATTATTTTTCATCCATATGCCAAGCTTACTATTAGGTAGTGTTTTTTTTATAAAATCAGGAGTTCTTGATATAACCCATTGACCATATTTACTTTTAATTCCAGCATTTAATATAGTTGAACCTACCCTAGGATTAACCATTTTCATAATCTTACCTGCTCCAATCCAACCTGCAATATCTGATACCCCTGTACCTAAAATAGTATTCCCAATACCTTCTCCGATACTTTCGTCATAATCTAATGTTCCACCCATCATAACAGGAGTGTCGTCTATTTTATACTTATCTTCTCCTGTACGTATTCTATGATTAAGTCCAGCAGTTCTCTCATTTATTTGCTGTTTTAATTTTCTCTTTCTTTTATCAGAGAAATTAACTATAGGCATTATAATATCCGCTATTGTAAGCTCAGAAGCTGCTGCAAAAGGGTCTTGAAATTTATCTGGTAATGAACCAAGAGGATTTTCTCTTATTTTAGCTTCAGGATTTTCTTTATAATAATTATCCATTGCTTTTTCAAATTTTTCTTGTGGAATAGTATCTATAAGGCTTTTTAAATTTTCTTCTGTATGAAGAACTGAGTTTAATGAATCTGGACTTATATCAATATCTTCATAACTTGAAGCATAATCATAATCATATTCACTTTCATTCCAATCCTCATAATCATATTGGGGAAAATAATCTTGTGCTAATTCATAAACATTTTTGTCGGAAAGTGTATCTGTAAGGTCTTTAAATTTATCTCTCATGAAAGAGACTAATTTAGGTTTTTTATCTCCACCTATATAGTTTTCGTTATTAACGGAATAAGAATCAGACATTAAAATCCTAGTAATTCATTTACTTTCTTTTTATCGTAATATTTACCTGTTTTTTGACTATAATAGACTTTTTCATTACCGCTTAATGAAACTAAATCTAACGGAACTTCGTCTTGACTTTGAGGAATTATAATGTTAGTTCCGCCAAATACAGATTCTATCATATTTTCTTCTAAGGCTTCCATATCAATGGGAGCATCAAAACCACTTAAATCTTTACCTCCCCATTTTTTAATTTCTGTATTTAATTTTTCGTTTAAATGTTCATATGATTGAAGTTCATTCTGCCATTCAACAATAAGGACATCAGGTCTTTTCATTAAATCTTCATTAAATTTTTGTGTTATATAATCTTCAAGTTCTCCTTCTTCAAAGAGACCATTAGTTTGGGCATAAAAATCATTTGCATATTTTTGTTCCAATTCGTCCATACCCATCTTACTTAGTCCATAATCTTCTATAGTATTTCCATAAAGGTTTGGAAAGTCTCCATCCTGTAATTTTTCCTGAATACTTTGCTTAACAGTATATTCCCTTAATTTGGCTATATTTTTTTTAATAGCGGATATAGCTTTACCATTATATCCTTTTTGTTTATTAAACTGTGTTAACTTAGTAGTTCTCGCTGTTTTAAGTCCTTGTTCATCACCAGTTAATATATATATAAGTTCATTATCTGTTACTAAGTTATCACCTTTTGTAGCTTCAAGTCCTGTAAGAAGTTTGTTTTTATATTGCTTAATTCTATCATTTAATTGTACTGTTTTTATACCTGTTGGATTATAACTATTAATATCATAAGCTTCATCATTAACCATAGTTTCAAAATCTCTTATATCCTGAAGTTGTGTTGATATAGAATCATATGTCCAATCTTTAAAATCATTTTTAGTTAAATTCTGATAACCTTTAAATTCGTCATTTCCTAAATATTTACTAGACATATCATCAATCATACCTTCATAATAATCAATTTTATCTGATTTTATTCTTGCTGTATTTTTAAGATTTTGAGCAAAAGTTTTGGTTGAAGGAGTTGTATAACTGCCTGATTCTGCATTTATTAGACTTACTAAATTATCCAATGAATCACTATTATTAGCTCTATTAATAGCATTATTCATGTCATTAAGAGACGATGCTTCTTGATTGTGCTTAAATTCCATTCTTCTGCGTCTTCCTTCCATTAATTGAAATAATATATTTAAAGAATCAGAAGCTGCACTCTGTGTTTTAAAATCGTCTGCCATATTATATCCTTAAGTAAATGATTGAGCTGTCGTTACATTTCGATTTAAAATATCTTGAATTTGTGTAGCGGCGTTTGTTCTTCCAGAAACAGCTTGAGCTAATACATCTTGCATATTTTTACCATACACATCCCTTACTTCTTGTTCGTGTTGTTGGACATACCCCGAACCAGCGAAACCTCCCGCAGCCAGTCTAGTTTGTGTTCCACTAAGATTTCGTATTAAATCAGATTGAAAAGTGTTTTGTCCCTGTTGGAATAATGGAGAAAACCCTCCTAAAGAAGCACTTTTAATAAGGTCTGGACTAATAGTCTGAAACATTTGAGGAGTCAATAAATCTGAAACACCATATTGCCCTCCTAATGAAGTTGCAAAATCAGCTCCAGTTATACTGCCAAGATTTCCTTCAGGGTTAAGACCCATAGATTGTGCTTGTAATAATAAATCTTGTAAAGTCATTTATCTCTCCTATCTTTTTAACATTTGAAAAAACGCTGGAACTTGAAGTAATTTATCAAAAGTTGTATCATCAATATCATCAAGTAAACTCTCCATATCCCAATCGCTAAATAATTCTTTTACTCCTTTTAGTCCACCACCACCTTCTTTTATATTTGCCCTAAGATTTTTAAGTGGCCCACCAGCACCTTCAGTAAATCCTCTTATTGTTTCACCTGGTGTTATTTCCATAGAAGAACCTGTATCCGTTATTACATCTGGTAAAACAGTATCACCTTTAAACAAATCTCCAAATTGTTCTCCAATTTTTCCTGATACTTTACCTGTTCCATATGATGTCGCTGCTGTAGTTAATCCTGTCATTAATGGGTCAATGTCTCCAGCTAAATCTTTAATATTTTTTTTATATGCTAAAGCCTCATCACCAAGCCATGTATTTGCATACTTACTAAGGGCTCTAGAACTTTGTAATGTATCACCTAATTTAGATTTTTGTCGTGCGGCTGTACCAGTAGCACCTGCTGTTGTAAGAGCGGCACCTATAACTGGATTAAAGAAACTGACTAGACTTCCTAAATCTCCTAAGAAACCCCAACCACCAGAATCTGAAGCTTTTGCTAATTCTTGTTCCATTAATGCTTGAAATTCTTTTTGTTGACTTTGTTTTTCTTTTTTTACAGCAAATTGACTTTTTATAAAATCTGGTTGAGAAAGCCTTACATTTGTCTGGGGAGATTGAAGAGCATTTATTGAAGCTAACATTTGTTCATAATCTAATCCTACTGCCATTATTTTTCTCCTTTTATCATAAAATCCTTCTGTTAAATATATTACAAATTATCGTTATATACAAATCTCTACAATCCATTTTCAATTGAAGCTGGTAATGCTGTTGCTTTAAGAACAAATGGATGATGTGCAATATTATGTGGTAATCTTAACCCATATGCTACATATGCTGTTTTAGTAGAACCTCCTGTTGAAAAACCTATATAAAATGTATTTGATGAACCTACAGATGCTAATTGAGCAGCTTCCAATACAAATTTAAATGTAATTACATGGTCATCAATTTCATCGTCTGTAAAAACAATACCAGTATGGTCGTATTCAAATTGTTCTCCAATACTATTATATGTTGAATTATCACTTAACCCTACACATATTTTTGTATCCGTACTTGATATATTTATTGCACAAATACCTTCAATTTCAACTTTTTCACTTGGTGGTGTTTTAAATGTCACTTCATGTGATGCATCTTCTACTGTCATAGAATTTTGTATTTCAAAAGTTACTTCACCTCCACTACCAGCTACATCACCTTCTAATCTTGTATACCCAAGTATCATTCCTGCATACGCACTATTAGCCACACTAAATTCAGTACCATTATTTTTCGCTATATAATTACCATCTGCTGGGTCGAATATTATAGAACCATCAATATCTAATGTTAAATGTGCGGTAGCTCCTCCTGCGTCAAGAGTTGTAATAGTTGTAGCTCCATTAGCATATACACCAAGATTAAAATAATCATCACTTGAGGCTCCCCCATTTTCAAATAATTTTAAATGTGAAGCAGAATGGTGAATATCAAAGAATCCAAAAAGTGTTCCTGCATTTTTTAATTTTATGCCTGTACCTGAAGCACATACTGCATCTAAAAATATATCTCCATCAGCATCTAATGTTAAATCCGAATCAGTAGTACCATCTCCAACTGTTGCTATAGTTAAATCTCCTGTGTCAGCAACTGCCAATGTAGCATAATCATTTGCATTATATTCTAATTTTAATTGAGTTCCTTCCTTTGATATAGTAAGTGCTCCTGCCATTGTATCATCTGCATCATTGGTTACATGATTAGTAACTTTAGGGCCTCCACATACACCTGCACTACTTGTAAGAGTCCCTGCTACTATTACATTATGACTTGCATCAATTGAAAATGAATTATTTGCAAGAGTTCCATCAAACGCTGCATCGGTATTTATAACAAAAGCATCAGCTGAATCATCAATACCCATTATTGTTTTAAGAGTTGAATGTCCAAATGTTATTGTTTTATCACTTCCATCTAAATCTGTACCAAGAACTATGTCTCCACCACTTACAGTTAAATCACTAGATATTGTTGCATTCCCTGCTGAAGTAACACTAAATCTTGTATTTCCATTTGATGGTGTACAAACTGTAGAATCTGAATCTCCTGAAACATAATTTAATTTAAATGTATCAGAATCACTTCCATCAAATCCATGTACCCATTGTATATCATTTGAAGCATCTGATGCATCTGTATATTTATATTTGACAAACCCATCTGAATTAGTATGATTTACTATAAAACTTAAAGAAGCATTACCTCCATCTGTATTTCGATTTTTAACTCTTAATTTACCTGCCCCAGTACCACTTGAATTAAACATTATATTATATGGTTTTGTATGTTCAACATTGGCTGTTATTCCTCCACCTTTTAAAACTGCTATCCAAGAATTATATGTATTAGTATCTCCAGTTTTAAGTAATAATGTTCTACTACCATGTGAGGATATTACTCCTGTATTTAAACCATCTCCAATTTCAAGTATAGGTTGTTTTACATCAGTAGCATTTGTAAAAGTTTTTCCTATATCTTCTCCAAATGAAACTTCTTTAGATAATATTGTTACAGCAAGACCACCTGAACTTTTAATCTTCCTTGTTGTTATCTCATCGAATATATGTGTATCGAACTTATTTCTTGGATTGAATTTCTCAGATATTTTCCAATCACTTTTATCTTTTACACAAAGATATGTCCCTTTTCCTTGAATGGATACAATTTGCATATCTCCATCATGTCCATCTTCTTTTTTAGGAAAATGATTAAGAGGTTTTTTCTTGGATACTTTTGTATGTAATAATCTATCTGACATTTTTGGTTCTATATATTACAGATATATCATTAATCATAAAACCAGATGGAACACCATTTTCATCTTCACTTGCGTCTGTAATTTTCTTTGTAGAAAATCTTAGTTTAAATGATTCAATATTATTAATAGATGTATTTGGTTTTAATTCAGCTACAATCCAATCACCTGTAGATATATAAACTTTATTGCCTGAAGGATGTATTGTACCTGATTGACTTATATCAGCTAATGTTGAATTGTAATTTCTCCTTACTCCAATAGTCGTTCCGCTTACACTTGTAACAAGCATTTGTTCATCAATATATTCTTGTCTTTTTTCAAAATCAGCGACTGTCCATCCTGATGTTGGAGATATACTTAACACATCACCTACTTTTATATTAGAAGCGGAAGCTACACTTATAGTTGTATCTGCAGTAGAAACATTTGATGATAATGTTGTTAATGTTTCAGCTTTAGTCAGCATTAATCCTTTAGTTCCATAATTATCGCTTTTTGTTTCACTAAACTCTGTCCATGTATTTTTACCATTTATTGAATAATAAACACCAACATGAGATGGAGAATAATAATCTTGATTTTGTATAAGTTTTCTTTCTTTATGACTTTCTAAATCAGTTGATTTAAAGGTAACATATACTTTATGTATTTTCTTTTTAACTGATGGAGCTCCAAAATCATAATCTTTTGTTATAACTCTAAAATCTCTATGTAAATTAACTTTATCTGCAGTTGATGTATTTATTTCACTTATTGGTTTATCTACATAACCCATTGTCTGCTTTGGATTATCATCCCATTTTACCATTCTATTTGTAGGTTTCATAATAAATATTGAATCACCATTTTCATCATATGCAAAGTTTGTAACCATATCTAAATGAGAAGGTACTCTAAGTCTTCCATCTAAACTTGTATCAATTATATCATCATTTGAACTTCCAGATTCTTCAGTATAATTAGTTAATAAAATCCATGATTTTGTTTGAAAATCGTATTGGTATCCTATTTTTCTTAAATATTGTTTATTTGTATATTGAGACCCTAGTGTAATTTGAGCAACAGTAGCTGTTCCTCCAGAAACTCCTTCATTTTCTTTAATGTTATCAAGTGAATCAGTTGCTCCATATACAATCAGTTTATCCTCTTTCCTAAGATAATGAATTGATGGAGAATACTTTTCATCAATTTCCCATGAAGACTCTGAATCTTTCCATGCTTTATATGCTATTTTACCATCAGTTAAATTATTCACATTTTGTCCATCATATAAATAGCATCCTCTAGTATTAACCCATACAACTCCATAAGGAGTCATTGTTATTTGAGAATCTTGCTGAACACCAACATTTTCTATTGTATCTTGTAAATATTCATAATCTTCTGATGTACTTATTATATATAAACGATTCTTTTTGAATTGAAGCAGTCTATCTTTATAAAACTGCAGTGATGTAATTTCATCACCATCATTAATAGCTACATCAATAAAATTTGTCGAAGGAAGAAGTGGTGATTTTCCTATAGGAGATTTAAGCATTCTATCTGGATATCGTACTCCATCCTGTAAAACATTACCTGCATATAAAGTATTATTAGCTACAACAGCAGTTTTAAATGTTGCAGTTAATTTTCCAGGTGCTAATGCATTTTCTGAAAGAACTCCAGTTTGAGATTCATAACTATCAATTTCATTTGGAATCAATAAATTCTTTGATGCAAGCTGATAAAATATGATATTATTTTCTTGTATTGCTTCTGATTCATGAGATGAAGTTGAAGATTTTATTGTCTTTTTCTCAACATCTATTGTGAATTGAAGATTATAATTTGAATTTCTTGAAGAGTTCATATAACACTTTATTAATTTAACATTTTGTAAAATAGGACTTGACATATCATATGATAATGATATTTGAGGACACTTTGTAACATCAGTATTTGAAATAGGATTAAAATTAAATTCACCAAAAGCACTTTCAATACCATCTTTATTTACATAAGTTAATCTTGGAGTCCAATTTGAATCCCAAGCATCAGCTTCTCCTTCACTTGGTGTTTCAAAAGCCATATTTAATGCAAAATCATCAAGTTGTATATTGGAAAATGTTGCTGATAAATTTGCTGTTTGTGTAGTTTTCCATGATTGAATATCTATTTTATCAATTCTCCAACATTCAGACATAATTCCTTTAGCTCTTCCTACAATTTCTCCCTGTGAAGCGAAATCTAAAGAATCATTAACAACTGGAACTATTCTAACTTGGAAATTAGTGCCAGTAGTAGCATGTACAGTTAAATTTGTTGCACTTCCACCAGCTGGAGTATAAGTAAAATCATATGGAAATTCAAATTCTACATATAATGGCTTATTACCATTAGTATCATATTGGTTATTAAGTTTATAGAAAAAACTATAGCATCTCTTTGTTTGACCATTCATTTCTGTATCTGGAGAATCCATCCTAAAGTGGTGATATCCTAAAGTTCCAGGTGTTTGTTCTTCAGTATCATATCCCATTACTAAATCATGTGGATTAACTTGTTTATGGGCTATTGTAGATATAAAATTAGTGCCTGTATCATCATGATGATTAGCTTGATATGTTCCAGAATAAGATGAACTAGATGGGTCATATTCTATAACATTATCATGAATAACATCAATATATATATCCATTTTTGGTATATATAAAGAACCATTAACAGTTTCTAAACCGCTATATCCCCATAGCATCCAATGTGATAAATCAATTCCTATTTTAGCTACTCTTGATGTCGAAGTCAAAGATTGAGCAATATCATATGATGGAATAGTTATATATTTTGCATATGGCTGTTCATCATCAGCGAAGTTTCCATCACTTTTATCATATTGAAATCTTCCATATGAACCGCTATGGTCTATTTCCATTGTTCCAACAACAGTTGACCCATCTTCATCAGTTGAATGCTGACAAAATATTATATTACCATCAGATGCATTACTTGAGTCTCTTCCAAACATACGATATCCAGTACCAGCCCTATCTGAATTATTAGAACCACTTGTTTTAAACCAATTCCATATACCTCTTGAAAACATACTTAAATATGCATCGTTATGAATATGTATATTCATCCAACCTTGTAAAGCATTATATGTTTTATCATCATCAATGCCATCATTAAAATTATTTGAAAAATGATTTATATCTAATCCTTCAGCACTAAATATTGATAATTGATTAGATTTTGTTTTTTTATCATATTGAAAAGTATGTAAAGACTTATCTATAAAATTTTCATCACAAAATAAAATCTTACTTCCACTTTTAAAGAAATTGAAGTTTGTTTTTCCTGGTACTGATGGAAAAGTAAATAGTGAAGTTATGTCTTCATACTCATTGCTATCAGATTTATATTGATATAATGATACATTATTATTATTATCAGTTTCATTGTATTTATTATAGAATATTAAATTTCCCCTACCTGAAGAATATGATGATACTTCTGGAGTATTTAAAGATGTTGATGTATTATTTTCATATAAATTAATTGAATCTATCATAATATTATTAACAGTTGTTCCAGTTTCATCAGTTACTCCCCAAACACCATTATCAATAACAAGAGTAAATTTATTATCTGTAAATCCATATCCAGTAGAGAATGATAATTCATAATTTCTAATTCTTTTAAAAAGTGGATTAAGACCCGCTGTAGACATATATGGAGAATTATTAACGCTTCCTGAAGATTCATTTGCCCATGAATTAGGATAATTATAAAAAGGAGTAATACTTCCTATTCCTGCTTCTGAAAGTTTAGAAAGTTCATATACATTTTTTCTAATATTAAATCCATTAAAAAATGCTATATCTCCATCTTTACTAACAGAAATTTCAATTTCAATAGATGTACACCCTGAAGGTGTCTCAAATATAATTGGTTGAGGATATTCAGTATTCCCTGATATATGAGTCCATTTTGATTGAGGGTCTAATATTCCTGAATCCCAAAGATATGTTGTAGTTCCTGCTTTTTTAATTCTAACCATACATGGTTCATCTACAGCAAAATAAAAAGCATCAAATAAATATTTAGTAGAAGCTACAACAGTTAAAGGACTACATGTAGCAGCATTGCCATCATTCCACCATGCGGTATTATGAGTACCTTCCAATTCTAACGCATATCCATTTGTCATATTGCCAGATGTAGCTATTTCACCAAACAATGAATTAAATTCTTTATGATTAGCAGAAGATGCTATTGGAGTACTTGCATCAATTAATTCTCTATCTAATATTGCAGCATTGCCATTAGCTGTCCAATCACCATCTCCATGAGTAGCAGAAGACCAAGTTACATGGTCAGCAGCACTTCCATTTCCAGTAACAGCACTTGATGGAGTATCAATAAAGTTTCCTATATTGTCATTACAAACAGCTGTATGTGTAGCATCAGATGTTGAAATAAATCCTTCTGAAGGCCAAAGATATAATGAATCAGTCGGACTATATAATCTTATTCTTGGAGGAATATTGCTTCCAAGATAATACCACGGCATTTCTGATACAATATTAACTCCTAAAGTATAGTTTGTACCTTCTTTAAGTTCAATATTATTAAATGTTAAACTTCCATGATTATAATTAATAGCGTCAGAATATTCATCATAATTTATTGCAAAAGAATTATTAGCTCCAATTTCTGATGGAAGTGTTCCATTTGTATTAGTTGATGTTTGTTCAAATGCCCAAGTTCCATCTCCATCATTTTTAACGACTCCCCATGCATTAGCTGTATCTGCACCATCAGATTCAATATTATAATTTAATTCACTTTTATTATATGTATAGTCAGTTCTATGTGAAAATAATCCTTTTCCAGCTATTGATAAAATTGAATCAGTTCCATCATTAGATAGGTCTATATTATCCTTTAGTTCTAATCCACCAGAAACACGTATAATACCCTGTTCATCAACAGCTGCATTATCAAGTATTTGAAATTCATTTTCTTGTAAATCACGTGGGTCTGAATAAGAATTAACTCCTCCAGAAAAATTCTTTATTTGTAATACATTTTTTCTAGGCATTCTATATTAATTACTTCTTGATTTTATCTACAATAGGCTTTATTACCATATCCCAAATTAAATCATCTTTTTTTGATGGACTCAATTTAATAGCTTTTTCAAGAACATATAATCCAAGTAAAAACCATTCCCAGTTTGCTGTAATAAATGATAACATATTATTTCTCCTTTTTTAATATTGCGACATCTTTTTCAAGTTCTTCTATATACTTACCCTGTAAATCTACTTTTTTTTGCAGTTGTTTCATTTGTATATCAAGTTCGTTATCTTCTTCAACATACTTACGTAAATTCTTTATCTCTCTAGCTTTCATAATTTTCTTGAGAGCTACATCTATTAATTTTTTAGCTACAAATGCTTGTATCATATTATACCGATGCTATAAAC
>Ga0208919_1000907_pt1 | contig 18083 bp, 36 predicted proteins | sample 4_EtaG_FD_184076 | JGI IMG/M metagenome (GOLD analysis project Ga0208919, IMG submission 184076) | Marine viral communities from the Subarctic Pacific Ocean - 4_ETSP_OMZ_AT15127 metaG (SPAdes) (version 3) | ecosystem: Environmental > Aquatic > Marine > Oceanic | place: Pacific Ocean | collected...
CGAAACAGTGGCGATGGGCTTCGCAATTACTGAGGAGGCTATCGAAGATAACTTGTATGACTCTTTGTCAGCACGTTATACAAAAGCACTAGCTCGTGCAATGGCGTACACCAAGCAGGTAAAAGCAGCGACTATCCTAAACAATGCTTTTGACTCAGGTACTACTTATGGAGATGGAGTGGAGCTTTGTTCTACTGCACACCCATTAGTGAGTGGTGGAACTAACTCTAACGAACCAGCGACACCATCTGATCTTAACGAAACTTCTTTGGAAGCGCACGTTATTCAGATATCAAACTGGACAGACGAGAGAGGGCTACTTATTGCAGCAAGACCTCGTAAGTTGGTAATACCACCAAATCTACAGTTTGTGGCAACACGATTGTTAGAAACTGAAGGCAGACCAGGAAGTGCGGATAACGACCTTAATGCACTACGCAATAATGGTTCTATCCCAGAGGGCTACACTATCAATCATTACTTGACTGATACAGATGCTTACTTCCTGATGACTGACGTACCAAACGGTCTAAAGCACTTCACACGTAGCCCAATGGCTACATCTATGGATGCTGACTTTGACACAGGTAACAGCAGATACAAGGCTAGAGAGAGATACTCTTTCGGTGTATCTGACCCATTAGGAATCTTTGGTTCCCCAGGAGCCTAAGAAAAAATCAAAGGGCGGCTTGCGGGTCGCCCTTTTTTACTTTATACTACGCTTACCTTGACAATCACATGGTGTGATTGACTACAGCCACTACAAGGAGGTTCACATGGCTAACACTACGTTTAAAGGCCCTATTAGGTCTGAAACTACAATTAAAACAATCAGTAAAAATTCATCCACTGGTACAATCACAGAAGTTATTACTATGGGTGATGCGCCAGTTGCATTAGGTGATGAAGACAAAACACTTGATAATGCAACGCATAGCGGAAGAGTTCTAGCTGTGCCAGCACTCGCATCCAACAGAACAATAACGTTACCAGCACCAGTTGCAGGAGCTACGTTTAAGTTTATTTATGCAGGAGCAGCAGAAGAAGCAGAAAATCTGATTATTGTCACACCTGGCAATTCTAATTTTTTCTTAGGAAATGTCCAGCATCTAGATACTAACGCAGATAATGTTAGTGTGTATGCAAACGGTAGTTCTAACTCAAAGCTAACATTAACCGATTTTGGAAGCATGGAAATAAACATAGTAGGTAAAGATAGTACAAATTACTATGTTTGGGGTAATGTAGTCTCTGAAGATGCACCTGCTTTTGCTGACCAGTAATAGGAGGTATAAATGGCTAGATCAGATGTAAAAGCCTTTAATCACGATCAAGGTGATGATGCCGCAGTTGTTGGACCTGATAGATCAAGGTTGAGGCAACTTATAGTATTTGCTAATTCAGCTGGGGCTGTAACTATTAAAGATGGTTCAGGTGGATCAGATATATTGGTTCAGAGTTTTCCAACAGGGTTGCATCATTTAAATATTCCAGCTGATGGTATCCTTGCAGAAAATGGCGTTTTCGTTCACGCTTTTACTGGTAGTGGCAACAAACTTACTTTGATGCTTGCATAATGCCTAGTCATGCGTAACGATTATAAAAGAGGCGGAAGAGTCCGCAAAGGCACGGGCATGAAAGGTATGTCCATAAAAAGTGGGGATAAACGCCCCACTAAGTCTGGTGCGGGCATGACGGCAAAGGGTGTTGCTAAATATAGACGGCAGAACCCTGGATCTAAGTTGAAGACAGCTGTGACGGAGAAGAAGCCTACAGGCAAGCGAGCGTCTAGAAGAAAGTCATATTGCGCTAGAAGTGCAGGGCAGATGAAGAAGTTTCCAAAAGCAGCAAAAGACCCTAATAGTAGATTACGACAAGCAAGAAGAAGATGGAGGTGTTAAATGGATAAAAAAACTATGGCCGAAAGCATGGACATCATGCGAAAAGTAAAAAGTCTGCCAAAAGAAAGACAGAGAGAAATGGTTAAAAACCTGAGTAAACAAGAAAAAATGGCTTTTAATGAAATGAATAAAAGATATGGCTCCATGATGGCAGATCAAAAAAGAACCTCCCCAAGAGGCGGAGGTGGAGGCGCATTTACTCAGTTCGGAACAAGTAGTAGAAAAGGTGTTGAACAATTAAGAAAGAAACCATTCGAGTTTTCTCGTGGAGGTGGCGTAGCTACACAGGGGACTAAATTTAGTAGGAACGGCTAATGGCGATCAGTCGCGCACAAATGGGTAAGCAGATCAAAAACCCACCAAACAAAATGTCTAAACTTTCCCAGAAGAGAAAGAAAAAGGCACAAAAAGAAAGAGAGAAGAAAGATGGCGTATTTACAAAGTAATGTACCGTATTTTAAAGCATGGGTAAGACGAGAGTACACGAAGAATTTTATGGAGTATCAAGGAGAGTTTTTACACGTAATGGTTATAGCTGTAACAACAATGCCAAACCGAAGTCTAAGTTTCCAAGTAATATTTACTGGATGTGAGACAGATGACACGGATGAACCAAACGTACATGGTGGAGCTATGTGGGCTAGAATGCCTATAACAGCGTTGGTAGCTGATACCAGTTACGAAGAGTGGCCTACAGAGATGCCACCATACGTAGCACAACCGTGGGATTGTATGTCTCACGATCACTCAGTTTATGTATTGAATAGGGCTACACCCGCCCCTTGGATAGCCAAGGTAGACGGAGAGTTCTATCCTGCGAAATACTATTTTACTGTGGACTACACAAACAGTGAAGTAGCGGACGATCCTGCCCAACACAAACAGAGTCATGTTCTTGAACTGTTAGATGCAGGAGAGTATACAGGTAACATAGTAGCGTTGCCTAACAATCGGGTTCGTGTAACACACCCTGCGTGGTTTGAGACTGGTCAAGGCGCACCAGATTTTAGACCGAATCAACATACTTTTCATTCTAAACAGAACCATGAATACGTTTGGGATACCCAGCGTGTTTTTAATAATCTATACAAAGAGGAGCAAGAAGATGGCGAATAAGAAGAAGAAGATGATGGCTGGCGGTAAAGGAGTCAAAAAGAAAATGTTAGCTGGGGGCAAAGGAGTTAAAAAGAAAATGCTCGCTGGTGGTAAGCAAGTCAAGAAGATGATGGCTGGTGGTAAAACCAAGAAGGGATACGCTGCTGGTAAAACAGTCACAAAGAAGATGATGGCTGGCGGTAAGCAAGTCTCAAAGCCTGACTTCTTAGATCTTGATAATGACGGTAATAAAACTGAACCGATGAAGCAGGCCGCACAAGGCAGAGCCAAAGGCGGAGCTATCAGAAAAATGGCTGGTGGTAAGCAAGTCAAGAAGATGATGGCTGGTGGCGGTAAAGCTAAAAGCATGGCTAAAGGTGGTGCTAAAGGCGGTAAGAAGAAGTCTAAAACCAAAGTGAGAGGCGCAGGTATAGCACAAAGAGGTGTAAGACCCGCGAAGATGAGATAGAGCCATGATGCGTAGATACTATAAAAAAGGGGGCAAGATATGCCCTTCAGGTAAAGCTTGGGCTAAACGTACATTCGATACGTACCCAAGCGCCTACGCTAATATGGCTGCTTCTAAGTATTGTAAAGATCCAAGCTATGCTAAAGGTAGTAAAAGAAAGAAGAAGTAATGGGCGCTTTAAAAGATTGGGTAAAACAAGACTGGGTTCGTATCGGTACTGACGGCAAAATAAAAGGCAAGTGTGGTACATCTAAGGATAAGAAGAACCCAGATAGGTGTTTACCACGTAGTAAAGCTAGCAGTCTTAGTCAATCTCAACGAGCTACTACAGCTAAGAAAAAGAAGCGTGAAGGCGCTAAAGGTAAAACTGTGGTAAAAAATACTAAACCTGCTACAGTAAAACTACGAACGGGCGGACTTGCAAGGAGAAGAAGGCATGGATGAAGAAGAAAAAAGATTAAGAGAGAAATACTTTGATGGTCCAGCTCAAGATATTATGAGCTTACAACAATTCTTTAGACAAAATGGGTATGATCCTAATAAAGCTAAAACAGGCAAAGGTAAAGATGAAACTATCAAACTAAGAGGCGGGGGACTTGCTCGACGTAAACGAAGTATCGCGCGAGGATGCGGTGCTATAATGGCAAACAGAAGAAAGAAAACGCAGTACATATAGGAGATATCATGAAACTTATACAGAATGGTACATTTGCAACAGGAGAACCTGTGTATCAGATAGCAGAAAATAACAGCGATGGAACACACACTACTGTTGTGTTTGATCCGATGACAAAAGAAGAAGCCGAAGAGAGACTAAAGTCTATGGGAGGCACAACTACAAAACCTGTAGAAGAGGCAGTAGCTGATGATTCTCCTGACTACAAGTCTATGACAAAGTTAGAACTAGAAGCCATGATGCGTGAGCATGGTGTAGAGCTAGACAGGCGCAAGTCAAAAGGTGAGTTGTTAAAAGAGGTAGATGATTATTTTACACATGTGCTACACACACCTAGTGAGGACTAATAATGGCTACATCGGGTACTACAGCATTCAACATGGACTTCACGGAGATCGCTGAAGAGGCGTGGGAACGTGCAGGTCGTGAAATGCGTTCTGGATATGATTTAAGAACTGCCCGTAGATCTATGAACTTGTTGACCATAGAGTGGCAAAACAGAGGGTTGAACCTTTGGACAATAGATAGTGCAACACAAGCCATCACCGCAGGTACAGCGCAGTACACGCTTGCCGCAGATACTATAGACTTGTTAGATCAAGTCATACGAACAGGTGACAGTGGTTCTGGAGGTCAGTATGGTGACGGAGGATCTACACAATCTGATCTCACCATAAGTCGTATTGGTGTGACTACCTTCGCGTCTATTCCTAACAAGTTAATACGCGGTAGACCTATTCAAGTATGGGTCGAAAGACTGCGTGATGCACCGCGAATAAACCTATGGCCCGTGCCTGATAAGTCCTATAGTTTTGTGTACTGGCGACTACGACGTATAGAAGATGCAGGGAACGGTATAGAAACAGCAGATATGAACTTTAGATTTTTACCTTGTCTGGTAGCAGGGTTGGCGTATAACATAGCTATGAAGACACCTGAACTTGCAGGTAGATTACAAATGTTAAAGGCTGATTACGACGAACAGTATAATCTAGCTGCTGGTGAAGACAGAGAGAAGGTATCTGAGCGTTTTGTACCACGAGTAGGGAGGATCTAGTGGCATTTGCATCCAGCAAGAAAGCAATAGCTGAATGTGATATTTGCGGGTTTCGATTTAAACTACGTGAGTTACGGAACATAATTACCAGAGGTAGGGACACAAATATCAAGGCTTGCCCAGAGTGTCATAGTCCTGACCACCCACAAAACAAACAAGGATTATATCCCGTGCGTGATCCCCAGGCGATACGTGACCCACGTCCAGATTTTGCAGGGTACGAACAAAGCAGAAACTATGCGTGGGGTTGGAACCCTGTAGGTGATGGACAGAACAACTATGGACTAAGTAAGAGTAGTAGTTTAAAAATGATTAGTGGTGTAGGGTCGGTAACGGTGACAACATGAATTATACAGAATTAAAAACAAACATAGCAGATATATGTGAAACGACGTTTACAGATGCACAGGTAAACATGTTTATACAGCAGGCTGAACAAAAGATATACAACACTGTTCAGATACCTGCGTTACGTAAAAATGTGTCTGCCACGACCACATCCAGTAATAGATATCTAGCCCTACCTGCAGATTTTTTATATGCGTACAGTATGGCTATCTACACTACAGCAGGTAACGTATACTCCTTCCTACTATACAAAGATGTTAACTTTATGCGTGAAGCATACCCAAATCCTGCTACGACAGGCGCACCGAAGCATTATTCGCAGTGGTCAGATGGGTTTTTTATATTGGGACCTACACCTGACGCTGCGTATAATGTAGAGCTTTACTATGGTCACTATCCAACATCTATTGTTACTGCAACCAATACCTTCTTAGGTGACGACTTCGATTCTGCTCTGTTAAACGGAGCGTTGATAGAGGCTGTAAGATTCCAGAAACAAGAGCCAGACGTTATACAAAATTACGAGAAATTGTACTTACAATCAATTACGTTGCTTAAAAACGCATATGAGGGTAGAAATGTTACAGATAATTATAGATCTGGGACATATAAGGTAGAGGTTAGTTAATGTTGACAAGCGCGATAAAAATGGGTGAGAACTTTAGTGTAGACGTTATAACTACCGATAATAGAGGTCTAACTCCCGAAGAAGTAACAGCGTTATGTTTAGACAAAATTATATCTGTAAGCGATACAGCACCTCCTGCCATAAAAGATCAAGCACAAGCATTTCGTGGTCGTCTAGAGCTTGTTATATTAGAGTATATGAAACAAGCTATAAAACATGATAGAGTAACAATATATAATGCAATAAAAGACGCAGGGTACGATAAACTCGCAGAACATATAAGGAGAATATAATGGCTTTTTCAGGCAACGCATTATGTAATTCATTCAAGCAAGAGTTACTAGAAGGAGTACATAACTTCAAAAATAGTGGAGGAGATACTTTTAAGTTTGTCATGTATACAAACTCTCAGGCGGGTAATGATAGTTTAGGAGGGAGTAGCAGCACTATGGACGCTACAGTAACCGCATATAACACTGGCGGGACTTCTTCAAACGAAATAAGTAACACTGGAGACTATAGTCAGGGTGGTGGCACGTTAACACGAGTTGACCCATCGTTGAAGTCTACGTCAACAGCTACAACACAGTTTGGCACTTTAACGTTTTCTAGCGTCACTTTGACCGCGAGAGGAGCGTTGATATATAATGACAGTGCATCAGGTGATCCTGCTATATGTGTGTTAGATTTTGGAGCAGATAAGTCAGCATCAAGTGGCACGTTTCAAATAAACTTTCCAACTAACGACGCGAGCAACGCACTAATAAGGATAGCATAATGGCATTTAAACTTGCGGATAGAGTCAAAGAAACAACTGTAACCACAGGCACAGGTAATATAGCTCTTGGTGGAGCGATAACAAACTTTGAAACATTTTCTGCAAATCTTAGCAATAGTGATACCACGTACTACGCTATAGTAGATAATACAAATGGAGCATTTGAGGTTGGTCTAGGCACATACAATTCTTCAGACAACACGTTATCACGATCTGTCATAGCAAGTTCAAATAGTAACAATGCCGTGACGCTAGGGTCTGGCACTAAAGAAGTCTTTATAACAGCTGTCGCGGATAAGATTGTCATGGAAGATGGTAGCAACAATGTTGCCATAGGAGGCACAGTAACTGCCACGGCTTTTAGTGGTAGCGGTGCAAGTCTTACAGGTGTCGACGTAGTAAATGATACGAGTCCTCAGTTAGGTGGCAACCTAGATGTGAACGGTAACGACATAGTATCAACTTCTGGGGATGCTAATATAGAAGTGGCTCCTCATGGTACTGGGGGTCTTGTTGTAAAAGGCAATAGTACAGGATCAGAAAACCAAGGAAAAATAATATTAAACTGCCAAAATAATTCACATGGACAAACTATAAAATCGCAACCTCACAATCTAGCGGCTAGTAACACACTATTGCTTCCAGGGGGTAATACTATTGGGAACGATAATAGCACGTTAGTCTCAGAGATTGGGACACAAACACTCACAAACAAAACATTGACAAGTCCTGTTATAGAAACAGTAACAGGGTCAACGATTACGCTAGACTCAGCAGGAGATATAACCCTGGATGCAGGTGGAGCCGATGTAACGCTAAAAGATGACGGTACTACATATGGTAGCCTAACAAATAGCAGTGGTGAGTTGGTAGTTAAGTCTGGTTCAACTCCGACAACAGCTATGACGTTCAGTGGAGCTAATGTAACTCTAGCAGGAAATCTTACAGTGAATGGCACGACAACTACGGTTAACAGCACTACGTTAACTGTAGACGATCCTATAATAACGCTTGGAGGTGACTCTGCTCCTGGTAGTGATGACAACAAAGATAGAGGTGTGGAGTTCCGATATCATACTGGATCAGCAGCTAAAGTAGGTTTCTTTGGTTTTGATGACGATACAGGAAAATTTACATTCATACCTGACGCAACGAATAACTCTGAGGTGTTTAGTGGATCAGTTGGTAATGTAGCTTTTGGTATTGGTACGTTTAGCTCTTTAGATATATCTGGTGACGTAGATGTAGACGGAATCCTTGAAGCTGATGCCATGACATTAAATGGTACATCAATTACAACAACAGCAACGCTATCAACAGGCATATCAAATGGTAATGTTTTGGTTGCAAATGCAAATGTAGTAGATAATGATTTTCTGAGAGTTGACGGAACAAGCATAGAGGGTAGAAGTGCTTCTGAGCTTGCAACAGACATAGGGGCAGCTACAACAGACGATGCAACAGCTTTGGCGATAGCGTTAGGATAAAGGAGAAAACACATGGCAAATGACGCAATAGCAAGCATACAGGCGACAATATTACCTGATGAGATAGCCAAGACTATTTCGGCTACTATGACGGTTTCACCTGCTGATGCAAATGATAAATGGTATTTTAAGAAAACAAGTGTAGCCAACTCAAGTGGTGATTTAATAGATGCAGGAGATACTTACATAGATTATACAGCAAAAGCACTTGACGCAAGCACCACGGTTGCAACAGGTGACAAAGTAAACTTTCTGTTTATCAAGAATATCGACACAAACAGTAGAAGTATCTACATAGTGTTGGATGCAGGCACAGCATCATCTTCAGCAGGTGATGGGATTACAATAGGTCCAAATGAGTTTTTCTGTGCGAGATTACCAAATACAACAGTTGCTGACATACACGCAATATCATCAGCATCCACAGCAGAGGTTTTAGTTTGTGCATTACTAGATGATGTAGGTTAAGGAGAAACAGATGGCTAATACATTTAAGAACAAAGTGTATGATGGCTCGAACACATCGGCTAACGCTTTGATGAATGTCTACACGGCTCCATCTGCCACAACAACGGTTGTGATTGGTTTGACACTAGCAAACACGACTACAAGTCAGATAACAGCCGACATCAAGTTAAGTGCAGGACAGACTGTGTTTTTAGCCAAAACCATACCGATACCTTCTGGATCATCCTTTGAATACATGGGAGGCAACAAGGTTATTATGGAGACAGGTCATACGTTAAGTGTTTCATCAAACACAGCGAATAGCCTAGATACTGTAGCAAGTATAATGGAGATTACATAATGCCATACATAGGAAGTCAAGTTGGTTCAAGTTTTTCATCAAGACCTGCAACACAGGAGTTCAACGGAGATAACTCTACAACGGTCTTTACGTTAAATCAGACTGTTACTCAAGAAGACATCGTAGTAAGCGTTGACGGTGTAATACAGGAGAGCGTAGACGCATTTACTGTACCAAACGGTACTAGCCTTACATTCACAGAAGCTCCATCAAGTGGTACAGGGAATATCTTTGTAATCTATCTTGGTGCAACAGATGTAAGCACAACAATACCTGCACAAAATAAAGGCACATTTAAGAATGGTGGTATGTTTAGAGTTAACTCACAGACTGTAGATGTAAATACAACGATAGAAGCAACAGAGAATGCGACAGCAACAGGACCTTTGACAGTATCTTCTGGTATAACCATCACAGTAAATTCTGGAGGTAATCTAGCAATCATATGAGCAACCTTCTAGTACAGAATATAAAACATACGAATGGCACTACGTCTCAGACTATTGATAGTAGTGGAAACACAACTGTTTCACAAAATTTAACAGTATCTGGTTCACAAATATTAACTCCAGCTAGACCAAGTTTTTTTGTAAGAGGTAATGATGGTTGGAAAGACCATGGCTCAACTAGGGTTGTATTTTTTAAAACATCAACTCAAGCTGTGGAAATAATATCAAATGTAGGTAGTCATTTTGATGCATCTACTGGAAGATTTACTGTTCCTGTTACTGGTCTTTATCAGTTTAATGTTTCTCTTTATTGTAACGAAACTGGTGATAGTTTTACCTATGCTCAATTTTATGTTGATGGCGCTCATCTGCATAACAATTTTATGATATATCGAAATGATGATACTGGATACCCAGATAACTCTTTAAATTTTTCAACTGCTGTTGAATTAACTGCATCACAATATATGGAGATTAGGGTCGTAGAAGATTTGTATGGACATCATTGTTATTGGAATGGGTTTTTAGTAGGATAAAAATATGACAATAGAAGAAAGACATTTTAGACAAGTAAGAAACGCAAAACTAGCAAAGTGTGATTGGACACAAGCACCAGACAGTCCTCTTTCAGACACCAAGAAAGCAGAATGGGCAACATATAGACAAGCTCTTAGAGATTTAACTAAAACAGTTACACCTAAGTTTTTACCAGATAGTCCAAAGATAGATGAATCTGATTTTCCCAAAGAGCCATCATAGGATAAACAATGAGTACATTAAGAGTAGACAGCATACGAGGACAGACAGCAGATGGCACGAATAGGTATGTGGTGCAGGTTGTCGAGGGTAGTTTTTCTACATTAACATCTACTACATCTACAAGTTTTATCACAACTGGGTTAGAAGCAACAATCACACCTTCCTCTACCTCTAACAAGATTTTAATTTCAGTAGCTATGAATGGTGTTCATAGTCCAGAAACAGATTATGTGGTTTTTCATATATATAAAAATGATGTAAACCATCACTCTTTTTCTACTAATGTTGGACAAAATGGTGAGAATGACTCAAATAGCGTGGTACATTTTTATTTAGACTCTCCTGCTACAACAAGTGCCACAAAGTATACTGTTTACCATAGAAGTGGTAATGGAGGTGGTGTAGGCATCAACAACTACGGCATAGGAGGTAGTGGAAGCACAAGAAGTACGATTCTATTACAGGAGATTGCCCAATGAGTACACTATCAGTAGACACAATACAGGGTAAAACAACAGCAGGAACTGTGGCTATGCCTAGTGGCACTCCAGTGCAACTACAAGTCACACAAGGTAATTTTAGCTATCAAGAAATAAGTTCAACAAGCATGGTTGAAGTTACAGATATAAACGTAACAATCACTCCAAAATTTGCATCTAGTAAAATATTAGTTTCTCTCCAAACTGCTTGGTGGCTTACTAATGATGCCAATAATTATTTGATTACAACTATATACAGAAGCATTGGTGGAGGGTCTTTTTCAAATCTTGCTGTAGATAATAATTATGATGCACTAAGATTTCATGCTCCTGCTAGAAATGCAACTTTGACAGACGTTTGTAATATAGATTATATAGACACACCAAATACCACGAGTGCAGTAGTATATAAATTTTACGCAAGAAGATATGATGGTACAAATAATGTTAGAATTAAATATTCACAAACATCAAGTTTTATTATGGCAACGGAGGTAGCACAATGACAACAATATCACAAGCATTAACGAGTTTAGGAGTTACAGAGTGGGTACTCAGAGGAGAGCCTACAAGTGAAGAAGAATTTGCTTCTATGTTTCGCAAGGTTACTGGAGCAGATAAAAATGGTTCAGCAATCGAAAGTGCAGACCCAAAGGACTGGGGTGTAACATACGCACAGGTAGCAGGAGAAAAGACGTTACTGCAAAGCCGTGAGCCAATGCGATTGCTTCGTATAGAACGAGACAGATTACTGGCAGAAACAGATTGGACTGCGTTAGGTGATGTAACCATGTCGAGTGCTATGAAAACCTATAGACAACAGCTTAGAGATTTACCTGCGAGTTCTGATCCAAAGTTAGGTAGTGATGGTAAATTAGACATGAGTAGTGTAAAGTTTCCAACTAAACCAAGCTAGGAGTAAGAAGTGGCGTTAACAAGAGTAAGAACAGGTGGTATCACGGATAATGCTGTAAATGACGCTAAATTTGATACAGCAAATACATCATTATCGACTATTTTAGACCCTGTAAGTGCAAGTGGTAGTTCTGTTTTGTATTTAACAGGAATACCTACTACAGCAACGAGAGTTACTCTTACTTGGTACTATTTATCTCAGTCTTCAACCACACGAGTATTTATGAGATTAGGTCATGCAGGGGGGTTGTTTACATCTGGATATTACACCAAAAGGGGAGATATTTATGATTCAAGTAATTCAGGCGGTTCTTATGACAGCAATGACAGTTATTTAGCTCTTGATGATTGGACTAATGCCGCAAACCAATTTATATGTACTTATGAATTTACGGCTTTTGACAGAACAAGCACAGACAGAGTGTGGCATTATAGAACTCAGATTCTTAACCCAGGTTATACGCAATATGTTATCTTTGTAACAGGATTTGTTGCTTGTGGTGATAAATCTTCAACACCTTTAAGTAGAATTGTAGTTTATACAGAAGATGGAGCTAATTTTGATGCTGGAATATTACAGTTAAAATATAGTTAGGAATTAATATGCCATACATAGGAAAAGCACCCAATCAAGGCGTTAGAACACGCTTTATATACCAAGCCACAGCAGGGCAGACTTCCTTTAGTGGTTCAGATGCCAATGCGAACGTATTGAGCTACAGCGATGGGGAGTATGTGGATGTCTATCAGAATGGTGTTTTACTTAAACCCGCAACAGATTACACATCTACTTCTGGCACAACAGTAGTGCTAGTAACAGGAGCATCATTAAATGATGTGGTAGAGATTGTAGCCTACGATGCGTTTACAATAGCCAATAGCTACAGCAAGTCAGAATCAGATACACGCTATCCTTTTCTTGGAAACGACAGTATAATACGAACCAACGGCAACAGTATCACAGCAGATATAACAATACCAAGTGGTACAAACGGATTGTCAGCAGGACCTATAACAGTTACAAATGCTACAATCACAGTTAACGGAGTGTATACAATAGTATGACCAGTAGATTATTAGTAGATAAGATTGAGGGGAAGACTACGGCAAATACTGTGCAGATGCCAAGTGGTTCTGTGTTACAAGTCGTATCAAGCGAACATAGTAGTGAAACTTCCACAACTTCAACCTCTTTTGTTGATACAGGGCATAGTTTAACTATTACACCAAAATTTAGTACGTCAAAAGTTCTTATAACTCTCATGGGAGGAAGAATGACTTATGGTACAGTTAATCAGATTTCGGTTAATATACTGGCAAGTATAAATGGTGGCTCTTACGCAGATGTTATTCTTGCAGTTGACCTTCTTACAATGAATAGCACTTATGGTTTGAACATGGCATCACAGAAATTACATTCTCCAAATACAACTGGTGCTGTAATTTATAAAACGCAGTTTGGGTCTGGTAATGGCGCAGAACAACTTTATACTTCATCAAGCTGTGTTGTAACTTTAACAGCAATGGAGATATCACAATAATGGCAAGTGAACTTCATGTAGATGCAATAAAACATTCTGGTGGCACAAGTGCTATGACGATAGGTAGTAGTGGAGCAGTACATATTCCTGGTCATGTAATACAGACAGTAAAAGTACAGCAAATATTTTCAGAAGTTACAACAACTGGAAGTTCTTATGTAGACAGTAATATGGCTTTGGCAATTACTCCAAAGTTCGCTAGTTCAACTATTCTTTTTTTGGCTCGTGCTTGGACATCTATAAATCAAAGTTCTGGTGCAATAAATATGCAAGTAACACGCACTATATCTGGTGGAAGTGCAACCAACTTTGAAGGTGGACATATATCAATAGCTGAATATGGACAAACAAGTGGCCCTAGCTATAGAGAAGAAAGTAAACAATTTATGTGTTTTGATGAACCAAACACAACAACTGCAACTACATATACAATTACTTTTAAATCAGGTGGTGGTACTGCCAGAGTGGGTGTAAGTAATAGAACAGGAACTATTATACTACAGGAGATAGCTCAGTAATGGCATCAATACTTAAAGTAAATACCATACAAGACGCAACGAACTCTAATACGGCTATGACTATTGATAGCACAGGACGTATATTAACTCCTGCTAGACCTTCATTTAGAGCGCAACCATCTTCAGAAATAACTAATCAGACTTCTGGAGATATAGTATTTGGTGAAGCAGGAGCAAATGATGAAGCTAGTCATGGATGTCATAACGTGGGGAATCATTATTCAACAAGCACAGGTAAATTTACAGCACCAATAACAGGTATCTATTTCTTTAGTTTCACTGGACTTGCGTATGCACAAAACCCAGTAACAGTAGAATTAAGACTTAATTCACAAGCTGTATGTGCCTTAAATGCAAATTTGACAGACGATGAAAGTAATTACGAAACCATACAAGGTTCTTTGGTTCTTAAGATGTCTGCAAGTGATACGTTTAATCCAGTTGTAACTACAGGAAACTTTCATGGGAATGTAAATTATTCACAGTTTTCTGGTTTTTTAGTGGGATAAAAACATGAGCAGAGCAGCAGAATTAGCAAAATTTATAGCAGATGGCACAAGAAGCACACACCCTGCTTTTTTAGTGTCTGCAACTTCAGGTCAGACTAACTTATCTGACGACACAACCATAGCTTTTACAGAAATATTTGACCAAGGTGGCAATTTTGCATCTAATACGTTTACTGCACCAGTCACTGGACGTTATCAACTAAATCTTCAAATGTATACAAATGAGGTAGACTATGACGGAGCATTTGCTCAATTTAAGTTAATCACTTCAAATAGAAATTATTTAACAGTTGTAGACCCAGGAGCATTTGATTCTAATCCTGATTACTGGTCTTTCACTATTGCTGCTCTGGCTGATATGGACGCATCAGATACAGCTACAGTGCAACTTGATATTGGGAGTGGGCATGGAAACACTATAGACATAAGCACGTTTTCTTACTTTTCTGGGTTTTTAGTAGCCTAATGCTTGGCTTTAATGCCATATCAGAAGTAGCAATAGCTGACCAGCCAGGAGTTACGTTATTTTTATCAGGGGTAAGTGGAACCACAGCAATAAACGCGGTGGGAGTCGAATCTACAGGTGCTGTTAGTGTAACAGGTGTTACAGGAACGTCGGCTCTGGGGAACATAACAGTCGCAGGGTCAGCAGTTCTAAGTGTAACTGGATTTTCTACTACACTTTCGCAGGGTAATGTATTAATATGGGGAGAAATTATTACTGGCGTAACAACTGAGTATACAAATATAACCACAGGAGCGTCACAGACGTGGACAGAAATATCAACAGGGGCTTCACAAACGTGGACAGAAATATAGAGGTAAGACATGGTTTCTACATATACAGCTAACGGTGGTATTGAAAAGATCGGTTCAGGTGAGCAGTCTGGTACATGGGGCGATACCACAAACACAAACTTCGATATTATAGACAGACTGATAAGTGGAGTCGGTGCTATAACACTCTCAGGCACTTCAAGCACGTTAACAACGCAAGAGGGTACTTTGTCTGATGGTATGTTTAAAGTTTTAGTATTAGGGGGATCACCCTCTGGCACACATACTATAACTATAGCCCCAAATGATGCTGATAAACTGTATTTTGTTAAAAACGGTACGAGTCAAATAGCCACTTTCACTCAAGGGTCAGGTAGTGACGTTAGTGTAGCCGCAGGTGCAGGTGCGATCATTTTTGCTGACGGAACGGGGTCAACAGCGGCAGTAACAGATTTAACTGCTTTATTTCCTAACTCAAACACATCTGGAGCAGGTGTATTCTCAAGTATCACGGCAAATGGTGGTGTAACTGTGGATAATATAAATATAGATGGTACAGAGATAGACCTAAGTTCTGGCGATCTTACAGTAGATGTTGCAGGTAATATTGACCTTGATGCTGATGGAGGCACTGTAAAAATATCTGACGGAGGCACAGAACTCCTAAATATTACTAATTCATCAAGTGATGTGGTTATTAAACCCGTTGTCGATGGTAAAGATATTATATTTCAACAGAGAGATGGGACAGAAGTCGCTAGAATAGAGGACAATGGTACGTTTAACGTGGTTACAGACAAGTTTGCCATAAACGGCACGGCTGTAACGTCCACGGCTGCTGAGTTAAACATATTGGACGGAGCCACAGCCACAGCATCTGAACTAAACCTGTTAGATGGAGACACGTCAGTCGGTAGCTCTATAACCGTAGCAGACTCAGATGGCATAATAGTCAACGATGCTGGGACAATGAAAACCATACCTGCGAGTGCTGTGAAGACCTACGCAACCACAGGAGCGACAAGCGGAACTGTTACAAGTGTAGCTACAGGCAGCGGCTTGACAGGTGGTACGATAACAAGTTCTGGTACGTTATCTCTGAAGAACAGCTTTTTAGCCTCTAATGGCACAGTAACTACTGGATCTGGTACGAGTTTTACAGCTTCAACATACCCACATTTCATATCGGGAGCTACAGTTTCTACGGGAGGAGGCACATTTACGGTTACAGAAGCTGACGGCTCTACGCATACGCTTAACATGAGAGACGGTGATGGTGGCACACATGACACGTTTGCCACTTTGTTGCCCGCGGGATCGTCTATAACTGGTAATACATTTCAATACCTAGCCGTAGCATTAATTCCAGGTTGACCATGACAAAATCAGATATTACAGACATACTTACACAGTTAGCTGTTATGCAGCAACAAATGAAATCCGTAGAATCAAGAGTAAAAAGACTAGAACAGCTTGTTATATGGGCTTTTGGTATTTACACAACCGCAACTATAGGTGCTATTTATAGTGGAGTTATCTAAGTGTTTGATCCCGTCACTATATCCGCTGCTGTAGCCACAGCCAGTACGGCATTTTCAGGGATAAAACGTGCTTTTCAGGCAGGTCGTGATTTGGAATCCATGAGTCAGGATCTATCGCGTTGGATGGGGGCTGTTAGTGACGTGGACGCAGCGCATAAATCTGCCAAGAATCCAACTATGTTTCGTAAGGTGTTCAGCGGTGGTAGTATAGAACAAGAGGCAATCGAAGCGTTTACGGCAAAAAAGAGATTGGAAGAGCAACGATACGAGTTACAACAGTTTATTAAGTTTACCCACGGAACAGCAGCATGGGACGAACTGCTAAGAATGGAAGGACAAATACGCAAGCGTAGACAACAGGAAATTTATGATAAAAAGATATTTAGAGAAAAGGTTGTGGGTGTCGTGGCGATCACTATTGTGCTTGCTGTTGGCTTGGCTGTTCTTGGCCTCTTCATCTACTCCCTTATGGGACTCGACAGAGGATGGTTCGGCTAAGTGTGTACGTAAGCAGGGTGGTCAGGAGACATTTGAATGGTTATGTGTAGAAGACGGAGTGATATATTTAGCACAATCAGAAAATATTATTCAATGTTTTAGTTGCTTTTTAAAAAAATTTAGTGACTGGACATGGGAACAAGAGGTGCGAAAAGGTGTAAGGGAAGACCCTAAACATGTTACATGTAGAAGATACAAGAGGCGAAAAGCAAAAAATGGGCAAGAAGTTTGTCTATACAAAGGCGCAAATGATACATATACTTTGGTGGTAGAGGGGCAGTGTCCTATGGAGTTTAGGTGTAAATACGATCCGAACGGTAAAGAACCAAATATAGATAGTGTGGTAGATTCGTTAAATGATAATTTTAAGTAGGTTAAAATGGCACAGAAAAAACTAGAAAAAGGATCTGTTTGGGAAAAAGCTGATGCGAATGGTGATGGTATAGTAACAGATCAGGAGATGGCTATGCGTGAGCGCATGGTGTTGTTAGAAAATAGAGACAAAAAAGAAGATCAACAACGCCACCTTGTATGGTTTTCTGCTATAACTGTAACCTTATTTATAGTTGTGCTTATGACACCATTAGTCCCTGTTGATAGAATTTCACACCTCTCAGGAATTGCTGAGATTTGGGTACTATCGAATATGGGCGTTTTGGCTAGCTTCATTGGTTTTAATCAACTTGCAAAAAGAAAAGACAAAGGAGATGAACATGCACGTTAAAAAGGTAAAGAAAGTAGTAAAAGGTCTTAAAAAAGCGTCTAAGTTACATGCAAAACAAGCCAAGTCTCTAGGAACCTTACTTAACAATAAAAAGTTTAAGGACTATGGTAAAAAACCTGGGGGTAA
>Ga0208919_1000909_pt1 | contig 18058 bp, 21 predicted proteins | sample 4_EtaG_FD_184076 | JGI IMG/M metagenome (GOLD analysis project Ga0208919, IMG submission 184076) | Marine viral communities from the Subarctic Pacific Ocean - 4_ETSP_OMZ_AT15127 metaG (SPAdes) (version 3) | ecosystem: Environmental > Aquatic > Marine > Oceanic | place: Pacific Ocean | collected...
TAGCCACTCTAAAAAAAGCCAATGAAAACAACGACTTAGAGATGCATAAGGTGGCTACAGATTTAGGCTACTGTAGCCACATAAAATCTTATGCGTGACCCCAACCGAAGTGGGTGAAGAGGAACTTGGCAACCGCTGCGCTACGCTCGTCGTCCTCCATACGGCTGAACTCGTCCATCCAGTCGCCATTGCCGGAGGCATCGTCCTTGCCACCGACAATCAGTGGGAGACGCTGAGATAAGCCGCCGGCGATGAAGAGATCAGAGTCGGGCGTCCAGCATCTAGCGCCGCCTATCCAGTCAACAACGAGGGCGTCGATGACGTCATCGAGATTCTCGTAGACATTGATATGCGCGGGGAAGGTGCAGGTATGGTCGTTGGATTCAGTGACGCGAGCCGCGATCTCATATGCGAGACGATAGTCGCCTGACGCGAGAATGGTGTCGCCACCCTTAGCTTTCCAGCGATGGGCGACGGTGCCGTCGTGCGGCGGGCAATGCATGGCGTAGTTTTCCAGGTACTGTGTAGATATGACGATATACATGATGTGTCTCCTTAGTTAAGGGTTAGTTGTTACTTCTTGTTCTTGAAGAGCTTGACGAGGTCCCAACCGATCCAAGCAGAAGCAAAGACAAGGGTAGGAACGGGCCAGATGGCACCCATCACAAAAGCCACAGCGAAGTTGACAACTTGCAACGGGTGGTTGCGGAGCCAGCGGTAGATACGCGTGGCAAGTCCGAGTCGGGGCTTCGGGTCGCCATAGCGAGCTTTATGTAACTTGTTAGCGAAAGCGGTGAACTCTTCTGTGGTCTTAAAGAGGGGCATGGTCATGGTGTATCTCCTGTGTTTAATTAAGTGAAGCACTCATGACTCGCCGGGCTGCGCCAGCAGCCTGGATCGGCGGAGGTGATATATACAACGGGCAGAGCGAATCGGAGGACGCGATGCTGGATTCGGGAATCGGAGGGACCCCCGTTGTTTCTCTGTCGGGGGGAGGGGGACCCACACGGGCGTATTGACAAAAAAATTTTTCAAAATTTTCTGCTGCAGATAAGTGCTTGATAAGTTTGACTTAAATAAGAAGCAATGCTAATATAACAAAAATGAAGGGCTTTAAGGCTGTTCAAACAGATGTAACGCCTGGTTCAGAGGCGGATGCATCGTGGCAAGTAATGAAGGAATACGCTGATCCTGGGGGAAGTCTTACTTCTCAACAGGAGCGTTTCGTATTTCTCGTGGCGTCTGGCGTCCCCGCAAAGGCCGCATTAGCAGGCGCTGGCTATGCGAAAGGAACGCAGGCAGCGCGAGTGCTTGGGCTTGCCCCGGTGAAAAACGCCTTGGCCTTTGTAAAGGAACAAGAAAAAGACCAGATATTTGTTAACCGGGACAAGCTGACCAGTATGTTATTTGCGGCGCATGCGAAATCCGCCAACGCCACCGAGGAAATCGCTGCAATACGCGAACTTGGCAAGATGCACGACGTATACGCGCAGGCGCAAGAAGACCGGAAAAACCAGTTGCATACCGCTGTGCAGATCAACCACAACACTGTGACCAAACTCTCCGACGATGATCTTCTAAAGATCGCGCAGATGGCGTCGAGCGACATTACGCCCGCGTTGGAAGACAACCGTCATGCGACCAACTTCCTTGAGGCTGAAGGTATCACCGTCGAGGACGGCTATAACGAACCGCCTGAATTCGAGCCCACATTAGAAGCAGGGAGAGGGGAAGAAGAAAAAGAGATAGAAAAGGAATGAAAGAGGAAAGGTGGGAGCCCGATATTCAGGCGAATGATCCGAAGGCCACTCAAGCAGAGTTGGCACAGAAGGAACTCGCACGACGGGAACTGTCAAGGCGTCGATTGCTTCCTTTTATTCTTTCAGAATTTGATAACTACGAAGCGGGCTGGTTTCACAAACTGTTGTGCCAGGAACTCGAGGAGTTTGAAAAAGCCGTCAAGCGGCGGGAGTCACCGCGACTCATCATCACGGTTCCCCCAAGACACGGCAAGAGTCTGATCGCGTCAACGTATTTCCCCGCGTGGTACCTCGGACGTAATCCTAAAGACGAAATCATCGCAACCAGTTACTCATCGTCCTTGGCGGGGAAGTTCTCCCGCGCGGTGCGTGACGTTGTGCGCGGGTCAAACTTTGAAAGTCTCTGGCCGGACTCATCGTTGAATCCCGACGCCCAGTCAGTTGAATCGTGGCAGATGGAAGCCGGGGGTTCTTATACAAGCGCAGGTTCCGGGGGAGGTATCACGGGTCGTGGGGCGCACGTGCTCATTATTGACGATCCCATCAAGAACGCGGAAGACGCAGAAAGTACGAACTTCCGTGAAGACCTGTGGGGTTGGTACACCTCTACCGCCTACACCCGTCTGGCGCCCGGCGGCGGGGTGATCCTTATTCAAACGCGATGGCATCACGATGATCTTGCGGGTCGCTTGATTACGGCGATGGAAGAGGAGACGGGAGACACGTTTAAAACGCTGAACTTTCCTGCAATAGCGACGTACGACGAAGACTACCGCGCACAAGGGGAGCCTTTGCACCGTGAGCGTTACAGCAAAGATGCGTTAGAGATGATCGAGCGGGCAGTCGGTCCAAGAACGTGGAACGCGCTCTACCAGCAGAACCCGACGCAGGACACGGGTTCTTATTTTAAAGCTGAGTGGTTCCGCTACTACGAGACCGAAGGCGCTCCGCCGTTGGATCAGATGACGATCTACTCAGCGTGGGACTTGGCGATCGGCACGAAGGAACACAACGACTACACCGTAGGGTTGGTCGTGGGGCTGGATCGCAACGAGGACATCTGGCTGCTCGACATGGTGCGCGGCAAGTGGAACGCGATGGGCATCGTTGAAGAGATTATGAATGTCTACATCCGGCATAAGCCGGTGGTGAACATGATTGAGAAGTCCCATGTGGAAATGTCCATTGGGCCGTATCTTGAGAAGGCAAAGTTGGAGTATCGCGTACCGGAAGCGTACTTCCAGAGTCTACCTACCGGGCGGCGCGACAAGATGGCGCGGGCACGCGGTATCCAGGGACGCATGCAGGAGGGCAGGGTGTACTTCCCTAAAGATGCGCCGTGGGTAAATGCGCTGCACGCTGAGATGCTCACATTCCCCTACGGGAAACACGACGACCAAGTGGATGCGTTGGCGTGGGTAGGGCTGTACTTAACTGAGCTTTATACGGCTCGTGGGCCGAAGATTAAGCGGCGTAAGTCTTGGCGCGAGCAATTGGATCGTTTTGTCAGAAAGCCGTCAGATCATCTACCGGCAAAAACAGCAATGACTGCATAGGAGAAATATATGCCAAGTTATTCAGAACGCCGTGTATCGAATACCGGCACATACAACATTGAGATAGTAAAAGGCACGGACTTCCTATTGATCGCCCGTGTACAGGAAAAGAACCAGACTTTTGGCAGCGCCGGTTATACGCCGGTTGACCTGACAGGTTGGAGTTGGGTTGGGCAGATCAGGTCTGCTAAAGAAAAGACTCTAGTAGAAACCTTCACCATTACCATCGCCAACCAGACCACCGACGCAGGTGTGTTCTATTGCGCGTTGACGGATACGCAAACGTCTGCAGCGACGGTTTCGAGTGGGATTTACGATGTGATTTCGACGGATACCGCAGGCGATAAGAAGCAGATTTTGCGCGGTACGGTCAAATTTACCGATAGCGTCAGTGTCTGATAACTTTACCAAGTGCGAGGTGCTGTACGCGGGTGGCGCGGTACAGTTATATATTGATACTTCTCCGACAACGATCAAGGGGCCGAAGGGGGATGCAGGCTCTGCCATCAGTAACTCCTCCTGTAGCCAGCCGGTCTACGATCAGGATACCCCCGTCACTAACGGGACACCGCCCAGCCCCATAAGTGATCCGCCCACTTACGGCGGCTACGGCATTGGGCCGAAACCGACCGCCGTGTGTGGAGAGCGATATCTCGATGCCGCCACCGGGAATATCTACGAGTTACAAGCCGACCCGAACTCGACGCTGTGGAACTTCACTATTTCACACCGTACGTACTTTACCCCGGCTGGCGGGGGCAGTGACTATCAGGCGAGTACAGTGCTGCAATCCTGGCAGGCAGAAGTCCAGCCTAGCCAGTTCACCGAGTCTTACACCATGCCCTATGAATCGGAGATGGTGACATGGGCAAAGTATGTACTTGGTCCTAACTCCGTTACCAACTCAGCCAACGGAGATGTCCGTGCCTCAGGGTCTGTGCCACAGGACCCTATTCTCATCCAGAGCGGAAACGAGTGGACTAAGTTATTAAGCGCAGCAACGAACATCGATCACTTTACTGATCCGTGGACAGGTGAGGGATGGGATGACGATCCGGCAATATCCAGCCACGGAAAATGGCCTGCAACAAGGGCACTCTATCCCTGCGCCAGCAAAGCGTCTGCCGCGTACGGGGAAAGCACAACCGTTAATTCTTCTGTATTAGCCGGAGGGTATTTCTGGACTTCCCCGATGACGTTGACAGGATGGTCAGGCGTTACGTTTCCTTTAAACGGCACCAATACCTACGGATGGAATTTGCACTACGCGTACGCAACCAATTATTCGATTGCGACGGGATCATCAACACGCACCTGGGCATGCCAGGGACTGTATGGGGTTAATGCAGGCCAATCGGTAACTGGCCCTAACGATATTGTTTGGGAACCCACCGCTCAGACCACAGCCAACGGCGGCGGGGTTAACGGCAACCCGGCAGCGGCGTATGCCGATCACCAACCAAGCGGCGCAAACTATCCCAATGTCTTGGGGAGCGGAATACAACCGCTAATTAGTCTCAGCATGTCCCGAACCTCGTGTACATGGGTGCAGATAGACACGCTTGCGGTGCCTTCAAACATCCAATCCAATCCTTTGCTGGTTGGTGCAGTACACCATCTACAAGAAGCAAATAGCGAGGCTTCTTCTCACGTATGGGACGGCAGTAATTGGAATGAGATGTATCAGACACCCAACTATGACGGGGGAACAATATGAGCAGCCAGGTAACAGTCGAGGAACTGGAACCGAAACAGGCGGTACTGGTTTTTCCCACAGGCGCGTCTCCCTTGAAGGGACCACCGGGAACCCCATGCCCTTGCGTTTGTTATGAGCTTGATCATGCAACAGTACAAAACTCAGGTACTTGGACAGGCACATTAAGCCAAGCCAGTAAAAACAATCCGACAGATTATCGCGGTTACGAAATGTCTACCGGGATTACCTATATAGGAAAAGACAATTCAGGGACTTGGAACTGGGAACCCACAGCACCGTACGATCTTGACGGGGGCACGATATGAGTACCTTTACCCAGGATGCAGGAGACATCCTGATTAAAGAAGATGCAAAAGTTGATTTGCTTTTTGATGCAATACCCATAGTGCAAGGAGACCCCGGCGACCCCTGTACGGTATCGCCAGCCTCTTGTGACGGGTACACCCATACAACTCATCCTGGACCACCGTTTATAACATCCGGTTCTCCTTCTCCTTCTGCACCAATCAGTGACGATACTCGAGCGTGTTTTGACACGTGGGAGGACACCCTAAATGATGAGGTGTATATCCTGCTCGAAGAACTTGCCGAGACTTCAATAGAGTGGCAAAACGATCAGATTGAAGTGGTGTTCTCAGGATGCGGGCAATACAACCAAGGAAACGGGCACCTTTACCCCGGTGTAACGGTTAACTACCAGACGATTGCCCAGGCACAGTTTTACGAAAATGGAACATCCGATCTGGATGGTCTTTATGCGCGTCTTGCAAAAACCGTTATGGATGAAATGATCGCGCAAAAGACAGTAAGTATTTGGGGTGGCTATAACCCAACGACTGGACCGTACGCGCTTCCCCAAACAATTCAGTTTTGGAATACCTGCAATATAAAGCCGATAATGAAGTACGAAAACGAAGGGCTTCCTCGACCTTCTAATGGCGGCAGTGCTGATGCACAAATGTTCACAGGCAATGCGGTTTGGATTTCCAGTTTGAATTGGGGCAATGCGCCTGACTATATTGCTGCCTCAAGTTGGCGTGTTGGCGCGGGCGTTACCACATCAGAGGGCGGATTGATTAAGTACAGTGGAGACCCAACCCTGGACACAAGTGATCCAAATCAATACGTAGAGTATTGCCCGAGTCACGCTAACTACCCTTATTACCCACCCAATGGAATCAACACGGGCGCGTATGCTAGCCCCAATATCAACAAGCGTGTTGATGTTTTCCCGGTATTTTGGTTTGCCGATTCCTATAACGGACAGGGGTTTGATCAAGAACACTTTCTGACATTCGTAAAAGGCGGTGTATATGGCGGCGTTCAGCCTTTAATTGCAAACGCTTTTACCCGCGCCCCGTGTTTGGACTGCCCAGACGGTTGGCAGTGGGACAAACCCTCCGGTACTTGTGTCGAACAGGTGGATACGAACGAGCCGTGTACCGGAAATAAACGCTGGGTCAAGTTGAGCATTACCAATCTTGCTGACCCTATAGGATCACTCAAGATCGACTCAGGAACCATTTGACATGCCAAATACAATCCAAGTTAAAAGATTTAATACTGCCGGCGATACGCCGACAAGCCGAGGGGCGCAACTCGCTTACGGTGAGCTTTGTGTAAATACTATTGATAAGAAACTGTGGGTGGGTACCAATGTTGGTACCAACGTCATGCTTTCTAACGCTGCTGTTGCAGCCACTGCACCGACTACTGAACCCGGTGCGTTGTGGTACGACACAACGGTAAGCCAACTCAAAATTTGGGATGGGAGCGCGTGGCAGATAACCAGTGGAACACAGATTTCCGTAATTAACGATCTTAACGATGTAGATACAACGACTGTTGCTCCGGGGGCAGGCGACCTACTGTACTTTGACGGAAACAATTGGGTGCCAAGCCATAAAACAACTGAGCGGCGGTCGATCCAGACGGTACAGCAGGGCACAGTACCGGGTGTGCCTATCTCTGCAGACATACCGAACTCGGGACTCTCTTGTATTGTTTACGGCATTACGACCAATATCGCGGCACGGGTCGCCTTATATAACAATGATGTTACACGCACGAATGACATGGGGCGCGTTTATCCTGCGGCGCCTCCTGCGAACACCGTTTTGTTTGAAGGCACGACGTTAACTGGCGGTACTATTGATATGGCACCGCTTGCTACTTACGTAGGAACTTCTGCTTCTTTGGCTTCTCTTACTAATACTTTTATTCCTGTTATTGTTGAATCGCAGGGAGCACCCATGTCAACGCTGCAGGTTGATATTGATGTGCTGGTTTTGGAGTTCTAAGTACCTGATCTGTTTGACTTTTTAAATAAGCAATGCTAATATTTAAATACGTAAACGTAGCAGGAACGTGGTTATGGCCTGTGCAGGATGCGAAAAGCGCCGCCAATGGCTTAAAGAACAAGCAGGAACAGTCAAACAAATTTTGTCTGGTGAAAGGGCCGTTGAGATTAACGGCAAACTTTTCAAAGTTCCTGCGCAGGAAAAGAAGTGAGTTATGCGTAGTTATGCCTACGACGTTAGAGAAGGCCTCTGATCTGCTCGATTGTACAGAGTGGGATATTTTTGAACGTGCGTATGGCGGTAATTCGCCAGAGGTTGAGAAAAAATACACCACTTATTTAACAACAAGTGAACTCCCCCCGGAGGTACTCAATTACATAAATTCGCTCCCACACGATGAAAACCAGAACCTCATGTAGTGTGGACCATCCGTTAGTCGCGGTCTATTGGCTCGACGCATATACGGAAGCGGGGTGGATTGCTTCAGTAGAACCCAGTGATGATCTTGTCGTGACTTACGGGTTGCTTGTGAAAAAAACCAAAAACTGGGTAGTACTGGCTCAAACACATATTCCAGGCAGCAAGGATGAAAAAGGATATTGGGGAAGTATGTGGAATATTCCGACAAGCATGGTTAGGGATATTAAGGTTATCCAGAAAAAACCGATCTGTAAGGCTAAATAATGGCATATAAAAGTTCCGGCTCAACCAAAAGTAAAGAGATCAAACACGCAACTGCTCACGATCTGGAAGAGTGGAATATTGCAGAAACCAACTGGCGCCGTTATGAGCGGGCAAGAGATTCCGGTCATCTTGAATGGGTTGAGATGGCGAAAAAATGTGACGCTTTTTATCGCGGTGATCAGTGGTTGGAAACCGATAAACAGTCCCTTCAAGCACAGGGCCGACCGGCTCTGACTATCAATACGATTCTCTCTACTATTAATACCGTATTAGGCGAGCAGGCCTTAAAGCGCGGTATGGTGAACTTCAAGCCCAAGCGTATGGGGTCAGAAGACATCGCAGCAATTCTGAACAAGCTTTATTCAGTCATTCACGACCAGAATGACATGGATTACAAAGAGAGTCAGGTTTTCTCTGACGGCCTTATCCAGGATCGCGGATTCTTTGAGGTCGGTATCGACTTTTCCGAGAACATCGAGGGTGAAGTCAAGATCACAGTTGAAGACCCGCTGGATATTTATATCGACCCCGACGCAAAAGATTCTGATCCTGATACCTGGCAGGAAGTCATAAAGTCCCGTTGGCTTTCGATGAACGAAATCGAGTTGCTTTACGGGCAGGATAAGACCGACAGACTGCGTGCGTTAGTAGACGGCAATCAGTATTACGGCCCTGACTCAATCCACGTTACCCAAAACCGCTATGGGGATGTTCCCGATTCATTTATGGGGCCGTTCAACGCTTCTGATTTGCCGGAGTATGAGCAACGAACTATCCGCCGTGTTCGAGTAATCGAACGGCAGCATCGTATTCCTTATAAGTGCTGGTATTTCGTTAATCCCGAGTACGGTGATATGGCAAAGATTCCTTTGTCATGGGACGAGGAACGTATTGAAGCGCATGCGCTTGAGTATGGCTTGATGCGCGTACCGCGCGAGGAGATGAAGGTCCGGTTTACAGTCAGTTGCGACAAAGTAGTACTGCATGATGACTGGTCGATTTATCCGTTCTTTACCATTATTCCGTATTTCCCGTATTTTCGACGGGGCAAGCCTTTCGGTATGGTGCGTAACCTGTTAAGCCCACAGGAACAGTTAAACAAGGTTTCTTCCCAGGAACTGCATGTTGTAAACACTACGGCAAATAGTGGTTGGATCGTTGAGGCTGGGGCATTGGCCAACATGGATGTCGATGATCTTGAGGCCAAAGGCGCCCAGACCGGTCTGGTTTTGGAATACCACAAGGGCGCAGAAGCACCTGCCAAAATCCCGCCCAATCAGATACCGACAGGGCTGGATCGTATCGGTCTGAAAGCCTCGATGAATATCAAGGAAATCAGCGGTATTTCAGACGCTATGTTGGGGCAGTCTCCGGCAGAAATCTCTGGTGTCGCACTTGAGGCCAAGCAGAATCGCGGGGCCGTTCAGATTCAGGTCGCCATTGATAACCTGAACCGCAGTCGAGCCGTAGTAGCCCGAAGAGTGCTGAAGCTGATTCAGGAGTATTACGACAATCCGCGCGTCTTCTTTATGACGGAAGGTAATGAAGACCCCCAAGCGGTAGAAGTTAATAAACGGCTTCCCGATGGCAGCACACTTTATGACATCACGGTCGGAGACTATGACGTAGATGTCACCAGCCAGCCTTCGCGGGACGTATACAACGATCAACAGTTTGCCGAAGCGATGGCCTTACGCGCAGCCAATGTGATGATTCCAGACGCGAATGTTATTGAGTATTCGCATCTTGAGGACAAGAGAAAGATCGCCCAGGAAGTGCGTCAACTTACCGGCACTGCTGAACTGACACCAGAGCAACAGCAGATGCAGGCTGCAATGCGCGAAATTGAATTGCGGCAGTTTGAGTTGCAACTACAGCAGATGCAGGCACAGGTTGAAAATCTGCAGTCTGTCACTGCACTAAATATGGCAAAAGCCAAGACCGAACTGAGTACTGACGAAACCGCTGCTATGGAAGAGTTCAAAGTTCAGGCAGATCAGTTGATGAATATTCAGGATAACCTGACAAAACTGAAAGTGGCACAGATTAGCGCCCAATCTGCTATGGACGAAAAGGTTCTTGAGAGTGCAACCCGTGTTGACACCGCATTAATTCGCAATGCGGGAGAACGCGATAGCACTCAAAAGAAATTACAAGTCGAAATGGAAAAACTCAAAAAAGCCGGAGCTAATTCATGAGCAAAGCCGCACTAGCAGAAGAAGTAGTAGTAGAAGAAGAAGTTGTTGAGACAGAAACCGCCGCAGAGGATCGCGGTGATTTTCTTCCTGAAGAAGCCCCCGTGGAAGAACCTGTTGTATTGGATGAAAATGCCACGCTTCCTGACATACCAGAAGAACCTCAAGAAAAAACAAAAGAAGTAAAAGAAGAGGCTGCTGTAGAAGAAAAAGCGGAAGTAAAAGAAGAGGAGGAAAAGCCGGAAAAAGAAGCTCCTCATATGATTCCGAAATCCCGTCTGGATAATCAGATTCAGAAAACTCGGGAACTGGAAGAATCAAGGATTCGTATGGAGGAACAAATGAAGTTTCTCCAAGCGCAGATCAAAGCGCAAAACGAAAAAGCGGAAGAAAAACCACAGGCGCCAGAAGAAGCCGCTCCCGCATATGATTACGGTGGAAAATATAAACAAATGCAGGAACTGACTCTGGAAGGGGAAGCCGATAAAGCGGCTGAAGTATTTCAGGAAATTCTGTCGCACCAGCAGACAGATATGGCCTCCCAGATGAACAAACAGATCGCGGATACGTATGAACAGAATCGCGATAAAGAGAACACGCAGGCGGAACTCGCGCACGCTGCTAACGAGATTATTGTCGATTACCCGGAATTGGATATCCAGAACGAAACCGCGTTTGATTCCCAGTTAACGGGAGAAATTAACGAGTTAATGACCGCGTTAACAACGATACCTGACGATCAAGGGCGTCCTAAATACTCGCCCGCCCAGGCGCTTAAACAAGCCGTTGCGATGCGCATGCCCCCGAAAACGGAAGAGCCCAAAGAACTGGGAACTGATACGGCCCCGGAGACAGGCAATATCGTGAAGAAAGTGGAAGCGGCAAATAAGCAGGCGCCAAAACTACCCGGTGACCGGGGTACGTCGCACGGCAAGGCGCCAAGAATTGATCCGCTTTCTATGACTGAAGAAGATTTTGATGCGCTGCCGCCTTCTACTTTGGCGCGGCTTCGTGGAGACATCTAGTTTAAGTATTTGACTTTTAGTAAGTTTTGCTTATATAATTAGCATTGCTTATAGTAATCCTTATATAGCAAACGGGCGTTATACCCCAGGCCGCCGCTGGGGGGCAGAACACAGCCGAGTGTTAACCCTCGTTTCTCGCGACGATACAGCGAGACGTTTCCGTTCTGCGTTGAAAGAACGACCTCTGCCATTGGTGCCGGGCAGTAAAAAACAGTGCCGATTAATGATGTTGTTTTTTTAACAGATTGGGGGATTGGCCCCTGATCGAAACACTGAGAGGTGATTAACACAAATGGCTCAGACCAATTTTGCTGCTCTTACCACTGAGCAGAAAACAGTCTGGTCCCGCGATCTGTGGAAAGTCGCTCGGAATAACGCTTTCTTGTCCAAGTTCATGGGCACGGGGGCGAACTCGATGGTTCAGCGAATCACCGAACTCACCAAAGGTGAGGCTGGTGCGCGTGCAGTCCTGACGCTGCTGACCGATCTCGAGGGTGATGGTATTTCCGGCGATAACCAGATGGAAGGCCGCGAAGAAAAGATTCGGGCGTTCGACAGAACGATCCGCATCGATCAACTTCGTAATGCCAACCGTACGACTGGTAAGATGGCGGACCAGCGGTCAATTGTCAATTTCCGAGAAGCATCCAGAGACCAGTTGGCTTACTGGCTTGCAGACCGGATTGATCAGTTGGCGTTCCAGACGCTGGCAGGAATCGGATACGGCTACACCCCTGCGGGTGGCGCTCGTAGTGATCCGACTTTCGGTCAGTTGGACTTTGCTGCTGACGTTTCAGCCCCTTCCTCGGCCCGGCATCGCAGTTGGACTGCCTCCGGCTTGGGTGCGGGTTCCATCACGGCTTCTATGGTTGCTCCCACTTGGGAAACCATCGTGCGCCTGAAAGCGTATGCCAAGGATAACTATATCCGTGGTATTCGTGGCGGTTCCGGCGAAGAGATGTTCCATATCTTCGTTACTCCGCAGGTGATGGCTACGCTGAAACTCGACGCTGACTACATGCAGGCGGCTCGTCATGCGCTTCCGCGTTCTGAAGACAATCAGTTGTGGACGGGAACCAGCACCTTGCTGGTAGACGGCATCATGATTCATGAATACCGTCATGTTCCCCACTTCACGGCTTCGACTGCTTTCGCGGGCGAAGGCACACCGACTGTAAGTGGTTGCTGCATGCTTCTGTGCGGAGCACAGGCGCTTGCTATGGCCGATCTGGGCAATCCAGATTGGGTTGAGAAAAACTTTGACTATGACAACCAGAGAGGTATCAGTATTTCCAAAATCATGGGATTCCTGAAACCGAAATGGTACAGCGCAGTTGCCGGGTCTGATGAAGACTTTGGCGTTGTGCGTGTCGATGTCGCTGAAGCCTAAGGAGCTAAATCATGAGTGCATATACTGATTTGTACGGCTCGCAAGGCAAAGTGTACGGCCTAGAAATGGTGGTGGTTGCTGCCGCTGGCTCTATCTATGTGGGAAGTGACGCTGTTGTTGTCGCTGCCGCATCGGTGGGTGATGCAACAATCTCCTCCGCAGGTGTCGCGTCCAGTACTACTGGCGGTCAGATCGTTATCGCAAGGATGATTCCTTCGACGGCTGATCAGGGTGGTTCTGCAGACTCGGCTAATACGGCTGATCACGCTGCTCTTAAAGCGGCTGACGTTTAAGCGTCTAGTGACGGGGGTCCTGTTATGGGACCCCCATCATGACGTTTTTTAGGAGCAATTGTGCTTGCGCAAGTAATCATTGATGAAGTTGAGCAAACACTCCAAGACCCAGGTAATGTTCGTTGGAGTCTTGCTGAACTTCTATCTCATCTGAGCGAAGCGCAACGGGTAATTGTTAAAAATAAACCCAATGCTTATTCGCGTACCGTTGACCATACGTTGTCAACAGGGACTCGGCAGGCAATGCCGACAGATGCGATTCAGCTTTTGGATGTAATTCGTAACTCTACTTCAACCGGATCAAAGGTTATTCGCCAAACTGCTCGAGAAGAACTCGACGGTGTTGATCCTGATTGGCATGCGATGACGGCTACCCAAGCAGTCACGCAGTTTACATATGATGACTACGATCCTTTGGCGTTTTATACCTATCCGCCAAATAACGGAACCGGATCAGTAGTTCTTCTTTACAGCGCACTTCCACCAGAGGTTGATGACCCTCTGGATACGATGTCCGTCCCGGATTTTTATAGGGCACCTTTAGTGGACTATGTACTTTACCGTGCTTATCAAAAGGATTCCGAGGACGCTTCGAATCAAAGTATGGCAAGTATGTTTTACGACCAGTTTATGAAAGGACTGGCGCTACTTGCTTCTAGTGAACAAACTAATCCCCCGGCGGTTGGCTAATGGCTGCCTTATCTGAGCTTACTCCGTACATCACTAATAGCCTGCCAATGGTGTCGGATTTACTTGCTACACAGCAACTAAATCGCGCGGCAAGAACCATGTGCTCTGAATCGGATTGCTGGAAATACGAGTACACCTTTAATACGGTCGTGGGTACTGCAGACTATACGTATAGCCTGCCGACCGATACTGAACGTACCCGAGTGGAATATGTTCGGCACAATGACGAATATCTTAAACCCACCTCCTGGGATCGTATCGTTGCGGACCATGAAGACCCAACTAAGGACGGTGTGCCAATTGTCTTTACCGAAAGACTTCCGGGTACTCTGACGTTATACCCCAACCCCGACACGATTCAAGAAGTTCGTGTTCGTCTTTCTATCATGCCGGTACTGGGTAAAGATGTGATGGATACATCGTTAATGGCCCAGCATGGACAGACCCTAGCCAACGGTGCAATAGGATATTTGATGATGATGCCTGGAAAACTTTGGTCTGATCCCCAAGGCGGGGCGATCTATAACCAAATGTTTATCCAAGGTGTCGATCGCGCTCGTACGCGTGCGCGAGATGGTAGCAACACGCGAGTGCGTGTAGCGCAGTATGGGGGTCTTTAAATGATTCGTCCCGGAACGCTGCATGATATCCCCGAGATTTTTGCACTAACAAAAATGATGCACGCATCAGGTCGGTATTCAAAGATTTCATTTGATAACAATACTGCATGGAATCTTATTCGGCGTTGCATTGAAGACGACAATTCTTTTTGCTGGTTAGGCATCCAAGAGGACATGGTGGTATCCGCTTTTCTTGGCGGCATAAGCCCTTACTCGTTTTCTACTGAAACGATGGCGACAGATTATGGGGTGTTTACTCATCCTGCAGCGCGTAAATCACGCGACGCCTTTCGGATGATGCAAGAGTTTATTCACTGGGGTAAAGCCAAAGGCTGCTCAGAAGTCAATATCGGTGCTTCTAACGGCTTTGAAGAAACTTACCAAAGCCGACTCGGGAATTTTTTAAAGCGCCGTATGGGTTTTATTGAGGCCGGTGCGTGGTATGTAAAGGATACGGCTAATGTGTAAACCAAAAGCTCCTGCTCCCGTCCCACAATCAAGTATGCCGGAGTTTGAATTCCCGGAACCTGAGTATCCAGGTCCGTCAGAGTCTGAACTGGCACTTGCGGATATAGCCACTGAAAAGTACGGAAACTGGAAAAAGCATTACGACCCGGTAGAAAAAGATTTTCTTGCCGAGCAAGACCATGACAAATCTGCCTACGGCAAGATGGTTGGTTATGCAGATGCCCAGCAGGTAGCCGGAGCGCAAACGCCCGCGCAGGTAAATGTAGCAAGCGGTAGCGGGATGCTTGGATTGGGCGCAATGTCTAGTGCAGCGACCGGGGGACAAGCAGCAGCGTCTGCGGTAGCCGATGCTTCAGATTTTCAACGGCGCAACGCGAACAAACTGTGGGGGCTTTCAACTGCAAATAAACTACAAGCGGCGAACCAGTCAACGCTGACTGGTGTTGCGGGCGCAGCGTCGAGTGCAGCAATACAAACAGCGCAGGCTGCACAAGGAACAGCTAATCGTCTACAGGCGCAGTCCTTACAAAACCAGCACCAAATGGAAATGCAGAAATACAACTATAACCAAGGGCGCATCCAGAATCTTGCGCAAATGGGCGCAAGTCTTTGGGGTTGGCATCAGGGTAATCTGGGCGGGCAACCGACAGGGGGCTCGGCACCTCTTGTGGGGACAGGCACAGCGGGATCAAGTCCCGGTGGGTACTCATCCTTCTCCTGGTACGGCACTGGCGGTGGACCGAGGAAGTTCTTTTAAACCATGATTCATCGCGAATTCAGATGGGATAACGACGAGTATTATGTTGCTCGTGCCTCTCACAAATGCTGCATGCCTGACTACGGCGGCGGGGGCTGGGGCGGTGACGGAGCGCCTGGCGAAAGTGATGGTGGCCCTGATGACGGAGTAGGAGATACGGGCGCGTATGGCGGCGCCGGAATGGGCACATCCCACGGCGGGACGGAGGCCGGATTTAACGGGTTAGGCGAATACAATGGTGAACCCAATTCTGGTAGTGGGGGCCAAGGTTCTGATGCTGGCGGCGAAGGAATGGCCGCTAAAAGAAATTGTGAAACAAGAGGCGGAACATGGAAGGGCTCTCTTGACTCCGGCTATTGCGATATGTCCGGCGCAGGAAGTAGCAGCAGTGGCAGCGGCAGCGGTAGCCATGAGGGTGGCCACGAAGAAGAAGAGCCAGAAAACGAAGCCGACATTAAGTTTGCCAAACTCTTGAGAGAGCAGTGGAAAGATTATAAAGACCGCTGGCTTCCTGTTGAAAAAGAGATGTCTTCTCTTTTGACAAGTGATGATTTTGGAGAAGACGTTGTAAATAGGGCTCGTCAAGCCGGGCTTGCTATGGACTCTGCAGATCAAACTGCACGCCAGTTAGATCGATACGGAGTAGAACTGGGTACGCGTCAGCAACAAGCTCTTATGAATAGCGCGACCCAGAATCGCTATGCGCAGGCAGTCGGTGCCGCCAACAAGACCCGTGTAGGTATGGTCGATTTAAAAGATGCCCTGCAAAAAGACATGATTGGTATCGGTCATGGAGTAGGGGCTTCTGCAACAGCAGGCCTTGGCGCTGCGGCTCAAATGGAAATTCAAAGAGGCCAAGCAATTGCCGGGATGAAAAATCAGCATGCATATATGCAAGCCAGCCTGGGTATGCAGCAACAATTAAATCAAAACCAGTTTAAGTACGCTCAAAAAAGTCAAAAGTCGGGAATATTCGGACTCGTCGGCACAGCAGTCGGCGGGTATCTTGGAGGGCCGGTAGGTGCAATGATCGGTGGCGGTATCGGCTCAATGATAGGTTAAGACAATGCCATATAGACCAGCAGATTTTTCAGGACTCATGCGTGATTACACAGCGATGTATGAAACGCGTATGAAGCATGACCTTTATAACCGCCAGATAGACCAAGAGGATGCGCAGGCTGCAATGGACGGCCTGAACTATATGGAAGGGCTTTACCTGGATTTTCAGTCACAGCCAGAAAATCAGGGTCTTTCCCGAAACGAGATCGATCAGAAGTTTGCAGAAAAATATCCCTCACTGGTTGGAACGGCCAGAGATTATTTTGATAAGTACGCGGCAGGCGAATGGGCCAAGCACGGGGAAACAGATAATGACTCTCCCATCGAGATGGTGCAAAGCGCCATTGAAAAGGGCAAGGTCATGCTGCTCGGCAAAAAGAACGGGGAAACGGTTCCAAAGACTGTCAATGGAAGTTCTGATCCTAAAGACGAAGTAGTTCAAATGACCCCGCTGGATATCCTGCGGAACACTCGATACAACATTGCGCTTAAGTACGGCATTAATCCCGTAGGAGCAACGCAACTTACTACGGCTTCCCAAGGAGTAGACCTTTATGGTCAGGATTCTGTAGGCACGCAATTACAGAATCAGGCTGCTGCTTTGGGGAGCCCGACCAACAGCACCGCTCTTCCGGCAGGCAGTGCTGCGGGTTCCCCAAACTATCCAAACACGCCCCCTCCTGGAATGGTGACCATACAGCCTACAACAGGCGCAATGGACGCTTCGGGTCAACTGGGCTCTTTGAGCCAAGGCGATCCGGCGATGACTGATCCGAATTTTGTAGATCAGGCGTCTCAAGAAATGACTGAGCAAAAAGCTGCTCCGTTAGGAGAGCCGGTCACTCAGTCTCCCGCTCCGGCTTCAGCGGATTCCGCGCAGCCTGCATCAACTACCGTTACTCAGGGATACATGAAGCCTGTTGATCCAACTCTCGCAGGAAAAACGTATAACCGGGTAGGTGTCGCAGGGACCGGAGCACCTGACGAAACGACCTTTACAGCACCGCAAGGCCAGTATGCAATGGACGGTGCATTATCCGATGCGGCTAAAGCCGCAATTCACCAGACCACTGTGGCCCCGGTTCCTGAAGGAGCGAGAACGCCCGCCGGTACTGGCACGGGTCGGGGCACAACCGCAGGGGCTCCTTCTTCCCCCGCGCAGGTTCAGCAGGCGTGGGATCAACAGATCAATACCCAGCGTGAAAAGATTGCACGTAATCAGCAGGCGGGTGAGCAGTTTGCCGCAGAAGGCGATGAAGTCGAAGCCGCACGTTACGGCAATGCTGTTCAGCGTCAGCAGACTCAACTTCGCCATATGGAGTCGGCTAAAAAACGCGGATTGTCTCAAGATGAGTTTGAAACAGAACAGAACCTAATTAGGGCCGTTGATGGCGGCTTAATTAAGGGCGTTCCAAAACCTTCAGATACACCAGCCGCAGGTGGTGAAGGTGGTGAAGGTGGTGAAGGTGGAACAGAAGCAGGTGGTGGAGGCGGTGACGGCGGTGATCCCGACGTAAAAGTCGATATGGCTAAAGCCGCAC
>Ga0208919_1000910_pt1 | contig 18056 bp, 16 predicted proteins | sample 4_EtaG_FD_184076 | JGI IMG/M metagenome (GOLD analysis project Ga0208919, IMG submission 184076) | Marine viral communities from the Subarctic Pacific Ocean - 4_ETSP_OMZ_AT15127 metaG (SPAdes) (version 3) | ecosystem: Environmental > Aquatic > Marine > Oceanic | place: Pacific Ocean | collected...
ACAAATGGATTTGGCAAATACACAAGCAGCATTACAAGCACAAGGCACAGGTGCTGGACAAATGGCACAGATTGGTCAAGCTCAACAGCAACAACAACAGAATGTTAATGATGCTGGTTATACTGGACTGACACAATTAGGTGAAATGTTTTCTAACATTGCATCTAAGAAAACTAGAACAGAGTCAGACCAAGGAGGCAAGTAATGAGAGGTGAAAGAATGATTCCAAAAGGACCATTAGGTATGTTTGGTATAGCACGATCACAACTAGAAAGAATTGGATATAATCCTTTAGAAGCTTCTGACCCAATGGGTGAACCTATGTCTGGCGGTAGAGGTGGCGGTGGTTTTGGTTTTTCATTTGGTGGACAACGACCAATGAATGATATGGAAAGAACTATTGCTGCACATGATTATCCCGGCGGATTTAAAGTGGCTACTGACCAGTACGCTGCAAAATATTCAGATCAATTAAATGAAGCAGCTATAGAAGAATTAAAATATAAATATCCTAAGAAAGATTGGGAGCAATTTGCTATAGACAGACAAAATATAATTAATCAAGTTGCGGGTACAGACAATTTATGGGGACCTGTTCCTGATGGTCAAGGAGGAACTAAATTAGGTATTACTCGTAAAGATACATTAGCACCTCTTAGCAGTACTAAAAAAACATCTGCTTGGAAAAACCCTAACAAACCTAGTAAGCCAAGTTATTATATGAACAAAGGTAAATCTAGTGGCTATGGTTTTGGTGGAGGCAGCAAACCTTCTAGTGGTTTGAACTGGAAAAAATATACAGGAGATTATTAATGGCAAATTTATTCGCACCTTTATACAATAGTTTGCAAGCTAGAGGTAGGATGTCTCCGCTTGGTCAACCTGCAGCTATTAGACCTTATGAAAAGAAAAAAGGTTTGGGAGAAAAAGCAGCAGGTGCATTAGGTCAAATGATATCTGATAGCATGGCTCCAGCAAAAAAACCATCAACATCTGAGCGTATAGCTCGAGCAAGAATAAGAGACAAGGAATTAAGAGCTGCTTTACAAAATGAGCAAAGCATTAATCAGCCACCTAAAGTAATGCAGGCTCCGTATGTTCAAGTTGGTGTTAATAAGTCTACTGGTGAAAAAGTATATGGTTTTCCAGAAGGAGATGAATACAAAATATTAACTAGACCATTAGGACAAGCAACACCGGGACCTAGCTTACTAGAACAAGAATGGTTTCATAATAGAGCTCTGCTTAAAAACTTAGAGGGCGGAGAAAAAACAAGTGGGTTTAGTGATCCAAAATTAAACAATCAATTAATATATGATGATTATGTTATGCCAGATAGATGGGATGATTTCACTCAACCAATAGGTGAAAAAAATGATCCTCTTAGAAGTTTTATATCTAATATTTCTAAAATGGGATTAAACTAAAGGAGAATTACATGACTTTTGAAGAATGGGATGCAATAACTCCTGATTATGGACAGCCCGGTGGTTACATAAATGGCATGGGAAGTACTATGACTATACCTAGTACAAGAGAATCTAGATTAAGAGATTATCAAAATTCTTTGACGCCTGAGGATATAAATGAAATAGTTCAGGGTTCAGTACAAACTCCATCAGGTACTGTTTTAGCAACAGATGGCACTGGAAGTATTTTAGATAATCCTGAAATTATTGCAGGTTCTCCAGACAAAGCAAAGTTTGAAGTGTCTATAGCAAATGATGGCGCTATAGAAACTAAATCACAGACTACTATGTCAAACGGTGATACTACTGAAATAAAAAACAAAACACAAAATGATACAGACCAAAGTATTTTAGATACTGTATTAGCAACTTTAGGTATTGGAGAAGCTAAAGCATCAAATAATAGTGGTTCTTTTATTACAAGCACAGATCAATTAGAAACGCCAGCTCCTGTTGGCGTATACGAATCAGATTATTTCGACGATGTAAGTGGCGAATTAATTAAGAGTAATGCAATTGATCCTAAACAAGATAATTTAACTTCTGAATTATTTGATGGATTATATCATCCTGAATTATATGACAACCCTAAATATGTTTTAGATGGTTCTGGAGCTTTTGTTCCAAATCCAAATTATGATCCAGAAAAAGGTCAAGGGGCAAAAAGTTCTGCATATCCTGATACACCCGAAGGTAATCTTAATAGAGTTATTGCAAAGACACCTTACGATGAAACGCAGTCTGTTCTGGCAGCTCTTGAAATAGATACAGACACACCAATAACAGCTGAAAGTTTTATAGCAGAATTAGAAAGACAAAAAGAATTAAAAAAAATAGCAGAGAGTTCTATTTTAGATACAACTGAATTACCAATTGTTACTGAAGATAAATCAAAAGCAACTGGAGAAGAAAAAGAAGCAACAAAAGATATGGTTCAAGAAGCTGTTAAAGTTATTGCTAGCGAGCAGCCAAATGAATTAACTCGTTTAAATGATTTTGCTTTGTGGGCTGATGGTGTATCTGATGATCAAGCTATAAGAGAAGCTGAAGCTGTGTTAGAACAAATTGCAAATGCACCTACAGTAACTGACAGGTTTAAAAAAGCAATGGGTGTAGCTTTTGGAGCTATGTTATTTGGAGATGATTTTGTTACAGCAATGAATACAGGACTAGGGGTAGTTGCTGATGATTATTCAGCAGAAGCAACCTCAGCTAAAGAAGCAAGAGATGCACAAATAGAATTGCAAAAAGAAATAGCCAAAGAGCAAAGAGCTTTACAAAACGATTTGTTTAAAGCTGATTATAATTCTTCAAGAGATGCACAAGAAGCAATTACAAAAATGATTGCAGAATATGAAATGAAACTTCCTGAAGAAGAGCGCAGAGCAGCAGCTTTAAGAATGAAAGAAAACATTGCTGCTGGTAGAGTTATTATGGAAGATACGATTAATTCTATAGGTGAAGATAAAGCAAACTTTATTGATTTAGATGGGGAGTGGGCAGGTTTATTAGTTGCACTTGAAGAATCAAAACCAGCAGGGTTTTCAGTAGATGTAACCGAGCCGTTACAAAGAGCGGCTTTAAATGGTTTGTTTAGAAAATATATAACTGAACAAAAATCTATGAGTGAGTATGGAAATAAAGCAGCTCCTCTTGCATCTTATGCACAAGAGTTCTTTATTAAGAATGAGCTAAGAGAGTTTACTGAAGGCATGGGTGCTATTGATCCTAATATAATTTCACCATCAAGAGCTTATTTAGAAGACAGACCATTTATTGGTCCAATGAATAAAGATGGTGTAAGAACTAAACAAGTTTATGTTGGTAATTCTCAAGAACTAGGACCACTTATTAAAGCTGGCACTGAAGCTACACAAAAACTAGGTAGTGAAATTGAAAAATGGGGAGCTTCTGGTTTAGGTGAAAGAGGCACAACTATTCTTTTGTATAAAGATTACACTGACTTTATGAAACAATCTTTTGACAAGGGTGATGGTGTATTTGAAACAATGGAAAAAGTAGCTTATCAAAAAGGATGGGGTCCGTTTACTCAATTTGTTTTAGTTCACATGGCTAACAAAATAACTCTTGATAATATAGGTAAGAATTTTGATCCTTTGTTAACAAACGAATCAGAAGAAGTTGAAGTAAGAGCATTAAAGATGTATATGGAAACTGGAACCTACGACCTAGAACAAATAAAACGTGAGTTAAATAAATAAGGAGTCATATGGCTACTGAAATACAACGTTCAAAAAGAATTAATGCTTTGTTAGATATACTTCCTGAAGTTCGTACGGTTGATGCAGATACAGTTCTTGATGATCGTGGACCAGTACGTTTTGTTAATGCACGTGCGCCTGAAACACAACATATAATTCCTGAAGGTTTAAAAAAAGCAGAAGCTGGTGGGCAGTTTTATACTGAGTTATACGAAAGATTATGGAATGAATCTGGTATGAATCAAATATATCGTACTGGCAAGAAAGGATATTATGGTCGTGACTTAGGTGGATTGCAAGATAAATACGGCAATGACTTTATGGATAAAGCTGTATATGAAGGTATTGCTACTCCACAAAGCAAGCATCAGCGTGAGCTGTATGACATGGGTTTATTTGAAAGAGCATTTCAAACAGATATTTCTGGAGATGAAAACACAGACATATGGTCGCAAGCCAGAGACGAAATAAATGATTATCAATCGAAAACATCTATTGGTATTAGGCGTACTGCTTTAAATGAAGTTGAGTTACGTGATTATCAAGATTATTATGGAGCTACATATAGTCCGTTTTTTGATTCACAAGTACAGTTTAGACATCCCGGTAGAACATTAGACAATGAGTCGACATCTGATTTTGCTGGAGGTTGGTTACAAGGATGGGGTGGAATAAAAGAAAGTTTAAACAACGCAATCTCTTTAGGTGGAGATGTAATTGGTAGTCAGTATATGTTTGACAGAGGTCAAATAAGAGCTGATGAATCTGCATATAGATTATCACAAATGCCTAGAATTAAAAATGATTTTACACAAATAGAAAACTTTGGTGATTTCGTTGATTGGGCACAAACATCTACTGGCGTAGCTCTGCCATACATATTAGGTATAGTTGGCTCAGCTGTTGCTGGTGCAGTAGTTACTGCTACAGCTCCAATTACTGGAATCTTAGGCACAATTTTTGGTGCTGCTTTAACTTGGCAAGCTCCAATGGCATGGATATATGCTGGTGAAGTATATGGAAACATGGAAGGTGACATGGATCAACGTAATGCTGCTATCGGATTAACTGGTGGTATTGCAATGGCATCTCTAGATAGATTAGGATTGGCTGGAATATTTAGCACTGGTCAAGTTTTAAAAAAACAAGGACTAGAAGAAGTTGCAAAAGCTTATGCAAAAAAAGAGGGTGTTAGCATAGATGTTGCACGTCTTAAAGTACAAGATGTTTTTGGAAATATAACTGTAAATGCATTAAAAGATTTAGATACTATTGCAACATTGCAAATGAGCAAAGCTGTTCTTGCAAAACAAACTGGTAAAGGAGTTTTGCTAGGTGCAGGAATAGAAGGATTAACGGAAGTTGCTCAAGAAAGTATTTCATATCAAGGCGGTAGACTAGGTACTGACGAACAAATAAGAAAACCGTTTGATGTAGATGAATACAAAAGAATCATGGCTAATGCAGCAGCAGGTGGTATGTTTCTTGGTGGAGCTATAAGAGGTACAACAACATTTACAAGTGAAGTTGGTGGATTTCAAAAGCTTAAACGTCAGGGCAAGATGGACGCTAAAGTTGAAGGCAGATATATTGGCGGGCGACTTGAAGATAATTTAGACAATATGGTACAAAATATAGATGCTAACAAACCAAAGCATGGAACGCCACCACCAACAGCACCATATGGCTCACCTGAGTATTACAACCAAAGAAATTCAGCAGGTGAATTAGAGTCTTCTCAAAGTATAGCAGAAGAAATAAGTGCTGAAAGAAAGAAGGGTGATTATGAAGACAAGTCTAAATGGAGAGGTGGAGCAAAAACAATTTACCAAAACTTTAAAGAGTTTCCTAAAAGGTTTACACAAAAGTTAGGTGCGTTTTGGGAAAACAAAGTATTAAACAATCCAAACATATCTGACAAAGGCAAAGAAGCATTTCAAATTTTACAAACAATAGCTGGCTCTGGTAAATTTTCTAGCATGCAAGGTGTTGATTTGTTTGAAATGAAAAGAATGATGCAGTCTGGTTTGATGGCTGAGGTTAAAACAATACAAGATGATTTGTATATGTTACTTGGTGTTGGTTTAGAAGCTGGTAGATTTAATACTGGAAGAACTAAGTCAGAGGCAAACAGTTTGTTTCTTGATTATCTAGATGAAAGAGCTTCTGGTAAAAGTACTACACAAGTCTCAGCCAAGTTTAAACCTTATATTAATAAACTAGAAGAGTTACGTTTAGCTATTGGTGGTCAAGAAAAGAAAGGAACTGGTGTTACAGATAAATTGTACGATGCTGTTGATGGTTTAATTGCACGTACTGGTCCAAACAAAAAACCATTTTGGTTTCAGAAAAGCAGACGTTTAAAGAAAGATGCTGTTCTTGATAACAAAGATGAGTTTATTAAAACATTAGAAGATAATGGCTGGACATCTGAACAAGCAACAGATTTTTTTGACATGATTGAAAACGGTCCTACTGGTTATGACTTAAGCACAGTACATGAGTTAGGTTTTATGAACTTTCCGTCTAAGTCTTTAAGAACTGGTAAGGGAATTCTTGAAGATGTATTTGGAGATGACTCTAAGTTTTTAGAAAACGATCCGTTTCAAAGGCTTATGGAAAACATTCAAGAACAAACTAACTATGCAATAGATAGAAGATATCTGGGTGAGAATGGAAACAACATAAACATTTTGCTTAAAATAATTAAAGATGAAATGGGTGGCGATTGGGATTCACGTATTGCTACACACTTTATGGATTATATTGCAGCAAGTCGTGGTGATTATAGAAGATTAAAAAGTAAAAAGCTTGAAAGACTTATAGGTCATATTACTTTCTTTAATACTTTTGGTCATCTTGATTTGTCAGCATTGGCGTCAACACCAGAAGCAGCAATTGTTTTGCTTGGTGCAAACAATGATAAGAAGCTTATGCCTATGATTGCTAAAGGCGTTGAAGAGTTTTCACAAAAATTACGTAATGATATTGGTGAGAACTGGTCATACATTAATCCAAAATCTGGTGTTACACGTGATAAATATTTAAGAAATCTTGTAGATTTTTATAGATATGGTTACGACACTGGTGCTCACGGTGCAATTGGTCAAGTTGGTATTGATGAAGCTGTATATAAGGCATCAAAAATAAAAGAAGCTGTAATGAAAGCATTCTTTTCTGTCAACTTACTGAAAGTTTATACAGACGCAACAAGAGTAGGTCGTTTATCTCTTGCCAATGATATGATATTTGGTGATTTTGAAATCATATCTATGTTTCCTGAAGGCAGTGCAGAGAGAAGCTCGGGTTTATATATAGATGCATTTGAAAGATTGAGGGAATTAAATATTGATCCTATTCCTGCAGCAGAAACATATAAAGTTATGGTTGACTTGGCAAAAAGAAAGCTAGGTGAAGGGGCAGACCCTGAAGCTATCTATGAAACTATGATTCAGTACAACCCAGACTTTATGAAGACTATGGATATTGCACGGGTTAGTTTTGTTGATAACGCTATTGCTCATCCAACGGCTATGAATAGACCTATATGGTATTCTAATCCTGCATACAGAATTTTTACTCAGTATAATGGTTTTATGTCTGTGTTCACTGCACAGTTGTTGCCTAAAATCTGGAGAAGAATTAAACGTGGCGATCCTACAGCAAGATATAATGCTGTAGCTGTTGCTGCTTCTATGATTGCATTAGGTTTTTTAAATCAAATGTTAAAAGATGAATGGAAGTATGATGGTGCACCCGGATGGATTACTACTAAAGGTTATGTTCAAAGAGGTATATCATCTTCAGGTTTGATTGGAACGCCAGAAAGATTGTTATCTGCTATCAGTCCAATTTACGACATGAGTAAAACATGGAATGAAAGTAGAATGGATAATATTTTAAGAAGAGCTGGTCATGCAATTACAGAAGGACTTGGTCCAACGTATGCACATGGTGAGCAATTAAGTAAGATATTTTTAAATCAACTTGAAGGTAATAAGAAAATGAGAAACTTTTATCTTTCAAAAGAGATACCTTTCTTAGGTAAGTTAAAAGACTTCAAAGATTATAATCTTGGAGTGAATGATTCTGGTATGGATTTAAATGAAACATTAAAAAATTCTATACCAACTATTAGATATCCGTTATAAAGGAGTTATAAATGGCTTTACAACTTAGACCAACAACAGGGTCTGGACAAGAAACTTTTAGACCAGACTTACCGCAATCATCTAGAATGAATGCATTGGTTGAGGCATTGAATGTTGGACCGATTACTGAAAGTGCATTAGATAGAATTCATGATGAAATGAGAACTATCTATCCATCTGTTGTTGATGAAAGTGCACAACAATATAGAGCTAGACCACAAGTTGATCCGTCATTTGTTGGTCCAGAACAAAGAGTAGATGCCGATAGATGGAATGTTGCGATTGGCGGAGGCATTGATGCACCTAGGTCTGTGGAAAAAACTTATCAACCTAGTTCAATAGGTTATAAAGGTCCAGGAAATGTTCAGGCAAGAGTAGCTGGTAATGTTGGATTGAGTCAAGAAAGATTTAGTCCAGAGCTAATGCAAAGAATAGCTCCTGATTATGCTGGGCTTGATCCTAGTCAAGAAAAACCATATTTATCTCCTGATGAAGAAATATATCATCTTCAAGAATTTGCTAGACTTAAAGGAGTTACTACACTAGAAGTAGAGCAAAGCCCAGCTTTGACAGAAGAGTTTGGTAGATATCTTGGTCAGAAAACAATGACCATGGATAATGATAGGTATGTTAATTACACTAGGGAAGGTCAAAGTTTTGGTGGTAGAACTCCAACGCTTTATAGAACACCTTCACAAATTAGTAATTACAATCGTCAAACATATCCTGATGCAGCGGGCAATCCAGAGTTTGCTATTACTGATTTGGCAAGAGGCAACAGAGAACAAATAGTTCAGAATCTTGTAGACTATGGAATGTTAAGAGAGCATGCAGAAGAAAGATATGACGAAGCTGTTAAATTAAATCCAGAAGAAAGTGTATTAGCAAAGAACATGCATTTAATTGCAGCAGCAACTACTTCTAAAAAAGCTAAACAAGAATATGCTTATCATGAAAATGGTTTGTTTGGTATAGCTGATAAGGTTCATAAATCTTTAATGGGAACTATGCGTTCAGGACCAATGGGTCCAGCTGCAATAGAAAGGTTTGCTATGAAGATTGAACAAGGCAATCCAAATTTCTCAAGGTCTCAAGCCAGAGATTTTCTTTACAGTTTTGTTTCTAGTTATGCAATGGTTAAAGAATCAAATCCAAATGCTGGTCGAGCTTACGCTGACTTTATGGTTCTTGCTGTGTTACATCATGCTAAAACTAAACTATCTAATTATGAAAGAAAGAAAAGCTCTGATGATGCAGATAGACAAATGAGAAATGAGTCTACAGAAGAAGCAGCTATAAGAGGCGAAAGAAGTTTAATGGTTGGCATTTCTGATGACAGAAAAATTGGCAAGTTAATACTTGATGCTATGGGTTTTGAACAAGCAAGAAGCGAAGAGCATGCAATTGCAGGATCAATGGCTAAGAACATGATGGTTGATGCTTTTGAATCACAAGATGCTAATCCAGATAGTGAAATGTTTGGCGATTGGAATGAACAATTGTTTCAAAAAGAAATAATTACTGAAACTAATCCTGATGGTTCTATAAAGTTAGATGAAAAGAATCAGCCAAGAAAACATATGAACTTTACTCTTACATCTAAAGGTTTAGATATAGCTGAAAGATTAACACCAATGATTGAAGTTGTAATGCCCGGTGCTGTTAAAGATGTTAGGTATAACAGAAGACCTGTAGTGCCATCAATTGAATCTGTAACAAAGTCAAGGTCAGGTGGTCCAAGAAAAATGGTTGGTAAAACAATCAAACAAACAGGTAAGCCAGTAGATATAGGTGATGTTACTGAAATGGACGAAATGAAAAACGTTTCAGAAAACACAGGTGTTGGCATTAGTATTGCTATGGCTGCTCTTGTACAAGAAATATTAACTGAGTTTCAAAATATACTTGCACGCAATGGCAACGATATAAACTCTATTGGTTTTTTAAATGACTATAAAAACTCTATGATGTTTGCCATTGAGCATTCAAAGTATCAAAACATGAAAGGTGATGGCACAGGAAACAGAGGTATTTATGGTGATCGTCCCGGTGTTGTTTTAAAAAGAGATAGACAAGGTAATTTTCTTAAGACAAATAAACAATCTGGTATTGATGAAATAGTAGAACAAGAGTTTGCTGATGAGTTAGGTGACTTTAGTGATAGAATTAAAGACGGACAGTTTGATAGTGCTATAGAATTTATTCAAAGAAATGTTGTTAATGGTGTATCAAAAGAATTTTTCTATGATTATTTTTATGGATTAAACACTAGATTAAATGTTGACCAGAACGTAGGAAATTATCAACATAACAAATTGATTAGGTCTTTGATTGAATCACACAAAAAGTTTGCATATCAATTAAATAATCCTATGCACGTTATATCTTTGAAGGCTGGAATCATGAAACGTTTTGGCTACGATAAGATGGATGTCTTAACAGCAGCAGATCAATTTGATAAAGAAGTTGATTTGTGGGAAGGAACTACTACAGCAGAAAAAATAAACATAGGTAAGAACTGGGAAGGCTGGGCTTCAGTTGCAGCAATTGCAGAAGCAGTCCAATTTAATCAGGCAATTAAAGACCCAAATGTTCCAGTATATACATCAGGATTTTTTACAGAAGTTGATGGACTTACCAATGGCATGGCTCATTCTGCAGCACAAGCTGGTGACATGAGAACTGGATGGGGTGCAGGTTTGTTTGATCCAATTCGTTATGACCATTGGGTTAGAAACTATGATTTAATTGAACAGTTTCAAAGAGAAGGAAATCTTGATGCGTTGGCAGATTTAGAACATGCACAAGGAAACTCAACAAACTTTGCTGTTTATTTAGATGCTTACAATAGAGTTAATGAAAGCATGAAGAATGACATAAGACGTTTGTGGGACGGTTCGTCTAAGCCCGGTGTACCTATGAGCATAGGTTTGCCCGGATTAATAACTGATGCAGCACATGAAGGTGCAATGGCTATCATGCAGTTAGCACATGCAGGTGGCGATGGCAAAGGTCAAGGTAGCAGAAAGTTTGTAGATGCTATACGCATTATGTCTAAAGAAGACCCAGTTACTGGAAAGATTCGTAATAAACTAGGTCGTTCATTTGTAAAAAAACCAGTTATGATTTTTGGTTATGGCGCAGGTGCTGCAAGAATAAGAGAGTCTGTTAGAAATTTTGTAGATGATTTATTTCTTAAAGACCCTAGCTTACGTGAAGAGTTTATAGCTAATGGTATAGATATTGATAAAGAATTTATTGATCCATTAGGTGTTATTGCAGCAGAAGCAGTTAATCAAAGCTTTGGAATTATTAAAGAGTTTGCAACAACACTTTCTGAAACTGCTACAGTAGCTAAACAACAAGGCTTTCCACTTAACATACCTACTTTGGCTGGCTATAAAATAAATCTTGGTGGTATTACTTATCAAGCAGACGAAGGTAACAGGGTTAGATATAAGTATAATCCTGGAGTTAGTGCTTTAGAAAGAGATAGATATCTAACAAGCACTGATCCTGAGTATGTTCAAAAAGAAAAAACACCAAATGCATTTGAAGGTATATCACAAATGATGGTATCTGATTGGAATCCTTTCTTTGAAGTTAATGGATTTCTTAAAGCAGCTACACAAATAACTGTAATGTTAAATCATGCTAATGATAATATTAACATGAACAGACATTTAGTTAATGTACACAAACGTAAGCTTGCACAACGTGGTATTAATTACAACTCAAGTAATACTGATGTAGGAAACACAGCACTACATATTTTTGATGGGTTGCTTGTTATGCCTATTGAAGCAGAGATGCATACTAAAGAGTTGAACAAAGTGTTTGGAGATATGGCTAAAGCAAATAAAGGTCATACAAGTTTTGTTATAGATGCTTTGACATATGAGTTGCATGCCAATGGTGACAGAATATCTGACCCGAAAACTGACATAGGTACTAGGGGAGACTTTGTAAAAATTGGTGCAGTAGAGTTTGACACATCATTCAAAAGACTACTTAGTGAAGAAGGAGAGGCAGTTCTTGCAACACACGAAACGTGGGGAACATGGCATCCGGGACTTGACAAGTATGCTTTCCAATGGAAAGATGATTCTGCAACAGTTTTAGAAAAACTTAATCTTTTTGATACTAGAAGACAAAAGATGGCAAATAATATTACCAATTACCATCAGTTCTTTTGGGCAACACAAGATGTTAATACACTTCTAAATAATAATCCAGACAGAGTATCTGCACACGTTAAACCAAGAAACAAAATATAAAAAAAAACCCCCAACAGAATCCATTAAGGAAACTGTTGGGGGTTTTTTTAATAGCCTCGCTTTTGCTTGACTTGATTTAATAAATTTCTAGCTTCTTGTCTGCCTTTGTTTGCAACTTTTTTAGCCCAAGCGTTTGCTTCTTGCTCAGACCTTCCCATTTTAATTGCAGCATTGTATTCTAATTCAAGATTCTTTTCATAAGTATCATTGATTAACCAGTTGTTTATTTCTGGTGTGTTAGCTAACTTTGGTGGAACACCATAGGAATCTACATATTCCTTATCTGTTACACCATCCAGAGCTAGAATATTATGTTCTCTTTTCTTCTCTGCCATGTCAATGTCCTGATGTTAATATGGTTGAACCTTCTTGAGTCTCTTCGTCATCTTCTAGGTAATCTATTAATGATTTTAGAAAGTTTCCTTCTTCATTCATAGGGTATACCATCTCGATTACTTCTGTTCTCTTTGCTTTCTCACTGTCATCTATTATAGTAAAGGTTGCTTTAACCATGGTTTGCATGTTGATCTCCTGATACCATGTTATATCCTAAGATAGCCATGCTTTTAATTAAACTTCTTAGAGCATCTTCTGCTGCAGATTTAATTTCATCTGATACAGTGTCCTGCTCTAGTACGTGTATACATGTGTTAGTCATGTCGACTAACGAGTATGCTTTGTTATGCTGTTCTTCTGTCATTATAATTTCCTTTTATTTTCTCCAGTCACTTCTCCAAAGTGGTCTGGACTTTTTTTTTAAATCCTTGTAAAGTTCGGCAGTCTTATCCATCTGAACAAGACCACCGGGTTCTTTTTTTTTTCTCTCTGGCTTTACGCCCCCAGCCATCGTGCTAGTAATGCTACTACTACAATGCCTACTAAGATAGCGTACGTTTTATGTTCGCTAACTTTGTTCTTGAGAGTTTTCGGATCAATTCTCCAAGTCATATGTCTCCTTACTTAGATAACTCATTCGTTATATCTTTATCAAGTAACTTCCAGATAATTCCAGCAGCAATTAAACCTGCTAATCCAGCGTTACCTAATGTCCATACTATATTTAGTATAGAACCAATCACATCTCCAGTTAAGAAGGCAACCTTCTGACCAAAGATAACTTGCAATACAATTGACAAGCTGATTAGTTTGATGCCTACATCTATTGCAGCATCAGCACCGTTTTTAATTTTCTCTAACATTTTAACTCCTTTCGTTATTGTGTTTTTTCATGTAGTTCATAAGACCTTGAGCTACTTCTGGGCTGCTTTTCAAGTATCCTTCTGCTGAGTTGCACCAGTGACATAACAATCCTCTGACTGTTCCTGTCTCATGGCAATGGTCAACAAAAAGTTTATGATCGTCATCCTTTCCATACTCGCAAAACTCATTAGCACATGTACCACCTTGTTGCTTGAGCATGTTATCGTACTCTTCAACTGTTAGGTTGTACTCAGACTTGAGATGATACTCATGTCTAATGATTGCTTTACAAGGTTTGCATCGTCTATCTTTTCCAAGATGTGAGCTACTCTTTATATGAAATGCGCTCTCATCTTTTACTGTCTCACAAATTGTGCATCTGATTTTGACTACGTTAGACATGCTACTCTTGGTCGTTATCCTCTTCCACTAGGTCAACTAACTCGCATACGCTTCCAGTACAGGCAAGCGTTTTATTACCTACTGTTGTATCTTCCAGCTCGTACTTACTTATCAAGTCCCAATCAACTGACTTAGGCATTGCTTTGGCTAGCTCCTTGTACTGTTCTTTAGTACAGTCTTCATACGGAGCTTGCTGATACGTGTGGTCTGAATGCGGTAGGAAACTTACACCTGACACCTCGTCAAAGTGTTTGTATACCCACGCACCTACTTCCATCCATTCGTGTTCTTTGACGGAAACAGTAACACTAGGTTTATGTTCGCAGTAATACCTTTGATATGTTAGCCATAACTCAAGTTGTTCAATAGCATTTCTATCATTCCTAAGTACTGCACCATCAGGTGCTTTCATAGGAAATGTAAAGACTTTGACGCTGTTTGGTTTCATAACGTCCGCTTCACATGGTATACCTTGGTCTTCCATAAGCTGAGCAATTGGATCTTTTGAGTCTGCTCTTACTCTACGGAAGTAGTAGTCATTGTGTCTGGTGTGGATACCTGACGCAGAGTCTACTAGTTGGCTTACTGTCCCGCTAGGTTTAATAGCAGTTGTTGCAGTAGCCTGACTGATTCCAAGAAATCCTGACCAGTCTTTGTTTGTATCTACAGAAGCTTGCCTTATCTTTTTAAGGAAGTCGGGTAAGCTCATCTTTCCATGGTAGCCTCTGTCTGTATTGCTGCCATTCATGAATGAGTTATCCATGATGCCAGTTAACGAGACACCTAGCAATGCTTCTTCTTCTGTATTAGAGACCCACTTAGGTCTCAGTCTTTTAATATTAGTAAGGGATGCTTGGAACGTACCTAATATGGTAGCCAGCTTAACCTTATTTAATATGTCTTTCTGATGATCGTCTGCTCTAACAACAACTTCAGTTAGGTTACAGAACTGACCGTCTCTTAATATGATTTCACTACAAGGGTTGCAGCCAAAGTCATGTTCAGTGTTACGTCTGCCTATAGATGCGACCTGTTTCTTTGCAGCTTCTCTATTAAAGATGCCACGCTCACCAGATTTAGATTCATAGAGGGCGTTCCATTCTTTCATAAAGATACTCATGTCAGGTTTTTCTGTATAGCATACGCTGTTATTACTGAGTGCCATCTCTGGTGTATCGCTCCACCACTGACCAGACTTAGCACTTCTCATGCGTTCGTCAGTCAAATTACTGAGGGAAATCAATGCACTACGTCTAACACCACCAACGACAACAACCTCTGCTACCTTACACATCATGCGATGACACTCGTAGCTTGTTAACTTTCTGCCTGCAGCATCTTTAAAGATGTTAGTTGAGAAGTTAAACAAATCTAGTAGTGGCTCTGGTCCACTGGCTCTACCGCCAAATGTTTTTAAGCGTGATCCTTTCTTTCTTATCCTAGAAAAATCCCACTTAGGCATTTCTCCATTGTATAAATATGTAATTAGTTTTCTGAATGCAGACTGCCATCCTTCTTTAGAATCTTGTACAACAATTACATCGTCTACATCAATAAGTTCTTCTGGTATTTCTGGTAGTTTACTTATGTGTTGACGCTCAACACTAAAACCTACGCCAGTACCATGCATTAATATGTATAGACACTCATCGAATGCTTTAGGATGATCAACACTTAAGTATGCACAGTTGTATCCAGCTATATGATTCTTGGCTAGAGCTGGACCAGCAGTCATTAGTGCTCTCATACTAGGCATAATGTCTAGGTTGAGCACTGCATGTTCTAATTTTCTTCTAGTTTTTGTGTCTAGTTTGTAGTCTGTGTTTTCTTCAAGGTGCTCTGCCATAAAGTCAAAGTACCTAGCTACAGTTTCTTTCCACGTTTCTCTTCTATTCTTTTCTGGTAGCCATCTTGCATACCTACTTAATGCTATAAAGTTTTGATAATCATTAGGTAACTTCATTATTAATAACCCTCCTTTAATGAAAACTTTTCAGTAAGATCGGGATGTGTGTCTTCTATTACCCATACTTTTTTATGTCCTTTATCTTTAAGTTCTTTTTGTAAATCTTTGGCTTGCTCTAGACCAAGATATCCATCGTGAACAAACTTGTTGCCAACACTTACTATATATAATTTCATTATTATTTATCCTCCATTAATTTTTACTTGCAAATGTTCTTTACCAGATTTATCTTTAGTAATTTTGTATTCTAATTCTTTTCTATAATGCATATGTATAGCATCAGTAATTCCTTGAGCATGTTGTAGCTCACCGTATTGTTTAAAAGCATATCCTATTCCTATTGCAATTAATAACCACAACAATATATATATTTCACTAATCATTTGTAATTTCCTTTAATATTATTTTAATACTACCTTTTTTTGCCCATATTTTTTTGGACTTTTGTACTACGATTTGCTTGTCATCATGAAAATATACATTATTTAAGGAGTCTAAGATTGCTTTCTCGTAATTATCAAGATCAGCATTGTTGTCACAGAATTGTCCATTCTTGGACGTTTTCTTTTTATTAGACCATGACTTAGCCATTGGAATAAAGAACGTCATATCAGCAGATATGAGCTCTTCAAGCCACACTTTGTCTTTATTGATCAGTAATTTTTCCATGTCTTTCTTAAATTGTTTGTATTTTTTACCATAATATGTACCCCACCTCGTGACTCTAGGTCTTGAGGCAGGTACAGGATTAATGTCAAACAGCAAATCTATTTGATTCATAGCATCTTTATGTAGTGTTTAGTTATGTCATCACCTCGGTATTCTTCCAAGTTTACACCTTTTAATTCAGGAATTGCTTTGTAGTTTACTCTACCTTTAGAGGTTCCGTGCTTTAATTGTACGCCACCACCTATAAATGATTGTCCTTGAGAGAGTTCAATCAGTTCTTTGCGAAGCTTTTCTTCTTTCTCTTTGACTGCTTGTAGTGAAGCATGTATTTCTCTCCACTCTTTGGCTTTCTTTAGCCATTCAGCATCACTTGTTTCTATTAAATCTTCTGCTGTTGGCTCTGGTTTATCTACAGAAAAGTATTTAGTCCAAGCGTTTATTATCTTGGCTTGTGTTTTCATATGTGGCACAACAACTTGAAGCAATCCTGATGTATTCTTAACATCATATATCCAGAAGTATAACTTGCTAGAGTGTGTTACTAACAATTGTTGTTGACATTGCAACCAGTATTGTTCTGGCAGCAATGATGTTTCTGCAACTTCTTTCCATAGTTCAGAACCAGTGCCTTTGATTGGACATTTAATTTCTAATATAGTGTTGTCCGTTTCTCTGTAGCCATCTAATGATGCACCAATGGGTACACCATCGAAGTCATTGATAACAACAACAGGAGGAAACTTAGCACCCATGTCATCTTCAAACATGTTACGTGCTTCATCTTCATACTTGTTGCCATGATCCATAGCAAAGTTTGTTTCTATTTTAGTAACACCATTCTTTACATTCCATAATGCTAGCGGTGTCTTTGGTTCCCATTTGGAACCACCTAATAATGCACCAACTTCTGATGCCATTCCACATTTGCTACGTACATCTAGCCATTCTTGTGACCCTTGTGGCAGGTCTTTATCTTTAATTATCTTCATTTAAAAATTCCTCTAATTTAAATTTATTAAATTCATCAAGCCAATCCTCTCCGGGAGTAGGCGAGATATGTACATCTACTTTAATTTGTTTCGCAGCCAGCCTTTCGGCTAACTGGTACGCAGATTTCTGACCAACATATGATTTGTCATTGTCAGCATAGATTTGTACTTCAGTTATATCTTCTGGTGGTTCGAAGGTTGCCATACAGTGGGCGTTCATTACAGAAAACGCAGGTAGTCCAGAGATTTGACTCGCAGCTATTGCAGTTTCTATTCCTTCGGCTAAGCATATAGTACCTTCATGTTCATGAAGTCTAATTGCAGCACCAGTTATCGTACCTTTGGGTGGCATAATTTTTCTTGCTGTGCCTCCTTTAAGTTTCATTCCATTCTTAGTATACGTTAAATGCCATGATACACCAACACCTTTAGCGTCTTGTATTAATCCTAGCATTGTTGGGAATGGTCCAAGCTTAGCACCGTGTTCCCATGTATATAAGTTTGCTTCTTTAAGTGTTTCTGGATAATCATTAATGCCACGATTGGCAAGATAATCACATATATATCCACGATACACAATAGGCTCTGCCATCTTAGCTACTTTGCGTAGTGCAGGTACAGGGTCTTTCTTTTGTTTAGCTGGTTGGAATGTTGTATGATCTATAATAGGTCTTATAGCATCTAAACAATCTGTAAAGCTCCAGCCATGTA
>Ga0208919_1000911_pt1 | contig 18047 bp, 31 predicted proteins | sample 4_EtaG_FD_184076 | JGI IMG/M metagenome (GOLD analysis project Ga0208919, IMG submission 184076) | Marine viral communities from the Subarctic Pacific Ocean - 4_ETSP_OMZ_AT15127 metaG (SPAdes) (version 3) | ecosystem: Environmental > Aquatic > Marine > Oceanic | place: Pacific Ocean | collected...
AAAGAAAAATCAGAGTATGTTGCTGCTACAGAGTCTCTATTTGGTGATGTTCATCCAGAACTCCACAAAGCCTTAAACTTAATGAAGTCTCACCACTTAATTCTTCTGGCTAAAGCAATCTCTGACCGGCATGAAGTGCAGATGCCGAAATTCCCAACAACAACTCCTGCACAAAAGTTAAGACTTTACGAAATTTTAAAGGAAGCTAAGAATGAATCAGGAACAATTTCTACAGACACTATCACAGATCACTAACTCTTACAATTGGTCATACGAAGGCAACCGTGTTGTCGGCGTAGCACGTAATGGTGCAGACCGTGGTAAGACCTTTAACCCCGTAACAGCAGTTGCACGTACCCAGAGACTTGGTACTTATGCTAACACAAAGCGTGGTACAACACAGGCTGCTAGTCAGCTTGGTCTAAGTCAGGGCACTGCCACTTCTGTTCTGTGTACATCCAATCGCGGCAATGCACAGGTAGTACGGGGCCGCATCCTTCGTAGTCTAGGAATCGACTCCTAGAGAAACGGAGAAAATTTGTGAAGTATTATCTTGTAAAAGAAATACAAACTTGTTATACTGAATATGTGGTGCGGGCAGAAACTATTGCAAAAGCTAAAGCAAAAGCTAAAGTCATCGACCAGGATGTCGCTGTCTTGTTAAACTGCCCAACTTTTATCAAAACCAATTCATACGAAGCGGAAATGATAAAAGATACTGAGACAGGTGATCCGGTGGTAGTTAGGGCGATTAAGGATATAGAACTTAACTATGCACCGGATGAACCTGAACCCCCTAAGAAGAAGCGTAAACGTAAAAGTAAAAACAAAAACGATATTGATGAACTAGTGGAGATGATTAATGGATCATAATGTAATTACTCTTGGTGGTGTTGTTGTTGGTGAATTCAAGCAGATCAAAGAAAACTTTGGTGTGTTTCGTATGATGTCCAAGCACAGGCGGGATAAAGACAATCCTTTATTCATTGATGTCGCCTGTTTTGGTGATCTATCAGAAATTTGCCATCAGTATGTAAAGAAGGGCACACAGGTTAACGTATCCGGCAGACTCCGTTTACGTCAGCGTGAGTATGAGGGGCGTAAGATTAGTGATTACTCTATCACCGCCCAGACTATAGATTTCTCAAATACGTTTAGTGGAGAACTCTCATGAGGTTTTTAGTTTTTGCAAGTGTTTTAGTTTTTGCAAGTGTTGCTAATGCCCAGACATGGGTTTACCGATCACCGGTAACAACAGCAACATATGATCCAGTAACAGCCAGCACGACGTATCGTCAGTGCTTCTGTGACTGTTACAGAACTGGAAAGTGCGACTGCCATCCATGTTGCGTTAGAACATGGAAGACGTACAATGTTCCAGAAAAAGCAAGAAGGGGGATTTTGAAAGCTCTTGATTTTAGTCACAGAGTTATAACCCTGCCATTCAAGAAAGAAATAAATGGAAGAAAACCTTTATTCTTCTATCCAGTCCATCCTAAGCGAAAAGATAGACTACCAACAACTGTCTTACAGTGAGCGAGTTGAAGCTGAGTCTATAATCCTAAAAGGATTTGTCGAGCATTACGACAAAAGTTTAGTACCCTTACTTAAGAACTATTTAGAAAGTTTGAAATGAACCGAAGTCAAGTTTTTGTGGATGTTGTTTTTGTGTTGGTTGTTTCGTTTTTTATTCACTTTACGATTCATCAGCATAATAGAATTCAGGATTTGGAACATCTTAATACTGTTTCTACAGAAAGAAACAGAATCAATGATGACCAGTTACGGGATGTTATGTACAGCATGATGAGAACTGGTCATGACAATGACATGGAACTCGCCAAAAACCAAGGTCGCTCTGAAGGCATCTTGGTTGCTATCAAAGACCCAGAAGTCACTGAAGAATACCATGAACTGTGGCACGACGGTTACTATCGTGGCATGGCTCAAAACGAGTTTTCTATTGAGACTCTGACCGCATCTTCCTATGAAGAAGGTTATCACAGTGGTATCGAAGATGCCCTTAGAGAGTCCGGTGAGATTCACCCAGAATACACCGATAGAGAACAAACTCAAGACATCAGCGAACCCTCAAGTCTCACTAAAGCTGAGATTATCAAGGGGCGAGCTAAACTGCGTAGCAACTTAGAGCCTGAATTTGACAAGAAGATCAAGGATCTTATTGATAAAGAAAAGGCTAAGATAACTGAAACAAAAGAATAGTTTGTTTCTTAAATCTAACATGATATTAGAGACAAACTTAGGGGTGAGGGGTAACACCCTCGCCCTTTTTTTATGGAGAAGATTATGAAAACAATAAAATTAGCCATAGCCTGTGTGATAATGATTGTTGGATCGTATTTTGTTGGATATGGTGCTTCGGAAATGAAAGTGATCAAACAGCGTGTTGATATCGTCAAACAGAATGGTGAGATTATTGAGTCGCTCTCTGGCGTGGCCATGTCGCAATCTTATGTGACCGATCTACTTGTGAGGGTTAGTCATTATACTGACAATCACATAAAGGGCAACCACTTGTGCATGGAGTGTGAAGGTACGGAATTTCAGGTTGACGAAATTGAGGATGTTGATGTAGAAATAGAAGAAACACACAAGCAGGTCATGGCTGACCTAAGAGAGATCGAGACCTCAATTGACAGTCTAACATTTGGCAATTTACAACAGGCTAAAAAACTGGAAAACATGCTAAAAGTACAGCGGTCAAAAATGACCTCTAAGGATTTAAAAGAAGCTTGGTACGGAGGCGTTGACTGTGAGTAACACTGTTGAATTACTTGGATACTACGGTTCCGATGAGACGATTGCCTGTTCAGCTTGGACCTCGACTTCGCGTGAACTCACTGACGGGAAGCGGCAGCGGATTGGTAAATTAATCAATATGCTCTGGAGACAGGGACATGAAACGCCGTTTGAGAAGGCAACTGTCCACTTTCTTGTTGATACCGATATCGCTTCGCATATTCATCTTTTAAAGCATAGGATGAGCAGTCTTAATGCTGAGTCGGCACGGTATAAAGAGTTGAAGGAAGATAAGTATTACATTCCAGATGACTGGGGTGATACATTAAGAACTGGTCACGGTGTTGAAACATGGGCAGAAAGATTAGCAGAATATACCATAAAAGGAAATAAGTTATACCATCAATGTATAGCAGATCTTGAACCAGTCTTGGGACGCAAGCGAGCCAAAGAGTCAGCACGATTCTTCAAGACCTACAACAGCCAGATTCAAGCTGATGTAATGTTCAACATGCGGAGTTTTGCTAATTTCCTGAAACTTCGCAGAAGTCCAGAAGCGCAGCTTGAGATTCGTCAGATCGCGGATATAATGTTAGAACAGGTTATGTCTATTTCCGGCAACCCGTTTAAACAAACTATTCAGGCGTGGAAAAACTCTAGTATCATTAAAGAAGAGGTTTAGGTGTAAAATGTTTAAGAATGAACTTTTTGAGCAGCATTTTGAAAACATCGAAAAAGTTCTCGATTGGTGGGAGTTTGATGGATCTGGTATTGAAGGAGACAATCTAATGGAAAATCTTTCATTATCAATGAATGCTATTAAAAGGGAAGTTAAAGAATGTCAGAAAAACCAGACCCAAAGTCAATAGAAATTCCCCACGATCAGTTGTCCAGATTAAAACAATTGGAAGAAAGTCAGAAAAAAACCAATGAGCGAAAAAAAGAAAAATAGCGCAGCTTGGTATGCTGGAATTTTAATGGGATGGTTTGTTATCATTGGAATGTTTGTGTGCCTGTTTTATTCAGGTCTCTATATTCAAAAACAAGTTCTTGGTATCTACGATATTGAAAAAAGAATTGAAAGACTAGAGAACGCCATCATTAACAAGAGTGTTCAAAATGAATGAAATGCAGAAGATTATAGCTCTTTCATATTTTTATAACAATAGAGAAACGCTTAAGATAGCGATTGAAGACTATAGGAATCACCCTGCGGAAATGCGAAATCTATTCGCAGAAAATGGAAAAGAATTAACACCGCAGGAACTTAAAGAATTCTGTGATGAACTTGAAGGATTAATTGAGGACTTCGATGAAAAACTTCCTGAAGAAGATGCATGAAGCTATTGATGCTGGTCTCACTGTTAAAGAATTTGCACAATCAATAGGTAAGACCACACAACAAGTATATCACATCAAACACCATTACTCTAAAAAGGGTGTGAGACTACCGAAATTTCCACACCCAGATGAGTGGACAGAAAGTGAAATCCTTGAGCTAAAAAAACATCTGAATACTAATGGAGATTATAATAACATCAAAATAGGAAATAAGTCTCACGATGCAATTAGAAATAAAGCAGCTAGACTTGGACTTATTGGCGATGGAGTACCGAGACCAAAATGGAAAGACTCAGAAACTAAAAAATTAAAAAGATTAGTTGCCGAAGGTTTGAAAAGATCAGTCATAGCCAAGAAGTTAAAAAGAACAGAAGCTTCTGTTCAACAAAAATTAAAAAGATTAGGGATGGTAAAAAAGTCCACATGCTCAAGAAAAATTCCAGAGTATTTGATGGAGACGTATGAGAATCTCTTACGAGAACACCATACGACCATGACGCCATTAGATATTTCGTCCCTCTGGAACGATTGCTATGTATTTAAAACAAATGCAAGAATGGTAAGATATCACCTTAGAAAACTAAATATAAAGTGTTCACATCAACACACTTGGAACCTAAAGAATGAAAAGAAAAAAAGAGCAGAAGCTGAAAAAGAGGCGTGATCGCGTTAAAATCAAACTACAAAAAAAACGCGAAAGAATCAGGGAAGAAAGACGCATAGAGAACGAGCTTGAAAAAATACGGTTCGAGAATCGTGAAAGACTAGAGCCAATAGTCAATGAAAAAGAACCTGAAGAAAGCCCTGAAGATAGCGAATGATCTATTCCCAGATTACTATGACACCAGCGGCAACTATAGGTGCTATCATTTCGCTTTTATCTTTAAACGAAATAAGCTTATCTCCATTGGCGTGAATCGCCCACGGAAGCCCGATGCGAAAGCTCTATACTTTGGTAGTAAGTTCAATGTTCACAAGTTTAAGAAGTTTAACTTTTTACACGCAGAACTGGATGCTATCCAAAGATGTTGGGGTAAGGTTTATCTTGATCGTTCTTATTCTATGGTTGTTATTAGGTTAAATAAATATGGTCAACTTAGAAATAGTAAACCCTGCAAAAATTGTCAAACTATTCTTGATGCCATAGACATTCAGGATGTCTGGTGGTCCACCGAAAAAGGAATGAAGAATGAATAATAAATATTATGTTCAGTCTGGTGAAATAAAAACTGTTATCTCAGCAAAGTCATCCCTTGACGCTTGCTTGAAAGCTTTAGATATCTGTTTTGATAGAGATATAATGATTTCCCCCTCATTTACAGTTAGTCAGAGGGGGTTTGTTTTAGAGAGAGAACCGTTTTGGATTAACTCAGACGAGAGTATATATTCTTCAAAAGAAGTCATGTCGGAGTATATCAAATGGGTCGATTAAAAGGACAATTGTGTTATCTAAGCGGACCTATGGACAGGACTGACTGGAAATCAGCGACAGAGTGGAGAGACAACCTAAAGCCTGTTTTACTAGATCTACAGGTTGGAATCTTAGATCCTTGTGATAAAGCCTGTGCTTTTGGTGCAGAAAATGAAGGAACTAAAGAAAAAGTTGACCTATTAAAGAGTGAAGGCAGATATAATCAAGTTAGAGAATTGATGAAACCTATTTGTGCCATTGACTTAAGAATGGTAGATATAGCACACTTCTTAGTTCTCTACGTCGATCTTGACATTCACATGACTGGATCATACAATGAAGCGTTTCTTGCGGTTAATCAGAAAAAACCAGTGCTTACCATGTGTAAGCAAGGCAAGGAGAATTTACCAAACTGGTTATTTGGCGTCATGCCGCATGAAATGATGTTTTCAAATTGGGAAGATTTACGAGCCTACCTTTATTTTATCAACACTAGTGAACAGGTTGAACATATGAATAGGTGGAGATTTTTAGACATGGACTATATTCATGGTTCAGCCTCACGAAGCGAATCTTACTAAAGTAACAGAATTTTACGATAGTGCCCAGACACAATCTGACGCTGTTCACTTCATAGGTCATTTAAGAAATTTCGATAAAACTGAAAATGAAAAGTTCTTAACTGATGCTTTTGAGGTTGCACTATCTGTTTATGAAAAGTGCCCATTTAATGAAGTAGAACTTGATGGTAAGATCACCGACAGTCCAAGTGATGTAATGCTTGTTGTCTGCTTGCACCTCTCTGAGCTAGGCGTTATACCGGAATACAAATGATGAAACTTAATCTGATAGCCCCACTTAACTGTATGTCCTACGGTTATGTGGGTTGTTTTATTTACGAAGAACTAAAAAAACTTATTGATGTTAAAGTTAGATGTATAAGAAATTTTTCTGCGGAAGAAAGGTTCCATTATATTGCACAAGATGCATCCAAATTTAATCATGAATTTCATTATGATGCCCCCTGTCTTAAAATTTGGCATCAGTTTGATCTAAACGATTTTACAGGTAGAGGCGCAAAAATAGGATTCCCAATATTTGAATTAGATAAATTCACAGATGTGGAAAAACACAATCTATCTTACCCTGACCATTTATTAGTATGCTCAGAATGGGCTAAGTCTATAATACTAAAAGAGATAGACAGAAAAGAAGAAACAGTTCATGTTATACCATTAGGTGTAGATAGAGAAACTTTTAAAGAAGAAAGTGTCGATAGTGGACCCACAAGATTTGTAAATTATGGAAAATGGGAAGTTCGCAAAGGCCATGATGTACTAATTGAAGCCTTTAATAGGGCTTTCACTCAAGATGATGATGTACAATTATTTATGTCCTGTGAGAATGTTTTCTTAAAACCACATCAGCAGCAGGAATGGATGCAATTCTATGCAAATACCGAAGTTGGTTCTAAGGTTGCGTTTATAAAACGGCAAGAGGACCAATCAGGGGTGTATAATACAATGAAGGACATGGATTGTGGGGTCTTTCCCGCGAGGGCGGAAGGGTGGAATTTAGAGTTGCTTGAGATGATGTCTTGCGGAAAACATGTTATAGCAACAAATGTTACTGCACATACAGAATTCTGTAATTCAGATAACTGTATGTTAATTGATTTAGAAGATATGGAAACTGCATTCGATGGACAATTTTTCAACGGACAGGGGGATTGGTATTCCATTGAGGATAAACACATAGATCAACTTGCAGAGTATATGAAAAATGTTCATAAACTCAAACAGGAAAATAAGTTAGGACAAAATGAAGAAGGGATCAAAACGGCGAAGGAATTTAGTTGGACTAAATCAGCAGAAAAAATAGTCAAGGTATTAGAAGAAATACTATGAACGAATCAGAATCACTACAATACGGCAAACCAAAAAAGAACGATCCTAGGAAAACTCCTGCACCTAAAAAGGATCAGAAAAAAGGTTCCAAAAAGAACCCCAAGAAAAGTGCGGAAAAACCAAATACTAAGATCACCTTTAGTAAAAAGGTTACTGACCAGTTAAAGAAAATGGTAAGTGATCACAATGCTAAAGGCAAGGGACCAAAAGCAGGTCTTGGTATGCTGAAAGCAGTTTACCGTCGTGGTGCCGGTGCATTTTCTACAAGTCACGCACCCAAAATGAGTCGTCATGGTTGGGCCATTGCTAGAGTGAAGGCATTCCTGTATCTAATGAGAAATGGTAGACCTTCTAATCCTAACTATAAACAAGATAACGATTTATTACCAAAAAGCCACAAAAGATCTTCAAAGGCGGAAGAAATGCCAATACCAAAAAAACGCGAAGGCGAAGAACAATCTGACTTCATGTCACGATGCATGTCCGATTCCAAAATGCGTGACGAATATGGTTATGAACAAAGACTAGCCGTTTGTATGCAAGCTGGAAAAGCGCATGATGCTGGACCCATGAATGATTATGTTTTTGACTCCAAAGACGAAGCTATGAAAATGGCTAAAAAAATTGGACTCAAAGATGTCCATGAGCATAAAACAGGTGATGGTAAAACCATGTACATGCCTGGTAAAAACATGAAAGAATTTCAGGACTGGTATGATAAGCATAGCAGCAAAGCACCATATCACTATAAAAAAAAAGTAGATGAAGATGAGTCAAATGCGGCAGTCTTTGTCTATGAAGATCCTCAAAGCGGTGAACTATATCACTACTCAAGAAGAGGTCTATATAAAAAGAATGGCAGAACACTTGTTTTCGTCAAAAAAGCAAGATCTGAATATATTGACGTTGGGGAAAAATCAGAAGCTGCGGAGTATCAAGGCAGAAAAGTACAACTTAACAAACCTTTTAGAACATCTAAAGGTCCAAAAAAGTTTTCAGTGTATGTAAAGAATGAAAAAGGTAACGTAGTCAAAGTTAATTTTGGTGATCCAAATATGGAAATCAAGAGGGACGACCCTGAGAGGCGGAAAAGTTTTAGAGCGCGTCACAACTGTGACAACCCAGGACCAAAATACAAGGCTAGATACTGGTCTTGTAAAATGTGGGAAGCTAAAAAGTCTGTAACTGATTACACGGGGTAGAGTTATGTTGTGCGAAAAATGTAAAAATCTAAAAGAATCAACACTACAAGGAATTAAGACAAAATGTTTTCAGATGGGGTTTCACGGTAAAATTCCCGCACATCAAGTCGATGGTGAATGGTTGCCTGGTCCAACCCCTAAAGACCTAGAAGATTGGTGTGCAAAAAACTGTAAACCAGCTAAACCAGCTAAACCAGTTGAAGAAAAAAGTATTACACCAAAAATCAGCAATGAAAAATCTGTAAGTAAAGACAAAAAGAAGGATTAATTTTTAGGACATACCTAACCCCTTTTCAAAGGTGTGTCATATGAGTGGCTCTACTTTAGGCTGGTCCGGTGATTCAAATGATCCGGTAAATCTAGCCGTAAATATTGGAAAGTTGCAAACCTTTTGCAGGAACTTACAAGAGAGAATAGAGAAGAACGAGTCATCTAAGGATGAGTTGACTAAAATTTCTGTTCAATTAGACGAATTAAAAGCAAAAACTTCCGAAATGAAGGCAAGATTAACTTCTGTAGAAGATCTTGTTGACGAAGTGGAGAGTACAAAAAAAATGCTGAAAATGCTAAACCCTAAAACACTAATAGCAGGAGTTGCTTTAGTTATGGGTGGAAGCGTTGGTGGTAATACTGTTCTAGATTCTATGAGTTCTGAGGAACACGTTATAAAAGAAGAGGTCAATCAACAGGACGAAAGGATTGATATACTTCTTAATAGAATCAATGAACTAGAATCGGAGAAAGAAGATTAGTATATTAGACGGTTTTAAAGCCATCTTGGAAGAAGACACGGTTGATGAAAAAAATTATATAACTTTTTTCGTAGATAAGGACGGAGAGGATTTAAAATGTAAATTTAATATAACTGATATGGATGAATTCCTAAGTATACTAGCTTTAGTGTTCTCAGGATCTATAACAGAATATGTAATTGATTTAATTTTTGAGGAAATCGACGACGAAGAAGTAAAGAGTATTTTTATGACTAAATTATTGGCTGATGCTTCTAATAATTTGAATTCAGAAAAACAAAAACCCGCCATATCGGCGTCAGAATTCAGCATTTAAAGGGAGTAGGTCATGACCAATAAAATCGCATGGGAAAAATGGGACGATATTGACCTACCTCAATTAGAGCCAATTGATGAAAAAGAAGATATGTTTTTTCCAGATGGTGAAATTGATGAGGATCTAATCTCTCAATTAAGTTTTGGTCCAATATTTCCCGCACCTAAGATGAGAACGCCGCTAGGAACATTCTCTATAGATGACCCCTTACGACCTTCTAAAATGTTTGATTGCTGGATAGGTCACACAAATTTTGATCTTACACATGAAATTGCCACGCAAATGGAAGAAGTTCCTGGGGTCGAGGCATTTAAGATAATGTCCAGATACCGCTTCTTTATAGGAATCGCCCAGTTATTTAACTTTAGGGATGTTAGACAGGATATACAAGATATTATAGGTGGAGAATCCGCTTCAATTAACACAATGGAAGATTCAGAAGTTATTGAAGTTCTTAAAACACAATTAATGGAATTCAAAAGATGGGCAGTATTCTGCTCTGGTGATGGTTTTATTGACTATATTGCCACCAATGAGGACGATGATAAAGAATTTGAATTAAAATTGAAGGATTTTAGAAATCACAAGAATTCAATCGTTATTACATCAGACGATCACAAAAATGGTGTAGTATAAGATAGGAACTGGAATATTACAATCTTGGGAAAATATAGGACTGGAGGCAAGTCATGGAGAATAAAATATGACTATTCCTTCAACGTATAAGCGCAACACTGTTGGTGGTGCTTTCACAGAGCAGAAAATTGGTGGCGTCGTGATTGGTGTCACTAGTGCCACAGACACGACTGACGGTCAACCAGTCACAGAAGTTTTTGATCTTAAAACACAAGGTACTGACGGTGTTGAAGGTGGTAGGAGAACTGCCCCTAAAGACACTGCCGATACGGTAGAAGCTTTGGCTGCTACTGGTACTTTTGCTTATGATCAGTCGGCTTTCATTATTATTGGCAATCAGGCTAATAACAAGATCAACAACAGTGCTAGTACAGCACTCACACTTAATGGTCGTGAAAGTGTAAGGGACAATGAGCGTAGTTCAATAACTCCGATTGGCGCTAAAACATCTACAGCATGGACAGCCGGAAATTGGAGACCTCTTGGGGTTTCTGCCCAGCGAACAAACTGGAGCAGTGGTCCTACAGCTATGAATGTTGCTGATTACAATGACCCAGATACTGGTAGTGCTACAACAGTTGATGATGCTGTTGGTACACAGGCCATTCCTGGTGAACTCACCTTCATGTATGGAGCACTTATTCCAAATACGGGTGAATACTCTGAACGTACTGGTGGCTAATTAATTTTTTAAGTCCCGCAGGGGAAACTCTGCGGGACTATTTTTAATACGGTGGTATTACTATGGATATTGTACAAATTCCAACATTGGCACTTTTAGGCTTTGTTGTGATTTCATTTGGTAAAATTTGTGAAATTCTACTATTGAAATTCATGCCTGAAAAATCAGCTTTATCTGAAGATGAAAGGATGAAGCTTTCTTACATGTATGGTATTCATACTGAAAAAGATAATGATGGTGTACCACTAGTTTATGTACCAAGAAGCTGGGCGGAAACGCAAAAGGATATGAAGGATGTAATGCAGAGGATTGTAAATGACCAAACACGTATAGCTGATATATTAGAACGTATAGAGAAAAAGCTGGAGAATTAGATGAATCCAATTAAATATGACCAGGCTAAGGAATTAATTAAAGAAGGTGATATTCTTTTGTTTCGTGGTTCTGGTACTATTGGGTTTTTAATTAAACGATATACTGGCGGTCTCCATAGCCATGTTGCTCTAGCTCATAAAGATGGAGATATTCTAGAATGTGTAGAGTTTAGAGAATTTATGGGGGGTAGGTCAGTTTCTCTGAAAAGTCAAGTTGATAATTCGCCCCTTAATATTGATGTGTTTAGACCTGTTAAGTCCATATCATATGAAGAAATGGATGCAGAAGGAAATACTAAATTAATTGAAAAAAATTACACAGAAGAAACAGCCTCGGCCATGACTGAGGATATAATAAGATGGACGGGTCAACCCTACGGTTGGTCAAACATATGGAAGATGTTTTTAAGATTCATTCCGGGTGCTCGTCTTTTTCAACAAAATATTAATGACGACGAAGTAGCAAAAGCGAAAGTATGCTCCACTGCCGTTACTGTCGCTTTGAGACGGAACTTTATGGACCCTGTTCCTTACCTTGCCGACGATAGGGTTTCTCCTGCTGATTTAGCAAGAAGCCCCATACTACAGTATCTATTTACAATAGACGGAAGGTAACACCTCTAAAAGGGAACAGAAAATGAGAACTCTAATATCTCTAGTGATGGCTCTATCACTAGCATCGCAAGCACATGCACAAACACAACAAACAATCAAGACTGACACTAGAGTATTAAATCTAGGTGGATGTACTGGTTTTATGGTGGACGGCAATTACCTGTTCACTGCGAAGCACTGCCTCAATGGGTTGGGTAATACTATTACCTTTAAAAGTAAAAAAGACCCCAATAAGAAAATCGAAGCAAAATTAATATACGTAACAAAATATTCTGATGGTCCAATTGTTTATTTTCTACCATCTGATGGTGAGAAACCATATAAATCATTTAAAATGGCTAAAGGCGCTCCAGAAATAGGAGAATTAGTACATACCGTAGGTTATCCTGGTGGAAATTATGCAGTAACTTATGGAAAAGTTGCTGGCGGAAATGGGATAGATGTAAACTATGTTAAAATGAGAATCTCCCCCGGTAATTCTGGTGGTCCACTAGTAAATGAAAAAGATGAAATTGTAGGTGTTGCCCAAGCTGTCGATACTGAATTAACAAGTAATAATTCATATTTTGGTGGTTGGGGAATAACCAAGAAAGCATTAGATGAAGCAAAAAAATCAAAGGGAATCAAAAGAGAATTACCAAAAGCGAAATATAAAGCTGACGTTGTTATATTTACTGCTGATTGGTGCCCCTCATGCAAAGTCCTAGAAAAAGAAATGCCTGTTTCATATTTTAATGAAAAAGGTCTCAATGTAATAAAAGTTCAAAATACACAATCCGGCTGGTCTGATCCTAAATTAGCTCAAGAGTTTAGATCAAAAACTGGAACAAATGTCCCTGGACTACCAACAGTCTGGGCGAGAGGCACAAATAAATATCAGACTGGTTATTCTTCTGGTAGAAGACTCTCACTACTTGGGTTTATAGTCCAAGGGTTTAGAAGTATTGGTGTCTTGCTGTTTGGTAATGGTCCTGGTGGTGAAATTGTTCCCGAACAAGCACCACTTCCGCCATCACCACCTTCTCCAAATGTTCCAGCACCGCCATCTGAAGATGATGCTGAAATAGGCGATCCACTATCTGCACCGTCGCCACCAGATGAAGATGCACCACCAGCACCAACAGAAGAGGTGATTGATTGGGAGAACGTATCAATAATAGTCGCAGCCAAGAAAAATGATCTAGGTTACGTCAGGAACAAGATTGCTACGATTGCTCTTAAAGCCATCAAAGGCCCGCTGCAAAGAGCTAATGCTGAGGTATTTGAAGGCAAAGCGAATCTATTCTTTGTTGATGAAAGAACTCAACCTAATAGGTATGCCTCATTTACTCAGGCTGCTGGAGTTGATCCAAGTCCGTTCTACATCATAGTCCTTGTTAAGAAACAAAGTCTTGGACTTAAATCACTGATTGCTGGTAAAGTAGAAAGATCTGTCAAAGATAAAATCCCAGAGGGTACTCCCGTTGAGATTGTCTTTGAGAGAATCCATAAAGGGTCATATGTTGCTATTACAGAGTCTCTCACAGTAGCAGACCAGACTCCAGAAGAAAAAGAAGTGTCTCTTAAAGACGCTATTGTCTCTGAGATCAAAGCAGACCTTGGCGACCTCAAGGGTAATGTTGCTGGTATTGTCGTTCCATCAAAAGACGAGATTACCGGAACAGTTATTAAAAATCTGGGGCCAGCTATCGAGGAACTCAAAAAATCTCAAGACGAAGATGAAGAAGAGAGGACAATTTTCCAAAGGGTGATTGCCGCACTGTTAGCTTTAATAGGGGCTAGTCACGCGAGTGGTGGAATCAGGGGTTTTCTTGCAAATAGAGCTATGAAAAAACTCGGACTGAAATCTGAAGAGAAGCCTAAAAAGCAAGAACCAAAACCCGCACCACAGGAGTAAGTCATGGCATCCCTCTTAATATCTATGGGTATTGGGGGGTCTTTAGGAACGATTATAGGAATTTTAAAAGATCCTCTCACAGGCATTGCTTTCAAATTTGCTACACAGAATTTATCTAGAGTCGCAAAAGGTGAGCATTTAAACGACGAAGAGAAAGATTTTATAAAAAAGTATAACTCAAGAAATTTAATACACAAAGGCATTGATTATACAGAACAGTATAAAATTATGGCTCTATCGATAGGAAGATAAATGCGACCAAGTTGGGATGAATATTTTATGGCATCAGCTTTTCTGGCGTCGTTTCGTAGTCACGATACCCAGTCAAAAGTTGGTGCCATTTTGGTAGACTCTGAGAAGAAAGAAATCTCCAGAGGATATAATGGATTTTGTTCGGGAATAGAGGAAAATGGTCTTGACACAACTCGTCCCGGAAAATACAAGTACGTCGTCCATGCCGAAGCGAATGCACTATCTAATTTAGTAATAAAACCTAGTAGTGCTTCTCTATATTGCACTAGGATGCCATGCCTTAACTGTTCTAAGTTACTATGGCAAAATAATATTAGGGAATGGTACGTACCAAAAGATTGCATGAGTTTTGAAAATGTACCGCCCTCAGTTAAAAACTATTCAGAAGAAGAAGAACAAGTATTGCAACTTCTACTAAGAAGCGGATTGAAAATTTCTTATGTCGATTTTGAAATGGATAAATTCGTGCAATTTGCACAAGGTAATAAAAAGTACTTTTCTTACTTAGGGTAAAAATGTCGATCAAAGCTCTACAAGACTACACCTTTGTTTCAAAATATGCAAGACATTTAAATGATAAAAAAAGAAGAGAAACTTGGTCTGAAACTGTAGATCGCGTTAAGAAAATGATGCTGGAAAAGTATGCTGATTTTCCAGATGTTCATGAAGATATTGAGTGGGCTTATGAAATGATGCGGAAGCGTCGTGCATTAGGTTCACAGCGAGCTTTGCAGTTTGGCGGATCACCTATCCTCAAACACAACATGAGGATGTTCAATTGCATATCGAGCTTTTGCGACAGACCGCGATTTTTCCAAGAGTGCATGTACCTACTACTGTGTGGCTGTGGCACAGGCTTTTCAGTACAGAAGCACCATGTTAAAAATCTACCAACCCTAGTAAAAGAAAAGGGCGGCAGCAGAAAATGGATGATCCAAGATTCTATCGAGGGTTGGTCTGACGCTATTGGTGTTCTGGTTGGATCGTATTTCAATATCAAATCACCGCACTGGGATGACAATGTTCATGCCGCAGAAGAGTATCTAGGTAAGAACATCTCTTTTGATTATTCTCTTATTAGAGAAGCGGGAACGCCACTATCTCACGGAGGTAAAGCTCCCGGTCCAGAACCTCTAAAAAACACATTAACTAAAATTAGAGAACTTCTGGATTCTGTAATCAAGAGCGGCAGAAGATTAAGTCCAATTAATTGTTATGATATTGTAATGCACAGTGCTGACGCTGTTATTTCTGGCGGTGTTAGAAGGTCTGCGACGATTGCAGTATTCTCGCCTGATGACAAGGAAATGGCGAAGGCTAAAACCGGCAACTGGTTTGTAGAAAATCCGCAGCGGGGTCGATCAAATAACTCAGCCCTACTGGTCCGTGACGAGACCACAAAAGAGCAATTTTCAGAACTTATGCAATCTGTCAAAGAATTTGGTGAGCCAGGTTTTGTTTGGTCTGATAGTACAGAACTTCTTGTCAATCCATGCGTAGAGATTTCGTTCTGGCCTGTTTGTGAAGAGACTGGCAAGTCTGGTTGGCAGGCGTGTAATCTATCTACTATCAATTGCTCAAAAGTAAAGACTGAAGAAGAATTCTTCGAAGCCGCTAGAGCAGCAACCATTATTGGCACTTTACAAGCTGGTTTTACAGATGTTGGTTATCTAGAAGAAACCAGTAGGGCGATTATTGATAGAGAAGCACTTATTGGTGTTTCTATGACGGGTATCATGGAGCAGCATGAAATCTGTCTATCACCAACCATACAAAAAGAAGCAGCTAAAATTGTAAAACAAGTTAACAAAGAGATAGCGAAGAAGATCGCTATCAACCAAGCCGCCAGATGCACCTGTGTCAAGCCAGAAGGGACAGCGAGTTGCATCTTGGGTACTTCCTCTGGAATTCACCCACATCACGCCAAACGGTACATCAGGCGTGTTCAGGCTAACAAGATGGAAGACATCTACAAGTACTTCCAGTCTATCAACCCTCGTGCCTGCGAGGAATCTGTCTGGTCCGCAAATGACACAGATGATGTGATTTCATTCTGCATCGAAGTTCCAGACGGATCAAAAACCAAGAATCAAATCAGTGCTATTGATCTACTTAAATCTGTGAAATCTACGCAGCAGAATTGGGTCATTGGCGGTACTAATAAAAATTTATGCACTCAACCTTGGCTAGTACACAATGTTAGCAATACAATTAATGTAACTGCTGAAGAATGGGGTGATGTAGAAGATTTTATCTACGAGAACAGAAAATGGTTCTGCGGAATATCTCTTTTGCCAGTTACTGGGGACAAAGATTACCCACAAGCACCCTTTACGGCTGTCTACCTACCTAGTAAAGTAGTAAGCCATTATGGTGATGGTGCAATGTTTGTTAGTGGACTTATTGAAGTTGCCCTGAAACTTTGGGAAGATAATCTCTGGGCGGCTTGTGATTCATTACTTGGTATTGGGTCTAAACCAAAAGGTGAAGCCAAGCATGAATGGATCAAAAGATGTAAGAAGTTTTCTAATAAATACTTTAACTCAGAAGTTAAAAACCTAACTTATTGCATGAAGGATGTCTACAATTATAAATTGTGGACGGAACTCAAAAGAGAATATGTAGATGTTGATTTTAAAAATGTTATCGAGGAAAATGATGTAACTAATTTCGAAGGTGAATCAGCTTGTGCTGGTGGATACTGCGAAGTAACAAAACTATGAAGTTATCCAACCTAATAATCACATCTTTAGCATTTTGGACTGCACTATTTTTTATATTTCATGGATCAGTAGTACTTTACTATCTATTGATACAGTCGCTAACAAGTGGAATTTTTGCCTACGGATTTTACAAAACTGAGAAGGATAGTAAAAATGGAAATTAAAGTAAAAAAACTAACTGATACAGCAATTGTCCCAACGAAATCCAGAACAACTGATGCTGGATATGACCTATATGCAGATGAAGACGTTGCGCTTTATCCAGAAGATACAAAACTAATTAGTACCGGAATTGCCTTTGCTATACCAGATGGTTACGCAGGGCTAATTTGGGACAGATCTGGACTTGGTAGTAAAGGAATTCACCGTCACGCAGGAGTAGTAGACTCCAGTTATCGGGGAGAGGTAAAAGTGGCTTTATCCAATAGCCGTTCTTCTCATAAAGATAATATCTATTTTATAAACAGAGGTGATAGGATTGCGCAGATTCTCTTCCAGAAAGTGCCGCACTTTGAACTGGTGGAGACTGAGGAACTAGACGATACAGATCGTGGTTCATCAGGTTTCGGTTCATCAGGTAAATAATATGAGAAAAGAAAAAAGAAGTCAAGAGGACTTTTTTGAAGGAGACAAAGTAAAATCACTAAGGGCAAAAACTAAGAACCAAAAAGCTTACATTCTCTCAATTGTAGAGAATGATATCACATTCTGTTTTGGTCCTAGTGGAACTGGCAAAAGTTTTGTCGCGGCAGGAATCGCGGCAGAACATCTAAATCACGATAAAACATCTCAGATTATCGTGACTAGACCGCTGGTTTGTGCGGGTAAGAATTTAGGTGCTGTTCCCGGCGAGATTGACGATAAGGTAAAGCCCTATCTCAAACCTATGGAAGAGAATTTAAAATTCTTTTTGGGCAATAAAAGATTCAACAGACTGATCGAAGAGGATATAATAAAGTTTGAGCCACTTGAATTAATGAGGGGTGCGAGTTTTCACAACTCATATATGATTTTAGACGAGGCTCAAAATTGTACTTTAGATCAAATAAAAATGTTTATCACCAGAATTGGAGAAAATAGTAAAGTAATTATAAATGGTGATATCAAACAAACTGACTTAAAAGATGGTAGTGGTTTAAGAATATGTATAAACAAATTGAATGATATAAAGGGTGTTGG